>Ga0209427_10000564_pt1 | contig 39969 bp, 37 predicted proteins | sample DeeMarSWOR136_30_FD_187465 | JGI IMG/M metagenome (GOLD analysis project Ga0209427, IMG submission 187465) | Marine sediment microbial communities from White Oak River estuary, North Carolina - WOR-1-36_30 (SPAdes) (version 2) | ecosystem: Environmental > Aquatic > Marine > Intertidal zone >...
CGGGCGTAGCTCGGGGATACCTCACAGAGGAGGAGCTGGACCGAATTCACAAGTTGCTGAAGGAAATGCTGGCCGAGCACGGCGCTCATTTGGACGCCGTTTACTATTGCCCAGAGATGCCTGATTCCGGAAGTGCCTGCCGGAAGCCAGAGATCGGGATGATGGAGCAGGCCGCCCAGGATCTGGACATCGATCTGAGGAGATCCTATATGGTGGGCGATATGGCCATCGATATGGAGATGGGCCGGCGAGCGGGTGCCAAAACCATTCTTGTCCTCACCGGTTACGGTGAGAAAGCCCGAGCCGAGGGGGTTCAAGCCGATTTCGTGGCCCACGACCTGGCCGAGGCCGCCCGGTGGATTGAGCGTGATTTGAAGGGGAGATGATGCCCGGTAAAGGGTTTTATGGACTGGCCTTGACCCGAGGAGACAAGCTCCTCATGGGCATCTTGCTAGTTCTCAGCCTGGCCAGCATCGGGGTCGTTCACCGCCTGATGCAGCCAGGATCTGTGGCCGTGGTGGAAGTGGATGGTCACGAGGTCCACCGTCTTGATCTATCCGTCAACGGCCGGAGAGCCGTGGCCGGTCCCCTAGGCGAGACGATGATTCAAGTGAACGCGGGAAAGGTCCGGGTGGAGAGCTCTCCATGTCCCCACAGGCTATGTGTCAGGATGGGATGGGTGAAAAGATCCGGGAGCTTGATCGTCTGTGTGCCCAACCGGGTGCTGGTCAGGGTGGAGGGGGAGAAGAAGAAGGGAGAGCCGGATGCCGTGACGTGGTAAGCGGGAGTGTCACTTGCCCCCTCTCTGCATTTCTAATCTATTACGATTTGTCAACCTGAGCACAGCAACGAAAGTACTGGCCGATTCAAATCTTGACGCCAGAGATTCTTCGGTCCTCTTCGCTTCGCTCAGGGCTTCGGCTCACAACGCTCCCTCAGAATGACAAATAGGGGAATGGTCGATCTATGAAAGCAGGAGGGGAAGAAAAATTAATGGTGAGTCACCTATACGATTCTGTCATTCTGAGCCCTTCGTTTCACTCAGAGCTTGTCCTGAATGGAATAAAGGAACAGGCTCCGCGAAGAATCTCTGCCAATGGCTTAAAAAAGGCGAAGAAGAAAGGCAGATTCTCCCTCACGAAGTTTATCTTGAGCCCTTCACTCCATTCAGAGCTCACCCTAAATGAACTGAAGGGATAAATTCCGACGAAATGTGCCTTAGAATGACCATTTCGTAAGTTAGTTTGAGATTTCCCGCTTAATTCCCTTGGCGAAAAACGGTTCGCCCCTGGGAAGTTTGAAAATGTCATGCTCGCTCATACCACAAAACTCGTCCGCCTCTCCCTTTTGGTCTCCGTGGGTTTGATCCTGTACGTTCTGGAAACTCACATCCCCCAGCCGCTGCCCTGGGCGCGCATCGGGCTGGCCAACATGGCCACGCTTATGGCCTTGGTATTGTGGGGATTTTGGGAGGCCTTGGTGGTGGCGCTGGTGCGAACCTTTTTAGGCTCCATCGTCATCGGAACGCTGTTGAGTCCCGTTTTCCTCTTTGCCCTGTGTGGAGGTCTGGCCAGCCTGGTCTGCATGGGTTTAGCCTATCGATATCTGCGCCCATCGCTTAGCGTTGTGGGGGTGAGCGTCCTGGGCGCCTTGGCCCATAACCTGACCCAGCTCTTCCTGGCCCATTGGCTCTATATCCAGCGTGGCCAAATCTTCTTCTTGCTACCCTTCCTGCTCCTGGCCGCGGTTCTCACCGGTTTTTTCGTAGGAGCAGTCGTTTCACTGGCCAGCGCTCGGAGAACCCTGCAGGTCTGGCAAATGGAGACATCGCCGTAGAGACATCGGTCTGACTGACTCAAGTTTGGTCGAAAAGAGGTTTTCTTGACGGTCAGATGTTATATCTGGCCTTTTTTCAAACGCATGAAGAGATGCATTTGATGAGATCCTTGATCAAGGGCAATTATCGCGAGGTATGGATCCTGGCTTATCCGGCCATTCTGACCATGATGTCCCAGACCATCATGACACTAGTGGATGCCATGATGGTGGGGCGACTGGGAAAGGTAGAGCTGGGCGCCGTCGGCCTGGCTGGAACTCTGGTGTGGTGCTTTTTCTCCTTTTTCAATGGAACGGTGAGCAGCGTCAACACCTTCGTGGCCCAGTACTATGGAGCCAAACAGCACTCCAGATGCGGGGTCATCACCTGGCAGGGGATTTACCTGGCCCTGCTCTTTGGGATCCTTCTGGCCGTTCTGGGGTATTGGGGCCATGTCTTCTTCGCCCTCATGGGGCCTTCGCCTCAAGTTCGTGAGCTGGGAGCGTCCTATGCCAGAATTCGGATGTCAGGCGGGGGCTTCTTCGTGGCCTACCTGACCTTATCCTGTTTTTTCCGGGGCATCGGCGACACCAAAACCCCCATGAAGGCGGTTATCGTTGCCAATGTGATCAACATCGTCTTCGATTACCTATTGATTTTCGGGAAGTTCGGTTTTCCCCGACTGGAGGTGAAGGGTGCCGCCATAGCCACGGTGTTCGCCAATTTTATAGCCGCAGCGGTTCTGCTGGCTATTTTTATATCCCAGCGCTATTCTCAGCTGTTTGCTTCGCGCCTCAGGTTGCGTTTTCAGTGGAGCGAGATGCGACGACTGTTGCGAATCGGCTGCCCCATTGGGGTGCAATACTTCCTGGACATGGGCAGCTTTCTGTTCTTTGCGGCCATTATCGGCAGGATGGGAGACGATCCATTGGCCGCCAGTCACATCACCATGCGGCTGCTGCACCTTTCCTTCATGCCGGCCTATGGCATCTCCATCGCCGCCACCTCTCTGGTAGGCCAGTACATTGGGAGCAAGAGGCCGGAATACGCCATCCTGAGCGGATATACCGCCATAAAGATGGGTCTTTTGTATGCTGTGTTGCTGGCGGTTCTGTTCATCGCTGTGCCCAAATCTTTGGTGGGCCTGTTTAACAAAAGTACCCAGGTTCTTTACCTGGGGAGCAGAATTCTGCTTTTTGCCGCCCTGTTTCAGGTTTTCGACGCAGTGGGCATTATCAGCGCCGGTGGACTCAGGGGAGCGGGGGACACTCGATGGACCATGTTAGTGGGAGTGAGCTATGCATGGCTGCTGTTTGCGCCCCTGAGCTTTCTTTTCGGCTTAGGCCTGAAGTTGGGAGTTGTGGGAGCCTGGATGGGGGCCACCATTTACATCCTCATTTTCGGCCTAACCCTATTCTGGAGATTTTGGAGCAAAAGGTGGCTTCAGCTAACGATCTGAGAACTTCCAGTGAATTCATGACGAAGAGAAGCATTCAGGGGAGGAATCTGGCTTGGAGTGTGGGCATTTTCTCTATCGCCATGGTCTTGAGGTTCCTGTACCAGTGGGAAATCAAGGATCATCCCCTCTCCCGGCAGCTCTTTCTGGACCCCGCCTTTTACGATCGTTGGGCTCGAGCCATCGCGGCTGGAGATTGGCTGGGCCAGGGAGTTTTTTATGCCAATCCCCTGTATCCCTACTTCTTGGCCTTGATCTACCGCTGCTGTGGATATAGCCTCTTCCTTGTCAAGCTGTTCCAGTCGGTGCTGGGCGGGCTGACCTGTTGGATGATCGCCCTCATCGGACGGCAGATTTTCGATCGGGCCACAGGCATCCTATCCGGCCTGATGGCTGCGCTTTATGCTCCCTTCATCTTTTACGAGGGAACCCTGACCATCTCCACCTTGGGGATGTTTCTCTCCCTCCTGACGGTTTTCCTTTTGCTGCGGAGCGCAGAGATTGGTCCCTGGCGATCCTTTGGAGCAGGCGCTGTTTGGGGTCTTCGAGCCCTGGCACGTTTTGACCTCACCTTCTTAGCTGCCGCGATCTGGCTTCTTGCCCACAGGGACGAGAGGACCTTCCACCGCAGACTCAAATTGGCTGCGCTTTTTTGTTTGGGGGTAACGGTGATCATTCTTCCCGTATCAGCACGGAACTTCTTGGTAGAAGGGAAATTGGTGGCCATCACCGCTCATGGTGGGGAAACTTTCTACGGGGGGAACAATCCCTGGGCTTCCGGCAGCTATGCTCCGCCCCCAGGGGTGCGTCCGGGGCCCGAATATGAACATGAGGATTTCCGCAGGTTGGCCAGCGAGAGGTTAGGTCGTGAGCTGAGCCTGTCCGAATCTTCCTCCTACTGGCTGGACCAGGCCATGGCTTTCATCAGGGATCATCCCGGACGATATGCTCGACTTCAGTTTAAAAAACTATTGCTTTTCTGGGGACCAGGGGAGATACCCGACAATCGTAACTTTCACTTTTTCAGAAGATTCTCGATAGTTCTGCGGTTGCCCCTGTTGAACTTCGGAATCCTCTGTCCCGTTGCCCTCTTGGGGCTGCTCTTGGAGCTGAGAAACTGGCGACGATCACTGCTTCTCTATATGCAGATTTTTCTGTCCATGCTCTCTGTGCTGTTTTTCTTCGTCCTGGCCCGTTATAGATTGCCGACGGTGCCGTTTTTAATGCTATTTGCCGCCTATGCGCTTCACTGGTCCTTTAGGAGCTGGAGAGATAGGAGATGGAGATTTCTACTAGTCTGTTGGATTCCCACTTGCTCGCTGCTCATATTTTTCGCGCTCCAGACCCGCGGTCTGTCCCAGACGGGATTCGAGAGCCGTTACGAAACTCTGGGAGTGGCTCTTATACGAGAGGGACGAGTGGATGAGGGCATAAGCGAGTTGGAGAGCGTGATCCGGTTGAATCCTCGACGCGTCACCACCCACTTCAACTTAGGGGTGGCATACCTGGAGGAGAAGGGCAACTACCGCTTAGCGGCCCAGAAGTTCAAGGAGGTGGTTGGACTTCAGGACGACTATCCTCAGGCTCACTACATGTTGGCAAAGGCCTATGAGGGAATGAGGCGGACCCAAGAGGCGGCTGAGGAATTTCGCAGGGAACTGGATTTCTGGCCGGAGGATACCTCGACACGGTTGTCCCTGGGCATGGCCTATGTGAAATTGGAACAGTGGGTTGAAGCGGAGGTACAGTTTCGGAAGCTCATAGAAAAGGAGCCTGACAAGGTGTTAGGCCATCAACTGTTGGGCAACGTGCTGTATCTTCAGGGGAGACCTAAGGAGGCTGCGGCAAGTTGGGAGAGAGCCGTGCAGCTGAATCCATCGGATGAGGAGTTGAGAAAGGGCCTGGAGACTTTGAGAGAACGGATGTCTTCTCAAGATGGATCAACCCCTTAGGTTCTGTGAGAAAGATTCATTCACAGGCAAAAATTTTTTTCTTGACATTTGCACAAATGTGCAGTAGATTGGGGTGACTCGAGGATATTCATATGACAAAGAGCTTTGGCATTGGATCTTAGAAGAAACACACTGGGGAGGTGAAATTTTAATGACTGTTACGCTCACAACGAGACAGAAGCAGGCTCTGGATTTCATCGCCGAATCTGCCCGGGAGAGGGGCTGCCCGCCCACGATCCGGGAGATTGGGGATGCTCTGGGTATCAGTTCCACCAATGGGGTCAGATATGTGCTCGATGCGTTAGTTCGGAAGGGCCATATCCGGCGTAGGCCCAATATCTCACGGGGAATTGAGCTGGTCACAGGTCATCTACCCAATAATTTAAGAGCGGTCCCTGTGGTGGGACGAGTGGCTGCCGGGGAGCCCATCCTGGCCCAGGAGAACATCGAGGAGTATTTTTTCTTGGACAGTTCTTTTCTCACCTCCGGAGAGATCTTCGCTTTGCGGGTCAAGGGGGAGAGCATGATGGACGCCGGCATCTTGGATGGCGATATCGTCTTTGCTCGGCAACAGCCGTCTGCCGAGAGAGGTGACATCGTGGTGGCCATCATCGGCGAGGAGGCCACGGTAAAACGATTCTATCCCGAGAATGGCCGGGTTCGTCTGGAACCAGCCAACTCGTCTTATGGTCCCATTGTGGTGGACAGTGGCACGCCCGGGTTCCATATCGCTGGCAGGGTCGTTGGCTTAATCAGAAGAGTGAAATAATTACTTATTAATTAAAATATTATAGCATTCACTTAAGAAGTTAGTTGATGAAGAACTCTCCATATTTACCCGACCATACGGCGAAGAACCCGATTGTACGGGAGATAGAGTGTGTCTCCCTGCTTAACAGATCCCGAATTCCATCGGTGGATTATGCTCTCAATCCATACACCGGCTGTGAGCACGGTTGTATCTACTGCTACTCAGATTTCATGAGGCGATTTCGGCGACATGGGGAAGAGTGGGGCCAGTTTGTGGATGTCAAGGTGAATGCTCCTGGGGTACTGCGTCGGCAGCTATCCCGATCCCAGCCGGGTCTGGTATCTCTCAGCACCGTCACCGATCCCTACCAACCTCTGGAGAGACGATATGAGCTGACCAGGGCTTGTCTCCAGGAGCTGATCAAATCTCAATTTCCTGTCTCCATTCTGACCAAATCGGCTCTGGTGTTGCGCGATTTGGATCTATTGGTGAAGCTGGATGAGGTCGATGTGGGCTTGACCATCACAACCCTGGATGAGGGATTGAGGGAGGATTTTGAACCCCGGGCTGACTCCATCCAGGAACGTCTTCGCGCCCTGAGGAAGCTATCTGCGGTGGGAGTCCAGACGTGGGTTTTCTTCGGACCGGTTTTGCCTTTTTTCTCGGATAGACGGGAGATCATCGATGATATGCTGGCCACATTCCGAGACTGTGGCGCCCAGCACGTCCTGGTGGACCGTCTGAATTTCTATCCCCGGGTCTGGCACCGGATGAGGACAATGCTCATAGAACATTTCCCAGAACAACTAGAATATTATGAAGCAGTTAGAAGAGATATTGAAAGTTATTCCTTAAGCTTAAAGAGGACTGTTCAGTGGGAGTCGACTCGACAAAGTATGACTTGTGAGATTATCTTCTAGAATGAAACGAACTCAAAACCAGTTCTATTCAGATGAAATTCAGGTCAGCGCGGCTGAGAAGCCTGGAGCTCCAAGTGCTTTCATCTGGCGGGGCAAGGAATATCGCATCCAAGAGATCTGGGGGGAGTGGCCAGATTACAGTTTCGGCTCGGCACCGAAAGGGCGTTGGTGGCAACGACGGCATCGCACATACTTTCGCGTAGTCACAGACGAGGGGGAGGTCTTCGAGATCTATCTGGACCGGAGTGGTGGACGCAAAAAGTGGTTTTTGTACCGAAGGCTGAAGACTTCCTCGCGAAGCAAAAATGAAGGGGGATGAGAGCCAGGTTGGACGCGCTTCAGAAGATACAAACCCTAGGGGAGTCTGCCCAGTATGATCTGGCCTGCGCCTGCGGAGGCACGGGACGCTCTAGAGGACCATACGGTCGGTGGATCTACCCCAGCGCCCTGCCCGATGGAAAAAGGGTCTTTTTGTTTAAGGTCCTTCTCTCCAACGTCTGCATCAACGATTGCCAGTACTGTGCCAACCGAGCTCAGCGGCCCTTCTCCAGAACTTCCTTCGGCGTTGATGAGCTGGCCAACTCGTTCATGCACCTCTGGGCTCAGGGGCGAGTAGGGGGGCTCTTTCTCAGCTCAGGAGTTATGCGAGGGGTTGACGTCACAATGGAGCGGATGATAAAAGTGGTGGAGATCCTCAGGCTGAAACATCGTTTTCGGGGATACATCCACTTGAAGATCTTGCCCGGAGCGCGTTTCAGCTTAGTGGAACGGGCCGTGCAGCTTGCCACCCGGGTGTCGGTAAATCTGGAGGCACCCAATCAAGAGAGGCTCTCCCGCATCGCTGGAGAAAAGGATTTCAATGAGGATTTGCTGTTGAGAATGAAGTGGGCACAGACCATCATACAAAAGGACTTCGCCGCCACTACCAAGAGCCAAACCACCCAGTTCGTGGTGGGCGCTGCCGGTGAGTCAGATCAAGAGATCCTGGGGCAAACGGACCGTCTTTACCGGGAGATGGATTTGGCCAGGGTTTACTTCAGTGCCTTTCAGCCGGTCTCACAGACCCCGCTGGAGGACCAAAGACCCACACCGCCCCTTCGGGAGCATCGCCTCTATCAGGCCGATTTTCTGCTGAGGCGATATGGCTTTCATGTCCGGGAGCTGGTCTTCGATGTGCAGGGGAATCTCCCCGCAGCCGCTGATCCCAAGATGATCTGGGCTCGGAGCCACCCCGAACACTTTCCGGTGGAAGTCAATAAGGCTGACAAGAGTCAACTTCTACGAGTTCCCGGAATCGGGCCCAGATCGGCGAGAAATATCGTGAGTATGCGAACCAAAAACAAGTTTCTCAGATTAGAGGAGCTTAAGAGTGCTGGAGTTTGGGTCAAGCGGGCGGCCCCTTTCCTCATTGTGAACGGTCGCCGGAAGGCTTCCCTCCAGCGAGATCTGTTCGACGAGATAAAGCCGACATTAAGCTATTCCTCACCAATCCGGGGCCTTTTCGTCCCCGCGTGAAGCTGGGATCTTTTTCTAGCGGGTATTTGCTCAGGAGATGCCCATGAACTGTTCTCCTAACTGTCCTCGTTGGTTCGTCGTTTCCATTTTTTTCCTGGTGCTGGGAGGGGTGGTCATGAGCTGTCGGCAAAACCACCAATACCAGGATCTTCGCAAGCAGATGGTCAAGGGGCAGATTGCCACCAGGGGAGTGGCGGATGAGAACGTCCTGGCGGCCATGCGCAAAGTTCCTCGCCACGAGTTCGTCCCGGAGGGTCTGCGGCAGGCCGCCTATGATGATCGCCCGCTGCCCATCGGGTCAGGTCAGACCATCTCTCAACCTTACATCGTTGCTTTAATGACTGAGGTCTTACGTATCGCCCCAGGTGAGAAGGTGTTGGAGATTGGCACCGGATCGGGATACCAGGCGGCTATTCTGGCGGAGTTAACCGATCAGGTGTACACCATCGAGATCTTGGAGGATCTGGGGCATAGGGCCGAGCAGACATTACGACGATTGGGATATTCCCAAGTGGAAGTCAAGATTGGGGATGGCTATCTGGGATGGGAGGAACACGCCCCATTCGACGCTATCATCGTCACCTGCGCCCCGGATCATATTCCCAAGCCCTTGGTCGATCAGTTGGTTGAGGGGGGCAGAATGGTCATACCTGTGGGACGAGGGTATGGTCAGGAGCTTTATCTCGTTGAGAAGAAGGAGGGCCAGATCCGCCAGAGAGGCATCATCCCCGTGCTGTTTGTGCCCATGACCGGGGAGCACACTGAGCCGTGATCGTGCTGCGCGTTGCGTAAAAAACCGAGACTCGAGACTCGTGAAAAGCCGGGATTCGGGAACCGGGATCCGTGAAAACCCGAGACTCGAGATTCGAGACTTGAGAAGACCGTAATGCGTAATACGTAAGAGGTTGTATTTCCACTTGCACACTTTTTCGCTTTCACGCGTTCACGGGGTTTGGTTTTTTAGGGGGAAGCAGGGATGTAGGGTCTGCCTCCTGCCTCCTGCTTTATGGGGTGGCTAGGGGAGGGGATTGCCATTGCTATTGCCATTGCCACTGGGGAGGAGGCACTGCCTCCTGCTTACTACCTCCTACCACCGTGGTGGTGGAGAAGGGAGGCGGCCCATCGTTTTCCCTTGACAATCCACGTTGAAGTCCTATATTGACATTAAAAAAGAATATCACTTTGGCCGCGAGCATGGAAATCCATGGGAAGGCCTATGACCAATCGGGAATTTTTAGCTCTCTTTGAGAAGGAGCTTTATATACCGGAGCTTGATGCAGGCAACAAGCAAGAGGTTCTCGAAGAGTTCGTTGAACTGCTCCATAGAGAGGAGAGGGTTTTCGATAAGGATATTGTTCTGGACATGCTCCTAAAGCGAGAGAACCTCGGCAGCACAGCTTTGGGTAATGGTCTGGCCATTCCTCATGGACGGACACTGACCACCAGGAAGCTGGTGGTCGCTTTTGGCAAGTGCACCCAGGGATTGGATTTCGACGCCCCCGATGGCAAGCCGGTGCACTTGTTTTTTTTGATCATCGCACCCTATCGGGAGAAGCAGGACCAGTATCTGCCCACCTTGGGAAAGATCGCGGAGTTCTTTCGCAAGAAAAGACTAAGAGAAAAGGTTTTGCAGGTATCCAATTTTGAGGAGTTCGTGGATGTCCTCTCCTCAGAAGCAGAGTCCGCGTGAGGACCTTCGTCTGCTGGTGAAACTTCAGGATCTGGATTTGATGATCCGGGAGGCTTCTGTTCAGCAGGAGAAGAACCTTGGTTTCAAGATTGAGGGTGTCTCGCGACTTCAAGAAGCCCGTAAGGAGCTCGCCCGATCCATAGAGCCAAGATTGCTTAAAAGCTATGAGCGGTTGCAGAGACGCTACGAACGGGCGGTGGTTCCCGTCTATCGAGGCGTCTGCCTGGGCTGTTTCATGACCGTTCCCATAGCTCACCACCAGGCTATTAAGAGCCATAAAACAGTGAGAGTTTGTGAAAATTGCGGCAGAATTCTCTGCTGGCTTGGGGATTGAGGATGTAGAGGAAAACAAGAGGCTTTAAGTATGACGAAACCCGCTGAAGCGGGCTTTTTCATGTGTGGTAGTTAAGGCGAAAATTTATAAGCACTGCATTACAAGTCCGTTGTTCTTTCTAGCGTAGCTACGAACACTGCTTCTAATACAGGTGGAATAGGGGAGAAGTTCATTTCAAAAGAGACATTGATTGAACAGTAGAGCAGGGGACTGCGAAGCCCATGAGCTATTAGGACAACTGCTTACCGTTAAGGAAGATATAAATTTCAGACTGAGAATTTCTTCGAATTTGTTTCAAATTATAGTCAGAAGGGCGGATGCCAGAGCTTTGGTTCCAGAGGTAATGGAAATGTTTACTCAATCACCCAAGCAGAGAAAGCAACCTCAAAAGTTCAGCACAAACTCAAAAGCAGGGTTCGGCGCTGTTCTATTGGCCTGAGCTCAAATTCCGGTCGAACTCACCCACCTTGTTTGATTCCTTCGACTTATTACCAGCCCCATCTACAGCCCTGACGGTATAGTAGTAATTGGTACTCACATCACCAGCGGTGCCTATATCCGTATAGGTGGTGTCGGAGGTGTCGTCCAGAGAATAGCCGGAAGAGGTGGCCTCGGTGTTCCGATAGATCACGTAGCTAGCCACTCCCACATTATCGTAAGGCTCGGTCCAGTGGAGGAAAATATCACCACCGGCCAGTTTGACATCCAGGTCTCCAATGGTTTCCGGCGGTTCTGGTGAGATGAAGTAATTGTCCCCTGAGGTGAAGCCCGATGTGGCGCCATGGTCGTCCACCGCCTGTACATGCCAGTAGCAGATCGCGCCCGGGAGCAGGTTCTCATAATCCTCCAGACTGTCCAGTCTCACGTACACCGAAGGATCCTTAACCTCAGTCCCTTCGATGCCCTCCTGGTGAACCTCGGGACTGGAAAAGCTGCTATCATGGTCGATTTCAAGGGTATAGGTAACCATATTGAAGGGATCCGGATCCTCTACCTCTATCCAGACCAGCAGGTCATGGGCATCCAGGGAGTCTCCGTTCTCGGGGAGAAGGATCACCGGCACGGGCGGTGGCGTGTTTTCCAAATTGACGAAGAGGACGGCAAATTCCGGCCGGTCAATAAAGGGATTGCGATTATCCTGTATGGTAAAGACGGTGTTGTTGCGATCGAGTTCCTTTAGGCTGACAGGATCCTCTAGATGCCACTCGAAGAGCATCTCGGCCGCCCAAGGGAGAAGCTCAGCACCATCAGTCATGGGGCTGCCGGGCCATCCCGAATCTTCCGTGTAATATCTTGTGGACATATAGAAGTAGGTGCGCGCAAGGTCACCTTTGTACTCGTCGATCGGTTCAAATACAGTCCCCGAATATCCAGGATACGAACAAGAACCCCTCTTGCTACCGTTGAGCGAGGTCCATTCTGGTGCCGCAACCTCTCCGTACGGATAAACGCCCCGGTTGCCATTGACGTGCGCATCGCACGGATAAAGGGCAAATAGGTCCGAGTGCATCGGCGACACATCGCCTCCGAACCAGCTCTTGGGCCAGGAGTGCTCACGGGTATAACCATTGCCTTCCTGGCCACCAACTCCACCTTCATCCTCGCCGAAAGTGTACTCGTAAGGTGGAATACCACCGGGAACATCTGAATAGATGTCCCACACCTTGCCGTTGGGCTTGTCATCGGTAGTATAAAAGGCTGTCCAAGCATAGTCGTAGCTGTGTACGGTGTGGTCATCGATGATTTGGTGGAGTGCTGCCTTCAGGGAATCCCCTTCCAGCCCTTCAGCGCTGTCATAGTAGCCCTCGGGAACACCATTATCTACGAAATGGAAGAGGTAGCTAGTCGCCATCGTGGGATTTCCGAAGAGGTCCTCCACACCGTTCACTGTGAGTGTATAGTCGACCTCCGACATGGATGAGACGGTCAAGATTATCTGGTCGGGGTAATTTCCGTTCCACGAAGCATCAAGAACGGCAAGATCCTCGATGGTGTAATTTGTGGCCACTTCGGCACTCGTCTCCTCCACCTCCTCGGAGAAGGTGACATAGATCGTCGTTTTGCCCGTGGGGGTGACCAGGAGGATGATTGGCGCAAAGTCGTCTCCCGCCCACACCACATCGTTCCCGTCCCGCGGCTCGATCATGAAGTGATTGGAGTGATAGGTGACTGGACCGATGATGTCATACGAGCTCCCGAGCGTCGGTGAGAAATCGTACCCTAGATTGCCCACACGCCCGGCACCGCTGCCGTCGTCTAACTCCCATTCCCCGGATCCTGCATTTGGGTTCGTGCAGGCGGCGCTATCAATCTCGACCAGAACGCCTTCGTACTCCTCCAAGGATACAGCAGCGGTGGTAATTATAACAGGCTCTGGGATACTCGTGCCTGTTGAACTGTAAAGAAGCACAGCATCCACGACAAGCGTATTGCCCGCATAACCCTGCTCGGCGCTTTCTGTCACGTAGCCTCTGATCACGGTGGAATCACTCAGTGTGACAGTATCTGAACTCTGAACCCATATGCCGTTCCATGGGCCGCTCCCATCCTGTATGACAAAGGAATTATCGAATCGTGCCGTCACGACGCCATGGGTGATGACCTCCTCGCCATCAAAAGGAGAGTCCGGAGACTCGCCCTGGATCTCATGAATGGTGGCATAATAGGGTAGAGAGTAGCTCTGCAGACCGGTAATGCTCGTGTCAGGCAGATCGTTTGCTGCCAGGATCTGAAAATAGACGGTCGTCCCCTCGGAGTGAGAGGGGATCGGCGTATCCGTCAGGTAGGTTTCACCCGCTGACGGTGACATGCCGATCTCATTGGGAAGTGAGGAGTCGGAGACCCCCCAATAGAGCAAGACCGAGGTGATGGTGGCAGTTGAATCGATCACGTCGGCTGTGACATCAACCCCCTCGCCGGCCACGGGGAGCTCGGGCACCGTGCTGATACTTGAGATCGTGGGTCCTTGGAGAGGCGGCGCCGCGCTGTGGGACCCGGGGCTCGCATCCGTTGCCAGCTCCACGGGAGTCGCGGTCCACTCCGAAGGGTTGTAGGTCGAATTCGCAGTGTTGACGTCATAGTTTCGGACGTAATCGGCGTTCTCGAAGGCGGCCCCGGTGACGACAACGTAGTCGACAGTTTCCCCGATTGGATCGATCAGCTTGGCTCCGTCGCCGACCTTGCCGTTCCAGAGACCGTTGCTGTTTGACCATGCTTCGTCCGGGAAATCCACAGGGAAGCCTGTGACCGTTGTCGCGTCGCCAGACACGAGGGCCTCGCCAGGATCGATCTGGCCGGAGAGATTCCATGTAAAAATGTCCCCGCCGTTGCCCACCGCAACCACCGACCAGCCGGTAAGATCACTCGCGGTACTTGCGGCGTTATAGATCTCGATGAACCGATCCGTCGTGTAGTTGAGATGTGGATCACACAGTTCCGATATGAGGATGCTTGACTGGGCCCACACGTGCGATCCCCACAAAAGAGTTAGAGCTACCGCAATCGGGAGATTGCTTACAACTTTCATTCTAGGCTCTCGATTCTTTGACAAGGCGCGTTATCTTGAAACATTTCATAAAACATTTTTAATAGATGACAAGTACGGGACATACACAATACATCGTCTTACAAGCAAAGGATACCACAAATACCCGGATTTGTCAAGAAATTATAGTGGAGCTGTACAATGGCACATTCATAAAAGGCCCTCTCCGTGAGCTTGGGAGGGCCTTTTATCTACATCAAATGCAATCCCAAAATTTGTTTCGAATTTGTTTCAATATTTATGGTCAAATATGGCAAATTTTGGTTATTTATGGTGCGGTGAGCAATCTCGACAACAGAATATAAAGAAAGGAAGTTGCATAAGTTTCAAGGACTTACGCAACTCCCCTGGGAAGGCTTAAAAGGCCGCTGCTCTACCTAGCTGAGCTACAGGTTCGCAATATTGCCGAAATGGTATATTGAAAAGCCGTCGGGTGAAGCCATCCGACGGCATTGAAATCGGGAATCGATATTCGAGACTGGAGACTTGAGATCCGTGTTGCGTAATACGTGATGCGTGAAAATCGGAGACTCGAGACTCGCCAGGGACCTGCCAACTGCAACTCGTCTTTCACTGCCAACTGCTACTGCTAACTACCAGTTTTTTTGCTGCATACTGCTTACCAGTTTTTCATTGCCATTGCTATTGCCACTCTTCCTCCTGCTTCACTCACCGCTTCCCATACCTCTTCGGGCCGGCATCGACGACCTCTTGAGGCATCCACTGGCGAAGAGTTTAAAGTTCTCGATAAACCGTGCTGCCAAGGCATCATATTTTTTCCAGTACTCCTCTTTATCACCCCAGGAGGTGGATGGCTCCAGGACATCCTCGGGCACATCGGGACAGGAAAGAGGAACTTCAAAGCCAAACAGCTTATCCTTGCGGTATTTGACCTTATTTAGCTTGCCTTCCAGAGCTGCGTTGAGGAGATTACGGGTATGCCCAATGCTTATGCGTTTGCCCACTCCGAAACGGCCTCCCACCCAGCCGGTGTTGACCAACCAGCATCGGGATTTATGCTTGAGCATCCTCTGTTTCAGCATCTCGGCGTATTCGAAGGGGTGCCGCACCATGAACGGAGCGCCAAAGCAGGCACTGAAGGTAATTTCCGGTTCGATGCCCAGCTCGATTTCGGTTCCTGCGATCTTGGAGGTGTAACCGCTGATGAAATGATATTGGGCCTGTTCCGGGGTAAGTCGAGCGACGGGGGGCATCACGCCGGATGCATCACAGGTCAGGAAAATGATGTTCTTAGGGTGAGAAGGAGCCATCTTCTCAGGCACCACATTGGGGATAAACTCCAGGGGATAGGAAGCCCGGGTTTTTCCGTGAGGATGTCATCATCCAGGTCAATCCTGCGACTGGCCGGATCATAGATCACATTTTCAAGAATGGTGCCGAATCTTCTCGTGCATGCGTAGATCTGCGGCTCGTGTTCCGCAGAAAGCTGAATGACCTTGGCATAGCAACCACTTTCGAAGTTGAATACGCCGGCTGAGCTCCACCCATGTTCGTCATCGCCGATCAATCTTCTTTTAGGATCTACCGAGAGGGTGGTTTTTCCGGTGCCGCTGAGTCCGAAAAAAAGGGCCACATCCCCGGCCTGGCCTAAATTAGCAGAACAATGCATGGGGAGTACATCCTCAAAGGTAAGCAGGAAATTCAACACGGTGAAGATCGATTTTTTGATTTCGCCGCCGTAGAGGGAATTTGAGATGATGCCCATCCGTTCGGCGAAATTGAGCACTATAGCGGTTTCAGTTCGAGTGCCATCTATTTTGGGGTCCACTTTGAAGCCGGGTACGCTGATAATCGTAAACTCGGGCACAAAATGCTTGAGCTCATCCTGATCATAGATGGTCAGAAACATGTTGCGGGCAAACAAACTCTGCCATGCTTTCTCGGTGATGATGCGCACCCGCAAGCGATATTCGGAATCGGCCCTGGCGTGGCAATCCTGAATGAAAAATTCTTCGTCCTGGGCAAATGCCTGCACTCGCGCTACAAGTGCTTTGAATTGCTCAACACTGAAAGGACGATTGTACTCACCCCACCAGATCTTGTTTTCGGTGGTTTCCTCTCGGATAACGGATTTGTCTGCAGCCGCTCGTGCCGTGTGCTCTCCCGTGTTCACCAAAATGGGCCCTTGATGGACGCTATGTCCTTCATTGCGGAATACGATTTCCTCGTAAAGCGCAGAGGTTGGTAGATTCCAAAAAGCCCTCTCCAGATGAACCAGGCCGTGATTTTCCAGTCCGAAGTCTGAGGCTAAATCCAGAGCTTGTTTGGTAGCAGGTGTATCGAATTAAAGATATTTCATGTCCAATCCCTCACCAGCTTGCGATCTCCGATATACAGCTCGTTGGGAGAATTCAGGTCCAATGCCCATTTCATACGCTCAATACCTTCGGTGATGTCTTTGACCGAGCCGCAATAGCTCAGACGTAAGAAGCCTTCCATGCCGAACTCAACTCCCGGCACGGCTAAAACCAGAACTTTGTTCAGCAGAAAATCGGCAATTTTGGTCGAATCCTTCCCATAGACGGTGAAGTCCACGAAACAATAGAAAGTGCCATCGGGTTTTATGACCTTGATCCCGTCGAAGGAGCTGAGATGCTCCATCATGATATTGCGATTCTTCTCTAGGGTCACCCGAAGATTTTCGACACTGGATTGTGTTCCCATGAGTGCTCCAACGGCAGCTTTTTGAAGCACTATAGAAGGTCCTGAAGTTTGATGCGCTTGAATGTTGGTCATTACCTCTATGAGCTTCTTGTTTGCTACCGCCCAACCAATTCTGAAACCGGTCATGGCATATTGCTTGGAGACCCCATTGACGACGATCAGCTTTGAGTTCTCAGATAAGTTTTTAGCGTATTTATAGCAGTTGATGGGTTTGCGATTATCAAAGACCAACCGGTGGTAGATGTCATCCATGATGAGATACAGATCATGTTTCTCGCAGAATTCCACCACATCGGCGATGAATTCTTCCGAATACACCGCTCCCGTGGGATTGTTGGGGCTGTTGATGATGATGACTTTGGTATAAGATCCCACTTTTTCTTCGATATCCTGAATTCTGGGATAGAATGTGCCATCTTTAGGAAGGACCGAAACCGGAATGGCCTGACAGAGCTTGACCATCTCCGGATAGCTGACCCAATATGGTGCCGGAAAGATGACCTCCTCCTGAGGATTCAAAATAGCTTGCAGGGCCACCATGATAGCCTGTTTGGCACCTCCCGAGGCCATCACATTTTCCGGTTCTACCAGGCGGTTATAATACTCCTCCGTGTATCGAATGATGGCCTTCTTCAACGACGGAATGCCATTGGGGGGCGTGTATCTGACTTCGCCGCTATTCAGATGTTCCATTGCTGCCTTGATGGCCTCAACGGGAACCTTGCTCATGGGTTCGCCACCGCCCAGATGAATGATGGGATCTCCCTTTTCACGAAGGATAGCCGCCTTTTCATTGAGCTTCAGGGTGGCTGACGACTTGATTGTTCTGGCAATTTGGCTGATGTTCATCTTTAATCCTTCATTATAAGAAACACATTTTTTAATCCAGGTGACTTAAAATAGTAGTAAATCTGGGGAAGAAATCAAGCCTTATCCTCAATAAGGGATGCGATGCGTGAACAGCGCAGGTACGTTCTCGTTATTTCCTTAGTCTAACTCGCCTTTTGGATAAAAGCCAAGATGTGCAAAAGAAGCTCAAATTTCGAATCTATAATAGCACAAATCTAAGGATTGTCAAGAGAAAATGGGCTAAGAGAAGACAAAGATCACACAAACTCTCCTTACATGAAGAGGGGAGGCAGAATTTTGACCCGAATTATTCGTGAAATTCGATTGATCCTTGAAAAGCGGAGACTTGAGATTCGTGAATCGTTAATCGGTAATCGTTGAGCGAGATTCGTTAAAAATAGAGCCTAGAGACTGAGAAGTGGAGACTCGTGAGAAACATAATGGCAATTGGCAATGGCAGTAGCAATAAAAGCGTAGTAAGCTACCACCGCTGACTATTCTCTTATTGCCATTGCCATCGTCATTGCTATTGCCACTTTGTATACAGGGCGTGAGTCTCAAAGATTTAAATACAAAAGGGAGTTGCACAATTCTCAAGGACCCGCGCAACCCCTTCTGATTGATCATTAACTCACTTGCGTTTACTTCACTATTCGCCCTTGCTCAAACTCCGGTCGAACTCGCCTACCTGGTTGGATGCGTCAGGTTTGTTGTCCACCCAGTCCACCGCCTTGACGGTGTAGAAGAAGTTTGTGTTCACATCGCCAGCAGCACCCGGATCGATATAGGTGGTATCGGCAGCGCCAGCCAGGGAGTCGCCAACTGAACCCGCTTGTGTGCTCCGATAGACCACGTAACGGACCACGCCCACGTCATCGTCAGCCTGCGTCCACCAGAGGTGCATGTCTCCGGAGGAGCTTTTGGCCCCGCCCTCCAACTGGATGGCCAGGTCTGCGATGGTTTCTGGCGCCGTGGTATCGCTGACAGTGGTCTCCTGTTTCTCACAGAGCAGCCAGTGGTTGGGGTCCAGCTGTACATCCAGAGGCTCATCCTGCAGCACGAACTGGAAAAAATCCTGGGCATCGTCCACCGTCACTGTGTCCAAGATGCTCCCCGATGTGGTGGTAATTCCCAGCTCTACGGGCATATTGAAGATGGGCGCATTCTCCTGTATCTGGCTTATGGCGACATACAGCACATATCCTTTGGCTCCCTGGTTTGCATACGACCACAGCAGAGAATACTCCGGAAATCCCTGGTCGTAGATCCACTGGTCGAAAAACCAATCCATATCCTGGCCGCTCTCGGCCTCACAGACCGCCTGGAAGTCGGCGGTCACGGCGTTGGCATAGGCATAGGTGGTCCCATACGTTCTCAGGATGTCGAAGAAGGTCGAGTCGCCCACCACGAAGCGCAGCATGTGCAGTACACAGCCGCCCTTCTCATACTCCGTGGGGGAATAGATGTAACCGGGGGGAGGGTCATAGATGGGAAAGCGGTGACCTGTGCTGTTCTCCCAGTTGGCATAGTAATCCTGCATATCATCCATGTAAATTTGAAGTCCCACTTCACCGTAAAGGTATTGCCACCAAAGGGCCTCGCAATAGGTGGCAAATCCTTCGTTGAGCCATACATCAGCAAAGTCGTCGTAGGTCACCCAGTCGCCCCACCACATGTGGGACAGCTCGTGAGCCACGACATGCTCCCAGTCCTGATTCCCGGTGATGGGGAAGCCCCAGGAGACGCAGGTCTGGTGTTCCATGGCTCCGCCCCAGTTGAAGGTGGCCATGGCGTACTTCTCCTCGATAAAGGGGTAGGGGCCGAACAGGTCGGCATAGCAGGCGATCATGTCGGGCAGGTTGGCGAAATCGGCCACGGCATCCGCGGAATCGCTGGCTGCGACCCAGATAGGAATCTCCATGGTATCCTGGTCGGTATAGTACCACATGCTAAAGGAGGTGTATTGGGAGATGACCACGCATATCAGGTAGGTGGAGATGGGATAGTCTTCGGACCATTGATAAATGGCCTTCGATCTTTTCTCATCAAGCTTAGATCCCACCAGCGTTCCGTTGGAGGCCACGATGTAGCCGGCCGGCACGGTGATGTTCAGGTCGGCGGTGGCCTTGTCGGAGGGATGATCGTAGCACGGGTACCAGCGATAGGCCCCTTCGGGAGCGCCGATGGAGTAGGTTATGCTAGGACTGATGAATAATCCCATTTGGACGAGGCCGGTGATGGGCCGTCCATGATAATAGACGGCCACCTGAAAGGTATCACCCTGGCTGACGGCTCCTCCCAGATCGACCAGAAGCTCATCGTCATCCCGGGTATAGCTTTTTGACTCCCCGTTTACGGTGATGCTGTCGATGGTCATTCTGAAGAATCTCAGGTCAACGGTTGTCAAAGTGTCCGTCTGGCTTTGGCAGTCGATGAACACGGAGGCCGTCCGCACGGTATCGCCGGGGATGTCGATGTCCATGTTAATCTCATAATGCAACACATCGTAGGAGTGCGGTGTGTAGGATTTTTCGGCCCGCAGAACGGGCTCCAAGCGCGCCTTGCCCGCGCGCAGCATCTCCCTGTCCTGGGGACGGGGCAGCCTTTTGAGTATCTCAGCCCGGGAGAGATCCCTTGAGGGCTGATGCATCCTGGCCAGGGATGCCGACTGGCTTAACAAGACAACCACGATGATCACCGCTGACAGAAAACTTCTTTTCATGGGATTTCACTCCTGATTCGTTACTGATGAGGAAGGAAATGCATTGCTAATAATATGATATCATAAATGCTAAATTTTGTCAATCGAAAATATCAAACTCATAAGAAGACTTCCACATCTATTGAGGAGGTTTTTTCTACCCGTGCTCTCCCTGGGTGTGATCGCCCATAATGGCTATTTAATACCTTGTTTGTGGATGACAACGTCCATCAAGATCACGATATCCGTAAAGAGCGAAAGGAGGAAGTTGGGGAAACGTAACTATAGACATGTAACTATTTAATCAAATGATACTGCCAGGTTCGCTTTATTTATGCCCCACCCAAACGGGATGTGCGAAATCTCGATCGTTTTTTTTAGAGATCACATACCCCTCAAGGATGGGCACATTTTCTACATCGATAATCCTACCTATGACGAAAATAGCATCCCCCACAATGATGGTTTGTGACATATCACGGATGCCAGTTTCTTTTGGCAAAGGATGATCCAGTAAGAATATAAAGCTATTCCCGTAAAATGCAGTTTTGGGATTGCGGAGCTGCCAGGAATAAACAATATCGCCAATTTGAATTTTGTCATCGCTGGTGTTGGCGATATGACCACTCCATTTCACCACCTTTCCTCGCACCTTTTCGAAGTCATCAATTGCGTCTTGCCACGTCACCTGAGCATCTATTTGCTTCTTGATCGATTCCACGAACTCATCATCGCTCAGACTGAGCTTTCCATCACGGATATCTCTGTCAGTTACAGTGCCCACACATCCCAGGATCAACATAGCAATTGCAAAGCACGCAACGGCTAATTCAATTCGAAAAAAGTATGTCAGTATCTTCCTCACAACCATTTGTTTTGTCCATTCTGCGGGAAACTGTTTTACTTAAACCTCTGGCATCTTGCATCAAGCTTTCTCACCAGTTTCCATAGTCTTAACCCAGTTTCGAGTCTTCACTCATGACCAGCGCTATGACTATCTATGCGAATGATAACACCCGCAAGGAGCGAGGTCAATAAAAAAAGGGTTGCGCAATGATCAACGAGTTGCACAACCCTCTTTTCATTCTGCCAGCAATCATTAACGCGTCTCGATACTCACCCTCTCCATGACGATCTTCTCCAGGGGATTGTCCCTCTTGTCCCGGTTGGCATTGGCGATCTTGTCCACCACGTCCATTCCGTCAATGACTCGGCCGAAGACCGTGTACTGGCCGTCCAGATCTGGTCGAGCCTTATGGCAGATGAAAAACTGGCTGCCGGCGCTGTTGGGATCGGGCTTGCGGGCCATAGAGAGAGTGCCGCGTTTGTGTGGCCGGTCGTTGAACTCCGCGTCGATGGTATACCCGGGACCTCCAGTGCCATCATTGGAGCGGTTGTCATCCCTGGTCAGGGGACAGCCTGCTTGAATCATGAAGCCGGGGATGACCCGATGGAAATAGATGCCATCGTAATATTCCTCTCGCGCCAGCTTCTTGAAATTGGCCACGTGGTTGGGGGCATCATTCTCGAAGAACTCCAGGACGATAGTGCCCAGAGTGGTCTGGATCACGGCTACCTCTTTTCCGTTGCCGGACTCTGGAGCGACTTCCCCTATTGGTTCTGTCGCCTCTTTCTCGACCTCGACTTTGGCCTCCTCCTTGCGGCAGCCGATCGCGATAAGCAGCGCCACAGCGAGAAAGCCAACAAGCAATGTTTGCCTATTGAGCATACCTGCCTCCCTTTGGTGAAAGAAAAGAGATCAGATGATCTCGGCGATTTCCTGCGGAATCCAGCCGGCTAGGCCGTTGGGCAGAGAGATGAGATACCACCCTTCTCTCTGTTGGCGAATCCTGGCTTTCGTTCCCTCGTGAATGGTGAAGATCTTGGTGTATTCATCGCCAGGACCACTTCTGGCATCGGAAACGGGATTCAAGATAATAATCCAAGACACCATTTGCTGCCCGTGGATGTTACCCAACAAAGAGGCAACGCCGATAATCAGCATCACACCGGCGATGAAACTGGCCAGAAGGAGTCTTTTCCGGGCTACATGGCTTCGCGTCCAGATGGTCACCAACACAAGGGCCGCGGTGATGATGTACAGGAAAAAAGAAACCCGGGTCAGCTCCGCGATGCTCATGGACCGCGCCGGCCAGGTGAAGACCCCCATGAAACGGGGCGTTTTTTCTGAGGCGATTTTGTCCACGGTCAGCTGGCTGGCTAGGGCTAGGTTGGCGGCCACATCCTGGTCGCGGGGCAAAAGCCTTTTAGCCCTTTCGTAGAAGAGGATAGCCCGGCCCAGCTGGTTGTCCTTGAAGTAGGCGTTGCCCAGGTTGTAAAGCACCGCTCCGTTGGTGAATCCCGATTCCAGAATCTTTTCGTAAGTCTTGATAGCCTCTGGGAATTTCCCTTCCCCATAGGCCTGGTTGGCCTGCTGGTAAAGTCCTGAGGCCGCACTTTGGGCTAGGCTCCACTTGGGAAAGCTGGGGAGCAGAACAAAGGCCAGAGCTACGAGAAGAAAGTGTTTCATGCTGTCTATCCCTCAGTCGGGTCACAAATCCGATTTTTCCAGCCGGGCGAGGAGGTTTCTGACACGCTTTAATATGGTCTCCATGTCGGCCAGCTGGGCGCTGGCAGGAGCAAAGCGAGAATAATCGCAGGTCTGCGTGAAGTCCAAAATTTCTTCCAGGAGTTGACCCTCCAGCTGGTATTTCTTAAGCTCATCCCGGAGCTGCTGCGCGGTGACTCCGCACGCGGAGATGTTGAGCTTGTCCCCCAAATAGTCATATAGGACCTTGGCCACCGCTCCGTAGAATTGGGGTAAGGATTCAGCTCGCATCAGCTTTTGGGCGGCTCGAAGACCTTGACGGGCCTGTCGATGAGCCCTTCGATAGCGAGCATATCCCGCGTCACGACTGATTCGATCTCGTCGTCTACGGGCGACGATGGCACAGCAAACGGCCATGAGAGGTACGATCTGCAAGATCCAGAAAAATCGGTTTCGAAAAAGATCGTCTCTTTGGTTTTTGAGCACCACAGAGCTGGGTTTGATGTAGCGGATGTCCTGGCCGACCACCTTGATTTCCTCTCTGCCTAGGCCCACGACCAGAGGGAATTCACCTTTCTCGCCGGGAAGAACGTCGATGGCAATGGGCTTGGTGCTGGCGATATGATAAGCTTTACCAGCGGGATCGAAGTAAGGAAGCTTGAGGGATTCGATCCGGTATTGGCCCTGTTCTTTGGGGATCAAGACATACTGATACGTTTTAGCTCCGCCGATAGCGTTCCCGGCCGGGGAGATATCCTCTTGAACCTCCGGCTCGAAGGAGGTGAAGTTGTCTAACGCCGGCAGCTGTGGAGGAAGGAGGGTTTTCAGATTGCCCTGCCCACGGACCTCCACGGTCAGCTTCAAAGGCTCGCCCGCCTTGACCTGGTTCTGGTCCACGCTGGCCTTCAGGGAGAATTGACCCACCGCTCCCGTGAAGGATGGAGGTTTTCCACCCTGGGGCAGGGGCTGGACCATAATGGTGGCTGGCTCGCTGGCAATCCTGACCCTCTTTGTGCGGCCCCAGAAGTCGAAGATATCCCGGCTGCGCACCTGCAGGTCACAGAGGAGCTCCATCGGTTCAATCTCGATGTCCCCGGAAGTTGTGGGGAACAGAGCCAGTTTTTTCAGCACGGCTACCTGATAGCGCTTGCCACCGATGACCTTTTGCTGGAAATTCAAGCGGTCGGCGGCATAAATCTCCTCTGTCCAGAATCCCGTGAAGGTTGGCTGCTGTCCATATTGGACATTAGTCAGGGAGGTTCGATTGTAAAGCGCATAGGTGACCGTGACTTGCTGGTTCTGAAAGACCTTTCTGCGATCAAACTCGGCCCGCACAAAGAGATCCTGACCCGCTAATTCCTCTGGGACCGATGGGGCTTGGGGCGTTCGTATCCCCGGAGAACGCCCCTTTTGGCTTTTCCCGGAAACAGAGCCAGCCACCACCTGGATGTCGATGGGCTCAGTCTGGTAGGTTTGACCCTTGAACTTCAAGGTGGCTGCGCCAATGGTAGTCTTGCCCACATCTAGCGGCCGGAGACTGTAGATGTAATCGATGGTTTTGGAAGAGGTCATCTTTCCGTTTACGATGGAGAACTGGGATGAGCTGGAGGAATTGGTGCCCACGACTTCAAATTGTTCTAAAGAGGGCAGCTGTGGCTCAGAGATACCTCCCACATCTTTGCCCGAGACTGAGACGGTAAGCGTGAGCGAGTCGTCCAGGCCCACCTGGGTGCGATCCACCGAGGCGGTGAAGGTCAGTTCTGCACCTTGGGTTCTCACAACAGTGCCCCAGATGGCGCATAGAACCAGGATGAGTGAGAGGATAGTTTTGTGAGTGAAGATATGCGGGAATTCTCCCAAAATAGTCCTATCTCTGGTGGTCAATACCGGATTTCCTTCTTTCACCAGTCCCATTCCGTCTTTAAACCCTTTCTTATTTGACCCCGCCGATATTCCTCTTGAGCCTTTTTCTCCTGCTCTTTCAGGGCGTTAAGCAGCTGGACTGCTTCTTCCTGAGACATCTGCCCCGGCTCTTGAGGCTGAGGTGGAGCTGGTTCCTGATCCTCTTTCTTCTCCTCCTTCTGGCCTTTCTGTTCCTCCTGGGGCTTTTCCTCCTGCTCCCCTGGTTCCCGCTGCTTCTGGCTCTGCTCCTGTTGTTTTTCTTCTCCATCCTGCCCTTCTGGCTGCTGCTGGTCCTGTTGATTTTCCTGAGATTCCTGGTCTTGAGATTGCTGGGATTGCTGCTGAGAGTTTTCCGGTAGCTTTTTCTGAATGAACTCCAGATTATATTTGGCATCCCTATCGTCGGGATTGATTCTCAAGGCGTTCTTGTAGGCCTCTATGGCCTCCTGGAGGTTACCCAGACGATAGTGAACATTTCCCATGTTATAATTGGTCATTCCGGCGAGCTGCTTATCCTGGCTCGACAAGACATTTCCATACTCAACCTGGGCTTCTTGCCACTTCTCCTGCTTGTAAAGAGCGTTCCCGATATTGTAGTGCAAGGGGGAGGACTCTGGATCCTCCAGCTGGGCGTCCCGATACTCTTTGAGAGCCTGCTGGTAGTTTCCCTGGCCATATTCTTTGTTTCCTTTGCGGACTTTACCAGCCACAGAGCCCCATGCACTGGTGGGTATTGCAGTGAATAGCAGGACCCAGGAGATGGTGACCCAAGCGCATCCTCTAAGCGGAACATATAACCGAAGCAAAGGGGAGGTTCGCTCAACGGTTCGGCTCATCTTTTGATCTCCTTTTCCTGTCGCCTAGGATGATCTCAGTCATCAGCAGCACAACGCCGGCCAGGACGAAAAACTGATAGCGATCCTCTCGGACGTCGAACTCTTTGGATTTCAATTCTTTTCTCTCCAACTGCGAGAGGTCCTCCAAAATTCCATCCAGTTCCATCTCGCCCATGGTGGCTCGAAAGTACTTGCCATCAGTCTCTAGAGCAATTTTCTGAAGAGCGGTCTGATCCAGTTTGGACATCACCGTCTCTCCACGGTGATCTTTTTTATACTCCACAAGCACCCCGAGCTCGTCCCTGATGGGGATGGGCACTCCGCCAGGCGAGCCAACACCGATGGTGTAAATGCGAATGCCTTGTTCAGCCGCACTCTTGGCTGCCGCTACAGGATCGGAACGATGGTCCTCTCCGTCGGTGATCAGGATGATCACCTTATACTTCCGCTCTTTTTGCTCGAAGACCCCTATGGCTGTCTGGATGGCCTGACCGATGGCCGTTCCCGCTTTGGGTATGGTTTCGAAGTCGATGATGTCCAAAAACATCTTGGCAGCCCCGTAATCCAATGTCAGGGGACACTGTACGAAGGCGTCGCCGGCAAAGGCCACCAGAGCCACCCGATCACCTTTCAGGCGATCGATAAGGCTTGAGACCTCGTGTTTGGCCCGCTGCATCCTGTTGGGCTTGATGTCTTCAGCCAGCATGCTGTCGGATGTGTCCATGACGATGGCGATGTCCATCCCTTTTCTCCTCATCATGCGCAACTTCTTGCCGTATTGCGGACGCGCCAAGGCCAGCACCGTTGCCAAAACGGCCAGGATCACCAGACCAGCTTTAATGGCCTGCTTGCGGTGACTGACGGAGTCGGTCAGACGGTGGGATAGGATTGGATGGACGAAGGTGGACAAGGCTTTCTGTTTTCGTCGAAAGGCCACGATCAGGAAGATGATCAGAATGGGGATGAGCCAGAGGAGAGAGAGCATTTGGGAATGGGCGAAATGCATCGGTCTTGTTCCTCAGGGAATTTTCCGGAATCGGGTATGGGCCAGGATGACCTCCATCATCAGCAGGACAAAGGCAGGCATGAGAGCGATATGAAACTTTTCGGAGTATTCCACATACTCTTTAGTCTTTACCTGGGTCTTTTCCAGCTGGTCAATCTCAGCGTAGATCTGGCCGAGCTTTTCGGCGTTCGTGGCTCGAAAGTACTGGCCGCCTGTGATGCTGGCGATCTCCATCAGGGTCTGCTCGTCGATCTCCACCGGCATCTGCACGTAGCGTTTTCCGAAGATGTGATCTTCAACGGGGTAGGGGGCGGTGCCCTTTGTCCCGGCACCGATGGCGTAGATCTTGATGCTCAGAGCCTCAGCCATGCGGGCGGCGGTGATGGGGTCAATCTGCCCTCGGTTGTTGATCCCATCGGTGAGCAAGATAATCACCTTGCTCTTGGCCGATGAGTCCTGCAGCCGGTTGATGCTGGTTCCAAGGGCCATGCCAATAGCCGTGCCATCCTCGATCATGCCAATGTGGATGCGATCCAGGAGTGCCAGCAGGATGTCTTGGTCCAGGGTCAAAGGACACTGGGTGAAACTCTGGCCGGCGAAAACAACCATGCCCATGCGATCATTTTTTCGACCTGAGATGAACTGAGCCGCAGCCTCTTTGGCCACATGCAGCCGGTTTTTCGGTTTGAAATCTTCGGCTTTCATGCTGCCGGAAACGTCCAAACAGAGGATAATGTCGATTCCCTCGGTGAGGATCTCCTCGCTGTGGCGGCCCGATTGGGGTCTGGCCAGGGCTAAGATGAATAGAAAGAGTGCCAGTGCTCTCAGAATTATCGGCACCAAATGCAGGTGTGGGGGCCGAGAGCGCTGGGCTGACCTTACCAGGCTCAGATCCGAGTAAATGAGGCTGCTCCTGCGTCTTTTTCTGCGGCTCAGGGTCCACCAGATGATACCGGGTATCATCAGCAACAGCAACAGATAGTATGGGTGAGCTAGGCGCACCTTGTGACCTCACTCTCGGTCTGAAAGGGGTTTCGCCAGAACTGCCTCTGAGGGGGTGACAACAGGCTCCTCTCTGGTGGACAAGACCAATTGTCTGGCATCTTCCAAGGCGCCGTCTATTCGATCTGGCAGGGGGATATGTTTCGCGAATTTCACCAAATCGCACTCCTGGAAAAAGGGCTTGAAGATCCCCACATCTTCTTCGGAAAGAGAGGCTTGCTCCATAGCCGAGACGAGCTCAGCGGTGGTCAGCTCCATGGTTTGAAGGCGGTATCTCCGGCCGATGTATCGTTTGATCGCCTCGGAGATCTCCGTATAAAACTGTTTGATCAACCCCCTCTGGATCAAATTCAGAGAGGCGATGCGATCCAGCTCTTCTAGGGCAATCTCATGGGCTGGCCGTGGAGGACCCTGGTACTCGATGGTGCTCAGAGCTTGGCGTAACCTGCGTTTGCGAAGATATAGAAGTAGGGCCGTGCCAACGGCAAGCAAGATGAGGCCCCCTATGAGCCAGGATAGAAAAGGACGCGCTCCGGGCAGTTTCACCGGGGGCTTGATATCCTTAATATCCCCGTTCTGGTCGGGATTGAGGCTGGCCACGGCGATGGGCATCCTCGACGTGCTCAGGGTGTCGATGTGGCCAGAAGAGTCCACAGCGACGATCTCCACCGCAGGAATGTCCAGCTCACCTGTCTGAAAGGTGGTCAGCAACAAGCGGATTTCGCTCTGAAGCTGGCCGTCTTGCAGCTCCTCCTGGGGCATCACCTGATAGTCGCGGACCTCGAATGCGCCCAGATTGGTCCCCGGCGGAGTGGCCTGAAAGGTCACTTCTGGAGCATGGATGACGGTGAGCGTGTAGGTGATCACGTCTCCTATATGGACTGTATCCGGGTCCACGGAGGCTTGGATGGAGATCTCGTCTTTTTGAGCCCAGCTCGGGAAGGATAGAATCACCAGAATGAGTCCCAAAGCACCGAGGTTCCACTGAGACAATCGGTGTATCTGGAAGTGCCCTTTCATTCCACTGGCGCCTCTAGCTCTACCAGGTCCTTTAATTCGGGAGACAATGTGGCCACAATCCTCTCGGCCACCAGAGCGATGGGGGCTCCGGTTTCATCGCAGGCATAGACCTGCTCTCGCTCGTCTTTGCCGATGCGCAGAGCCGCCAGATCACTACCCTGACTTTTGAGAATTGCCTCAAAGCGTGGCTTGGAGAGGCCATATCTGGCCAGATCGCGGGGATCCTCCTCCACGAAGCTTTCTGCCTTAATGCTGGATAAGGAGGACAAGATGCTCTCCACCTTCCAAGTCTTGGCGGCCGAGGATTCCGGGGCGACCATCTGCCATTGGCCAGAAGTATCTTTCGTGCAGATAATGGTCTGATCGAGAGACCTTAATTCTAGCCGATCTACTTCATCCCTATCGAACTGCAGCACCTGCTTGTTTCGTAGTTCGAAGGCGCTTTTATCCAGGTCTTGGACAAGATTGGATGGGATTAAAAAAACAGGACTTCGAGATTGGTCTTGCGCATACCGCTGTTCCTCTTTCTCCTTGCCGATGAGGAGTTTTTTCTGAGCCGCATCGGCCCCCAGAGTGAGGGTGATGGTCAATGCAGGCTTATGCAGCCCGTATTCGGTAAGACTTCCCGGTTGTTCCTCAACGAAAGACTCAACCCTGGCGCCCTTCAGCCGACGCAGCAGCGCCTCGATGCTCGAGTCGTCACCCCGAGTCTGGAAGGGTTTTTCCATTGTCCACCCTTCCGGGGATCTACGGACTTTGGTGATCTCACCACCTCTTTGTAGTTCCAGCTCGTTGACCTGCGAGTCTTCAAAGAAGAGCACTCGCTTGTCTCGCAGATCGAACAGGTCTTTCTGAGCCTGCGTCAACAGGGCAACCTGTGTCAGAAAGATTCGCTCCTCTGGGTCCCTTTGAGAATAGACAAAGGAACGAGTTGGATTTCGGTCACCCAACCGGAGGCTTTCCCGGAGGCCGCCTGCGTATTCCAGTTCCACGGTCACCTGGGGAGATTGCAGACCGAAATCAGACAAATTGTCAGCAGTTTCGGCCACCACACGCTCGATCTGAGCCCTCTCTAGGTTATCGATGATCCCTTGAATGGCGGATTCATCCGCCCGTGCCCGCACAGGATGGATGATCTGCCAGCCGTCTTGGGCCCTTTGGAAGGAGATGATTTCCTCAGGGCGTTTTAGGACCAGCTGTTGCACATCCTCCTTGTCGAAGATAAGCACCTTCTTGGCCATTTCCGCTGTTTGTTCCCGTTTCGCTCCACCCTTGATCTCATAGATGTACACAAAGGCGGCCAGGGTCATCAGCACCAATGTCCATATGATCGTGCCCTTAAACCTCATACCGTGACCCTCCCTCTCTCTGGGTTTTCATCTGCGGCGCAACCACACCATGGTGCCCAGGACTAAAACGGCCAGGGGCATCAGGATCACGGAGATGTAGAAGATCATCTTGGACTGTCGGGGTGTCAGGCTCACCCGGCGATCTTCCACATCCTTGGGACGTATGGAGATGAGGTCCTCCTCCTCGGCTAGCCAGCTGATGGCGTTCATAAACAGATCGCCATTGCCGGAGAACGTGAAATAGGCGTTGCTGGCGAAATCGGAGTCTCCCAAAACCACCAGCCTAGTTTTGCCCTGGGAGACAGTGGTGTCCGCAATCTCCTCCTGATCGACCACGGCGGCGATGGTAACCGGTCCTTCCAGATCCTTGTCTTGGTCGAACAGAACCTTGCTGCTCGACAGCTCCGTTTCTCCCCAACTGTTAGGGCCGGTTTTCAAGAGGGATTGGACCTGCATTCCCTCTGGGGGAGAGGAACTTGGGGTAATGGAGCGAGCCATGGGAAAGAAGGTCATGATGTTGAACTTCTCGGTAATAGCGTGAGGTTCATAGCTGGTGACCAGCGGCATGGCGGGACCGGTACCGAAGAGGCGGCCCACTCCGCTGGCATCGATGACCAAATTTTGGCCTACGTTCAGACCCCATTTAGCCAGAAATGAACTCAGGTGCGCCGCCGGCGAAGGATCGACCATGGCCAACAGTTTTCCCCCCCGACCCAGATACGCTTCCATAGATTCCAATTCCCCGGGGAGGGGCTCTTTCTGCGGCCCCGCTATCAGCAGGACGGCACAATCCTGCGGTACCTCTTCCTGGAGGGCCAGCACGAGTTCTTTGACCTGATAGTTCTCGTTTTGCAGCGCTTCCTTGGCCACGCTAAAGCCCGTGGGTTCGGCGGAATCGATCATCTTTTCTCCATGGCCTTGCAAGACGTAGATCACTTTTTTGCCCTCGCGGGTGACTTTGAGAATGGCGTTGGTAAGATCTTGCTCCAGGATGGTGTCGATCTTCTCCTCTTTATCCCCGCTTTCGACCACAATTGTTCCGTATTGGGTGATGCCATAGCGTTTGGTGATGCCCGGCTCCTTGTCGGGATCGATGAACCGGAAGGTCACAAGTTTGCTCCCATAAGTATATTCGGAGAGGAGGTCACGGAGAAGTTTGTTTTCGCCCTTGAAGAATGCGCTGACGGTGACGTCCCGTTGTAAGCTCTTCAGAAGCTTAACGGTGTGATCGGAGAGGCTGAAGCGATTGCCTGCAGTGGTGTCGAATCGGCCATGATGGCGGTTTCCCAAAAAGTTGAACAGGATCAACAACGCCAGGACGATGAGGACCATGGCCAGGGCATTGAGCCCAAATTTGGTGGATCGTTTCTTCATGGTTCTCCTTAATCCCGTTTGAGAATTTGGCATTTTCATGCTCCTTTAAGGTTTTTCCTCTCTCGGTCATGCTTATCTCCAGCGGCTGGATTCCAATGAACGATACGTCAAGTAGAGACCGAAGAAGATAAAGCTGAGGTAGAAGACGATATCCCTAGTGTCGATGACGCCCTTGGCGAAATCGTCGAAGTGCTCAAATATGGAAAGATAGGACAAGATTCTGCCCAGGCCCGGACCGACGAAATTCGACAGCCACCCGATAGCCCAAAGGAGGAGAAAAACGCCAAATCCGATGACGGCGGCGATGATCTGATTCTCAGTAAGGGTGGAGATCAGTAGACCCAACGACAGAAAACCAGCTCCCATGAGCAGGACGCCCATATAGCCGGCTATGACTGGTCCCACTTCCGGATTGCCATAGAGGAAGAAAAAGGCCTGATGCACCATGGTGAGCAGGATCATGATCACGTACAGGGCCAGGGCGGCTAGATATTTGCCCAGAATGGTCTCCACTTTGGTGATGGGCGAGGTGTACAGCAGCTCGATGGTGCCGGAGCTTTTCTCCTCGGAGAAGAGCCTCATGGTGATCATGGGCAGCATGAAGATCAGGATAACGCTGAGGTTCTGGAACAGGGGACGGATGGCCAGCTCGTTGACGTTCAACTTGGGCATGGGCATTCGGTACATCTGGGCCTGAAAGGCAGCCCTCATGGAGAAGTCCACGAAACTGGAGAGAATGCCATAAAAGAAGTACCCGGAGATGAGCAAAAAGACGACCATGACTGCGTAGGCGATGGGAGAGGTGAAGTAGGTGCGCATCTCTTTCTGGAATAGGGCCGATACATTTTTCATCGCGCGTCTACCTCCTCCTCTTTGGTGGTGAGATGCAGGAAGATCTCCTCCAAGCTCATGCCCACAGGCCGCATCTCCAGAAGGCCCCATCCCCCGCGAATAATGGTCGCGGCAAGCTCCTTTCGAACGTCTCTGTTTAGTTCGCTTTCCACGAGGAAGCCGCTTCGCCCCTGTCGAGTGCTGCCCTCCAGAGTGACCTGGGTGATGCCTGCCAGATTCTCGATCTTCTGCGCCACCTCTTGAGCTGGTCCCTCCACATCCAGGAACAGCCTTTCGGCGCCCTTCAGTTGGCTGGTGAGATTCTCGGGGGTGTCTTCGGCTACCACCAGGCCCTCGTTGATGATTACCACGCGTTGGCAGACCTGACTTACCTCAGGCAGGATGTGAGAACTCAGGATAACGGTGTGTTTGCCGCCCAGATTCTTGACCAGCTCTCGAACCTCGATGATCTGTTTGGGGTCCAAGCCGATGGTGGGCTCATCCAGGATGATGATCTCGGGATCATGAACCAAAGCCTGGGCCAGGCCCACTCGCTGCTTATATCCCTTGGAAAGCTTCCCTATCAATGTGTCTCTCACGTCTTCGATGTGACATAAGTCCGTGATCTCCTGAACCTTTTTCTTTCTGTCATAACCATCTACGCCCTTGATTTTAGAGACGAAATCCAAATATTGGGTGACGGTCATGTCGTTGTAAAGAGGTGGATTCTCTGGAAGATAGCCTATACGACGGCGGACTTCCAGAGAGTCCTCGAAGACATCGAATCCCGCCACCCGAGCCGAGCCCTCTGTGGCCGGCATGTAGCAGGTCAGAATCCGTATGGTGGTGGTCTTACCGGCGGCGTTGGGGCCCAGCAACCCGAGTATTTCTCCCTTTTCCACCCGGAAGGTGACCTGAGATATGGCCATCTTGGGACCGTAATACTTGGTGAGACCTTTTACCTCAATCAATATTGTTCCTCCTTGTTTTAGTCAGCTTGTTATCTGAATTTCTTGGCCCGCATCTTGAAAAACTGTATCAGCGGAGCTAAATAGGGCTCTTCTGTCATGTCCAGAGTAATGGTCACCGAGTCCACGTTCATAGCAGCAAACCGCCTGGTTCTCTCTTCGGCCAACTGAGAAGTCATCGTGGCGAAGCTCTGGCGGAAGGAACGGTCCGAAGTATCCTGCAGGATCTGTTCCCCCGTTTCGGCATCTTCTAATTCCAGGTATCCCACTTCGGGCAGCGACAGTTCCCGTGGGTCGGTGATGAGAATGGCCGCCAGATCATGGCGTTTGTTGACCACTCGCAGGGCACGCTCATACCCGCTGCTTAAAAAATCGGAGATCAGAAAAACCACAGCTTTTCGCCGAGTAAGCCTGTTGAGATACTCCAAGGCGGCGGCGATGTCAGTGCCCCGACTTTGAGGACGACAATAGAGGAGCTCTCGAATGACTCTCAGGACATGCTTGCTGCCCTTTTTGGGAGCCACGAATCTCTCCACTTGGTCGGTGAAGATAATCAGACCTACTCGGTCGTTGTTCTTGATGGCCGAAAAGGCTAAAAGGGCACAGATTTCGGCGGCGATTTCCCTTTTTGTCTTACGGCAGGTTCCGAATTCACCCGAAGCGCTGGCGTCTACCATGAGCATCACCGTCAGCTCTCGCTCCTCCACAAATTTCTTGACGAAGGGGCGGCCCATGCGAGCAGTGACATTCCAGTCGATGGTACGAACGCTATCGCCTCGTTGGTACTCACGAACCTCAGAGAACTCCATGCCGCGTCCTTTAAACACGCTATGGTATTCGCCGGAGAAGACATCGTTGACCAAATTTCTGGTTTGGATCTCGATACGACGGATTTTCTTTAAGATCTCCTTGGGCAACATCTCAGGGAACCTCTATCTTGTCCAGGATCTTCTGCACCACCTGTTCCGAAGTGATCTCCTCTGCCTCCGCCTCGTAGGTGATGATAATCCGATGACGTAATATATCCATGGCGATGGATTTGACATCTTCCGGGGTCACGTATCCCCGACGACGCAAGAGGGCATGAGCCCGGGAGGCGATGGTCAGATAAATAGAAGCTCGTGGGGAAGCCCCATACTCGATAAGACCGCTAAGTTCATCCAGCCCATATTCCTCTGGGCGGCGAGAGGCGAAGACGATGTCCACGATATAGTTCTTGATTTTTTCGTCCACATAAATCTCATTGACCAGAGCGCGCGCGGCGAGGATTTGGTCGGGGGCAATCGCCGGTTGAGCCACGGGCACCTGCCCTGTGGTCATCCGATCCATAATCTCCCGTTCCTCTTTTTTATCTGGGTAGGTGATGTGCAGCTTTAACATAAATCGGTCTACCTGCGCTTCGGGAAGGGGATAGGTGCCCTCCTGTTCGATGGGGTTTTGGGTGGCCATCACCAAAAAGGGCTCGTCTAAGGGGTAAGAGTGATCCCCGATGGTAACTTGGCGCTCCTGCATGGCCTCCAGAAGGGCGCTCTGGACTTTCGCCGGAGCTCGGTTAATCTCGTCTGCCAGAATCAGATTGGCAAAGATAGGTCCTTTTTTAGGAAGGAATTCTCCTGTCTTTTGGTTGTAGATCATGGTGCCCAAAAGGTCGGCGGGAAGCAAATCCGGCGTGAACTGGAGACGCCGGAATGAGGTCTGGATTGTATCGGCCAAGGTTTTGACAGCCATGGTTTTGGCCAGACCGGGAACTCCCTCTAGAAGAATGTGGCCATTGGCCAGCAGGCCTATAAGCAGCCTTTCCACCATGTACTGTTGCCCGACGATCACCTTGCGGATCTCAGCCAGAATTCCGTCCACAAAGGCGCTCTCGGCCTTGATTTTCTCGTTGAGTGCCAAGATATCCTGGTGCATTTTCCTCTCCTCTGCTGCAATGAGCTGATTATCTCATAGCATGGCGATCGAATCTTTTTTTTTGACGCAGGTCATGCTCCGTGCGTTGCCTGAAATTTCTCGAGGGTTTGGGAAAAGGCGGGGTGGAACAGTAGATATTAGACAAGAGCATGTTCTCAGGAGGTGGCGCCCCTTTTGAACAGTCTTGTTGCGGAAATTTCACCAGAAATGTGCAATCCGTAAAAAGTTCTTCGATAATGACTTATACTTGCATGGATTTAAGCAAGGAGATTTTAAATAAATACATACATTTAGCTCCAAAATCAAGGACTTTTTGGAATTCTGCCAGATACATGACTTCTTTCCGAAAAGACTTGACATTTCCCTACTTTTTTAATAATATAAAAATAGATATGCTTCCGTATTCCACAAGGAGGTTTTGAACCCATGCGTTTATCAACTCGGGGAAGATATGCCGCCAGGGCTATGTACGAGCTCGCTCTACATCGCCAAAACGGGCCGGTTTCGCTGCGCACCATTTCGGCCAGACAGGAGATTTCGGAGAAGTACTTGGAACAGCTTTTTCTCAAACTGAGAAGAAAGGGTCTTATCCGGAGCGTGCGGGGACCTGGAGGTGGCTATCTCCTGGGTAAAGATGCCGGGAAGATCACATTGGGAGAGATTCTAAAGGCCGTGGAGGGACCTCTTATGCCAGTTTTCTGCATTGACGATCCCCCGGGCAAGAGGTGCCATCGATCTGAGGATTGCAGGATGCGCGAATTCTGGCAGGAGCTGGGGCGAAAGATTTTGGAATGCTTAGATTCCCAAACTCTTGAGGACCTGTGTTGCCAATCGGGCAACGCCTGTGCTAAAGAAAGTTAGCCTGATCCTGTGATCTTCATTTCTGCTTTCTTTTCCAGAATCCAGATGAACTTTAAGAGGCTTGCCTTGATGTCCAGCCATGAGATCGTGCGACAGATCGCCCACTGGAAGGAAAAAAGAGGGGCTGTGATTCTGGCCCATAACTATCAGCCTGGCGAGATTCAGGACATCGCCGATTTCCTAGGCGATTCCCTGGCTCTCAGCCGTCAGGCAGCCGAGGAACCAGCCCAGGTTATCGTCTTCTGTGGGGTCCGATTCATGGCCGAGAGCGCTAAGATCCTCTCCCCAGACAAAACGGTTTTGCTTCCCAGAAGAGACGTAGGCTGCCCTCTGGCAGACACCATCACCGCTGACCAGGTGCGTCAGCTGAAAGAAGCTCACCCCCAAGCGGCCGTGGTCTGTTACGTCAACTCATCGGCGGAAGTTAAGGCAGAAAGCGATGTCTGTTGCACTTCCTCTAATGCCCTCCAAGTGGTGGATGGGGTGGAGGCGCAGGAAATCATCTTCGTTCCCGATAAAAACTTGGGACACTATGTCTCTCGATTCACCAAGAAAAAGGTGATTATCTGGGACGGATTCTGCTACGTCCATCACAGGATTCGAGCCGAAGAACTTCAACGGGCGAAGAAGGCTCATCCCCAGGCAGTAGTCCTGGTTCATCCTGAGTGTCGTCCAGAAGTCATCGACCTGGCGGACCACGTCTTGAGCACCGACGGAATGCTCCGGTTTGCTCAGGGCTCCGAGGTGGGGGAATTCATTATCGGAACTGAGGTTGGGCTTATTTATCGCCTGCAAAAGGAAAATCCGGGCCAAAGATTCTTCGCGGCGGGAAATGCGATGGTATGCGTCAACATGAAGAAGATACATCTGGAAGATGTGCTGTTATCTCTGCAACGGGACCAATTTTCCATCACTATCTCAGAAGAAATTCGCACGCGAGCACAGGCGGCCCTTAGCCGCATGCTGCAGTACGTTACTCCTCAGGTGTAGCCGAGATGCTCGAGAATAAGTTAACACAATTGCAAGCCAATCTGCGGGAGATGGGAAGCGTGCTCATCGCTTTCTCCGGTGGGGTGGACAGCACATTCTTGGTGCGTGTGGCCCATGATGTGTTGACAGATCGAGTCATGGCGGTGACGGCCACCTCTCCCACCTATTCAGCCTCAGAAGTTCGTGAAGCCAAGCGATTGGCCGCGCAGCTGGGCGTCCGGCATCAGTTTATACAGAGCGACGAGTTCAGGGACGATCAATTTGTGCGTAACGACCCCAGACGTTGCTACTATTGCAAACGCAGTCTGTTCGCCAAGCTCATGCAGCTGGCCCGTGATCAAGGTCTCCGCCAGGTGCTGGATGGCTCCAATCTCGATGATCTGCGCGACTATAGACCAGGGGCTCAGGCTCTTCAAGAATTGGGTATCAGAAGTCCCCTGCAGGAGGTGGGTTTCACCAAGGAAGATGTACGCCGACTCAGCCGTCAGATGGGACTGGACACATGGAGAAAGCCGAGTCTGGCCTGCTTGGCCTCCCGGATTCCATACGGCACACCTCTTCGGGAGCGGGATCTAAGAATGGTGGAGGGAGCCGAGGAAGTACTCAAGGAGGTGGGGTGTACGCAGTCACGAGTCCGTCATCATGGGAACCTGGCCAGAATTGAGGTGGGAGAGGGGGATATGGAAAGGGTTCTGGCGCATCGAGAGAGGATTGCCACGGCCCTCAAAGAGTTGGGATACATGTATGTGGCCCTAGACCTGGAGGGCTATCGCGTAGGCAGCTTGAACGAGGTTTTCATCGATGAAAAGGGGAAAAAACCTTAGTCTGAAGCCTATTGCTGGATGGCGGCCCGAAAGGGCCGCTTTTTTATAGGTTGGCCGGAGGTTTGACCATATGATTCAAGGGCCCATATCCGTGGCCTAAAGGCAAGCTCTCACGGATGGCTCGAGTTACGTATTCCTTGGCCGCCGCCACCGAGTCGGTCACAGAAAGCCCCCTGGCCAAGCACGCAGCGATGGCCGCCGAGAAGGTACAGCCGGTTCCATGGGTGTGCTGAGTCTCAATTCTCTGAGACTTAAATTCGGTGTAGGATTTACCATCATAGAGAATGTCCAGGGCTGACCCCGGAAGGTGACCGCCTTTGATAAGAACATTTTTCGGGCCAAGGGCAAAAATGGCCTTCGCTGCTCTGCGCATCGCGTGGGGATCGTCGATTTTTTGCTCTGCCAGAACCTCTGCCTCGGTAAGGTTGGGGGTAATCACCATGGCCAGAGGGATCAGTTCTTTCCGGAGAGCGTCTTGGGCATCTTCGCGAAGCAGAGGGTGTCCGCTTTTGGCCAGCATGACCGGGTCTACCACCAAATTGTTCAGCCGATGTTTGCGGATCTTCGTACAGACCTCCTCGATGATCTCGGCATTTGAAAGCATTCCAGTTTTAGCGGCATCTGCGCCCAGGTCTCTGAGCACAGCCTCCAGCTGCAGAGCCACAAATTGGGGAGGGAGGTCGTGAATACCCAGGACACCTTGGGTGTTTTGGGCGGTGATAGAGGTCAGCACTGACATGCCGTAAACCCCAAAGACGGTGAATGTCTTCAGGTCAGCCTGTATCCCGGCTCCGCCTCCAGAGTCGGAGCCGGCTATGGTCAGAGCGATGTTCATCCTTCCTCCCGCTAATTTCTGCTTTTCCGAAGCTAATTCTTGGCTTGTGGTCTCATAATACCTTGGATTGGGCAAGATGGCAAGAAAAAAACTGCTTTTCCAGAGAAAAAATTACTTGACAAAGAAGATTCAAAGGGATACTTTTTCCCTGTGATATCTATAATTCAATATCTTTTCAATAACGGAGAGGGCTGAGATAGAGCCGCGAGCGGAGGCGGCTTTTTTGAGAAACTTGTTAAAATAGAGCGGGCTTTTTGCAGGTGGTGCTTATGAGCCGGAAGCCATGATGCTAAGGAATCTCTTTAGAGGACTCCCATGGGAGTCCGGAAAGGAGGGATCATGAAACGACGAGAGTTCATACGGAACTCAGGTTTGCTTCTCGGAGGAGCCAGCCTGGTTGGCTGTGGTCTCTTTAACTGTGCCAAAAAGGAAGAGAAGATGGAGGAGGCCGGCGAGCCAACCCCGGAGATGTCACGTTTAGACATGATCAAGAAGGACATGATGGAGAAGCAGGGCTTGTCTGAAGCCGAAGTGGCAGCCAAGATGACGGAATTCCAGGAAATGCTTCCCGAGGTCAAGCAGATGTGCATCTGCGCTAACTGTCCCTCTTACGTTGAAGGGGAGACCGAGCTCGGATTCTGTCACGCCCTGGTGGGCAAGAGCAGCAAGATCACCGAGAGAAAAAGCTGCATATGCCCCGAATGTCCTATTTACAAAAAATTAGGTATGAAGCGGGGGTATTACTGCCTGATGGGTTCCAAGCTGGAGTTGGATCTGGCCGAGATGTAATCCTCGACAATCGTGATGTCTGCCTGAGAGGGCACCGTCTTCGAGCCAGCATAAGGAGCGGAGAAACGGTGCCTTTTCATGTTTTAGGAACCTCCCTTCCTAAGGTGAATTTCATTGGAAGAAATGGGCACGGTGTTGGAGATCAGAGACCGAGTGGCGTTGGTCTCCACTGAGGCGAAGGGAGCCTGTCACAGCTGCTCTGCCAGGGGAGTTTGCCATCTGGGCGGGAGCAAAACGATGGTCGCCGAGACGTGGAATACCTTAGGTGCTCAGGTAGGGGATACGGTGCGCATCAGTCTGGGCTCTCGATCTGTTCTGGGAGCTGCGTTTCTTCTCTATATGGTTCCGCTGCTCTTTTTCCTCGGGGGTTTGATTCTGGGGCAGACCTTGACCAGTGGCCAGACCTGGGGTGTCATTCTGGGATTTCTGTGTATGGTTGCTTCATATGTAGGCATTCGGTTCCTCGATCGCAGACTCAGCCGAGCGGAGAAGTTTCGGCCAGAAATAGTCGAAATCGTTGCCAGAGAGTCGCCGAAGGCCTCAGTGGACAAGGGTGGTTCTGCCGGGAAAGAGGGCATTTAGAATAGAAACTTGAGGAAGCCATCGTTACGAATGCCCAGCAAGGGATCTTTGGACAACAACAAACCCGGACTGCAGGGATTGCCCAGTTGTTGGATTTCGATCTCATATGCGTCGATTCGATCTTGCGA
>Ga0209427_10000565_pt1 | contig 39893 bp, 38 predicted proteins | sample DeeMarSWOR136_30_FD_187465 | JGI IMG/M metagenome (GOLD analysis project Ga0209427, IMG submission 187465) | Marine sediment microbial communities from White Oak River estuary, North Carolina - WOR-1-36_30 (SPAdes) (version 2) | ecosystem: Environmental > Aquatic > Marine > Intertidal zone >...
AGAAAAAAGGTTTTTGATGTGGTTCTTAATGCTTACATGCTTGATTTAATCCCAGTAAGAGATTTTTTCACTATTTTACGAGAATTTAATAGGGTATTGCTAAAAGGAGGGCGCATGGTTTTAGTGAACATGACTTATGGAAATCCTATTTTCAACGCTTTTTGGTCCCTTTTATACCGCTTTTTCCCTCACACGATAGGCGGTTGTCGTTCAGTTCAAGCAAAACCTTTTGTAGAGTATGTAGGTTTCGAAGTAGTTGAATATGAAAAGATCACGCAAAAAAGCTTTCCCTCTGAAATTATTAAGGCAATAAAAATATAATTTTAAAACATTTTTGGGGAACGGTAATCCTTAATATGTTTTAAAGAATATTATTATTATAAGTTGGTGATCTTCATTGGTTTTCGGGAAATTTGTTAATTGGTTGATGGGTGGTCGCAGCACACGGGACTGGATTATTCGCCTTAGGTTGATAGAACGCAGAGTTGAAAGACAACGCATGAAGTTGAAGAAGGACGAAAATAAGATGATGAAAGAAGTAAGGAGGGCAGTAGAACAGGGGGACATGGAAGCCGCTAAGGTCTATGCTCAAGATGTTGTGAGGAGTAGGCGTTTTGCTTTGGGTTGTGCGAGGTTGAATTCTAGGCTTAAGGGGATTATTGCTAAGATGGAGCATACAGAGGCTGTTCAGAGTATGGCGAAGGATATGAAAGGCTTGGCTATATCTCTTAGGCAACTTAATCGTTCGCTTAGAGTTCCTCAGCTGAGCAGGTATATTGAGGCTTTAGAAGAGGGTCTTACTGGTATTGAAGTTTCAACGGAGACTATTGATGCGGAACTTGAAGGGGCTTTAAGTTCGGATATTGATGATGCGGAAGTTACGAGGATTCTTGGGGAAGCAGGGGCAGTTGTAAGTGTTACTACGGAGCACGGTCTTCCTACGCCATCAGCAAGGGAGAAAGAGATTAAGGAAGAATTAGAACGTTTACGTGAAGAGGAGAGTTGAAACTTTAATAAAGTTCTATTAACCTCTTTTCTCCTTATATCTTATATAGAATAGTAGGTATTGCTTAACGCCTTTTAGGGTTTATTTGGTTTTATAGGAGTGTTAGGCTTTTGGAGATAGGAAGGCCTTTATGTCAGATACTTCCACTACTCACTGAGAGTTTAGAGAGATTGGATCGGGTGGAAGAGAGGTTTCGTCCTTCTTTTATTGAAGCGTTATTTCATGCTTACAAAGTTTCTGTAGAGGAATGGGTTAAAGCAAGAATGCAAGAGATAGTATTTGGGCTATTAACATGGCAGGAAGCAGATGGAAGTTTCTTTGTAGAAGAAGGAGATGATTTAGAGCTTTTTTCCGCTCGTTCTTTAAGGGCTTTATTTTATGCAAGGGAAGTTGTAGAGGTTAAAAAAGAAATTTTTGAAAACGCTTCAGAGTTTTTCCGTAAGGAAGGAAGGGATTGGCCAGCAGTTATGGGTTTATCTTTTTCCTATCTTTTAACTGAAAAAGAAGAGGATTTAGCTATAGCTCAGAAAATCACTGAAGGATTGGAGGGAGAGAGTAAGGTTTGGGGTCTATGCGCCCTTTATGTTGCAACACAGGAGAAAGAGCTTTTAGAAAAAGCTTATAGTTCGCTAGCTTCCCTTAATAAGGGTGATAATGAGGGAGCTTTTAAAGATTTAAATGTTGAGTTAGACATCGTCTTATGGGACGTTAGTGGTTGCAATCCAAAATTTTATCCCGAAGAGATTGTCTCAAGGAACGAAATAGCGAAAAGAATAGGCGGGAAGGAGGAAATTGAATGGTTAAAGTGGGGTTTTGGAGCGGTAAAAGGAGAGCTTCTGGTTAGCAAAGGATTGGAAAGTTATTGGTCGAAACTGCTTGATGAAAGGAAATATCTTGTAAAAACTCCTTCAAAGCCGAGGTATACACCGTTAAAAGATGCAGTGATTTTAGGTAAAAAGTTTAAAGTAAAGAAAGGTGCAGGGTGTAAAGGAGCCCTTTTCATAGGAAGGGTTGCGGAAAAGGGCTTGAAAACAAGCGAAGTTGAGAAGATAGAGGAGATTTGTGGAAAATCTGTTGTCATTAACGCGATGTTCCCATATGTTCTTTTCATTTGCGGTCATAGGGGTAGTGGTAAGAGTTATACGATGGGTGTTTTAGCTGAAGAGTTAGCGCGGTCGAATCTGGGTATTGGTATCATATTAATTGATCCTCTAGGCGTTTTTTATTCTATGAAACATGGTAATGTTGAAAAGAAAGAGATAGAGATCCTTGAAAAGTGGGGCATGAGACCTAAGGGTTATCCGAATACTAAGGTTTATGTGCCGACAGAGCTTGCTTCTGATTTTCCTCCTGAAAGTTGGGATGCTAGGTTTTCAATTTCTGCTGCTGAGCTTTCAGTTGATGATTGGTGTCATGCTTTTGGAATTGATCGGTTTGCACCCCAAGGACTGCTCATAGCTCAAGCCATAGATAAAACGAAGAAGGGTTATATTGCTGAATTTGAAGAAGGTGAACAAGTAGAGGTTGAAGGGAATGAGAATTTCACTATTGATGATTTAACAAGGTGTATTGAAAGGGATGTTGATATATCATCAAAGTCTGTAGGATTTTCAAAAATTACACAGAGAGCAGCGGTTGCAAGGCTTAATTCTGCGAAAAAATGGGGCGTTTTTGCTGAAGAGGGGACACCTTTAACAGAGTTGAGCGTTCCAAATCAAGTAACGGTTATCGATGTTAGCCATCCAAGGTTAGGGGAAGGATTGCGTGCACTTTTTGTGGGTATACTAGCGCGTAAAATTCTTAGAGAAAGGACAAAAGCTGCAAGGTATGAGGAAACAGAAGAAATGCTAGTAGAGACCGGGAAAGAAGCCCAAGAGATGAAAAGGGAAGAAATACCTTTCACATGGCTTGCGATAGATGAAGCACACCTTCTTGTACCTTCAAGAAAAGAAACAGCGGCAAGTATACCCATAGTTGAATATGCAAAACAGGGACGGAAACCAGGTTGCGCTTTATTAGTTTGTACTCAACAACCAAGTGCAACTGATCCAAGGGTTTTATCCCAAGCGGATTTAATGATTGTACACACTCTGACCTACGAAGACGATGTCAAGGCCTACATTAAAAGGGCTCCTTCCCCCATACCTGATGAGTTAAAAAGTACGGATTTTGTTAGAAGGCTTCCAGTAGGGGTTGCTATAGTTTCTGATAAGGAGTCGAATAGAGCCATTGTTGTAGCGATAAGAGCTAGATCTTCTATGCATGCTGGAAGAGAAGCCAGGCCAAAAATGGAAGAAAAACCTGAACCACCATCTATTAAAGAGGTTCTGGAACTTGTTTCCGAAGTTTTAGAAGAAGAGAGTGTGGTCGATGTTAGTGTAGAAGCTTCTAAACCGCCTAGTAAAGTAGAGATTACGGTGGAGGATGAGACTGATGTTATGAGAGGAATTTCAACTATATCTCCGAGTGATGTGCCAAAAAGTCTCCTTAAAGATTTTTTAAAACGTAAACTTTTATATCCCCATTTTACCGACACCGTAGCGAAAAGTAAGAATGGTCGGGTTCTACCTTATGAAGTTTCTTCGATAAAATTAGGTTTAACAGGATCAAATAGCGCATCTATCATTATTTCACGCATTAGTAACGTTGGGTGGAAAATAGTGAAGATGCAAGAAGATAAGAAGTTTCCCGTAATTATTTTTGACAGAGGAGGGATGAAGCTTGGGATTTCGATGGCTTTAGTTGATGATGGTCTTGAAATAGTATTTTCGTTAAGCCCTCCAAATCTTTCTGTTGTTTCTGAATTAAAAAGGGCTGCTGAAGGAAGGACATAAAAGAAAAATAGAAACCCTTTTTAGTTACACCTCTCTTTAATACATAAGGAAAAATAATCCTTAAGATGAATAAAAAAAACAGTTTAATAATTGATGTTTATCTTCAATATTTTTTAGATGGAGATTTTGATAATGGGCATTAAGAATTTTCTCTTTGGGGACAAAAGAAGAAAACCATCAGAAACCATAGCTAAGCTTAGGGCAGTGATAAATCGCTATGAATTGAAATCAAGGGCTATAAGGCGTAAAGCAGATGAGCAACGTTCGTTAGCTATGGATATGCTTCGTGATGGCAATAAGATGGGAGCAAAAAAATCTTTACTGAGAAGACAACTTTACCTTAAGAAACTTGAAAGTACAGAGAATAAAATCCTTAACATGAATCGTGTCATAGAGACCATTGAAACTGTTAAAGATAACATCCAACTTGCTGGTGCTCTCAAAGAAGCAGATGTAGTAATAAATGAGGGTTTGAGGGAAGTGGGACCGGAAGTAACAGAAGAACTTATGGTACGCCTTGAAGAAGGGATGGAAAGAGCGTCTATGGCTGATGAAGCCCTTGCTGATGTTACGTCTGCTGAAGCAGAACTTGAGATAGAAATAGAAGACGCTATTGATGCCGAAATCGCTGCTATGGAAAGGCAACTTGTGGGAACAGAAGCAGGAACTACTGAACCAGTATCCAGAACCCCTGCAGAAAGACCAAGAGAAACCCGTGTAGTAGATAAAGAAAAGCTAGAAGCAGAAGAAAAAGAGATAGAAAAGGAACTAAAACTTCTAAAAAAGCAATTAGAATCGTCTTCCCAATAAAAAATCCTAAAAAAAGTATAAACTTCAAAAATGCAGAATAAAAGTCGAAAAAAATTTTTTATTTAATATAATAAGTAAGTTCTTTAAGGGAAGGGAGCGAATGAATTTCTATAGATGCGTATTAAGGATTTTTTTATCTAGGGTGTAATAGGGTCAGGACGATAAATATTTTATTTGTTTACTTTTCTTTTAAATTCTTATGCAAGTGGACTCCCAAAGCGTGTTTTTCTACGCTCTATTTCTCTTCTAATAATAAACTTCTGCTGATTGTAACATTTTATTTGGCGCATATAGTCAGGTTCGTTTATTTCGCCTCTTTCAAATCTATCATGTAGAATGTTCAACACTTTGATAATCCCGTAATAATTACTTTCTAAAAGATTCCCATAATAATTCATTTGGTGCATATATTCGGGTCCGTGTATTTCGCCTCTTTGATATTTTTCATCCAATTTGCTTAACACTTTGATAATCGCACGATAATTATTTTCTAAATGGTTTATATCTGAAAAATCAACTAAATCAAACGGGTAATAATCGTCTTTAATCCCTCCTAAGATTTGTTTTTGGCTTAAACCAAGCGGGAAAAGAATATGTTCGATGTATTTTTCAATTCTCTTTTTAAAGGAGTCAATATTTATTTTATCACGGGCTAATTGTTCAAGAAAAGAACTGTTTTTGGAAGCATATTCATAATATTTCTTAGAAAACTTGAAAGCGTCTTTAAGTTTACCAACTTCTTTTTTAGAAAATATAAATTCATATTCGCCTTCATCTGTCCTAAAAATCACTTTTTTGCTTGAAAAAAAGCGTTTTTCCACATCTATCATGTGGGTTTTTTCAAGATCTAGGGCGTAAAAGTTTGATAAATTAGGCTGACTTGTCTCTTCGGTTTTTTTATTTATTCCTTTTTGGGGAACAAAAACTATTCGTTTGTCTGTTAGAATAATGTATCCTCCGCCTTTTTTTAAATTGATGTTTCCTGGATTGTTGGTAAGTTTTTTATATCGATATATGTAAACAGGTGATTCACCTGGCATTATCTCGATGAACTTTGATAGTTTATCAAAAACAGTTTTTGTTTTTTCCATCCTTTTCAAAGACCTTTCAGCCTGTTTTAAACGATCGGAAAAAAAGCTTATTTTTTTTGAGATTAGATTTTCAAAAACTTCTACTTCTTCTGTTAATGTTTTTAGAACTGTAAAGTTAGCTTTTATATCAAGGGGGCTCATTTGTGTGGGTCGGGAGAAGGCGAGAACATGTTGCGCGAGGCTTCTTGCTGTATAAGTAATTGTTTCTTCAAGATCTTTTAAGCAAGTCGGAAAACCTTTATGGATATCGTTCAATGACCGTTCAATAATCGGGTAGTGTAAAAAGTTATTTTTACGCAGTAAAATTCCCCGATTTATAACAGTGTTAAAGACTGAAACAAAGTCTGCTATATTTGTAAACTCATGTCTCAACTTTAATACTAGGTCACGGAAGGAAATAACTAAGAATTTTCTTTCCTCGATTACTGGATGGATATCTCTAGAAAGACAACTAGGACACATCCTGATAGTGGTATTACCTTCTTTTTTTTCACTTCTATTGCTACAAACAGGGCAGTAAATAGTCTCTTCTGGTACGAGGGCAGAACAATAGCTACAGAAAAACGCTTTAAAATAATCCCTTTTCAAGCATTTACTACAGATAATCGCACCGCAACTTCTGCAATAAAGAAGAAGATCTACAGAAAACATATCACCGCAAAAAGCACAATGAACAGCTTCACCATTACGGCCATCACTCATCCTCAAAAAAAACCAACCCCGACCCACAATAAAAAAGAAAAAAATGCTAAAAAAAAGAAGATATCATCATTATAATACCAAAACCTCTTACCTTCTAGATATTTTGTTAGAAAAATAATGTTTTTAAGAGGATTAGCGGGCCCGACGGGATTTGAACCCGCGACCCCCAGCTCCGCAAGCTGGTGCTCCATCCAAACTGAGCTACGAGCCCCTTTACTAACTATAAAAAAATTGTAACGGTTGTAACAAGGTTTGAAAAAAACAGTAGATATCTATATTTTTATATTTAATCGTGCAACATTTACTCAAAAAATTTTAAATCTGATGTAAAAAAGAGTTAGCTGGGTGATTTTGTTGTCAGAAAAAAAAGGGCCTACTATTGCAGCTTTTTTGCTTATGCGGTGTGAGGTTGGGAAAGAGTGGGATATTTGCGAGAAATTAACAAAAAAAGAGTTTGTTGAAATAGCCTATCCAGTTTATGGCGACGTAGATATTGCTGTTCTTATTAAGGCTAAAAATATGCGTGAACTTGATGAGGTTGTTTCTTCGATAAGACGGGAAAACCCTGAAATCGTGGAAACAAAAACGTATGTTGGTATGTTAAAATAAATAAGAGTAAACTTTGTTTAATCAGGTTTGTTTAATTTGGTTTAACTGGTTTTTTATAGGGTTGATAGGGGGTCATATTCCCCTTGATATTCTTTTTCTGCTTTTTCTTTTGCTTTTTTGCTTTTTTCTAGCATCTCGTTTGTTTTTTTTCTTTTCCTTAATTTTTTATATGTTTTCGCAGCGTTTTCATATTCTCTTGCTGCTAAATATTCGGTCTCCACTCCCTTCTTTTTTTCGAATTCTTTTGCAAGTTTTTCGTGGCATTCTGCTTTATGGGTGAGGGATTTTTTCGTATTTTCTTTATCTCCGAGCTTTTTATAACAGCGAATAGAACCCTCTAGCCATTGTAATGCATCTTCACATTTATTGGCTTCTATAAGGGCTTCGGCTTTTTCAGAAAACGTTTTTGCAGCTTTTTTTAAGCTCTTTTTCATCCTTATTGTATCGCCTATCGCTGCATAACACTTTGCTACTCTTTCAAAGACACGTTTATCTTCTTTAGCAATAATTTCAAAAAATTTTGCAGCGCGTTTAAAACTTATTATGCCGGTTTCTTCTAGTAACTTTGCACTGCGTGTTATATCCTCTAATTTTTGCCAACAAAATAAAGCTTTCGCAGCGCTTTCTAATGCTCCTTTAAAATCGTTTATTTTTATTTTTTCGCGCATTAAATATTCATAAGCAGAACCAGCGTCTTTCCATCTTCCTACTTGTAAGTTTCTTGCAGCTTCTTTTTCAATCATTTTTATATCGTCTTTCAAAGGATTCACCGAACATCTTTTTACAATATTATAATATTGGAGTTATACCATTTATTTTTCCCGCTTTTTTAGTCGGGTTATCCTAAAGGTATAAGCTCCAAGACCTGCAAGGGTTACTATTGCAGCTATGGTTATGAGTATTAAAGCCATTGAGTTTAAAGATGTTCGAGCAGCCTCTTCTGGGAAAACATCCATTATGATCCATCCTGTTGTGATATTTGGGTATCCGCGAACCTTTGAAGTGTTTGCTGAAAATTCTACAGTTCCATCTTTTTCAAAAGTTGTAGAGTTATAGATCGCGTGGAACTGTTTTCCCGTTCTACTAATATTTAACATAGTTGTGTTTATTGTGGCTATTTTGTGTACTATGATGCTTGTGTTTATTACTGTGATTTCTTCCATGTTTTCATCTTCGATTATCACAGATACATTAACCTGTTCCCCATAAGTTATCTGTTCTTTATCAGTGGTCATATCCTCATAAAGTACTAAGCCTGTGAGCTTTGCAAGCCATTTTATTGTTTCATTGGCAAATAGTAGGTTTTCATAAGCGCTAAAATTGCCACTGCTATTTGTGTAAGTGTTGTTAAACATTGAAACAGAGCCTATTCCTATAAATCTTCCCTGGTTTTCTGTTTCAGCGCAAACGCCTAAAACTACATCAGTTTCATTAATATCTCCTAAATCTTTTACCGAATTATTGTTTTGATCAGCAAAAGCGGTAACATTTGCCCATGTTAAGTTATAATGGTCAACTACTTCAAGGATCGTGGAGTTGATTAAGGAACTGTTTGTGATTATGGGTATACCACGGTATATTAGCGAGGCGTTTTCTTGGCTTAAAATACGGGTTTGAGGAATTTCATTAAAGAAGAATGGTACTTTTATTGAGGTGTTTGTTTCCTCGTAATTTACTGGATCTATTACTGTTACATTTTCAAGGAATTCGAAGCCAAAATATCGGTTTATATTATTGATATTAGTTGTGATGTTTGAACTTTCTGGAGCGAGGCATATCATAAGGCTTTTGCCTTCTTTTACAAAGTCTTTTAATGCATCAATCGCAATCTTTTCAAAGGTTAAATTAGAGTGAACAAAGAGTATAAAAACGTCATAAAATTGCAAATCACTGGGCGAAAAACTCGTTCTAAAAACAGTTTCATTCTCCCAAACATCGAGATCATAACCAGTTCCATTCGCTAACATGTCCAAAAATATGCTTGCAGATGTCTTATTAATATAGTGAGACACATTTCCAGCAAAATTTACAAGCACTCTTATATCTTCGGGCCTAGGTATATCGGTGTCGGAAATCGATTCCCTTTCTACAGAATTAGATTCAATTTTAGATAGTGAATAAGTAAAAGATGTGGAAAACATAATGAAGAGAAATAAAACTGATGTTAAAACTGCTTTATTTTTAAAACCCATTTTTTATAGCGCTCCATAAGCTTTTACTGTTTAAAGCTTTTCAAACTGAGATGATGGTATAAGTTTCTGATTTCTTTCTCCAACTTTTATTTTAGTATTTGGGTTTTCTTTAAATACTTTTATTTTAGTATTTGGGTTTAATAACGGTTAAGTTTTAAAATCTTAACGCTATCAAAGTACGTTATATAGGCGTGTTTTTAAGGTGACAATCAGTTCTATTGATGACAAAGCTGTTTATGAGAGATTAGCTGAGGGTATCAAAGCCTCTATTAGAAATAGAGGCTATACTCCGATTAGCGCAGAAGATACAGGGGATAAGATAGAAGTTTTAGGGGAGAAAAAGGAGGGAAGGAAAAAGATTAAGGTTGTTGCTTGGTTACCCAAGGTTAAAACTATTGGCGTTAAATTCGCGAGGGAACTTAAAAAGTCGATGGAAGAAAGAAATATACACCATGGTTTTTTGTTAACAGTGGGCAAATATACGCATTATACGCGTAAAGAAGTTGCGCAAAATGAAAATATTGAACTTATACCTGCCGAATACGCCTTTTTTGATATTTTTGCTCATGATTTAGTACCAGAACATGAAATAGTTCCAAAGAAAGAAGTGGAAAAAATAGTCAAGGAGTATGGAATACAACTCACTCAGCTATCTATACTGAAAGCAAGTGACCCTGTTGCACGAGCTGTAGGAGCGTGTCCAGGTGATGTTATGAAGATTACGAGGAAAAGTCCTACTGCTGGTGTTTCGATAGCTTATCGTTACGTTATCAAATGAGCGGTTGATGAAAGAAATCATGATACTTTTTCTTTCTGGCGGTACTGGTACACCCAAACTACTCCAAGGTGTTTTACCTTTAATCAATCCCGAAGAAGTTTCGATTATTAGTAATGTGGGCGATGATTACGAGATATACGGTCTTTATGTTTCGCCTGATCTTGACGTTATTACGTATACTACTGCAGGAATAATTGATGAAGAAAAAATGTGGGGGATAAAAGGGGATACTTTTAACTTTATTCAATGTCTTGAGAAGATTGGTGAAGATATCTGGTTTAAACTTGGAGATAAAGACCTTTCTTTCTGTTTTTTGCGCACCTATCTTTTACGAAAAGGGTTGAGTTTAAGCGAGGCTTGTAAGTTTATTTGCGATATTTTGAATGTGAGAGTTTCTATTTTTCCTGCAAGTGATCAAAGTATTCAAACAAGGATTTTAACTGAAAAAGGATGGATGCATTTTCAGGAATGGTGGGTGCGTGAAAAAGGATCCTTAAAGGTTTTAAATATTGATTTCAAGGGTAAAAACACCGCTAAATCATCTCCAGGCATTTTAGAAGCGATTAATTATGCTGAAAAAATCGTTATCGGTCCAAGCAATCCTGTGACGAGTATAGGTCCAATATTGGCAGTAAAAGAGATTAGGGAGACTTTAGAAAAAACGGCGACAAAGGTGGTTGCTGTTTCTCCAATCATAGGAAATAGTCCTTTAAGCGGTCCTGCTGGAACTCTTATAGAGTTTTTAAACCTTGAAATTTCTCCTCTAGGCGTTGCTAAAGTTTATCAACCTTTTTTAGATTGCTTAATAATTGATGAAAGCGATAAAAATATGGCTAAAAGGATTGAAAAAGACCTTGATATTGAAGTTGTTTCTGTAAACACTATAATGAAAACACATGAGGATAAAAAAGAACTAGCAAAAACAGTGTTAAAAGTATGAGGAATCTAGATTGATTAAAGAAAAAAAGGCTATCACAGCTGTGGCGGTTGCGGTTAGAAATCTTGACAGTGGAAAAAGCAGGCTTTCTGTAGAACTTGGGTATAAAAATAAAAGTCTTGTAAAGGAACTTATAATGGCGATGTTTCTCGACATATTAGACGTTTTATCGAGCTCAATAAATCAGTCTATTATCGATTTTATCATTGTTTGTAGTAATGATGATAATATATTAGGACTTTCAAAAGAGAAGGATTTTTTACCTTTGAAGGATAATGGAACCGATCTTAATTTTGCTGTTTTGAACGCATTAAATGAAACAAAAAAAATACATGCAACTCAATCTATCGTTGTCATGGGTGATACGCCGCTTATTAATATAAAAAATATCAGAGATCTTGTTGAAATAGCTAATGATTATGAAAGAGTAGTTGTGGCTTGTCCCACTAATGACGGGGGTACATCTACTGTTTTGTTCAAACCTTGTAATATTATGAAACCTGTTTTTGGAGGAAAATCATTTAATGTGTTTCAAGAGAAAGCACGCTTAGAAAAAGTTATCTTCAGAAAATATAATAATCCTTCTGTGACCCTTGATATTGATACTTTAAAAGATTTGGAAAAATTATTAGAAATCTTGGAAGATAAAAAGAGCGGAATAGAAGAAAGCATAATGCCAAAAAGAACTTTAAAAGTTTCTAAAAAAATTCTAAGGGGCAATATTCTTCGTGTTTTACCTTTATCCAAGTGATTGGAGGTAATATTGGTGTTAGATAAAGAATTAGAGGTAATAGAGCGGGCTCAAAGTCTTCTTGAGGAATTTGGTTTTGATAGTTGGTTGATTGTTACTCGTGAAAATGAGGATGTTCATTCTCGTTTTGTTTTAGGTATTCGTGTTTATTCCACGCATGCTATTATTGTTCCCAAAGAGGGTGATGTAAAGGTTTTAATCACTCGGATGGAGGGTGCAATGGTAAGGGATCGAGGTTTTGTTGTTGAGGAATATGGGGGGAAGATAAAGTTTAGTGAAAAATTGAAGGAAATGATTTCTGATCTTGGTGAAACTCCTAAAATTGTTATTAACTATGTAGAAAACTCAATTCTGGAGGGGAAAGGGGGATTTGATAAGATGCCAGTTGGCATTTTTTCAAGCTTGAAAACAATCCTTGAAAACGTTTTTTTAGAGTCTGCAGCTACTTTTCTTGAAAAATTAAGAAGTGTAAAAACTCCAAAAGAGATAAAAAAGATAGAAGAAGCGGTAAAAGCTACCATAGAAATATTTGAAAATAAAGTACCAGAATTCATTATAGAAGGAGTAACTGAAAAAGAAGTTGGAGCAAAGATTAATTTTGAAATTGATAAGGTAGGTGAACAATCCTTTGAAACAATAGTTGCTTCAGGTCTAAATAGCGCTTATCCACATCATCAAACAAGCAAGAAAAAAATAGACAAAGGAGACATAGTTTTAATTGATATGGGTGCAAAGTTAGATGGATATTGTGGAGACATTACGCGAACGTATCAATTAGGGCGAAAAGATGGTGAAAAGCTTGAGCATATGTATAATGCGGTTTATGATGCGAAAAAAGAGGCTATTGAAATTTTAAAACCTGGAATAAAGGGGATGGAAGTGGATAAAACAGCGAGGGAAGTTCTCAAAAAACACGGTTTTGATGCTGATAAGTTTTTCATTCATGCTTTAGGACATCCTCTTGGTATAGAAACTCATGATGTCGGAGCAAGGCTTAGTACTGAAACCGATCCTTATGCAAAAATCCCCATACCAGTAGGTTCAGTATTAACAGTGGAACCAGGGCTTTACATAGAAGGGGTTGGAGGTATAAGATTAGAAGATAATGTTGTGATTACCCGAGAAACATGTAAACCTCTATCATATTCGCCCCGTGAACTTATCCATTTGTAGAAAAAAATAATCGGATATGTAATCTTAAAAGCTTTTAGACGGTGTATCAGCACAATATATTCTGAGTTTAAGCGGTTTCTTTACAACATCCCCTATTGTGCCACCAACAAGGATATTTATATCTTTTTCAGTAGCTACATCAACTATACGCTGTGTGATGACTCCATCAAAAACTAACGCGTGAATTTTTTCCTCTATATTTTGAATCTTTTCAACTAATTCTCTTACCGCTATTTTTGAAATCTCTTTGAAATTTTCGTTAAGTAAAATACTTTCACCAGTACCTTCTATTTGGCCAACAATATCGGTTAAGGTTCCAGGTAGATCCATCCGTTCTTCTTCCTTCTTTTTTAGAGGAGCTTTAACGGGTTTTTCTTCTACTACCTTCTTTTTTTCACGCTTTTTCTTGGGTTTTTTCTCTTGTAGAGGAATTTCCGGTAATTGCTCTACTGGCATCTTGTTTCTTAAAGCTTTAATCACTTCTTTCCTTGTAAGTTCTTCAACCTCTTTACTTGGAGGAGCTCTTGATACATAGTCAACATCCGCTACTTGCAACAATTCAGCTAAAATAAGATCACCACCCCGATCACCGTCAAGAAAAGCTGTAACAGTTTTTGACTTGGATAGTTCAATGATTGTCCTTGGTATGCTTGTACCTTCTACAGCTACAGCATTTCTTATACCATATTTTAAAAGATTGACAACATCCGCTCTTCCCTCAACAATTATTATGCTGTCCGCTTCTTCTACATCAGGACCACCAGGAAGTCCATCTCGACCGAAATTTTTTATAGTGCTTCCTCGAACCGATTTTACAACTTCTTCTGCAAGTTCAGAGTAACTTAGACTTTCTCCTTCATCCCAGCTTCTGATCAAGTCAATGGCCCTATCGATTACCTGTCGCCTTTTCGATTCCCTAACATCTTCTATCCTTTCAACTCTAACAGTTGCTTCACAAGGACCTATACGATCAACTGTTTCCAAAGCGCCAGCTAATATAGCTGTCTCAACTTTATCTAGAGAGCTTGGAATTACAATATGTCCAGAGCATTTTCCGCCTTCACTTTTAAGCTCTACTTGAATCCTGCCAATCCGCCCTGATTTTTGTAGTTCACGCAATTCTAAATCCGGGCCCAAAAGCCCCTCTGTTTAACCCCGATCGTGAGATCCCACGTCTCGGTTTGGCCAAAAAGAGCGCCAACTACATCGGATTTTTCACACATACCATTTGTTTCAAACCGAGAACGGATCAAATATTTAGTAGTACCACTCATTATTGAGCTTGTATCTTTACCCATGATTATGAATCCTCCTAAAATATTTTTTCATCTTTAAACGGCTAATAGGCGCAAAAACAGGCACCTTTATCCGTCCAATTTTAATAAAATTTAAACCAATCTTTTATTAGTGAATAAATGTTACAAGTAAAACGTTATATTAATGATATAATTTTTTTACATATGATATTGCATATTTTATAACTCTAATCTTTACATGATAATTTGTTTTCAAAGTATAAATCTTGATATTATATATATTTTATATAATTTTGCTATACTCACCTATTTGAAGATTTTTGAACTCGACAAATTTTGAAAAATAAGAAAATAACAATAAAAATAAAGAGGGGGATTAAGGCGGATAGATTCCTGGCTCTAGGATTTCTAATGTTTTATTGGTTAGGGATATACTTTCTTCTTTAGTTGTAGTACTAGTAATTGCTCGCAATGCATCAATATTATTAGGTACAACTATCGATTCTTGGTGCACTGCTTGGAAGAAATAGAGAGTTTTGTTTTCTACTTTTATGCTTTCAAGCCATATTGCTAATTCATAAAGATCGTTTCGCGGCCTTTCTAGATCTCTGGCAAATTCAATTACTTCCGCTGTACTTCTAATACCCTTTTCAGCGCTAAGCAAGATTATTCTGGGAGATTTAGCAAAGATATCGATTACATCTTCTGTTGTAGCTCCATTTTTAAGATCCACAGTTACACAATGTAAGTGAGAAATTGTTGTAGGAACTTTTACTGCAAAAGTTGTTATGTTTACGTGGGGCATTATAGTTTTTACATCTGGACCATGATGAGACGGCAATGTTGGAGGATCTATAACTATTGCGTTGATTGGGCCTCTTTTGATCTCGTGGGGATCTGCGCCCCTTCTAACCATCGTAGCTATTACCCTTTCTATACCGAATGCTTGATCCAATTGGTAAAGTGAACGCACTAACCCCGTAGTATTACAAGAAACGCAACGAATGTAGTTTTTTCCTACACCTTCATCATAGTTGCATAGAGAAACAAAAGAGACATCAGCAACAGAAGCTTTTTCACCACCTTCAAAAATAGCTTTCGTATTCTTGGGAAGATAAAGAACTTCCTTGTTTTTTGCACCTATTTTTTCGGGAGAACAATCGACCATAACATCTGCTTGTGAAACTAAATCTTCAACAGTTCCCTCAACTTCAATACCAGCTTTTTTAAAATCTTCTATCTTCTCAGGAACTGCCAAAAACAATGGATAGTTATACCTTTTCGCAAACCACGCCTTCCAATCCGGACTAGCCTTAGTAATCCCAACTAAAGTCATATCAGGTTGTTTACTCACAGCAGCTGCAATACGTTTACCAATAGTGCCAAACCCGTTTATCCCAACCCTAACAACCAAAAATATCAACTCCTATTTATTCATATGTTTGAAGCGAAAAAGGTTGGGATACTTAAATTTGTTTCGATTTTTAAAAATAAAAAGAGATAAAAAATGAAAAATAGAGGAAAAAAATCTAAATTTTTATTGATAACATTTACTATTTCACATGATTCTTTACGTTCAAGCAAGAACTGTTTAAAAGATTAGAAGATGGTGATTAAGGAACTATCTGCAAAAATGAGTATTCCTTGGATTATTCCTAGAACTCCGAGTATCAATGATAAGATTGGAAAAGTGAGTATTGCAGCGAATAGTTTGAGAAGTGTTTCAGCCAGTTTTAAACTGAGAAACACGAAAATGAATATTATTAGGAAAGCGATACCAAGTATTGTGGCGTTAGTTGTACCAATTAACAAGTAAATAATACCAGCAACAGCACATCCTGCCATCAAGGCTATAGTCCCTGCTATTGGTATATCTTTTATCGAGTTAAGACATAGAGCAAGACCTAAAAATACCAATAAAGCACTTGTAAACCAATCAGCATCCTCTAAAGTTAAACCTGAGAGTATTAACATGAAAAAACCAAGTGCCGGTCCTAAAAACCTAGTGAAGATCCTATCAATTCTATCCAAAGTATCCTTTTCAGGAGATAAAACTTTTTCAAATAACCAGAAAGCAGCAATAAACCCTCCAAGAATTAATGAATAAGGAACAATGTCCATCCATTCCATAATACTCGCATCCTTATTATTTTAAATGCCCTATAACATAATATCCGACTCTTTATTATTTTAAGGTTTTTAGAAGATTTTTTCCGTTTATTTATAAAAAAAGAATACTTTTTATTGAACGTATCTAGTTATCTCTTCTAGTAGTTTTTTTGCTTTTGGCGTTTTTTCAAAATATCTCCTACTGGGTTCAAGAATGGCTATAAGCGAGCTTGCAACACCATTTTTTAAGTCAAGAGGGTGTATTTTCCCCTTAAGATATGCTTTTTTAAATTCTTCTTCCTTTTCAAAAACTATCTTTCCACCATGTTTTTTTGACCGCTCTAACACTAGCTTCTCTAAGTAAGGGAAAATTATTTGAGAAACCATCTCTACCACAGGATTTCCATCCAAAACCTGAGGGGGACAGAAAGCTTTCCTGATCTTCCGTTTTATATCCTCCGGGGAATCATGGATAAATACGCATGTATCAGGCTTGCTTTTACTCATCTTTGCAGATATTTTAGCAGCTAAATCTGGATGCTCATCAAACTCCATCTTACTCCCCATCCCCTCAAGCCCGGTTAAAAGGGGCGTATGCAAAGCTAAGGGCTTCCTATATCCTAACTTTTCTGCGACATCTCTAGCAAGCATATGGGCTTTTCTTTGATCCATACCACCCGCCGCTACATCTAGTTCCATGAAAAATATGTCCGCAACTTGCATAGCAGGATAATAAACCCAAGCGCTTTCAATATCTTCAATACTCATCTCTCGACCCATTATAGGTAAACAACGAAGAACACGTTTAAGCGAAGCAGATTTAGCAACCCTTACAACAGTCTCCCAATACTCTTTCTGTTGGGTAAGATCTGAAGCAATAACATACTTCACAAGATCTCCCTTAATCCCTAAACTCTTAAAACCCTCACTAAAATATTCACAAGCCCTCTTAATTTTTTCAAAATCCCCCCCAAACTTATTATTTATCCAAGAATGCCAATCTGCAAAAAAAATAATAGTTTCAAAACCAGCTTCAATAAAATCAAGAAGCTTTCTCCCACAAATCAACCCAATACCTATGTGAAGAAAACCACTTGTCTCAAAACCAATGTATGCTCTAGGTTTTTCTTTTTCTAAAAGAAGATTTTCCAAATCAGACTTTGTAATAACCTCTTCCACATTACGCATAATCAAGTTCACACGATTTTCATGATTTAATGAAGCCAATTTTCGATCCACCATCACCATGCTAACTCAAAATAATAAAACTCTAAAAATTGCCCAACAAGGGAACTAAAATAAACCACAATCTATTTGTTTGTAGAACTAAAATAAACATTTCTAAGCCTAGAATTAATCTCCATAAGTTCAACAACCATTTTGATTGTATCTTTTGTTATATCCTTTTTACTCATATAGTCGTTGAAGAAGTCTTTTACCTCTGCTTCTTTTCCCAGTCCAGCTAAAGGAATCAAACTAACTACCACACGTCCAAAAAGAATTGGATGAAGCTTCTCTAAGGCTTGGAGCTTATCCAAAAACCATGTCCACAAATCATCTAAAATAACAAGATTTTTACTTAATTGTCTTAAGGGAAAGAACTTGTTCTTGTTAGGAACTTTTTCTAAAATATAATTAAAAGATTTGGAGAGGCTTTCTTTGTCCTTGAAACAACCTAGAGCCATTAAAATGTTAATTTTTTCATGCTCTGGGGTGTCAGGAGTTTCTAGTTTTTCAATAAAATAGTCAAACGCTCGATCATCAGTACCAGCACCTATTTTCAATATACTCGCCATAATATCCGCTTGAATTATTTTCCCATCAAAAAGCTCCTGAAACTTGCTTAATCCGAATTTAGCCACCTCTTCGTTACCAAAAGTAAAGGCAGTCCAAAGTAGACTATCTCTAAGGATCGAAATTAGATGCTCTTCTTCATCTTTGGGTTCATAACCAATTTTTTCAAAGACCTGTTTGAAGATTTTTTTCCCAATAGAACTGATACTTTCTCTCCTTGATTTAAAAATCAAATATGCATTCATCAAATTGTTACTAATGCCTATCAATGGAAGATATTCATCTTCTTGCTGGTAATAATTTTCAATAAAGTCCAAATAATCGTCAATATGATAGTCCAAACTTCTTACTAATGCATATAGATCATTTTGCAGACCAAAACGATCTAAAGAAGATAGTTTTTTATTTAAAACTAATTTACTCAGTTTTTCTAATTCTTTTTTCTCATATTTAACCCTATAAAAGCCCGTTTGTTCTATATTAACCTTAAAGGCGACAACATCTTCTGAAATAGACACTTTCGTCGATTTATCTTTGAAGAGAGTTCCTATAGTTTTCGATTCTCCATTGTTGTAGAATAACATGATGGTAACGGGAATTATCCATGTTTGATCTGATTCATTGGGAAGAAAAGTGAATCGATGTTGCATAAAAATTAATTCATTTCCTTGCCTTTTCACTTCAACCAAAGGATAACCTGGTTGATATACCCAACTTTCCATAATCTCATTAATAGGTTCACCTGTAGCTTCTTCAAAAGTCTCCCAATAGTCTGAAGTAGAAGCACAAGAAAACTCGAATTTCTTCAAAAAGTGACGGATTCCATTTTTGAAATTTTCTTCTCCTAAATAACCTTTCATCATTCGAAGAATGCTCGCAGCTTTACTGTATACAATAGGAGCAGTTGCCGTGGTGATGTGTGTTTTTTCACCACTTGGAAGTTCAATTGATAAGGTTTCAACTAATGAATCACGCTCAAAAGCCGCATTTGTTTCACCAGAAACAAATCGGTCCCAAACACACCATCCTGGATAATAATGATCTGTAATAACATAAGCAAAAAAAGTTGCAAATGACTCTTTCAACCAAACATATTTCCAATCAGTAAAACTAACAAGATTTCCAAACCACTGATGAACAATTTCATGGGCTATAACTTCAGCTATACGTTCCATATCGGCTTTGGATGTAACACCAGGATAGACAAGAAGTAAATTCTCACGGAAGGCAACTGCCCCAAAGTTTTCCATTGCTCCAAAGGCAAAATCAGGGACAGCAATCAAATCCATCTTACCAATGGGAAACTTTATCCCAGTATAATCTTCACCAAACTTGAGACATTTACGACCAAACTCTAATCCAAAACCACCATACTTAGTCTTTCCTGGAGTAGCCGCTACTCTAAGCGGGAAGTCTTCAGAAACATCCTCATTAAATTCAAAATCCCCCACCCCGAAGAACAAGAGATAAGTGCACATTTTTGGAGTTCGTTCAAACCTCACCAATTTTTTTCCATTATCAAGATTTTTTTCTTCAACAATAAGAGTGTTTGTAATACCTTTCAGGTGTTCATCTATAACGAATTCAATATCAAAGGTGGCTTTTTTTGAAGGATGGTCAAAACAGGGAAAGGCTCTTCGGGCATGATTCTCTCCAAATTGAGTAACTGCAACATACTTCTCTTTCCCTTCAAATTCATTAATCGATCTGTAAAAGCCAACCAATAAATTGTTTATTTTGCCAACATAATCAATTTTTAATTCAATAATATCCATCAAACCAGGAAGCTTGATAGTGAATTCTTCAGCTTTTGGATCAACAGAAAAGGAACAATCAACATAATCATCATTAATCCTGACTTTACAACTCCAAAAAGCCAAATCATTTGCATTCAAAACTATCTGATTTATTTTATTTTCAGCTTTAATTTCAATCTTTGTAGTTCCCTTAAAAGCAAAACTATCAAGATCGGGTTCAATTAAAATTTTGTAGTGTACAGGGTAAATGTCGTTCATTAAAAACGCCTCAAATAAGCGCATAAAAACAGACTATAATTTTACTAATACAAAGAATGAATAAAAGTTTCGCATTTACTCCCAAAATGTGATGTCAAAGCGGCTTGTAGCCCGAAACACTAACCCCTCGTCTCACAAAACAGGCAATTTATTTTACGCCTTTTTCAACGAGGTTCTCTCGTGACGGGTTGATGAAACCGCCCTGACACTAGGCTTGCCGTGTAGCCGGTTAGGGTTGGCTCCGCCCTCATTGTTAGGTGAAACACCTTACTTGGGGAAGAGCCCGTCAAGACCGACTCCTCTTTTTAAGGTGTCCAGCAAACCTGATCTTGTGTGCTCCAAGTTTGCTCCAGCGATCATTTTTCACACTGGTCCTCGACATGGAGCATGTAATAATTATTTTAAGTGGTCTTAAAGCTTTTTGATTATTTTTCAGCTTGTTTAATTAGTGGGTCTAAGGTTATTTCGAAGGCTGCTGCGGGGAGTTCGAGTCCCCAATTGATTATTGCTTGCGGGTGGATTTCTCCTATTATCCCTAATTCAGTGTTCTTTATTTTTATCTTGCCTGTTCTTCCTTCAATAAATAAGGGGTGAGAAGTTTCTTCTAAACTATACTCTGTGTTTAATAGGTGTAAGAGGGTGTCTAGAGCTCCGTGAATTTCTGCAAAACTTGCGCTAGCATGGATCGTTATACAAGTTAGATTTTTCTTTATTTTTACCTCTCCCCTGATCACCTGAACTATTTCTCCTGCTTCGAAAATTCTTTGAGGATATTCTTCATGAGTATTTTTTGAAAGAAAGTTAAAAAGTCCTGGAAGTAATGAATCTCGTATAACAGAGTAGTTTATATTGATGGGATTTGCTACTTCAACAAGTTGTTTCCTGTTTTCTTTTAACATTTTTATGGTTAAATATTCAGGATTGGTGAGACTAAAGGTTAATACTTCTTGATATCCTAAACCTATGACTAGATCACGTATTTTGTCTACATAATTTGTAGGAAAGGATAACCCGCCTAAGGTCATTTTTGGAGTCCATCTTGGTTCTATTTTGTCATATCCTATGGCTATGGCTATGTCTTCGATTATGTCAACAGGGTGCATGATATCTGCCCTGTAAGCTGGGGCTAAAACTTTAATTTTTCCGCCTTCAATATGCGCAGCGTTATATCGCTTTATTTTAAGGTATTCCGCAACTTCTTCTGGTGTTAATTTGATTCCTATAATTTTTGAGGCATAATTTACGTCTATCTCCCATTCAAACGGATTTAGGTTGGGGGTTATGAAAGTTTTTTCACCATTTATTTCATATGGAAATTTGATGGTTAATGCATGTATTTCTCCTCCCCTTTCAGCTAAGGCGGTAACTATTCCATTTAAAACACAGTTTACCGCATTCCAATCTGATCCTGTTACTTCAACCAAAACTTCTTCTGTGTACTCGTCAACTTTCCCGGTTCCTTCCGAGTTTATTATGGGTGGCATGCTCAAAATATTTCCTTGGGAGTCTATTAGAAGGGGATAATAAGGATTATCAGCTATAATGTGACCGAACTCCTCTCCTTTTGGGTGAATTTCTAATATTTCACGAAGTGTCAATAGTTCACTGAAACCTAAAGGAATAAATTTAACCTCATCAGGGTCTGCCACTTCATAGTATATGGGAGGAATTAGGATATCTTTCCCTTCTCTAGTCCAGTTATATAAACCAATACTTGTCTTTTCTCTCCTTCTACCATAGGAATTGTCCTTCTTTTCACTGTATTGGATAAACTGTTTTATTAGGTAATCGTCAAATGAGGCATTCTTTATAAGAGCACAGCCAATAAAGGGTCTTATATTTTTTAAACGTGAATCCACTATCACTTCAGCTATCGAAGGATTCACTTTGTATTGTGGTAATCCTTTTTCTCCAAGAACCCCCCTACATTCTCTTGCTAAGCCTTCAACACACCATAAGTCAGGCCTATTAGAGTCTTTTATGCCTAGTTTTAACTCATCGTCTATAACATTATCTATCTCTGTTTTAGCGTAATATAATAAAGATTCAAGATCTTCTATATCCCAAACTTTTCCACCAAGAAGATTACATAAATCCTCATAAGATACAGAAATTGTTGGCATTTTTTGAGAACACCCCTTTTGCTTTTCATTTTTTGCTTAAACTTAAATTAGGACTTTTGAGCTCCTCATCCAGCCTAAATCCTCACTGAACAGCTTTCTAATATCGCTTATTCCCGCTTTAACCATGTATAATCTGTCTACACCAAGACCCCAAGCAAGGACAGGAACTTCTACTTTTGGCGGTATAACCACTTCTGGTCTGAAAATTCCTGCTCCTCCAAACTCTATCCACCCCATTTCAGGATGTTTTGCACTGAGCTGTACAGAAGGCTCGGTGAAAGGATAGTAGTCAGGGATAAATTTTACATCTTCTGCTTCCGCAATTTCTACAGCAAACATTTTAAGTATACCCAAAAGATCTCGAAAAGTTAAGTCTTCATCCACAACTATTCCTTCTACTTGATTGAATTCTGATAGATGAGTTGCATCCACAACATCTGGTCTGTAACATCTTGCTATGGCGAAATATTTTGAAGGAGGTTTTGCTTTGAGTAGTGTTCTTGCTGAGAGACTTGTACCTTGTGCTCTTAACATGAGCTTAGCAGCGATTTCTGGTCTCCATTTATAACGCCAACCCGTAGAACCTGTTCTACAACCATCTTCATGGGCGGATTTAACACGCTCTACTATCCCACCAGGGGGTAGTTTGCCTTTCGCCGGTTTTTTTATAGAGTATGTGTCACTCCAAGTTCTTGCAGGATGATCTTGAGGCTGATATAAGGCATCAAAATTCCAAAATTCAAGCTCTATTATAGGTCCAATCATCTCTTGGAAACCTAAGGATACCAGTTTAGCCTTTAACTCGTCTAGAAAAGCTAAATATGGCTGTTTTCTTGCAATATAGGTTGTAGGAGGCCTAGCGGACAAGTTGTACCTTTTCAACCGTGCTTTTTTCCATTCTCCTGAAAGAATTAAATCCCGATCTAAAGCTGTTACTACGAGAATAGGCTCTATCTTTCCCTCTAACAAAGCTTCAGACAAGGAAAAAGAATATTTCCTTTCGATCTTCTTTTTAACCAAATTTCTGCTCAAAAGTTTCTCTATTATTCCTATTTCTTCTGTGATTAAATCAGATAAATAAACGAAGTTTTGGGAAATTTTTTCTAAAAGCTTCTGTTCAATTAATCCTTTATCTAAAGCTTCCAACCCTTCTGCAGTTACAGAAAAAAAGGCGCCTTTATCTGTTTTTTCGCTTTTAACCCACTTATTACGCATACACCATGTTAACCCAATTTTCGCACCATTTTCCCCTAAAGTTTCTCTTATTTTCTCAATTTTTTTCTTTCTATCCTTTAAAATTTTTAAAAGATTCCTCTCAGGCAAACCATCTTTGGCATAAAGGAGGCCTTCTGAGGCTAAGTCAATTCGTTCAGTCTCTTCAGAAAAAAGTTTTAACAACCCCTTGTCAGAAAGGTCGGAAAGTATTGGGATCAACTTTTCAAGGTCTTCCTCTAACCCCTTTGCAACTTCTCCCACATCATACATTTGAGCGCTTTTCCCTTCTTTAAGGAGGAAATCCATGATTTTTTTTCCTTTCACGGAAACTTCGACCGTTTTTATATTCTTCGAAGACATACAAAAATACCCCTAGTTTAATTTATTTAAAAATTTAGAAAAGCCAAAAACTAACTAAAAAAGGCAATGTTTGTTGTGAAAAATCGAGAGAAAGAACACTCTGTTTAAATTCAAAATATTGTTTTACTAGAATTAAAATTGGTAGGGCATCACCATTCTTCCACCAATCCAAACATCCTACATTTTTAAAAATGTGTTAAAAAATCGTTATAAAGTTTACTCACAAAAAGCCCTACATGATGAAAAATAAGGAGTAAAAAATAAAAGAAAATTGGAAGGAAGAATAGCTAATCTTTATTGTTCTGTTGAAAGTTATTGAACCTTTTATTAATGTCCTCCTAATCCAGGGAAGTAGTATTTTTCTCCTTCCGAATAACTTTTATCAATCCTAGCTATTCCCGCATCTTTTAAGCCTTCTAATGCCCTTTTTGCTCTTTCCCTATTCCATTCAGTTTTTAGAATTACTTCTTCTAAAGTAGTCCATCCTTTTTTTGCAGCAACACTTAAGATCTCCATTCCATCGGTTGTCATACTTACTGAGAAGAACTCTACAATTTCTGCACCAGATTTTAATTTCTTTATCCCAGGTATAAGTTTTTCATTTTCTAGCTTTTCGACAGCTTTCACTATGTAGCCTGGAGCTATAACCATTCCTGGCCTTCTTTTGTTGGTTTCAAGAACAACTTCGCTTAGAGCCATGAGACCTCCATTTTCTTCTTTTAGTTCCTTTGTCATTTCTAGGATTTCTATTCCAAGTTGATCATAGAAGCTGCCTTTACCTGTGAGTTTTTCTAAAGAACCTGGTTTTTCTTTCCACTTAAAGACGCCGACCTCTTCTGGTAATCCTAGCTCTTCCCTTATCTCGGCCATTTTCTCGTAAAATTCTCTATCTTCTTTGATATCTTTACCCCACTTCTTTTCAAAGGCTTTAACACGTTTTTTAAGCTCTTTCATGCTCTCAAGAAGGGTTCCTAACTCTTCAAGCATAAGCTCTACACTTTTCTTTTTATACGCGGCCTTTACACGAATTTTTTCCTCTATTTCCCGTAACCCCAACACTATCTCCTCTTCACAAAGCATGTTTTAAAATATTAAGCCAACTTTTTCCTTTTAAGCTAATTTCAGCTCCTTCTGAAGCTTTTACTTTCTTATCAAGTTTTTTCCGATACTTCTTGTATAACCTCTTGTAAAGTTGTTTGGCCTCCGAGGTAATTTTATTTTGAGGACCAAAAATACTATTTGAAAGAAATATTATTTGGTCTAGATCTTCGAGGATATATTCGGAATGTAGAACCAATTCTCCTTTATCAATAAGATTGATAAGTATTTTTTGAAGTTCCATAAGAGCTCTAAGATTAGGGGTTTGCAAAATGGGATTCCCCCATTTAACCAAGTGTTCTTAAGCGTTGGCGGAAATCGTTAAGCCATCTCACTGCTGCAAACTCTAATCGTTTTATGTCATCATCGTTTAGCAGTTTATCAGGTTTTTCTTTCTCCATTTTTTTCTTCCAATTACTCATCTCTTCTTTAATCCAGTAATCTTCTCCTAATACACCAGAAAAACCGTCTAAGATAATGTCTGTTTCCTCTATTAAAGGTACTATCATATCTATTCTTGCCACAGTTTTTAGCCTTAAAATGTCTATAAGTTCAATCATGTTTGCTACTAGGTCTGCGGTTGGTGCAAGCTTTTTACTTAGTTCTTTATAAGAGAACTTCATCCTCTCTTCTTCAGGCAGAATAGGAGCAAATTCTTCGGTGATAGCGAAATCTATGCCTTCCATAAAACCTAAGCGTGCAACGCCTAAGGGATATTTTTCCCCCAATTTTTCCCGTTTAACAAATTCTTCTAACGACCAGTCGCCTAATTGTTCAAGCTTTATTCTCGACTTGAATATAGATTTAATCAAGGCTCTAAGTTGTTTTTTATACATTACTGGATCTATTTCGCCACGTTCAAAACTTCTAGATATAGAATCGATTGTCGCAATACTAGCGTAAAGATTACTTTCCTTCATCCACACATCTTTCATCGGATGATCTCGTAATGTTTTCACAAAAAACTACCCCACTTTCCTTTTCCTTTCTCTAACTGGCTGCTTTCTATGACTGCTTTTCCTCTAAAGCTTTATTAACAAGATACATCTGTTTTTTATACTGTCGATATAGTTTTGTGTAGTCTGTAGCGCTGAGTTCACCGTCTGCAAACTTTTCTTCAAGAGAAGCAAGAAGGTCTTCAACAGCTATTTTTTCACTTTCTAATTCAAGCAAATCCTTTTCTAGCTTAGAATCAGGCCTAACTAGGCTTTTATCTGTTATTTCCCCTTTTTCAGGAATATTATGAACAAACATCTTTGCTCGAGCCATTGCAAGATCTTCATCTCGTTTCGCCAAACTCTTCTGCATTCTTTCCAGCTCTTGCTCCATCAAACCTACCCTTTGTTTCAGGGCTTCAGACTCCTCCTCAACAGAAATTTTTTCGACCACACTTTCGGTTTCAACAGCAACAGGTGCAGCTGGTTTAGCAGAAGGAGTTATTGTAGCCGCAGGCATTGGAGGTGCCCTCGCAAACAAACCTTTAATACCGTTGATAATCTGATAAAGATGATAATTCGCCTTCCACTGGTCTAATATCCGTAAGCTAACTGATCCATCATCCATAACATTGGGATGCTTACATGGAGTGACAACTGTTAAAACTGGAGGTTCATTAGGATAGCTTTCAGGGACTTTTAGTTCTATTTTAAATTTTATGTGAGAATATTGATCTCTTCCAGGAAGCTCTCCAACCCATTTTTTCAAGTTACCCTTTTCAGGGTGAAAACCTGGTGCTCTTTGATACATTAACTGGGCTTCCCTAGCCAAAATATAATCTAGAGATTTCTGCCAAGAATTTTTTCCCATCGTTTTTCAGGTCTCCTCAATCTCTATTATCCTGTATTTAATACGTTTCATATCTTAAAAAAGCCTTGCATTATAAAAAGTAGTAAATCTCCCAAATCCTGCATATTTAACAAAGTTTAGTTTATTCGGATTTTACTTTTTCTATCAATTCTAAAATTTTCAGTTCTAATCTTCGATTGCTTTCTCCTACTTTTTCTTCAATTTTTTTCACTACTTGAGAGATCAACTTTTTTATATCTTCTTCGTTAATCGCTTCACGCCCGCTTAAATTATCAACTTTTTTAAGAAGTTCATTCAAATCTTCACGCATTACTTGTAAAGAAATAAGCTGTTCAGCTATAAGTTTTCTAATACTACCTATTTCAGCCTCTAAACGTCTAAATCGCTCTTGAAGGTTCTGCTTTTTAAACGCATCCTCTATTATGGTTACCATCTCAGTTTTAGCTCCCTCAAAATCTGTTTTGTGTTTAGCTAAAATAGCGCTAACTACATTATGCAATCCTTTAACGGTAGGCACTGTACCTTTAGGAGTTTTAACAGCTTCAACCCCGATTTTAATCTTTTCATCATTTTCAGATCCACTCAAGAAAAACCATCCCTTAATAAAGAATATAATAAAGAATGAATATTAAAATTAATAAAGAATGAATATTAAAATCATTTGCCTAAAAAATAGATGGGGTAAAAGAGATTATGAATGATGATTTAATTGATGGAAAATTTATAGTTTTTGAAATAGAAGAAACAAATAAAGGCGAAGAGCAAGAAATATTGAGCAGTGAAAAAGTGGTTTTCATTATAAAAAATATCGGAGAATGGAAGTGGGATCTTTTAAAATGCCCCATATGCTGGCTTCCAATAGTCAAAGAAGGAGGAGAGGAAAGAAGAAACGTTGTTTGTCCAGAATGCAAAAATGTTTTCCATGAAGACCACATAATAACATGGCTTAAGGACAAAGAAGTTTGCCCTTTATGCAGTAAAAAACTTAGACCTGAAGATCTTGAACCCTGGATTCCTCCCTAAAACATGAAATTAAAATAAGAAATATTTAATAGCTTTTAGTGGCGTTATTAAATTAAAAGACTTTTATGGGACTTTTCGAGGGGATTTTTTTGAAGATAAAAATCGTAAGCGCTATTGGTGGAGACACTATTGACTTAAAAGTAGACCCTTTAATGACTATAGGTGACATAAAGAAGATGGTTGCCGAAAAGAAGAAAATACCCCCAAGCACTATAGTTGTAACATTTCATACTCGGGAACAACCAGATAATACCACCCTAAAAGAAGCAGGTATAAGCGATGGTGATAAGCTTTTTGCAGTAACACGAACATTAGGAGGATAATTGTTCCCAAAATCATTCTTTATTTTTTCTGAAAGCTTTAAAGCACGAAAGTTTTAAGTCTCGTGGTGCGTTATTATTCTATTAATAAAGAGTTTTTATTCTGATTTTCATTTTTGGTGGTGATAATATTGGAGATCAGGGAATTATTATTACGTGGAGGCGTCCTAGTAATCGACCCCTATTCGAGTACAGAAACTCCTAATGAGTTCTTGGCAAAATATGGTGGCTATATGAATGAAATAGCTCTTGTAGCCAAACATGAAAGCGGTTATTCATTGTATAAATCAAGCTCAGCACCTACGGATGTTAAACAACAAGATTTTTACAGCACTTTTTCGCGGATAGCTGATGATATAGGTATTAAGGTTTATGGTATTGTTCATGGTATGGTTGATAAGTACTTTGGGATGGATCCTAAATATTCTGTGGAGAAGAGTGGAGGATTTAAGATTACGGATTATGTTTGTCCCTTTAAAGAAAGTTATTGGAGGTATCTTGGCTCTATAGCTAAAGAAATAGTTAACTTTCCAACTCATGGTATTGTGTTAGAGGGGATAGGTTATCCAAGCAAAGATTTCTGTTTTTGCGACCAGTGTAGAAGAGAGTTTAGTGAAATGACAGGGATAGAGAGGGATTTTTCTTTTGAATTTATTCTAAGAGATAAAGAACTTTATGATAACTGGGTTGAATGGCGTGTTGACAACGTGAATAAAGCTGTTGAAACAGTAGTTTCAATGGTTAAAGGTGTCAAGCCAGATTTAGAAATATTAGTGGGTATTTATTTTGATCCAGAAACCGGTTTTATTGAGGGAGCAAAAGAACATTATGGCCAAGATGTTTCAAAGTTAGCAGATATTACAAACCACATTTTAATACATATAATGCCTTGGAGTCCTATGTTACCTGATGTAGGCACAAACGATTACAGTACTCTAGTACAGCAAATGTTGTTCACGAGAAATCTTAATAAAGCCGATAAAAAACACAGTTTATTTGTATGGGGTCTAAGTGAAGATTCTGACTGGAGTATGATTTCTAGTTTGAAAAAAGAAACTAAAGCGGACAAAATATTTGTTCGTACAGATTATCCAGAAGACTTTCAAACAATGCGTGAGACCCGTCTAGGGCTCTCATAAGCCCTTTTATAATTGAGAATACGATAAAATATCAACAAAGCTCTATAAATATCAAAAAACAGCCTAAAAAAACATAATAAAAATAAAAAGAAAATAAACTAAAAAATAGTACTACTTTTAAAACCATTTCATATTTTTATTTATTCAACTACAAGGCTGTTATTTTTTGATGAATGTTTAAAAATAGTCGCATTTATTTAATATAGGAGATATAAGAAATATAAGTAGAATGTACATAATGACAATAAAGTAAAGAAATGTTGTAAAAAACTAACAATAAAAATTATTATTAACCTTTCATTATTAATTCCTGATGGGATATGAAATAAATATTGTAGGGAACAAAAATTTTTAATTGATTACGATGATAACGTAATAAGTTTTTGAAGGGGATTTTCCCGTGAAGGAGCATCCTTCTTTTTCTGAAAATTTAACATTCTTGGAAAGTGTTTATGAGAAGTTGATTAAAGGAGAGTTTAATGAAGAAGAAGAGGAGCAAAATCGTGTAAATTTATTGAATCTTATCGCTAATTTAAAAGCAGGAGCACTACTTTTTGGGGAGGAAGAAACAAGAGAATTTTTAGAAAAGTTATCTGTAGCAAAAGATGCCCTATTAAAATGGAATCCTGTAGTTGAATGGTTTAGAGATGAAAGAGAACTTATTGATTCTCTATTTGAACTAGTTGTTCAAGGAAAAAGCGTGTTATTAAAACAACAAAAAGCAGGTGTCATATCATCGGGAAAACCAATAAGCTACGATGAAGAAGTAAAAGTGAAAAAAATACCAGAAATAAAAGAAGAGGTAGCGCGATATACTAATGAGATGGAAACAAAACCAATAGAGCCTATAGAAGAGAGAGAAGGGATTGTAGAGCCTAGTTTAGACTTAGAATCTTATTTTTTAAAATTGTTCGGAAAAGAGGATCAAAATCTTTTATATTTATCCCAGAATCTTATTCTCCATAAACCTTTAGTGGTCACACAAGATTATGAAAAAGGCGAAATATTAGAAGTAACACCTACTCAAGCAGTCGAAAAAATCGAAAAATTAAGTTTCGAAGAAAAGATCGAAAAAGAAGAAGAAGCAGAAGTAAAGGTTCCTGAAGCAGAAGTAAAGGTTCCTGAAGCAGAATGGGAGGAAGATATTGACTTCATAATTCCCCTCAGCGAAGATCAGCTTTATTCGAAAATTTTACAGTTAGAAGCTTCGAGGTATAGCACAAAAAAAGAGTTAGAAGAACTTAAGATTGCTCTTAAAAATCAAAAAATCACCGTGGAAGATTTTGAAAATAGTGCTTCCGTTCTTCTGAAAGATTTAGATCTTATTGAAAGAGAGCTAAAAAGACTTCAAAACATAATAAATAGTGTTTCCAAGTAAAAAAAGAGAACTCCTTTTAAAAGATTAAAGAATACGACTTAGAAGGATTTATCTTTTAAAATTATCATGTTTAGTTTTTATAATTGTATCCCGCATCCTGAGCAGAAAACAGCTCTAGGAGGTAATTTAGTATTACATCTTGGACATCGTGTTTCTGTGAATATTTCCCTTGTATATCCCTGTACATGAGTAGTAGGTTCATTTTTCATTTTTCTTCGGCTTTTAGGAACTCCAAACAGATCCTCTAATCCAGGTTCAAGTTCACTACTATTTTTTGAAGAAGAACGTGAACGAACAACATTACGAGAAGAAGATCCTAATCCATAGATGTAATCACCTTTCTGATCTCTGTCATAAAAAAGCTCATTTCCACCGTTATCATCCTTAAAAGTTCTTTTTTCATCTTTGTCAAAGTTTTTCTCTTGGATATGTGCATTACCATTAGGATTCCATAAGCCTTTAATAAACTCAATAAGTTTCAAATGAAAATACCCTTTCAAACGTTCATAATCTTCTTTAGATATGTTAAGCAACTCCAAAGCCTTATCACGCTCAGCACATTCTTTTTCAGCAGGACAACAATGAGCAAGGCTTCCATGGCATGTTAATGACATCGCCATTTCTTGATGAGAACGGTATACTGGATATACTTTCTCAAACCCTACAGAACAATAATCTTTATCTACAGTGATCCTTATCCCTCCCCTTTCAAGGGCTTTAATGAAATCTTCTGCTCGAAAAACTTTACCATTTAAAAAAATATTGCCTGTGATTTGAGGTTTCGCCTGTGGATCCACTATATTCACCTTTTAAATGATCTTATCTTAGGTTATATGTTTCTTAAAATTAGATAATAATAAATTTCGTAACATTCTTTTAATACCCGTATAACACAACCCTCATTCTGAGTTTGAGTTTTTTACGGAAAAGTAAGGTTAAAATGGGGTTAAAACCCCTTATTTTAAGGTGAAATGTTTTGAAGATCGCTGTTAGTGGTAAAGGTGGCGTAGGCAAAACAACGGTTGCAGCTACCTTAAGCCGTTTACTTGCCCGAGATAATTTCAAAGTTTTAGCAGTTGATGTGGATTCTAATCCGAATTTGGGAATAGCTTTAGGTTTATCCCCAGAAAAAGCAAATGATATTGTTCCAATTTGTGAAAATCATGAACTAATCCATGAAAGAGTCGGTGGTGAGGGAGGAATTTATAAACTCAACCCCAAAGTGGAGGATATCGCCACAAAATTTGGAGTAACAACCGAAGATGACGTTAACCTTTTAGTAGTAGGTACTGTTCGCGTAGCCGGTACTGGTTGCATGTGCCCTGCCGGAGCACTAATTAAAGCTTTGTTGAGAAAACTCGTGTTAGAAAAAGACGAAGTTGTAGTTTTAGATCTTGAAGCAGGTTTAGAACACCTTGGAAGAGGAATAGTGAAAAATGTCGACGTACTTTTAGTAGTCTTTGAACCCAATGTAAAATCAATCATTACAGCAAAACGAATAGCAGAACTTGCAAAACCTTTAGGAGTCAAAAAAATAGTAGGAATAGTGAATAAACTTTTAAACGGAGAAGAAAAAGAAAAGATCCAATCCTTTGAAAAAGAGATCGGAATCCCCATCCTCATAACATTAAACTACGACCCTTCAGTCTTTGAAGCAGACAGTAAAGGAATCCCCCTACTCGATTACTATCCTTCATCAAAAGTTGTAAAAGCTATCAACGAGCTAAAAAATGAGCTATTAAAACTATAACATATTTTTCTTGAGGTTTTTTTAATGGAAACTTCATCAAAAGAATCGTTTTTTTTACCAGATGAAAAAGTTCAGAATATAGTAGAAAAATCGGTTGTTAAAAGACTGATGTTTTCTTTTTTTTCTCCAAGGAAAGGAGTTATTGAAGCTGCTTTACTACCAAATTCAAAAAGTAGCGCTATAATCTTTTTTTTAATTGGAGCGCTTTTAGGTATTGGAAGAGGATTTTATGAAAAGAATTTTTTAGGTTTAACAGAAGAAGTTGGCGAAGAACAGTCGACAATAGTCCTTACATGGGCATTCTCCCTAGGAATACTCTTTTTAATTGCTTGGATGGCTTTATCAGCCCTTATTTTAATATCAATTAAAACATTTAGAGAATCAACAGGAAGCATAAACATTTCTGCAAGCATATCAGGATATGCAATGATACCAATGCTCTACGTAGCCCTATTATACGCCATATTAATGAGCATCTTCGAAGTAAAATGGACAACATCAATAGAAATTCTAGTTAAGAGTATAGGTTTAATCGCCACAATTAGTTTCGGTTACCTGCTAAAAGAAGGCATAAAAGAAGGCTACACCGTAACCAAAAAAACAGCAAAATATGTAACTATCTTCATAACCTTCATAGTAGGACTATTTGTCATAACCGCATAAAACTACTCTTACTTTTTTTAAAATACCTATTTTACAAACATTTCAACATTAAAAAATAAAAAACCACAAAAAAATAAGAAAATATATATGATATTGATACTTTATATGATATTGATACTATCCTTTTCGTATTCCTTTTATGAAAGTTACCCGCTTAGTAGAGTTCTACTCACTGACAAACTCAAGATTATTATTGATAAAATACTGATTACTGTCGGAGGTTTGAACCTTGAGCGAAGAAATGATGGATTGCCCACGATGCTTCGAAAACGTCCCAAGCACGTATATCCTCTGCCCTTTCTGCGGTTATGATCTTACTCGTCTTCTTGAGGTTAAGTTTAGGCCTCCTGTTTATATGCGTGATAGGGTTCGTCGTGCTAAGGGTGTTGTGATGGATCCTATGAATACGATGACTGAGATTGCGGAGAATCCTGATGGGAAAGGAGTAATGATAATTTTATTGTTTTATGCTTTTTTGGCTATGATAAAAGTTGCAGTGTATGCTTATCATTTTGACATAGATTATGTTGGTTTTACTACAGCTGAACAGAGTAGCGTTAATTCTAGTTTGGCTAAGGCGCAATTGGCGTTAATTTTTCTTGGATCTATGGTTTTTTTGATATTGCCTTTGTTTGTTTTGTTTTTAGGGAGTTTTATTATTTGGCTAATAGTTAAATTATTGGGGGGTAAAGGGACTTATTTTCAAACACGGGTTGTGGTAGGTTATTCTCTTATACCGGTTTTGTTGGGTGAAATACTTTCCATTTTAATCCTGTTTTTAGGTCTTAGTGATGTTTCTGTAACGGTTACAAGGGATGAAGGTATGAGCACCACAGTTTCGAACATGGTTACTGCAATGGAAGATCTGCAAGGTCAAAGTGTTGTTACAGCAACTAACTATATTATCCTGGTGTTTTGGATTTGGGCTGCTTTTCTAATGACTATAGGCATTGCAAGAGCGCACAGGATGAGTTATTATGAAGTAGGAGCCCTTGTTTTTATCCCTGTGATCGGATTTGCTATCTTCCTAGTATTATAAGAGTGAAAACGAGTAGGAGACACCTTTTTTTGAAGATCGGGAATCGTGAGATCAAAATAGTTATTTGCCACAGGATTCCTGAACGAACAATTCATATAAAAGGTAGACCCTTGCCTTTATGCGCAAGGTGTACTGGTATTTTTATCGGTGCATTATGGATGATGTTATATCTCCTATTTTCATGGACAAATGTTGGCCTTTTTGGCTTTTTAATCGGCGTAATTTTAATGTTACCAGGCGCTATAGACGGATTTACTCAACTATTTGAGTACAGGATGAGCAACAATTTACTTAGACTAGTTACAGGACTATTAATGGGGGTTGGAGAAGTTTTAATAGCTAAAGCGTTAGCAGAATTCGCTTTCAAAATTCTAACTTAAACCTAATTTCTGAGTCCCAAATTTCGGGACAAAACAGTATTATAGAGCTTAGAAGAAGATAGTCATTAAATACTACTAAAGTTTTTTATTTAAACTAAATTTCTCAATTTTAAGCAGAATTCGAATATAGTTTTTGTGTGGTTTCTATGGTTGAAATGAGTTCTTATGAGCGTGTTTTTGCCTTTTTAAAAGGGCGGAAAAATGAAGCGGATAGAATCCCTTGTATGAACCCTGCGGGAACTTATACGGAAGATTTTATGGTGGCTGTTGATGCTTTTTGGCCTGATTCTCATTTTGACCCGGAGAAAATGGCAAGACTTGGTGCAGCAGCTCATGAGCTGTGTGGGTTGGATAACATTAGTATCCCCTTTGATATCTTGGTTGAAGCAGAACTTTTAGGAGCCCCGATAGATTTTCGTGAAGGTAAAACTCTTTGGCCTTCTGTTAAAGATTTGATTGCTAAGGATTTTAGTGACATAAAACTGCCAAAAGATATTGCTAATTCTGGAAGAGTTCCTGTTATAATTAAAGCTATAAAGATGCTAAAGGAAAAGTATGGAGAAAGTGTGCCTGTTAATGTTATTTTTGATCCTCCGTTCACCATGATAAGTAGTTATTTGATGGAAACAGTTGACTTTATGGTTGCTATAAAAAAGAAGCCTGAAATTATTCATGAGTTTATAGATGGAGTAACTCCTTTGTACATAGAATTAGCAAAGATATATCAGGAAGCTGGGGCTGACATTTTAACCTACCATGATGGCGGAGCATCCAATGATAGTATTTCGCCTAAATATTATAGAGATTTTGTTTTTGAATCCACAAAAAAGTGGATAAACAGGGTAAAATCGGCAGTAACTATTCTAAATATATGCGGCAATTCTGATGGCATAATTGATGCCATGATTGAAACTGGAGCCACTGCTATTGCTATTGATGAGAGAACCTCGATAGTTAAAACAAGAGAAATTGTAGACAGTGTAAAACCAGGAGTTCCTATTTTGGGTAATATACCTGCTCAAACTCTTCTTTTCAGGGGACCTGTAGAAAAGATAGAAGCCGCTGTTAAAATGGTTATAGAAGCTGGTATCGATATTGTATCTCCAGGATGTGATTTTTGGATTAAAACCCCCGCAGAGCATATTAAAGCTCTTGTGGATTCTACCAAAAAGTATGGATCAATCCAAACAAAATAAAAATTTATTAATAATTGGGACTTTTCTTCAGGAAATTAAACAACTATGCTCTGTATCTTTTTTCCCATTCTTGCCTTGCTATAATCTTCTTGACATCAGCGAGGTGATCTGTTGCAAGAACACCTTCTAAATGATCAGTTTCATGCTGAACTAGCTCAGACATCTTACCAATAAATTCATCTACGACTAACTCCCCTTTTTCATTTTGATACTCTACTCTTATTTTTTTATGACGTAGTATTTGTACGAAAAAAGCAACATCGAAACTATAACAGCTATCCCATACCTCAAACTTCTCCTTACTTTTGAAAGTTATTTTTGGATTTATCATCATGATAGTGTTATTGGGAAGACCATAACATATGATCTGTTTAATATATCCTATCTGTGGAGCAGCGAGGGCTCTACCTATTTTTTTAGTTTCCTGAAGATGTTTAAGCGTGTCTTTTAAGTCTTGTATTATCTCTTGAAGCTCTTCTTTAAAATCGGTAACTTTGGAAGATTTTTCTCTTAGTTTTGGATTCCCAATCATTAAGACCTCTTTTATCGGCACAAAATCACCAAAAGTTACTTTTGAGAGTTCAAAATAAAGAATGTTTTGATTTTTAAAGTGTTTTTTTCTCTTTTTTGTTTGTTTTTCGTTCCTTTTTTAAGTGTTGAGGGGAGAATTTTATATTGGACATTATTCTATTGATTTTTAGGGACTTTTTTGGTGGTTTGTTTTTTAAGGTGTTTTTTGTGGATGTTACGAGGGATTCGTTTGAAGAGATGGATAGTTTACCTGATTGGTTTCTTTTGAAACGTGTTTCTGGGTTGGATTTTGATCCTGATGATTGGGCGGGTTTAGCGACTGAGAGGATTGGGCGGTTTTCTAGGAGGGAGCGTTGGTTGTTGCGTAGATCTTCAGCTGTTTTTGAGGATGAGTGGTTGCTTCTGGTTAAGATGGAGTTTGCTGGGCATGTTTTGTTGAGATTAGCTGTTTCTGAAGATGAGAGGTTAGCATCTTGGTTGGTGGAAAATGAGGGGGATCTTTTTGAGTATCGGTTTCGTGCAGCCCTTAATAAAGATAAGTTAGAGGTTATGAGGTTTTTGTTTGGAAAGGATAAAATGTTAGCGATAAAAGATTTGGAAAAAGTTTTGGGAGAGGAGAATATTTTGAAACGTTTTGGATTACATACACCTTCTAGAGTTCGTCATTTTAGGTCGGGAATTGAGGAGAGTTCTGGCTATGTTGCTATGCATTTTACGGATGTTCCTGATGTTATAGGTTCTAAAAGGGCTTTACTGTATAAGGGATGGGCTATTGCTCCCTTATTTGTGTTTTTTGGAAGTATTAAAAGGAAATTTGAAGCTTTACTTCGAGAAAAGATCAAAAGGTTACAGGATCGTGTGGCTGGGGAGCCTGCTTTACAAGAAAAACTTAAAGTTATTCGTGACAAGCTGAGGAAAATTGCGAAAAAGTATAGTTCTGACTTTGGTTTTGAGCCTGGTGAAATTCCTTCTGGTACTTCGCTTTTCAACAGGATCGACTTGATGCCACCTTGTATGCAAGAATTGACAATGATTCTTTCAAAAAAGGGACATTTGGAGCATGGTGAAAGGTTTCAACTTGGACTATTTTTAAAACGTTTGGGTATGTCTTTAGAAGACCAGCTTAGATTTTGGTATGATCAAGCGGTGGATAATATAGGGCTTACTTATGAGGAGTTTACCAGAAAGATTGGATATGTTATTAGACATTTATATGGACTCGAAGGATCAAAGATCGATTATTCGCCTCCTAAATGTAAGACTATTGCAGAGTCCTATTTTTGCACTTTTGCCCATAAAGATCCTGAAGAGGTTGAAAAAACAGTTTTAAACATGATTAAATTACGCTCAGGTGAAGAAAAAAACTTGAAAAAATATGAAAATTTTATCGCTAAAATAAAGAGTGATACGGTTTCAGGAAAACCTACTCTGGCATGTAAAACAGCCTTTAACCTTGTTTTAGAAAAACCTCTTAAACACCTTTCTCATCCATTACAATGGTTTTATCAAGCTGCTAAAAAAGAGGGCTTATTAAAAGAAAAAAATAACAAAGAAAAATAACCTCTTTTATTGATTTTTTAAGTTGTTAGTCGGTGGTTTTTTTTGGAGAAAACGGTAAATAAAGAAGATTTAAAAAAATTTTATGAAACAATTTTTGACTTAAAGCCTCTGATTAAAGCTATAGGTCTTACAGATTTTGAAAGGCGAGAGTTTGGTTTTTTACTATCTGAAGGTGTTTTTAGTCGAAATTTAAGTTTTAAAACTTTGAGTGATTTTAAGAATTTTCTCATAGAAAAATTACCTTTACAACAATTTGTGGGGGCGGTTTATGATCAAGGTCCTACGTTTTTAAACCCTATTCAAAAATTAAACTGGTCTTATAGAGAGCTTATTTTTGATGTTGATTTGGATTCGTATGATGCAGTTAGGAGGTGTGACTGCCGAGGTTCAAAACAGGTATGTGAAGATTGCTGGTCTCTTGCCCAGGATGCAGCGCTTTTTTTAGATGAAACTTTAAGAACAGATTTTGGTTTTGAGGATCTTATTTTTGTTTTTTCTGGGAGGAGGGGGATCCATTGCTGGGTTAGGGATAGTGTAGCTAAGGAATTAGATTCCGAACAAAGATCAGCTATTGTGAGCTATCTTACCATGATAACTGATGAGAAAAGAAGTCAAAAGCTTGAAGAAATTCCAAAGTATGCGAAAACACTAAGAGAAAGAGTTTTTCAAAAGATTGCGAAATCGTTCTTTTTAAATGTTTCAAAAGAGGATTTAACCCTTTTAGGTTTTCGTCCTGAAGATGCAGAAAAAGTTATTGATTTTATAGAATCAAAGGAAAATTTTTCACCTGAAGATTATTATAGAATTATTCCAGCACATGTAGATCCTAAAAGGATTTCTATGGCGATAGTTCTTGGGAGATATCCTCGCCTTGATAAGCCTGTAACTTCAGACGTGCGTAGACTTCTCAGAATTCCCGGATCGGTACATTCAGCTACAGGAAAAATTTGCACAATAATCGATAGTCATAAATTAGAAAAATTCTCTCCCGAAGATGTTCCAAAAGTTTGGGATTTGATCTAAAAATATTAAATAGATTATGTAGTATATATAATAAAAAGGGAAAAGGGTTAGAAGGCTATATTTTTGACGATAGAAACAATAGACGAAGAATTTCGTAAAAGTTTTGTCGTTTTTCTCCTCCTCACTAAGGAAGGCATACCTATTTTAAAAGTAGTGTCCCCAGAAAGATTAACTGTGGATTTAGACTTAGCTTCAGCAGCAATTTATGCTATTAAACAAGTTTCAGATCATACTATTCTCCGTTCTGGAAGGCTTGAATTTCGATCCGATGATAAATCTGTTGTAGTAGGAGCAGGACAACAGCTTATTTCAGCATTTTTATTAAAACAAATGGAGCTTAAAACTAAAGAACATGTAAAACTGATTACAAAGAAGCTAAAATGTTTGATTGAACAATTAGAAGAAGATTATGCAACAGTTATAGATTGTGTTAATAACATTGAAAAAGTCAAGTGCAAGGTGATGGAAATATTCGGGGATGTTTTCCTAGAAAAAGCGGAAGAATTACCATCCCCAGAAGAGCTTATTAACAAACCGTCAGAATACTTTTTTAAAAGTATAAGCCGCAATGTTTTTGATCTATATTTAAATTCTCCTTCCTTCCAAAATTTCATTAAAAAAGAAAATCTTGAAAAAACCGTAATAAAGAATTTGTATAATTCAATCGACTATAGCTTTTGTATATGCCTTGAAACCATCTTAAAAAAACAACATGAGTTATCTTCCGAAAAACTTATGCACCTACTCCTTTTTTTAGCTAAAACAGGCCTTGCGGCAATTTTTATTGATACAAAAAAGTTTGATATAATCTTTTCCACCTTTTAAAAATCAATATCGTTTTTTTATAATTTCTAGTCCAAAGGATTTAAAAGCTGATATCCAAGCTCTCGCGTCCTAGTACCCACTTTTTTCAACCCTCTACCTATGGCTATCTGTGCTAATTCTAAAACTTCTTTAACAGAAGGAGGAGTTGCCATCCTTAGAGGCTCCCTCACATTTTCACTATTAAAAAATTGTTGTATAATATAAGTACCCCTAAAATCGTTAGCTTTTAAAAACTCTGATATTTTAATAACGTCTTTTTCCCAAACAAGCTGGCGAAGAACAGTGGTTCGAACCTCAAAATCTACCTCGCTATTGTTTATTATATGGTAACTATTTTTTACTAATTGGGCAACATCAGGGTTTTTAGCTCGAGAAACTTCAGGATAACGCTCAAAAGCACATTTAAT
>Ga0209427_10000566_pt1 | contig 39857 bp, 32 predicted proteins | sample DeeMarSWOR136_30_FD_187465 | JGI IMG/M metagenome (GOLD analysis project Ga0209427, IMG submission 187465) | Marine sediment microbial communities from White Oak River estuary, North Carolina - WOR-1-36_30 (SPAdes) (version 2) | ecosystem: Environmental > Aquatic > Marine > Intertidal zone >...
TATGTGGCGGGCTCTCCCAAGCGCCGGGTCACTTACGAGCAGCTCATATTCAGCAGTATACAGAAACGGCGTGGTGACCCGATTATCGGTGAGGGCCACTGGCGTACCATGCGTGATGAACCATTCCATCCCAGCCTGGCCACCACCAAGGGTCGCTGGACTGAGAATTATGCGGCCGACGCACAAGTGGCAGAGGTGGAAGTGGATATTGAAACGGGTCGGGCACGGCTGGTGAGTGCTGTGACCGCCCATGACTGCGGCTTTCCCATTAACCCTATGATGGTAGAAGGGCAGATTGATGGTCAGGTCTCTATGGCGCTGGGTCACGCCTTGTTGGAAGAGGTGGTGATGAAAGAGGGTCAGACCCTCAATCCCAACTGGCTGGAATACCGGATGCCCACCATCCATGAGATGGCCGCATCAGGGCATATCGACGTGATCACCGAAACCTATAACAAGGATGCGGCCTATCGGACCAAGGAGGTGGGTGAAGGCTATGTCTCAGCCATCTTGGCGGCTATTGCCAATGCCATCTATGATGCCACAGGGGTAAGGCTCTATTCCACCCCCTTTACCCCGGAAAAGATTCTGAGGGGATTAGGGAAGATCAAGTAAATTTTTCTAATGGTTTCTAGTGATAGGATCCGTGTTCTTTCTGTTAGAACATGCTCTCGGAGTAACGAATACTGAACACCGAACAACGAAGTAAGAAGGGAGTTTCGAAATTCGGAATTTCTTATTCATTATTCGTTATTCCAATTTGATGCAGGACCGTCCGTCTCACTCCGATTGACAGGAGGACAGGCTTGCTGGGTAGGGAGTTTGGTTAGGCCATGGAAGAGGTGACGTACTGGAACAAAGAGATGGAGACCCTCCCCAGGGAGAAATTGGAGGCACTCCAACTGGAGCGTTTTAGGGAACGTATGCAGTATGTCTATGAGCGGAGTCCCATGTATCGAAGGAAATATGATGAAGCAGGGATAAAGCCTTCAGACATTCAATCCCTGGATGACATTCAGAATGTTCCATTTACAGTCAAGGAGGAGCTTCGAGAGAGTCAGTCCAAGAAACCTCCTTGGGGTGATTTTCCCTGTATCCCCCCTGAAGAAGGCGTACGTGTATTTCAGACCACAGGCACCACAGGTATCCCGGTAAAAGTTCTTCTGAACAAGGCAGACTGGTACAAGCACTTCTATGAGCAGTTTATGCACTTCATGTATGGCTACGGCATAAAAACATCAGATATTCTCTTTGTTCCCTTTGGGTACAGCCTTTACATTGCCTGGTGGGGTTTTCAAGCGGCCCTGGAGCAAGCGGGGGTGATGATCGTCCCCGGGGGTGCCCAGTCTTCGAAAGATAGAGTGAGGAATGTCTTCGATTGGGGGGCCACGGTGGTGTGCGGCACGCCCACGTATCTCCTTTATCTGGGCGAAGCTGCAAAAGAGATTGGCCGTTCCTTGGCGGATTCTTCAGTCCGCGTGGTGGTGGCAGCGGGAGAACCAGGGGCCAATGTGCCTTCCACCAAAAGGGCCATCGAAGCCTTGTGGGGTGCAAAATGTTACGACGACATCGGTTCCACGGAGATCTCCAATTTTGGCTTCGAGTGCATCGCTCAGAAAGGAACCCACGTGATCGAAACGATGTTCTATCCGGAGTGCCTGGACCCGGACACGCTGAAGCCGGTACCAGACGGGGAGGTGGGGGAGTTGGTCCTGTCTAATCTATGTACAGAAAGTGTGCCCCTATTGCGCTATCGGATGAAAGATCTGGTCCGTTTTAACAAGGAGATCTGTGACTGCGGTCGGACCTTCCTACGCCTCGATGGTGGCATCTTGGGTCGCTCCGATGACATGTTCCAGTTCGCGGGCGTCAATATCTTTCCCTCGGCCATTGAAAACCTTATTCGAGAGGTGGCAGAATTTTCTAACGAGTATCAGATCGTGGTTCCAAAAATGGGAAGCGGAAAACACCTCAAGATTCGCATTGAACCCGATACGGCCGATATGGCCCAAGGGAGATTAAAAAAGGCTGTAGATAAGTTCGTTGAGACCTTCAAATACAGAATTACCGTGACCCCTGATGTGGAGATTGTTGAGGTGGGGGCGTTACCGCGCTTTGAGCTAAAGGCAAAGCGTTTGATCCGGGAGGAATAGGACTTAGATCCAGGCCTTAAGGAGATATGGCGAGGGGACTTGCGTGTATTATATCCCCTTGACAAATATAATTTGACGTGAAAGTTTAAGAGGATATCGCGTTTATCAAGGTCAATATAGAGCGTGAATGAAAAGCCGGCCCAATTTTTGGCCAGCGACTCTCTTTTCCTCTGTTGCGTTCAGCCGGATTCAAGTGGCAGACAGAGGAGAGACAAAGAAAAGAAAGGGGGGATGTCAATCACATTTGGTTTCAGTAACAGGAGTCTCACCATCTTCTTAAACCCATACAAAAGGAGGGCTGTAATGAAGAAAAAAGGGATTTTACTCTGTGTCGGTCTCTTAATCGCCTTTACGATGGTGGCGTCCGATTTGGCCCTGGCCGCGGAACCCAAGGAGATCTTGATCGGATCCACTCTGGCGCTTTCGGGAAGATTTAAAGGCATTGTCGGAGAGTTCGATAAATTGGCAAAGGCGTGGACTGACCTGGTCAACGAAAGGGGAGGCATCTATGTCAAGGAATATGGCAAAAAACTCCCCATAAGGATTCAAATCTATGACGACGCGAGCAAACAAGAAAATGCCAGGAAATTCTATGAGAAGATGGCGGCCGATCCGAACATCGCTTTCTTCCTGGGTCCCTTTTCCAGCTTTATCTCTAATGCGGCCATCACGGTGGCGGGCAAGCACAAGATTCCCATGCAGATGGTCTGCGCCAATGATTCCGTCCTCTTCGATAAATATAATTATTGGAGGGTGGGTACGCTGAAACCCGCTGAGGATGAGTGGCGATGCCTTATTCCGTTTTATAAAGCAAAAGGCGGATTAAAGACCTTTGCCACGATCACCATGGATACCCTTCACAACAAGGGGGCAACCCGGGGATTTGAGGAAAGTCTGGAAAAGAACGGGTTTAAGGTGGTCTACTCCGAGATCGCCCCGCCTCCCACCAAGAACTTCGCCCCCATAATCACCAAGATGAAAAAGGCTAATCCAGATGCCGTTTGCATTGAGGCCCTCAGCATGGGTTTCAGCATCGGATTTCTCAAACAGATGAGGGAGGCCGGGTTCAAACCCAAAGAGGTTATCCTTGGACATGTCACAAAGCATGTGATCGATGCCTTAGGACCCGATGCGGAAAACATTACGGGGTTGGCCTATTTCTTTGATGGTACTACACAAGACCACAAAGACTATACTGAGATTTGTCGGCGGTCTGGTTTCACTTGGGGCGAGTTTATGGAATCGAGCATCCGGTACTGGGCTTACACAAGAGTCAAAGCGGCCATCGAAAAGGCGGGAACACTCGATAGGAAAAAAATCATGGATACCCTTTGGGACATGAAGATCAAGATCATGGGCTTTGACAGCTACGTGGTTCCCACGGGTTATGGGACGCTCGGTACGTGGCCCTGTCAGGTCAAAGGGGGTGAATTCGTATCCATATATCCTGTAGAAAAGGGCCTGAAACTGCATAAGTTCAAGAACCCGTAGGCCGAACCAAGAAATTAGTCTGAAATGGAAATAGCCATCCAACTGGTTATCGCTGGAATCCTTCAGGGAGGGGTCTATGCCTTGGCCGCATTTGGCCTCTCCCTGATCTTTGGGGTGAGCGATGTCCTCAATCTTGCACACGGGGAATTCCTCATGCTGGGAGGGTTGGTCACCTTTCTGGTCTTTGAGGCGACCGGTCTCAATCCCTTCTTGACAGGCCTTTTCATGCTCCCCATGACCTTCTTCCTCGGGTATATGTTCGATCGTTTGCTCATGAGACCCCTGGCCACCAAGAAGGAGCACGTTCGGATCATGTCCTCCGTGCTGGTGACCCTCGGGGCTGCCATTACCATCGAAGATGGGATCTCCTTTTTGTTCGGTGCTGAAGAGAAAGGGGTTGATTACAGCCTCCCCTCTTTTTTCTGGGGGGATATTTACATCTCCTACCTCAGACTTCTTGCCATGGTGATGATTGCGGCGCTCACCGTGGGGATCCATTATTATCTAAAGAAGACATTCACTGGCCGTGCCCTTAGGGCCACGGCACAAAATTTACGGGGGGCCATGCTTGTGGGTGTGGACACCCGCGTGATTAGATCGGTTACCTTTGGTATCGGCTCCCTCCTTGCGAGCATTGCGGGGGTATTCTATGTAGTGCTTCTGTCCATCGCCCCTGACATGGGCCTGTCAGTGACCATCAAGTACCTTTGCATCATTGTGCTCGGGGGCCTGGGAAGCCTCATCGGGTCCCTGGTGGGAGGCGTTCTCCTTGGTTTGACAGAATCTGTCGTGAGCTACTACACCCCCCACTGGGGACAGACCGCAGCCTTCCTCATGCTGGTCGGTATACTCTTGATTCGCCCGAAAGGGCTGTTTGGTAAATAGGGAGTAAAGATGTCTACGAATCGTATTATTTTGGGGCTCGTGCTGCTTTTGCTTTTGATTTTCCCGGCATTCAACATGCCCTATCCGAATACCTTTCTAATCATCTTATTTCTCTATATTCTCCTTGCGCAAAGCATTGACTTATTGATGGGATACGCCGGATACATTAATATGGGGCACATCTGCTTTTTCGGAATCGGTGCCTATACCTTCGGCATCCTCTGGAACAAGGGCCTACACCTCTATATCTCCTTTGTCGCCGGGGGCGTAGCGGCCGTCCTATTCGCCCTTTTGATTAGCTTCCCATTTTTCAGATTGCGAGGCCACTACTTTGCTCTCGCTACCTTTGCCCTGGTCAAGCTGATGGAGCATCTCACATTGAACCTGCCTTCACTCACCCAGGGTTCGGACGGCTTGATGGTGCTACAAGGAAACCGGATGATCCCCATGTACTATCTCTCCCTCTTTTTGGTGGTGGCCGTGATCGGGGTCACCTATTACATCACACGGTCCAGGCTGGGGCTGGCCATGGCCTCTGTCAGGGAGCAAGAGCAGATTGCCTCCGACTTCGGCGTGCCCGTGCAGAGGACCAAGACCACAGCAATGGTCATAGCCGCAGCCTTTGCGGGCCTTATGGGCTCGTTCTATACCTGGTACACCATCTTTATCAATCCGGAGATGGTGTTCGGCATTGAGATCGCATTGATGCCCCTCGCCATGGCCATGCTAGGGGGTTCTGGGGTGATTATCGGGCCGGTGATTGGTGCCATTTTCCTCTTCATCGTGGAAGAGACCCTGTGGACCAGGATGGCCTACCTGCACACAGCGGCTTATGGCCTCGTTATTCTCCTGGTGGGACTCTTCATGCCAGGGGGCCTGGTTCGTTTGCGCCCTTTTCGTCGCGCCCTTATGAGGGTGGGCCTGTACCAAGAAATTTAGGAGACCACGTTCATGCTTTCTGTGGAAAGAATAAATAAAACTTTTGGGGGACTGACTGCTCTATTCGATGTGAGTTTCCTAGTGGAGAAGGGAAGCATTACGGGGATCATTGGGCCTAACGGGGCGGGAAAGACCACCCTATTCAACGTCATCAGCGGGACCTATCTCCCCACCGCTGGAACCATCCATTTCAAGGGGCAGGATATTACGCGCATAAGGTCAGACAGAATATGCCGCATGGGCATTTCACGGACATATCAAAATGCAAAGCCCTTTGAAGCGCTATCCGTTCTGCAAAACGTCCTTGTGGGTGTCTGCTTTGGGAGAGACCAGAGGTACGATGGAAAAAAGGCCAGGTCTGAGGCGATGGATATTCTGGGATTCCTTAATTTGCAGGCCCAAGCAGAAGTCTCCGCAGACCAATTGTCCCCTCTGAACAAGAAGCGTCTGGAGCTGGCCCGGGCCCTGGCGACGCAACCCGAATTGCTCCTTTTGGATGAGATCGCCGCAGGTCTTATTCCGAGCGAGACCCTGAAGATGATGGAGACCATTCGCCAAATCCGAGCTGAGGGTGTCACTATTATCATGATTGAGCATATCATGAAGGCCGTCATGGACCTTTCTGATACGGTGATTGTGCTTCACCATGGCATGAAAATCGCCGAGGGAGACCCCAAGGAGGTCTCTTCTGATCCCAAGGTCATTGAGGCCTACCTGGGCGAAGAAGAGGCGTAAATGAATGAGCATTGTGCCTAAATTCGCAATTAAATGAGGAACTTAAATCGTGTTAGAAGTGGAAAAACTGAGCGTTTTCTACGGAGATCATCAGGCGCTTTTCGATGTGAACCTGGTCGTGAACTCCGGGGAGATGGTATCCCTTCTCGGTGCAAACGGGGCCGGGAAAACGACAAGCATCAATACCATCTCCGGCATCGTGAGACCCAAGCGGGGTTCTATCGGTTTTGATGGGGCGGCCATTCATGAGTGGCCACCAAACAAGATTGTGGAAAAGGGATTGATTCAGATCCCTGAAGAACGGATGCTCTTCCCTGACATGACGGTGTATGAGAATCTGCAAATGGGGGCCTACCTGAGCAGGGCAAGACAGAACCGAAAAGAATCCCTGGAATGGGTTTACGGCCTTTTCCCGGTCTTGAAAGCGAGGAAATCCCAGATGGCTGGCACACTGAGTGGCGGCGAACAGCAGATGCTGGCCGTGGGCAGGGGGTTGATGGGAAGGCCGAAGGTCTTGATGCTGGACGAGCCTTCACTTGGATTGGCACCTATGCTCGTTCTGGAGGTCTTTCGGGTGATCCAAGAGATTAATCAACAAGGGGTGGATATCCTGCTGGTAGAACAGAACGCCCGCCAAAGCCTCAAAATCTCTCAAAGGGCCTATTTGTTGGAGAACGGATCTGTCGTCATGGAGGGAGAAGCCTCTCAGCTCCTGGAAACGGACTATGTCAGGGAATCATACCTAGGTATTTGATTGGACCCAAGACCGCCTATTTCGGACCTATCCCCTCAGAATCAATATCAAACCCAAGTTTCGCAAGGTTTTTGGAATCTCATTGCGAGGACCCCGCACTTGATGCGGGGAGGAAGCCATTCCGCGAGATTGCCGCGCTCCTCTCGGCTCCGCAAGAGTCGCTCGCAATGACAAAAAAGGATTGTGACGTAGCCGCTAATGAAAGAGGGAAGATTTATTCCTCCCTTTAGAACATGAAGCAGAGCGATCAAGACCACCCTTTATTAAAGGGGGGCAGGGGGGATTTTAAGAGGTAAATGACATGATAGATGGATTTGTGGAATGGCCTGAGGACTATGTGCGTAAATACCAGCAGGTCGGCTATTGGCAGGGGCAGCTCGTTGGGGACATGATAGATGTTGCGAGGGAGAGTTATCCTGACCGGATAGCCCTCAGTTTCGAGGGGGAACATGTCACCTACGAGGCGTTGGGCAAAAAAGTGAATCGCCTGGCCTTGCATCTCCTGGACATGGGACACAGGCCCTTGGACCGGCTCATCCTGCAACTTCCCAATGTTCCCGAGACGCTCTATCTCTATTTCGCTGCGGTCAAGATCGGCCTCATTCCGGTGATGACCCTGCCTGCGCACCGCCAGGCGGAGATCGGCTACTTCGCGGAGTTTACGCGCGCAACTTCGTATGCCATACCAAGAGAGCTCCGGGGTTTTGATTATGTGAAAATGGCCCGAGAGATCACTTCCCAGACCCCCACCCTGAAACACGTCCTCATTCTTGATGGGGATGCTCCCTCCGGGTTCATCTCTCTCACAAAGCTTCTCGAGGACCCCATTGAGGAGCGTGAAAACGCTCAGGCTATATTGGGGGAGGCGCGACCGGATCCGCTCTGGCCTGCTGTTTTTCAACTCTCAGGGGGGACAACAGGAATTCCGAAACTCATTCCAAGAACCCACAATGACTACACCTATAACAGTTCCCTGTGCCAGCTCTTATCCGGGAGCGGACCGGATACCGCACTCCTTATCGGAATTCCCATTACGCACAATTTCCCCACCACATTCTTGCAGGGTGTCTTCATGTGCGGAGGCAAAGTGGTCATTTCCTCGAGCCCGGCTCCCAATGTGGTGCTGCCCCTCATTGAAGAGGAGGGGGTGACCATCGTTCCTGCTGTACCCGCCACTGTGATCAGCTATGTCAATGATCCGGACCTAAAGCAATACGACCTCAGTTCACTCAAGCTTTGCCTCGTAGGCGGGTCCAAGCTCCAGCCTGAAGTGGCTCAGGAGATTGGTCCAAAACTGGGCTCCGATGTGCAACAGATCCTGGGAATGGCTGAAGGGCCGAATTTCTGCACACGTCTCAATGATCCAGACGAGGTGAAGTTTCACACCCAGGGAAGGGCCCTTTCTCCAGGGGACGAGATAAGAATTGTGAATGATGATGGAGAAGAGGTATCACAGGGGGAGGTGGGTGAACTTCTCGTGCGGGGACCATACACGATTCGAGGCTATTATAACTCTCCAGAACACAACGCGGCTGCGTTCACCTCCGAAGGCTTCTATAAGAGCGGGGATCTGGTTCGTATGCATCCAAGCGGCAATCTGATCGTAGAGGGCCGTCTAAAGGATACCATCAATCGTGGAGGAGAGAAGATCAGTGCAGAGGAGATGGAAAACCATATCCTGGCCTTTCCCAGGTTGCTGAACTGTGCCTATGTGGCCATGCCTGATCCTATCTTGGGTGAAAAAGCCTGCCTCTTTGCGGTGACAAAAGGGGGTGAAAAGATCTCATTGGAAGAACTAAACAACTTCTTGGTCAAAGAGAGAAAGATTGCCAAATTCAAACTGCCCGAACGCCTTGAGGTTGTGGATCAACTCCCGCAGACGCACGTGGGAAAAATAAATAAAAAGGAACTGAGGCGAATCATAGCGGAGAAGCTGAAGGAAGAAGGTTAGGTGTTGGGACCTTGGAATCGGTCGAGGTTCTGAAACAGTTCCTCTGCATGGTAGGAACTACGTACAAAAGGCCCGCTTGCCACCTCCATGAACCCCATTTGGAGAGCCCTGTCCCTCCATCTTTCAAATTCTGCAGGAGGAATGAAGCGTACCACCGGGAGGTGTTCTTTGGACGGCTGAAGATATTGACCCAGTGTGAGGAGGCTGCAACCCACCTGGAGAAGATCTAGGAGCGTCTGGTGGATCTCCCTGGGCGTCTCCCCAAGCCCCAGCATGAGACCGGACTTGGTGGGAATGGAAGGGTCTAGATTCTGGACCCGCATCAATAGTTGAAGGGACCTCTCATAAATGGCCCCTGGCCGTACGGAGGGGTAAAGTCGCGGTACGGTCTCAATATTATGGTTTAGAACATGGGGTTGGGCGTCCATGACGGTCTTCAGGGCAGAGAGGCTTCCCTGAAAGTCTGGTATGAGGACCTCTACCCTGGCATCGGGTGTCTTCTCCTGTATCGCCCTGATCGTTTCTGCAAACTGTCTGGCGCCCCCATCAGGAAGATCATCCCGGGTTACCGAGGTGATGACCACATGGCGTAATCCCATCCCTTTCACAGCTTCCGCCACCCTGGCGGGTTCTTCAAGGTCTGGAGGTGCCAAAGGGCCATGGGCCACTGCACAGAATCCACAATTGCGGGTGCAGCAATCTCCGAGAATAAGGAAGGTGGCGGTTCCATGAGAAAAACACTCCCCAAGATTTGGGCAGCGTGCTTCTTGGCAAACCGTGTGGAGTTGGCTCTTGTTTAGCAGATTTTGGATCTGATGGCAGGTTGCCCCGGATGGAATGGGCCGCTTGAGCCAAGGCGGTTTGGGCGAGCGTTGGCTGTGATCTCTGTTGACACTCATATGGCCTTCCTATCCGGTGCTGAGATTTCAGATCCTAGCAAATTTAAAATCTCATCCAGGCTCTTTGGTTCCATCTGTACGTGATAGATTTCCTGGATGTGGGTCGCAGTAGCACGGCGAACATCCTCCATGGCGAGCTCCTTTCCCAAAATCTCCTTCATGGATGTCATACGCACGCCCTGCAAACCGCAAGGATGGACCCAACTGAAAGGTTCAAGTTCTGTGTTCACATTCAGGGCAAGCCCGTGAAAGCTGATGGATCGGCGCACCGCAATACCGATGCTCCCAATTTTAGATGGTCCCACCCAGACGCCTCGGTTCTTGGGATTTCGCTCAGCCTTTATGCCCCAATCCATCAAGGTGAGGATCATCACCTCCTCCAGGGCTTCCACAAACTCGACAACGCTCCATCCTGAAGCCCTCAGATCAACAATGGGGTAAACCACAAGCTGTCCAGGGCCATGATAGGTAATATCACCGCCCCGCTCCACTTGAATAACGGGAATGCCCCGAGATTCAAGAAAGGATTTGGAGACTTTTTGGTTCTTCAGACTGCCCCGCCGACCCAGGGTGAAAACAGGAGGGTGCTCCAATAATAAGATAATATTCGTGTCAATAATTCTATCTTTTCTTGCGGCCACAAGGTTAATCTGCAGATCCCATGCTTCACTGTACTCTGTGGCAGGAAGCTCAATACAGAGCCATCTCTTGTTCTGAAATATGGCATCTCTCATCTTAACTCGGGGAAAAAAATCTTTTCACATTCCTTTGGTGCAAGCTTGAGGCGTTTGAGCCCTATCTCAGCAACCTGTGAGATGGGATCATACATCTGTGAGAGAGGGGGGTTGTAGGAAAGCTCGGCATCCATAAGGTCGTAAAGGGTCATACCGCCGTGTATGGCCAGGGCAAAGACGTTAATTCTCCAAGCAGCGCCCTCTTCACCCACGGCCTGCGCACCCAGAATCTTGCCATCCTTCACATCCACAATGACCCTCAGATTTATCTCTTTAGTATCAGGCATGTAATGGGGTTTTATCTCTTTTTTGGTGGAAATGGCCTTGGCATCATAGCCCAGACTTTTTGCAGTCTCTAAAGTGTATCCGGTGGATGCGATTTCCAAACCACCCACGAAGGTGAGGAAAGTGTTGAGAGCACCAGGGTAAGATGTGTTTCCTCCAGCCGCATTTATTCCCGCCGTCATCCCTTGCCGATAAGCTGATGTGGCAAGCTGCATGACGGTGGGGGTCTCATCTATGCGGGAATAGGTTTGGACAAGATCTCCAACGGCATAGACGTTTTCAACGGATGTTTCCATCTTGTTGTTCACCACGACCCATCCTTTTTCAGTCCTTGCCCCTATTATCTCAGCCAACTGGGTGTTCCCGCGCATCCCAACGGCCATGACGAGTATATCGCAATCGATGGTTTCACGCGCGATTTCCACTGATTCTACCTCTTGAGTACCGTTGATGCGATCAATGCCTTTACCAAAGAGAACAATGATTCCCAGTTTTTCCAGGTGCTCAACAATATTTTTTCCCATTTCTGGGTCCAGGTTGCGGGGGAAGGGGGGCGGCGTCCTCTTTGTCACTGCCACATCAAGTCCTAGTTTCTTTAATCCCACCGCCACCTCCAGACCTGTGGCGCCTCCCCCTACAACGACCGCACTTTTCTTCCTCGATGATTTTGCAGCCTTCAGCAGAGCGGTGCTGTTCTCTATGTCTGATACAAAGTGGACACCTTTTCCCAAGAGACGGCTTGCGCCGGGGATCGGGAGATTTATGGGGGATGCACCGGTTGCAAGTATCAGTGAATCGTATCTGATTTCTTTTTCATCTGAAGTGGCAAGGTCCACAGCCTTCACTACTTTTTTGACCTTATCAATAGAGACAGCCTCATGATGGAGAATTTTGGTCAACTTGTTTTTTATTCCAGGGACATCGTACATGAGTGCCTCGAAGTCCTTGACCACCCCCTCGATAACAAAGGGAAGGCCGCAGGGGGAGAACTGATCGAAGTCCCTCTTCTCAATAATGGTCACATGGCATTGGCGGTTATAGCTAAGGGCGCTCTTTGAGGCATAAAGCCCCCCTGCACCCAGGCCAACGATCACGATTTCCAGGGGTTGATTATCCGTCATGTGATAGTTTTCCAGATAAAGCTTTTGGGCCCGTTAATTCCAGTATTTCATCCCGCAAGGCATGGCTTCCGCGCTGCTGTTACCTCATCCAGCCTCCTTACTTTGCAGTTTTTGGGTGCTTCATGCAGCAAGTCTGCATTTTCTTTAGCCTCATTTGCAATGGCTTTGAATGCTTCAATAAACTGATCGAGGTCCTCTTTGGACTCCGTCTCCGTGGGTTCGATCATGATGGCACCTTCTACGACGAGCGGAAAATAAACAGTGGGCGGATGAAATCCGTAATCCATAAGTCGCTTGGCCATATCCAGAGTCATTACTTTGACAGGCCGCTGATGTTTATCGGAAAAGACGCATTCATGCATGCAAGGTCTATCGTAGGGCAGATCCAATGTGCCTTTTAACATTTCCTTGATATAATTTGCGTTCAAAACAGCAAGCTGGCTGGCCTTTTTTAGATTCTTTGGCCCCATGCTCCGAATATAACAGTAGGCCTTTATGATGACACCCACATTTCCATGAAAGGCCTGCAGTTTGCCCACAGATTGGGGATAATTTTCCGAAAGGGCGTATTTTCCATTTTCTACCACCACGCGGGGTACAGGCAGAAATGGCTCAAGATGCTTTTTGACACAGACAGGACCTGAACCGGGCCCTCCTCCCCCGTGAGGGGTGGAAAAGGTCTTGTGGAGGTTCAGGTGTATGATGTCAACCCCGATTTTTCCCATTTGCACTATACCCATGACGGCATTCATGTTTGCGCCGTCACAATAGACCAGCCCGCCCTTGGCGTGGACGATTTCGGCTATTTCCTGGATATTTTCCTCAAAAAGCCCCAGTGTGTTTGGGTTGGTTACCATGATCCCGGCTGTCTCTTCGTCCATGACTTGGGCGATGGCCTCCACGGGTAGGATTCCCTGTTCATTGGATCTTACCGGTACGGGACGGTAACCGCAGAGGGCTGCACTGGCAGGGTTTGTCCCGTGTGCCGTATCCGGGACAATGATCTTTGAACGCAACACCCCCTTACTGTTGTGGAAGGCGTGAATAAGAAGCATGCCCGTTAGCTCTCCGTGGGCCCCTGCAGCAGGCTGAAGGGTGGTGGCATCCATACCGGTGATTTCCGCAAGATATTGCTCCAGTTCAAACATCAGCCCGAGCACCCCCTGGGACAGACTGGCTGGAAGCAGGGGATGAGCCCCGCTAAATCCTGGAAGGCTTGCTTGTCTTTCGTTGCTCTTTGGACTGTACTTCATGGTGCATGACCCTAATGGATACATCCCTGTATCCACACCGAAATTCCATTGGGAGAGTCGTGTGTAATGGCGTACCACGTCCACCTCGCTCAAATCCGGGAAGTCAGGGCCCTCGCCCGTAAGTTCAGGGGCCAGTGGGGAGGATTCAACGTCGCGGCGGGGAAGGGAAAATCCGCATCTCCCCTTTCTCCCTTTTTCCCAAAGCAGCGGCTCATTAAGTATCAGACCCGTAGTCCCTAGAGATTCTTTCATGATTTAACCTCCCTGACTAGGCTATCCATGTCCTCCTTGGACCTGGTTTCCGTGACACACAAAAGGTAATGGTTGACAAGTTCAGGGTAATAAGGAGCCAGAGATAGACCTGCTATTATCTTTTTCTCCAGAAGGCGCCCGTAATGGGCCTCAAAGCCTTTGGGGAATTCCACAACGAATTCATTGAATGTGGGGCTGTCAAAGCTTATGGTAAATCCCGCCTTTTTCAGCTCATTTTTAAGATATTCGGCCTTGTCATGGTTGAGACGGGCGAGTTCGCGTGTACCGGTCCCGCCGAGGGAGGCCATATACGTTGCGGCCGCCACAGCACAGAGGCTATTGTTGGTGCAAATGTTGGAAGTCGCTTTTTCTCGGCGAATATGCTGTTCCCTGGTAGCGAGCGTCAGAACAAAGCCTCGTCTCCCATCCAGGTCTTTGGTTTGGCCAACCAGACGGCCGGGTAAATTGCGCATGTAAATCTTGCGGCTTGCGAGTATCCCGAGTTGTGGTCCGCCGAAGGAACGGGGAATACCGAGGCTCTGACCTTCCCCGCATACAATGTCGGCGCCCTGACTTCCGGGATTTTTTAAAAGCCCGTATGAAAGGGGTTCCGTGAAGGAAGTGATAAAGAGGGCCTCTTTATCGTGGGCCCTTTGCCCAATGGCCTGTAAATCCTCAACGCATCCGAAAAAATTGGGTGACTGCACCGCAACGGCTGCAATATCCTCCATTTCGTCAAATCCAGTAAGATCGGTCACACCGCTCTTGAGATAGCCAAGTTCCACAACCTCATAACCTGTGGGTTCAAAATAGGTTCGAACCACCCGACGATATAGAGGATGAATCAGGCTTGAAACGGCGACTTTACTTCGTTTGGTCACACGGATGGCCATAAGCAATGATTCGGCCAGGGCCGTGGCACCGTCGTAATGTGATGCAGTCGCAATTTCCATGCCCAGGAGCTGGGCCACAAGCGTCTGATACTCATAGATCGCTTGGAGTGTTCCTTGGCTCATTTCGGGCTGGTAAGGGGTATAAGATGTTACAAACTCTGAGCGACTCAGGAGGTAAAGTACCGAAGCAGGAATAAAATGCTCATAACTCCCTGCTCCCATGAACACGTTGTATTCCGGGGAGACGGCCATGCTTTCGGAAAGCGTCTGCATATGCTCGTTCAATTCCCACTCGGTCATCGGCTCTGGCAGGTTGAGGTCGCTCTTGCAACGGCAATCTTCAGGGACTGTGGAAAAAAGGCCGTCAACGTCGTCAACCCCCACGGCTTGAAGCATTGAAACAATATCTTCACGGGTATGGGGTAAGTAAAGCATTTACTGTTCTCCTTTCAGCTTTTCCAGGCAGGCGGCACGGGTCATGAGCGTCTCCATTTCAGATAGATCATTGGGACTGACCACAACCATCCATCCATCTTTGTACGGGCTCTCATTTATCAGCTGAGGTGATTCTTCAAGGTCCGTGTTTACATCAACAATTTCTCCGCCTACCGGCATGTAACATTCGCAAACAGCTTTTACTGATTCCACGGTTGCGAATTCTTCCCCCTTTTTAAAAGTATCACCCACCTTGGGGAGTTCCACAAAAACAATGTCTGAGAGCTGATCTTGGGCATAATCGTCAAGACCAACCGTTACCTTATCGCCCTCAAGCCGGGCCCATTCATGATCTTCTGCATAGCGTACATCATCGGGTAAATTTAATTCACTGATTTCTTTCACGGCCATTTCTCCTTTTTCTCAATTGATGCTCAGTACTTCCAAAAATTTTGGCTAAAAGATCCGAAAACCTATCACATACCACATATGAATGCAAATACCACATGGTGATTTCTCCAAAAGGACGATTCGGAATTTTTGGAGAGGATTGGGAAAGTTGACGAAACGCCTTAGGACTGATAGTATTCAGTGCTTTTTATGATACCACCTCCTGATAAAGTAACTTTGATTTGCTCACTTGCTTCTGTACAGGAGGGTTCTCCAATCCAGCCCTCGATAGTGTAACCCTTTGATATCTTAATATATAACCTCTGGGACCGTTCGAGATAATTTTTGCCCAGGTGGCCTCAGGAGAGCGCCTGATGGGCGAGCATCCGCGCTGAAAGGGCCTTGGGCTGAGAGGTCCGATCCGTCTGCAAGAAGTTTTTGAAGTCAAACGACTTATTATCCGCCTGTTCGGCGGAGCGGTTGCAACGGCAGCAGGTTTTGAGCTTCACCCTCTAGGGTGAAAACGAGAAAGGAAGATGATCCATGAGCCAACTTAAACGAACCATTTTCTATGAAAGGCACGTGGCCCTGGGCGCCAAGATGGTGGAATTTAGTGGCTGGGAGATGCCCGTTTTCTACCCAACCGGCATTGTGGCGGAGCACCTGGCCACCCGCAAGGGGGCAGGCCTTTTTGACGTCTCCCACATGGGCCGTTTCATCGTGCGGGGTGCAGGGGCACTGAAATATCTTCAGCACGTCTTGAGCAACAACGCTGAAGCCCTCGACATAACAACGACGGGGGCTCAGTACACGCTTATCCCCAATGAAACGGGCGGGGCTGTGGACGATGCTTATCTCTACCGCTTTGTGAAAGAGGAATATTTGCTGGTGGTCAACGCCGCAAATCGTGAGAAGGACTGGAATCACCTCCAGTCGGTATTAAGGGATTTCGATGACGTTGAATGGGTAGACCACACAGAAGACATTTCCATGCTTGCGCTGCAGGGGCCGAAGTCGCGCGATCTGCTGGAAGAGATCATCGAGGTCGGTCTGCTCCCAGAGCCCACGCGAAATGCCGTAAGCATCGTCTCCATCTCAGGCATTGAGGTGAAAGTGGCCCGCACCGGCTACACGGGCGAGCCGTTGTGTTTTGAGCTCTTTGCCAACCGAAAGGACGCCCTGGTGCTGTGGGACCTGATCGTAGCCAAGGGCGCGACACCCATCGGCCTTGGCGCGCGAGATACACTGCGGTTGGAAGCCTTTTTGCCTCTCTACGGGCACGAGTTGGGTGAAGACCCGGAAGGCAAGGAAATCCCCATGTTCGCCTGCCCACTTGCGAAGTTCGCGGTGAGTTTCTCGCCGCTGAAAGGGCAGTTCATCGGTCGTGCGGAGCTGGCTAGGCAGCACGAGGCGTTCAGGAGAATCGTCTCGCGGGATTATTCCCTCATCCATGACCTGCCGCGCATGATTAAACCGATCGCCGTCGCGGGGCGAGGTATCGCCCGTGAGGGGGCCAAGGTGTTCAAAGGTGACAAGCACGTGGGGTACGTCAGCAGCGGGACAATGGTCCCCATGTGGGAAGTTGAGGGCGAAGGGCTTGAGTCAGCCCAGACCGAAAGACACGGATTGCGGTCCATCTGCCTGGGATACATCGACAGTGACATTCTCGAAGAGGAGAAAGTCACCATAGGGATTCGCGGTAAGGCGGTTGATGCTATGGTGGTGCCGTGCCACATGCGAAGCGATGCCCCGCCATACGCCCGACCAATCGTCTTTGATCACCAACTACCGGCTGAAGAGCTCCCAACCGGCGATGCACCGGGCAAGGTCCGCAGACTCCTGGAAAAGACCGTGGAGAACACAGTTTGGCGACAGCGGGAGTGTATCAATCTTATTCCTTCGGAGATGACGATTTCGCCGATGGCCCGACTCCTCTCGGTGATGGATCCGGCCTTTCGCTATGCCGAACACAAGAGGTCCAAGGCCTTCTACGATGCCGAAATTTTCTATTACCAGGGCACGGAATTCATCGGCCAGGTTGAACGGATGCTTGAACAGGAAATGCAAAAATTCCTCGGCTGCGACAATGTGGAGCTACGCCTCATCAGCGGGCAGATGGCTAACACGGCCGTTTTCAGTGCGATGGTAGACTATATCAATCGGGCTGACCGCAAGGTAGAGCCGCGGCGAATTCGCCGTGCAATCACCAACCATATTGGGAAGGGGGGTCACCTGAGCGCCCAGCCGATGGGCGCGCTGAAGGACTACATCGCCCACGACCCGCGCACAGAGCGCCCGGCCGTGGCAAACTTCCCCGTGCTGATTGACAACCCTTACAAGATCGATGTGGCGGCCACACTGGAATTGATCGATGAATACCGGCCGGAGCTCATCATCTTTGGCAAGAGCATGGTTCTGCATAAGGAGCCTGTCACAGAGATCCGGCAATTCCTCGACGCTCAGGAGATCCCCGCGGTGCTGATGTACGACATGGCCCACGTGCTCGGGCTCATCGGCCCCCACTTCCAGCAGCCCTTTACCGAGGGGGCCGACCTGGTCACCGGATCGACACACAAGACCTACTTCGGCACGCAGCGCGGTGTGGTCGGCAGCTGTTTTCAGGAGCACGAAGAGCGTTACGCGCTCTGGGAGGCCATATACCGACGGACATTTCCGGGCTCAGTATCGAACCACCACCTGGGGACCATGGTTGGATTGCTTGTTGCTGCTTTGGAAATGAACCATTTCAAAGACGAATACCAACGAAAGGTGATCAACAACGCCAAGGCATTCGCTCGGGCGCTAAAGGAGTGTGGGTTGGATGTGGCTGGCGACTCGGCCATTAACTTTACCGAAACCCACCAAGTGGTGGTAGACGTGGGCTATGGCCACGGGTCGGAAATCGCGAGCCGACTCGAGGCCAGCAACATCATATGCAACTACCAAGCGAACACTGACGAAGAGGGGTTTACGGCCTCTGGGGCCCTGCGGATGGGGGTATCGGAGATGACCCGCTTTGGCATGGAAGAGGAAGACTTCCGCAGCTTGGCTTCCCTGATTCATGCTGTTGTGGTCAACAAAGCCAATGTGATAGATCAGGTCAAAGCGCTTCGAGAGCATTTCAGTGAGCTTCAGTTCTGTTTCCGCGGCGATGAATACGCTGACATCCTTCAGCAACTCCACAATCTGCTATAGAGACTGTCGACAGGTCGGTTTCTCAGAGGCTGATGGAAAATGTCCAGTTGCAAGGCTTCCGAAGTCCCGAGGAATGAGGCGTACATAGAAGTACGCCGCAGTGACGAGGGACGAGGGTAACGCAGCAGATGGGCATTTTCCGACAGCCTTATAGCCAAACAGGAACGCCAGAGCTTTGAGGTATGTGGGCGACACATGTTCAGCATAGATACTGAAAACCTAAGGCTTGAACTGGAAGTCGTGCCGGTGAAGTCCTTGTTTATCCATGAGAGGATCCTTCCGGACATAGCTAAGCAGCTTATTTTGGAGTTCAAGAATCTGGCCAATCTGGAGAACCCCGTCATTGTGGATAGGAACGGTATCGTTCTGGACGGAAACCACCGCACCTATGTTTTCAAAAAGTTGGATTTTAAATACATTCCGGTCTGTCGAATTGACTACTTTCATAGGGACATGCAGCTACGGTATTGGTTCAGGCTGTTAGGCAAAATAAAAGACAGGGATTTGATAGGGGAGGTTGTGGAAGAGCTGGGGGGAAGCCTTCAGGAAGTGGCGGACAGGGAAAGCATGGAAAGGATGCTGGAAGAGGACTGTTATCGATGCGGGGTTCAGCAGGCTAGCTTCTTTGCGACGATTACGTTTGATGAAGATGTGATCACCGATGCTGTGAGTGCCTATGATATGTTGGAAAAAATCCAGGACAAAATCACCAAAAGGGGCGTAGTACTCGAATATATCCCGTGCCAACAGGTGTACGACAATCAATTCTGTGAGGCCCTGAAGGATCAAGAAATCGTCATTTGGACGCCTCATATCACTAAAGAGATGGTGGTTGAAGCGGCAAGACAAAAAAGGGTGTTTGCTCCCAAGTCCACACGGCATTTGATCCCAGCCCGCCCCCTCAATGTGAACATTCCAACCCCTTGGTTCAAAGAAAACATTACGTTGGAAGAGATAAACAGGAGATTTGCCCGTTTTTTACAAGCCAAGGGGATGCGGCGGCTCAGTCCGGGCCAAGTCATTGACGGTCGGTTCTATGAGGAAGAGCTCTTCGTTTTCTTCGACAAAAGACATTGATATAAACGATATGGATTGGAGGAATAGATGAAAGAGAAAGGTAAGATCATAAGCCTATCAGCGACTGGTCTCGATTCTCCCGGTTTGGTCGCCAAAATCACGACCAAAATCTTTGAGATGAACGGAAATATCATCGACGTGGAGGAGAGTTGCAGAAGAGGATTGTTCTATATTTTCCTGATCATTGATTTCTCTGCTTCTAATCATTCTATGGGCGCTATATCTGCAGCGCTGAAAAGCATCGGAGATGAGGCTGGATTAGAGATAATTCTATCCATATATGATGAAGAAGAAATTAGTTATGTGCCACAAAAAGAGAACCGCATTGTGACAGTCTTGGGGGAAGACAAACCTGGTATCATTGCAGAGATCTCCAGATTCTTTCACCAATATAACATCAGCATAGAGAACTGTCGGATGATTGCGCGGGGTAAATTTTTTTCCATGGAGATGGCGATCGACACGAGCCAGATGGTCGTTCAAACAGGTCTGTCCCGTGATGAGGCCATTGATAAGATGAGCACCGAGCTCAAGGAATTATGTAAGACATTGAATCAGAGTGTGGTCATACAGAGTGAAGATATCTACCAGAGGGGCAAAAAGCTGATCGTCTTTGACGTGGAATCCACCTTGATCCAAGATCAGTCCCTAGGTCATTTCTTGGAGAAAATTGAAGGGAAGGTGGGCTCCATCGATTCCGAGACCAGGTTTACGAATGCCCATGAACATAAGATAGAAACGCTTATTGAAAATGCGCGGGTTTTGAAGGGAATTCCCATATCCGATTTCGATAAATTTGGCGATATCCTTGAGCTCAATCCTGGTGCTCTTGAGCTCATACGGATTCTGAAATCTATGGGTTTCAAAATTGCACTCCTCACATCCGGCTTTAATTTCTTCACAAAGAAGATCTTTGAGGCCGCAGGTGTGGACTACGCCTTTTCCAATACCCTAAAGGCGGATGAAAACGGGGTCATCACTGGAGAGCTTGAGGAGCCCATCATCACAAGCGATTCCAAACAGGAGATTCTTGAATTCGTCATGAACGTTGAAAAGATAGGGCTCGATCAGGTCATTGCCGTTGGGGATGGGTCTATGGGCTCTCACTTCATAGAAAACGTGGGCCTGTCCATTGCGTTTAAGCCTGACGAGAAAAGCATTAAAACGGATGGCGTCTTCAGCAGCGACCAAATCATGAATATGCTCTACTGCCTTGGTATTCCCAAGGCAGAACTGGATAGACATCTGAAAAGTGGGTCGTCATGATCCATGGGCTGCACCATTCGGAGGACCTTTATTCCTTTCTTTCTCCTGCCTTGATATCCCTTAATCATGCGGCTTTGCCAGGGCCAAGGCTCACGTTCTTTCCAGATCAATCGGCACTGCCTTCCGTTGTCGCAACGGCCAAAATGGAATTTATGATATGCTGATATCCTGTACAGCGGCACAGGTTACCGGAAATGGCCCGTCTGGCTTCCATGAGGTTTGGGTTTGGGTTTTCATCCAAGAGGGCCTTGACTGCCATCACCATGCCTGGCGTACAAAATCCACATTGAATCGCTCCCTGTTCTAAAAAAGATTCCTGAATAGGATGGAAGTTTTCATCTTCACAGATGCCCTCAATAGTAACTATATCCTTACCTTGTGCGTCGATTGCTAGCACCAGGCAGGAGGTCACAGGTCTCCCATCCATAATCACCGTGCAGGCACCGCATTCGCCTTCATTGCAAGACTTCTTTGTTCCCGTAAGGCCCAGGGTTTCCCTCAAGACCTCGACCAAGGTTCTCCAAGGTGGAATTTTCACGAGGTAGTTCACCCCGTTGACTTTTAGATCTACTTCAACCTCTTTCATGGTCTTCACCCCTAAATATATTTGTTACTCAGCCACCTCAGACAAAGCCGGAGGCTTAACCACGGTTATTAGAATTTTCGTAACATTTTACCCTTTTGAAACAGCCGTGCAAAAACTCTTCTTGGGCTGTGCGGGGTTCTCTGGAGCGGCTAAAAACCAGGCCTTCTGTCTACGGTTTCTTCCAGGAGTTCCCTTGCCCTGACGCCTGCGCACACAGGGCGTGTAAACACTAACCAGGCCAAGTTCACTGGTGACAGAACATCGCCCTCAGTGCTTTCGCGCTTTGTGCGCCATACTTAAGGGCAGTGCGCAAATTTTTTTGGCCCCTCCAGAGAATGCCGCTTGGCCCAAGCGCTTTTCAAACGGCTAAATTATTACGAATTTTCCTTTACCCTCTTTAACGCCTCGAGCACCGCCCTTTTCGTTAGAACCCTGACCATCTCCGTACGGTATTCTTTGGACGCCCTGATGTCACTAATGGGGCGCGCCTCCTGGGCTGCAACCCTGCTTGCCTCCATGGCGAGATGCTCGTCAATCTCTTTGTTCAAAAGAACTTCTTCTGCCCTCAACGCCCTGAGGGGGGTTGGGGCCACGGCTCCAAGGGCGATCCTTGCTTGTATGCAAACTCTCTTTCCAACATCCAGCCTCAAATAGGCAGCGACGCCAACAAGGGCCAGGTCCATCGCATTCCTGCGCATCAACTTGAAGTAGGCGCCTCCGCTGTTCTCGGGTGGATGGGGTATGGAGACATGGCTCAGAATTTCATCAGGGTTAAGAGCAGACGCCTCAGGTCCCTTAAAAAAATCTTCAACTAACACGGTCCTATGACCATTTTTCCCGGCCAGTGTTACGGAGGCTCCCAATGCCACCAATGGGGGCGCCGTGTCAGCAGATGGGACAGCACTGCAAAGATTTCCTCCTATGGTGGCCAAACTTCGTATTTGAGGAGCCGCTATCACATTTACGGCATCCCAAAGCATGCCAAATTTTTCTCTGACAATTGTTGAGCGCTCAAGTTCACCCATTGTCACCAAACCACCAATTTTCAGACCTCCTTCTTTATCGTAATGCATATCCTTCAACACTTGTATGCCTTTAAGATTAATGAGATGTTCAGGTTGAATCTGTCTTTTCTTCATAGAAACCAAGAGATCAGTACCGCCAGCAAGTACCTTGGCCTTATCCCCGTGCCTAGACAAATGATCCAGGGCCTCACCGAGTGATGTGGGTGCGTGGTACTCAAATTTAGGTAAACGTCTGATAAACATTAGTTTCCCTCCTCTTTCTCCTTCAAAGCGCGGACTATCTTCTCTGGAGTAATGGGCAGATCCTTGATCCTAACCCCTACGGCATCATAAATGCCGTTAGCAATGGCTGCCAAAGTAGAGCAAGAACTGGCTTCACCCGCCCCTTTTGCGCCAAATGGGCCGTACGGGTCATGGGTATGAATATGTTGCACAATCGCCTCGAGCGGGACGTCCATACTCGTTGGCTGTTTATAATCTCGCCAAGAGTAATTAAGCACCTGCGCTTTTCCATCGTAATGGGATTCTTCCATGAGCGCCTGGCCCATCAAATGGGTGCTGCCGCCCAGGACTTGCCCATCCAGCATGAGAGGGTTGATCGGTTGCCCAGCGTCATCGCCATGGGCCGCTTTCAACAGGGTAACTTTTCCGGTCTCTCTATCCACTTCCAACTCAATGGCCGTGGCGATAAAATCTAGGCCGTGTGCCAAGTTGCCGCGGCCTGTTTTCCAGTCCACGATGTCTATGTCTGTGGCTGCCCAGTAACCTCTCCCGTAAAGGGGCTTTCCCTCCTCATAATAGGCCTTCCTTACAGCGAGGAGAAAGTCGATGCCCTTTTCAGGATTCCCTTTGACTAGGATGCGCTTTTCTTTGAATTCAAGGTCGTCTGGATTGGCCTCTAAGAGCTTTGCAGCCATGTCAGCGAGCTGCTTTTTAAGGTCTTTGGCCGCAAGTATGGCGGCATTTCCGTCCCAGAAAGTACATCGATCCCCGAACATCCCCGAATCAAAAACAGTTGTATCTGAATCGCTTACCCCTTGTTCCACATCTTCAAAGGGTAGACCCAATACCTCTGCAACCATTTGGCAAAAAACGGTGTTGCAGCCCTGCCCAATCTCAGTCCCACCGTGGGTTACGATGATTTTTCCATCTTCCACGAGTTTGAGCGTGACCGTGGAGCCGAAATGGCCCCCCAGTCTTGGGCCAGAAGGGTGTGAGGCACAGCTAAAACCAATCCCCCTCCCCTTGGGTCTACCCTTTCGGCTCTCTTTCCACCTGATTATCTCGGCAGATTTCTCAATGCATCTGGGAAGACCAGAAACATCCACCACGATCCCATTAGCGGTTGTCCAATTGTCCGTGACGGCATTCACCATTCTAATCTCTACAGGGTCTACACCAATGTCCTCACCTATCATATGCAGAAGAGAATCCAAGGCGAACTGGGCGAGTACAATTTCTTGCCCCCTTACCGTTCCGCATGGAGATCTATTCGAGTACACCAATTTTCCGTGATACTTGACGGCAGGAATCTTGTAGGGAATGTTTAGGAATGCACCAAAGTAGTAAATGTTAAAAGGCCCGATACCGCAGATGGGACCTCCCTCAAGGGCGCACTCGGCCTCAAGTGCTGTAATGGCCCCGTTCTTCTTCACGCCCAGTCTTAACCTGGCGTTCATGGCGTTTCTCTGTCTGTAAGCGGCTAACACTTCATCATAATTCAAGACAATTTTTACCGGACGCCCTGTCTTCTGGGCAAGCTTCACCACGGCAAAGTCCACATCAAAGGGGTCATGTTTTCCTGAGAAAGCGCCGCCAACAAAGGGATTGACAATTCTCATCTTGGACAGGGGGATTCCCAGCCCACGACACATGTGCCGCCACGTGATGTAGGGGCTTTGCTTGGAACCCTGGAGTAGAATCCTACCCGTGGGATCCACTTCGGCAAGGCAGGCATGAGGCTCTATAAAACCCACTGTCACACGTTGGGAACTGAACGTCTCCTCCCTTATATAATCTGCTGCTTTGAATCCATTCTCCACATCTCCGAAATTGAAATCTGAGAAATAAGCGAGATTGCTTTCTTTGAATTCATTGACTGGCGGTGCATCTGGTTTCAAGGCATCCTCAGCCGTTAAGACCACGGGTAATTCCTCATAGTCCACCTTTATTAAATCAAGGGCTTCTTCTGCCGTATCTTCATCTACGGCAGCTACGGCTGCTACACCTTCTCCGAAATGATGAACCTTGGTGATGGGCATGGGAAGCTGATCCCTCGTGTCCGGCCGAACACCATAAGGCTTTCCTGGGAAATCTTTTCCTGTAATGACCGCCATAACACCAGGAAGGGCCTGAGCCCTTCTGGCATCGATGTTGAGTATTTTGGCATGAGCGAGAGGACTTCTTAGAATCTTGCCATACAGCATACCTGGGGCAAAGAGATCTCCTGCATATTTTGCCTTGCCAGAGACCTTGACCCTGCCATCCTTTCTTTCGACCGATTTTCCCACAACGCTCAGTTCATCCATTTCCGTATCCCCTTCTTTCACTGGCTCTTTTATCCTCCCCCGAGGGCGACAATCCTGATGGTTACGCGGTCTCCATCCTTTACAAGATGTTCTAGACCCGCCTCATAATCCAGATAAGGGAGACCATTAATCTCTACTTCCCAATCGTATGGATCTAACTCCTGGGCTCCTGGTTCCACATACTCTATCCGACGAGGTGACATGTTGGAGAGTTTTTCAAGAAATTCTCTCAACGTTATTTCAGACCGATTTATCTCCAAGCCTTCCTTATCTTCCAGATCTTCCAGGCCAGGCAGCACGAAATTAGACTTAATAAAGATCTTCACGGTAATCCCCTCTTAAGCGCCATAATCCAGTGCAGACCTAAAACCCTGAGGTCTTTGTGGATCCAAAAATATGAGGGTGCATCGAATTTTGATGGAAACCGATTCTGATGGGCAAAGCATGCGTAAAGAGTTTCATTTGAATCTCGGAAATCTGGTCCTCCCTCGCATAATGGGATCTTCGATGGGCCAGGTCAGAGTTATATGGCTTTGCCGGTAAAGATAGTGACCTCTCTTGGAGTACTGGAGTCTTGGAGTGTTGGAAAAAGCTAAAACCCGAATTTCAACTTGAATAAGTCTTTATCATTACTCCATTACTCCACCACTCCATTACTCCAGCAGACTTTCACTTTTGTTAGCATGAGTGGTTATCCAATGCAAGAGTAATTGAGGCGCAGTGCAGCCCCGTTAAACGAGAGTTTCGGCAAAATGATTTTTCAATCGCCCTAGTGGCTGACGGCTTTTATGCAGAAGAACAGGAAAACGACCCCAATAAGCACCATAATGACCGGTGGCAAAAGGTAGTGATAACTCTTCGTAAGACTCGCCTTGTAGTAATCCTTGGAAACCAGCAAACAGAGGTGGACGGGCGAGAGCATCATTCCCATATAGCCGAAGGCGTAAGCCAGCGCAGCAAGGACCATGTAATCAAAGGGCTGGCTCGTGTGAAAAAGGGGAATAATAAGGGGAAAGGAGGCCCCCACAAATCCGATGGCCACACCGGTAATGAACCCTGAGAGAAAGGGCATGATCATGATAACGAGCAAGACGGGGATCTTATAAGCCATCAGCTCATCCCTGACCTGGAAAACCACCTGGCTCTCAGTCAAAATGGTTTTGAAGATCATGATTGAGAAGACAAGAAGGAGTAAGGACAGAAGACCCTTGTCTAGCAAGGCGGCGCGGAATTGACGGAGCGGGATATGGTTGACAAGATAGACCCATAATATTGCGGACAGGAGCCCGGGGAAGATGGAGGTCACGCCCGATATCTTGATGTTTATGCCAAAAAAGTGAAGAAATCTCGTCAGTCCGAACAGTAGGAGGATGACCAAAATGACCACCAGGATGGGCATGATTTCCCAAAGAAAGCCCTTTATCTCAGACCATGTGAGATTCCCTTCTCTAGGGCTTTCAGCCTTGCCCAGGGGTAGTAGGATAAAAATAAGGCCAGCCATTATGGAGAGCAGGGTCAAGGGTGCCATGAAAATGATATAACGCCACGTGTCTACCCCGAGCAAGGCGATGGCAAGGACGACGCCGGGGTAAAGTGGCCACCAGTACTCCCATATGTGCCTGAACCAGTAGTTCAGAATGGTCTTTTGCTCACCGCTGACAGAGCGTTCATGAAGGGATGTTTCTACCATGGGTGCGGAAAAGAGGGCGCCTCCAGGCATGGGGAGCAACCCAATCAGGGCGGGCATGAAGGATCCCACAATACGGGCATCCTTTGAGAGACGCGTAAAACTTTCCACAAGTCTTTTCATATGCCCAGAGCCTTCCATGAGATGGCTCATGATCAACAGGAGCCCAATGATAGCGACCAGACTGAGGGTCTGAAAGCTGGATACGGCGACAAGTGCTCCCTTTATAAATGCCTCAAGACCCAATTTTGTCAAAAGGGCGAGCAGCAAGGAGCCGATGAAAAGGGAGAAGCTCAAATGGACACGCAGTCTGTTCAGAATCAAAATCAGGCTGAAGACCATGAGTATTTTGAGGATGGCCGGAATGGTTCAAAACTCCTTATGAGGCTGTCGGAAAACGCCCATCTGCTGCGTTATCCTTATCCCTCGTCACTGCGGCGTACTTCTATGTACGCCTCATTCCTCGGGATTTCGGAAGCCTTGCAGCTGGACATTTTCCATCAGCCTCTAATAAGCCGCTTTTTCAACAGGCTATATAGAAGTTGCCGATCATAGGTTTCTGTGCCTCAAGAGTTTAGCAGGCATGCCGGGGGTCCTTCATTGTGTGCCCCTTGGAAGACAATCGCAGATCATTCGGGTCTGGGTCAAGGACAATGTGAAAAACCGGGACCCCATAAAGGCATAAACCACTGCCCCAGACTGAATGGATGCCTTCTCTCTCGCTCAAGCAGGATGGGGAATAGGCGAGGTCTGCATTTTCAACAGAGCTCGCTGCACATTTTCAAAATGACGATTGCAATGGCAGAGGGTGTGTGATAGCAGTAAGTCCCATCATTTCTTGATTCAAGGGGAAAAAGGCCTTAATTTTTGGTAGTTACTTCTAAAACGCTTTTTTTTGCATCCCTTGTTTCTTCCCCCATGCGGGGAAGGCACGGGGACAGTTGGAGATCGCCTGCATAGGGAGGAGGACGCGATAATGACAAGCAAAGATCGACTAGAAGGCAAAAGGATACTCATCGTGGACGATGAGCCTGATGTGTTGGAGACACTGGAAGAACTACTTTCCATGTGTGAGGTGACCAAAGCGACTAGCTTTGATGAGGCCAAAAAGCTCCTGGATTACGAATATTTTGATATGGCCATTCTGGACATTATGGGGGTCGAGGGTTTTGAACTGCTTGAAATTGCACGGGAAAAAGATGTGATAGCTGTCATGCTGACCGCCCACGCCCTAAGTCCTGAGAACATTGTCAGATCATACAAAGAGGGGGCAGCCTCCTATTTGCCCAAAGAAGAAATGTCCAACATCGCCGCTTTCCTTGAGGAAATATTGGAAGACAAGGAGAAGGGAAAACATTTCTGGTGGCGATGGCTCGACAGATGGGGCGCCTATTACGACCGGAAGTTTGGACCAGACTGGAAAGACAAAGACAAAGAGTTCTGGGAGAAGTATAAATATTACGTATAAAAGCTCGTGGCGCAGCGCCTAAATCGAAAGAAAGGAACTGTTGAGAAAAGAAACGGGACTTGCTTATGCCAGAGCATTTTATGACTTTGCCTGAAATCGAGCGTGCTGCCAAGAACGCACTCCCCCCCAGGGTGTGGGATTTCGGTGCAGGCGGTGCGGAGACAGAAACGAGCCTTAAACGCAACCGGCAGGCTCTCGACAGACTGGCTCTCCGTCCACGTGTATTGGTTGATGTGAGCCAGATGAATCTGAGTACACCCTTCGCAGGTTTGGAGCTGCCCAATCCGTTGGCCATTGCGCCAATAGGAGGCCTTGTGCTCTTTCATCCGGAGGGCGACTGTGAAATGGTCAGGGGGGCGGGTTCTAGCGGCACTTTGGCAGTGGTCAGCGGCGTTACGGGTTGGGCGGTGGAAGAGGTGGCAAAGGAAGCCATCGCGCCATTGTTCTTCCAGTTGTACTATTTCGGTCCAAGGTCCTGGGTCCAGGACCTTTTGGGGCGTGTGGAGGCCTCAGGATATCATGCCGTTTGCCTCACCGTTGATATGGCGGTCTACGGGCGTCGCGAGCGTGACATGATGCGACGGTATGATCCTCGTGCAGCCATGACTATAGCACCCCATCACCGTGCTCTAGACGACTCATACGCAGAAAAACTGACCTGGGACGACGTTGCTTGGCTGCAAGAAATCCTCTCTGTACCACTTGGCTTGAAGGGCATTATGACGGCAGAAGATGCCCGACTGGCTGTGGAGTCGGGGGTAGAGATTATCTGGGTCTCCAATCACGGAGGACGACAGCTTGATCACACCTTGGGGACCATAGATGTGCTGCCCGAGATTGTTGAGGCGGTGGACGGCAGGGCAGAAATCATGATCGACAGCGGTTTCTCTCGAGGCACCGATATTGTTAAAGGCATTGCTTTGGGAGCAAAGGTGGTGGCCATTGGCAAAACCGCCCTCTGGGGGCTGGCCGCAGACGGTGCTGCCGGGGTTGACCAGACCATACGGATTCTTAGTGATGAGATCGCCACATGTCTGGCCCTTTGTGGGCGTACGAGCGTGCGGGACCTGACTCCAGACCTGGTCTGTCGGGCCGAATAAAAAGAGTCTGGTGGACCGTCCCATAAATTTAAATCCAAAAGGATTAGACCACGGCGATGCTCACTGGATTTTTTTTGAGATATCGTCTTTCAGGAACAGGTCATCGCTGAACAGGGCAGGGATATATGATGCAAAACCATTGAATTGTTTTTTGAGGGGGAGATGACGGATTTACTGAAACCAAAGGATATGGAAATGCTGAAGCGGGTATCCCTGGGAGAAGAAAAGGCCGATCTGGTCATATCCGGCGGTGATTTGGTCAATGTGTATAGTGGAGAACTCCTAAAGGGCTATTCTATCGCTGTCAAGGAGAAATGGATTGCTTGTGTGGGGTCTGATGCAGATCGTACTGTAGGTCCTGAGACAGAGGTGGTCGATGCTTCGGGGAAGGTTCTCATTCCCGGCTTTGTGGATGGCCACGCCCACATGATTTTGTATTGCAGGCCCGACGAAGTCCTCCGCTATGCGATGATGAGTGGGACGACCACCATCATCACCGAAATCATGGAGCTTATCTATCCTTTAGGGTGTTCGGGACTCATTGAATGGCTTGATAATTTACAAGACCAGCCGGTAAAGGTTTTTGCTACGGTTCCTCCATCCATCACCTTCAGCAAGGATGCCCAAAAAAGGGCTCCCCGTGTCGGAGAGCTCATGGAACTGCTTCGCAGGGAAGAGGTCTTGGGGGTAGGGGAGGGGTTTTGGCAAGAAGTCCTGCGAGGAGATACAATTTTTCCTGCCCTTTCAGCGGAGGCGCTACGGCTAAGAAAAACCGTAGAAGGGCATGCAGCAGGTTGTCGGGCGGAGAAACTTTCGGCCTATGTGGATTTTGGCGTCTCCTCTTGCCACGAGTCAATCAGCGCAGAAGAAGTTCTGGAAAAGCTGAGGCTCGGGATTTGCGTGATGATCCGGGAAGGCAGCATACGCAGAGAACTGGAGGCGATTGCTAAAATAAGAGATATGCCCCTTGATTTTAGGCATCTCGCGTTGGTCAGTGATGGGAGCGATCCCAGGGATCTCATAGAAAACGGGTATATGGAATCTGTGGTACAGCACGCCATTAATCTAGGCTTTGATCCCATCGTTTCCATTCAGATGGCCACACTCAACCCCGCCGAACACTTTGGCCTGGACAATGTTCTTGGCGGCATTGCGCCAGGGAAACATGCAGATATTTTAATCATACCCAACCTCCAAAGCATTAAGCCGGAGACGGTCATAAGCAAAGGACTGATCATCGCCCAAGATGGTGAGTTAAAAGTCAAACCCCGTGAAGTTTCCCTTCCATTTATAGGCCTCGAGGGAATGGGCGTGAAGTCGCCTGACTTCACAGTACGAACGGAGGGGAAAAACGTCGTCAAAGTCAGGGTGATGGATCAGGTGAGTGAACTTGTGACCAGGGAAGCCTTTCTAGAGTTGAAGCCCCAAGATGGAGAACTCAGGGCAGATCCAGAAAATAATCTCTTGAAAGTCTCACACATCTCCTGTGATGGGAGGATTTTCACGGGATTTATTAAAGGACATGGCTTTGGTGCAGGTGCGCTGGCAACAAGCAACGTTTGGGAGACCTTTGGGATCACGGTGGTTGGGGCAAACGAAGAAGATATGGCCTCCGCGGTAAACCGGATATATGAACTGGGGGGAGGCGTTGTGCTTTATGTGGATGGGCAATTACAGGCAGAACTGCCTCTGCCCATAGGTGGACTCATCACTCGCCTCAGTATGGAGGAAACGGCGCAGAGACTCAACGCCATTCAAGGGAAGGCAGAGGCGTTGGGTTTTCGTTATCCGGATGCAGCCCTTACCCTGGCCACTCTAACCAGCCCGGCTATCCCATTCTTGCGAATCTCGGAAGACGGACTAGTGGAAGTAAGGAGTGGGCGAGTGGTTGAATGGCTCGTGTCGTGAAAATAGTCCTCAATTTCCACCTTATGGAGAGAGAATTATTTGTGCTGCATGTATAATAGTGCTATGGTGGGAATTAGACCGGTTAAGGACCTGTGGATCCGTTCTCGAGAATAAAATACCATCCGGCTGTAAGCCCATGGAGTACTTGCCAGAATGTATGAGATCCGAATTCATGGTAGAGGTGGTCAGGGGGCCGTGCTAGCCTCGAAGATTTTGGCCAAGGCGCTGGTGGAAGAGGGTAAATTTGTAAAGGCTATCCCCTCCTTCGGCTTTGAACGACGGGGAGCACCCGTATCAGCGTTTCTCCGGGTTAACGATAAGCTCATTCGTCAGACCACGAATATTTACAATCCCAATTTTATCCTATGCATCGATCCGACCCTTCCTCGAGCCGTGGACATTTTCTCCGGCATGAGAGCGAAGGGTGTCTGGGTCCAGGCCACAAAGAAATCCCTGGACCAATTGCAGGTCCCGGAATCCGTGTCCAAAGTAGGGCTCTGTGATGCCTTTGGAATTGCCCTAGACGTCTTCGGCCGTACGATTACCAATTCCGTCATGTTAGGGGCCTTTGCCAAAACGACAGGTCTGGTCTCTTTGAAATCTTTACACAAGGGTATGGAGACTGTGGCCTTTCGAGATGCCGCCTTGGACAAAAACATTCAGGCCTTGCAGCGCGGATTTGAAGAGACCAGTGTCTTTGAACTTGATAGAGAGGAGGGATCATGAGACGCCAGGCGCGGGAACCTTTTGATGAATCCACAATTCCCAATGATCTCTGTCCCATTGCGACAGAACGCATTGACCTCAAGACAGGCGATTGGAGAGCGGAACGCCCGGTGGTGGATCGAGATAAGTGCGTCAAGTGCGCCACATGCTGGCTCTATTGTCCCACACAATGCATCCAGGAGAAGCCAACCTGGTTTGAGGCCAACCTGGAGATCTGTAAAGGATGTGGAATCTGCGCTGACGAGTGCCCTCATCATGCCATAATGATGGTTGAAGAAACAGAGGAATAATCTATGCCGAAGACAATGGTTTGTGATGGAAACGAAGCAGCGGCCTGGGGTGTGGCCCTGTCCCGTCCCGATGTGGTGGCAGTCTATCCAATCACTCCCCAGTCTTCTTTGGCGGAGTATATCTCTCAATTTGTGGCCGATGGCATTATTCAGGCCGATCTCATGGATGTGGAAGGGGAACACAGTGTGCTATCTGTCCTACATGGCGCATGCCTGGCCGGGGCTCGGACCTTTACGGCCACTTGCGGCCAAGGCCTGGCATTCATGTTTGAGCCCTATTTTCGAACCCCTCCCCTGAGATTGCCTATTGTCATGTCCATCGTGACCCGGGACGGCATTACCCCACAATGTGTCTGGGGCGGGCAGCAGGATGCCATGACCGTGCGCGAAGTGGGTTGGGTGCACATGTATTGCGAGACGGCGCAGGAAGTCTTGGATACCATTGTTATGGCGTACAAGATTGCTGAGCACCGCGACATCATGCTTCCGGTGAACGTCAACCATGACGGTAATTATCTCTCCTATGGTGTTGAGAAAGTGGTTTTACCCGATCAGGAGGAGGTGGACGATTTTTTGGGCGAGAAAAACATAAACTGGCATGTGGCCCTAGACCCGGAGCGGCCCATGTCCGTAGATCCCCTCACGGGCGGTGCTGAAGGCTCTGGGCCTGCCCTCTTTGTGCGGTATAGAAAAGGCAGCTGCAAGGCCATGCAGAACGCACTCAGAGTCATCCAAGAGGTTCATGAGGAGTGGGAAAAACGATTTGGGCGCAGCTATGCACCCTTAGTGGAGGAATACCGACTGGAGGACGCCAAATATGCCATAGTCACCATTGGCAGCATGACTGGAGCAGGAAAGGATGCGGTGGATTTGGCCCGGGAGTCCGGAGAGAAGGTGGGCCTGATCAAGATCAAAACAGTGCGCCCTTTCCCTGTGCAGACGCTTCGCCAGGCCCTATCCAAGGTCAAGGCGATTGGGGTTGTGGATCGATCCGTCAGTTTTGGCTGGAACTGTGGTCCCATGTACCAAGAACTTCTTTCGACGCTCTATTTGTTGGATGAACGCATCCCAGCCATAAGCTTTATCGGAGGCCTAGCCGGAGCGGATATCAGGATAGAGCATTTCAACCGTGCTATAGAAACCACGGCCAAGGCGCTTCGAGGTGAGGAATTCTCAGAGCCGATCTGGCTCAATGAAAAGGATTAAAGACCAGGGGAGCACACATGTCCCAAACGAAATATCTCATTGTGGGAAGTAGTCACGCGGGTCTGTCAGCCCTTGAGGCCATTCGAATACAGGATCAGGAAGGAAGTGTTGTCCTGTTGACGCAGGAGAAGTATCTGCCCTATTCACCCACCATCCTCCCCTATGTTGTTTCCGGTTTGGTGGATGCGAAGGAGGCGTTTCTCAGAGATGAAGAGGCGCTGAACCGTTATGGGATTGAGTTCAAGCGGGATGCCAAGGTGGTTCGTGTTGAACCGGAGACCAGGACTGTGAAACTTCAGACAGGAGAAAGCATCGAATACGAGAAACTGCTCCTTGCCACAGGGGCGAGACCCGTGCTTCCTCCCATCTCAGGGCTAGAGGATGTCCCCTACCATGTACTCCGAACCTTGGATGACGCCGTTGGATTACACAGTGCAGCGCAAAAGTCGAAGTCGGCTATCGTGCTGGGAGGCGGGCTTATAGGTATGCATGCTGCCGAGAACCTTGCCAAAAGAGGCAGGGAGGTGACGGTGGTGGAGGCGATGCCTCACGTGCTCCCCGGCTACTTCGATGCAGAGGCGGCAGACCTGGTTCAGCGCGTGTTTTCGGAAAATGGCATCAAGATACTCACCGGAAGGGCAGTGACTCAGGCGGGCGCTTCACATGGCAGCTGCCAGGTCTCCTTGGAATCGGGTGAAGAGCTTTCCGCAGACCTACTGATGGTGGCAACCGGGGTCAAGTCCAATATGGACTATCTCACTGAATCAGGAATAGACGCGGATGAGGGGATCCTGGTGGATGAGACAATGCGAACGAGTGCAGAGGGCATTTGGGCAGCAGGGGATGTGGCCCAGGCGCAGAGCTTCTTTGGAGACGGCAGACGGGTCAACGCCATCCTTCCCAATGCGGTGGAGCAGGGGCGCATTGTGGGTATGGATATGGTGGGCGATCCCGCAGTTAAGCCTTTCCCAGGGGGTTTGCCCATGAATACCTACCACTTCATGGGGCATAATGCCTTTTCCGTGGGGATGAGCCAGGTCCCTGAATCTGATGAGGGATATGAAGTAGATCAGGTTTCCCTCCTCGACAGCATGCAATATCAGAAACTCATCTTCAAACAGGGTCGACTGGTTGGCGCCTCAGGCATTAACACCAACATGGACCCAGGGATTATGCTGCAACTCATCGGGAGGAAGGTGGACCTGAAAGAGGTAAAGGCCCAGTTCGTCACTTCTCCCGTGGACACGGGTCGGATCCTGATGTCAAGGCTGTGGAGATGAGAAAAGCATGGGGAAACGGGTGATGATGCCTTTTCTTCAATACCGAGGCTCCCGGCCTGGTCTTTTCAGTGACTTATCCATGGGGGAGTCTTGCCCCCTCCGCATTCTCGACTTCGTCGAGCTGCGGTTTCCCCCACTGATAAGCCACGAAAAGACGGCAGCCTCCCGCCAGGCATTTCAGAAAAGGCATGATCACCCTTAGCCGGAAACCGGTAACAGGTCGTATTAGGATATGAAAGATGTCTGCTCTTTATAACTCATAGAGGAGTGTAATACTTTGGGGAATGCATATCGCACAATAGCCGTGAGAGAAGATAAATGTGACGGGTGTGGCAAATGCGTTGAAGCATGCGCGGAGGTTAAGGCGGGTATACGCGATGGGGTCCACTCTCGGATCAAGGTGACACCTGAGGCAGGAAACAACACCTTTGCACTGGCCCTTTGCCGTCAGTGTGGCGACCCGCACTGTGTCTCGAACTGCCCTGCTAGAGCTCTGAGCAAGAATGCGGAAACAGGGATTGTGGAGTGGGATGAGGATCGGTGTGTGGGTTGTCAGCTTTGCACCATGGCCTGCCCCTATGCTGGCATTACCTACAATCCCCTGGCAAGTCAGGTGATGAAGTGCGACATGTGTGGAGGAGATCCCGCCTGCGTAAAGGCTTGCCCACTGGGCGCCCTGGAGCTCAAGATGGGAGCAGATCTGTACAAATCTTGGGGAGACCTGGAGGACCTTTTTGTTCCTGGCCTCTCCGCCTGCCTTGGCTGCAACTCGGAGCTGCTGATCCGTCACACCCTACGTCGTGTGGGGCCCAACACCGTGGTGGCTACGCCGCCTGGTTGCATCCCTGGCGTAGGGACCGTCGGTGTAAATGCCAAGACGGGCACAAAGGTTCCTGTATTTCATCCTTTGCTAACCAATACGGCTGCCATGCTCGCAGGCGCACGCCGCTATTACAACCGGATCGGAAGAGATGTGACCATGCTCGCCTTTGCGGGTGATGGAGGTGCAGCGGATGTGGGATTCCAGTCCCTTTCAGGGGCCGCAGAACGCGGAGAACAGATGATCTACATCTGCGTGGACAATGAGGGCTATATGAACACCGGCGTTCAACGGTCGAGCACAACGCCCTTTGGCGCATGGACTTCCACAACACCCGTAGGAACCGTACTCCGAGGTAAGACACGTGATGCCAAGCCTCTGCCGCTTCTCATGGTGATGCATAACTGCGAATACGTGGCTACTGCTTCCACGGCATTTATGGAGGACTTCTACGCAAAGCTAGACAAGGCTATTGAGGCGGCAAAGCGAGGGATGGCTTTTATTCACGTCTTTTCCCCTTGCCCTACGGGTTGGCGCTTTCCTCCCAGCAAGCTCATAGAAGTTGCCCGCAAGGCAGTGGAGACCAATATGGTCCCCCTATGGGAGTATATGTCTCAGAAGGGAAGGATTGAGTTTACCTATCCGGTGGACAATCCTTTGCCTGTGGAGGCCTATCTCTCGCTCATGGGTAAATACCGACATCTGGACAGAGAGCAGCTCGGTCATATCCAGAAGGCTACGGATCAAGGGATCGAGCGGTTGAAAAAGTTTGGCCCGTCCTAGCGTCCCAGCTTCCTACCCTTCCAGCTTCCTAGCCTTCTAGCCTATGACATAATACACACAAGGCTCAGTACCATGTTCCGGATGGAGCGGAACAGCCTTCTTCTCTCGTATCATTACAGAGATTTCACTACTGGGATCATCAAGGTCCCCAAAATACCTTGCCTTGTTCGGACAACTATTTACACAGGCAGGGGTGGCCTCTCGATCCTCGCCAGGCTTTAATCCTTTGCTGATACCTTTGTCAATTATCTCCATGCAAAAATTGCACTTTGTGACCACACCCTTTTGATGGGGGTACAATTTCTTTCCAATTTTCTCAAAGTCGGTCAAACCTTGACCCGGAAAATACTCTTTCTCATCTTCAGAGATATAGGAGCGGACCTGATAAGGACAGGCGATTAGACAGTATCTGCACCCCATACACTTATCCGGATCGATCCAGACGATACCATCTTCCCTCTGCTGCGTTGCACCTGTAGGACAGACCTTTACACATGCTGGATCCTCGCAGTGGTTGCAGAGCACAGGATACAGGTTCCTCTTGGCCGTGGGTAACTTGCCTTCTGATTCTGAGACCAATATTCTCCCCCACATGACACCAGGCGGCAAAAAATGCTCCTGCTTGCACTTTATGGCACAGCTGTAACATCCGGCGCACTTCACCAAGTTTATCAACATACCCCATCTCATTGCTCTGTCCTCCTCTTTACGGTATATGCCTTCATCCTTGCCACGATCTCAAGAGAACCCACAACAGGACACATATGCTTGTAATCCGCCCTTAACAACGAATTGAAATTCACCCCTTTGTTTTTAGCGATTGGCCTTCCTTTTGCCCAACCGCCCAGACCGACAACAGCGAGCACCCGCGGATGAATGAGACGGGATAGTTTCACCCTTCCCTCCACCTTGTCTCCCCAATGGTTTTCTACACAGATGATGTCTCCATCCTGGATATCTTTATCCGCCGCTGTGTCCTCGCTCATCACAATATTGAAGGTGTATGGATTACTGGCACTCATTTCATCGACCAAAGGATTTTCCAGAAAGTGACGATGGGTATGGAGGACGTCTCGGTAAGATACGCCCAGCAAATCATACTCTGAGTTAGGAGGCAGCTCTGTATAAACCACCGAAGGGAAATAACTTATTAGGGGCGTATAGTAATCCCAATTCATATGGATGCCGATGCTCTCAAATATCTCTTTTATTTTCGGTTTGTTCCTCGCCACCGTCTCAAAAAACATAGGTATTCGGGCGTTGACAAAGTATCGCCAATAAGTCTCATCAGGCCTTTTTTCCCAGGTCATGAAGCCATTCTTCTGGAACCACTCAACACCCCGTTCATCACCGAAGTAGTATTTCAGGACCCGGTTCGTAAACTCTTTGGCCGAAATTCTCTCGTCCGGTCTTAAAATGACATACTCGGCCTCCTTTACATCATCTTGCTCCCATGTGCTCTTCTTGCCTGAGAAGTAGTTTTCTAAGAAGGTACTGTACTTCTCTCTTATCCCGATCCTGTCGGCCAGGTCAAAATAGATATCAAGGGTATCCTTAAGGTCATCTTGGGGTTCAACGACTGGTATTCTCACATGGAAGCTCCATTTGTCCAGCCCTATAGGATAGTTGAAGAAAAAACCGATGGATGAAGCGACGTCATAGCTTTCGTAGGCATGAACATCAGGCAAAACGATATCAGCGAACCCTTCCGTGGTTTCATTATGAACGGTGTTTATGGAAAACATGAAGGGAATCTTGGCCAGGAAATTATTTATGGTTTTTTCACTCACAATGTTCATCACTATGTTGCCGCCATACATCCCGAAGGCTTCCACCTCGTAGGGTCGTCCTATATTGGTCCATATCTCGTCAAAATCGTCCGTGTAGGGGTAAGGATTCATACTGGAGTCAGCCATGATGTCCAGAAGGTTGATCAGGCCAGGTCCTCCCACATCATGCGGGGGCCAGGGGGTTCGGGTATGCCAGAACCCCGGGGTGAGCATCCCGTCCACACCGCCATAGGGTTCAAAACGAGGGCGGCCGGTTTCAGGATGGCCAAAGCTCCTTACCGTTCCCGAACCGACTATTCCGCCCGGCGAGTCCTGATTGCCCATCAAGACATTGAGCAGATTCATAGCCAGATACTGGTGAAAGGCGTTCTGGTGCGTCTGCACGCCCTTGTATCCCACCACACAGGCTGGCCTGTAGGGGAACGTCATTCCCCCAATTTCAATAGTGCTGCCAATTTTTGCATTTTCCACAAGTTCATGGGCTAAGCGTGTGATTCGCTCTTCAGGGACCGTGCTAATTTCTGAAGCCCATTTCGCGTTATATTGCTTGAGGAGTTCTTTCCAGAGGTGGAAGGCTGGGTGGCATTTTACGCCATTGACAGAATAATCCCCTTCTATAGCGGGATGGGACAGGGTGGGGTCATCATAAGCCTTGGCTCTATTGTCCTTCTCATCCCATAGGAGCGGCTTTCCACTCTCCTTATCCCTTACAAACAGCCTGTCCTGACCCACGAGATATACCCCGTTCGTCCTATTCCTGATGTACTCTTTATCGTAGGTTCCTATGTCATGGACTATGATCCTGGCCATTGCCAAGAATACGGCAATGTCGGTAGCAGGTAAGATGGGAATCCATTCGTCTGCATCGGCCCCAGCCTTGAAACCTATGGGGTCCATGACAATGGTCTTCATCCCCCTGTCTCTTGCGGCTGCTGCCTGGCGCATAGAGGTGACAGCCATGCGCCCCCCACCATGCCCCTCATTTCCACCGCAGCGAAGGACAAAATTGCAATACCTGTAGTCTGGGAGGATATCCCAGGCTGCGTGCATCAAAGCGCCCGCATGGTGGGCTGCTGCACCACATTGTGACCCGACTCCGCCGAAGGCCTGATTGAGACTGCCGCAGGCAAGGAAAAAGAAACTCGAATATACGGTGGCTTTGAAAGGCGTTCCGGGACCGGGTGTGAAGGACCAAACGAATTTCCTCGGATCCGTTTCAACAATGGGTTTCAGTTTCTGTGCGATCGTATCCAGCGCCTCTTCCCATGAGATCCTTTCCCATTTGGGATCTTCGTAGAGCCCTTTCTTGGGATTGGTCCTCTTCACGGGATACTTGATCCGGTTGGGGTCATGAAAGTCCATGATGGTGGCCACACCTTTGCCACACAGGCCTCCCTGCCCACCCAAATCACTTTCTGGTACCCCTTCTATGGAGATTGGTACACCCTCAACAACTCTGATCTTAACGCCGCAGAGGTTATAGCACCCGGAGCAGATGGTGTAGGCCCAATAATCCTTTATGTCTGCACTTGCTGTAGCTTTATCCTTCATAATGACTCCTCCTAGTGGTTACAGGCAAAGACCTTTATTGGTTTCGCATTAGACGACGGGTGAGTAGAGCGCCCCCTTCAGGATACAGTAACGGATCGTCAAATCACCTATAAGCCCACTGGCAACAGCGGCCAGTATAAGAGCGGGGGCAACCGAAGCGATGCCAACAGAAAAGCTGTAAAGAACGACGATAACGGGAAAAATCAAGCCAATGATCAAAACCCCAAGATAGAAGTGCAGGGCAAGATCTCCCGCGACAATCCTTTTGACGGAGATCCATCCGATGGGTGATGAAGAGGTAATACTTATCAGGTAAAGTATCAAAACCAGGGCAAAGCTAGGCAGAAGTATCCTGATCCAGATATCAAGCTGTTCAACGGGTGCACCAGTCAAAAGGTGAA
>Ga0209427_10000567_pt1 | contig 39857 bp, 34 predicted proteins | sample DeeMarSWOR136_30_FD_187465 | JGI IMG/M metagenome (GOLD analysis project Ga0209427, IMG submission 187465) | Marine sediment microbial communities from White Oak River estuary, North Carolina - WOR-1-36_30 (SPAdes) (version 2) | ecosystem: Environmental > Aquatic > Marine > Intertidal zone >...
CAACCTGTTCAGGAATGGACTGCGCCGCTTGCGGGCTTCCTGCACAGGCTACAAGCATTGACAGTGCGAATGCACATGCCAACAAAGACGTCATTCTTTTCTTGCCCATATGTGTCTCCTTTTCGGTCATAGGACCTGTTCATTTGGTACGTTCATACCGTTCGCTGCCACTGGGCCGGATCATTCGGACGGGTGTAGGTCGCTTTGCGGGCAATATGGAGACCTGACCCCCAGCCTGTCTTCGACCTGGAGAGGGGAGGCGGATGCTGCCGTCCACGTCCGCCCCAAGCAGCATTTGCGTCTCGGACATTCTGCTGCTACCCTGGATCATTCCGTCGAGCTTGCCAGCTCACCGAGCAGCGATGTGCTGGCCAGGTAGGCGCTGCGCCGCTCGATAAAGTCCAGGACGTTGGCCGCAGCCCGTTCATAATCCTCCCACACCACCAAACCCCGCTCCTGGTTGGCCTGGCGCACCAGGGCCGCGTACTGCTCCACCAACGCGGTCATTGCACCGCTGGCAAAGGCTTGCTGATAGACCTGCTGCAGCTTGGCCTCATACAGAGCCTTGAACTTGTCGCTGGCCATGAAGCGCTTGACCAGGATGTTGCTGCCACCTCCGGAGCCGGGCCGGCCCTGCTGGCTCACGTTGTAGATGTCGTACTGCGCGGCCCTGCTAGCACCGGCAAGCTTGCCCAGGCTCTCGTTGGCGTCCCACATCAGCAGCGTGAAGCGCTTGGACACATCGTCGTAGTACAGGTAGTAGTTGTTGTTCATGCCAATGATGGAGTCGGTGTTGACCAACAGGTTGTTGATCGCCAGGTAGGTGGCCAAGGCGTCCACGTCCAGCCAGGCAGGGAGCTCACTCTCAAAGGTCTCGTCGTCTGAATCGGACAGGAAGCGCATGAAGGCAATCAGCGGTGCCATGTCGGCGTCGTTGACCCGGGTCTGCTGCGTGAAGTCGGTCGCGTACAGGCTGGGGTCCTCGCCTTCGTAGCTCAGCGTGGAGCCAACTTCCGCCTTGTACAGCACCCCATCCGGGTTGGCAAAGTGCTGTTCCAGGTAGCCGTCGTTGATCACTTCGGAGATGCTGTACAGTTGCTCGGCCCCGTCGTTGAGCCGCAGCCCGACGTAGGCTGTCCGGGGGGCGGGCAGGCCGACCAGGCGGAACACGCTGTTGGTGACCGGTTCGTGCAGCATGGCCGCATCGCTTGCGATGCCATAGGTGCGTATGGCCAGGTTCTTGTAGCCCTGGTAGGTCTGGCCGGGCACGAACTCGTTGAACTTGATCATCAGCGGCAGCTTGGCACTGCCATCGCCCTGCACCGTGGGTATGTCACCAGCAGCCCCAAGGGCCTGCGGTCGCTGTGGCCTGTCAGCCGGGTCCGGCATGTTATCCGGGTCGAATTGCGGCCACCGTCTTTCTCCTCCAGGTCCCGCCTGTCTATCAAACCCTCTTCCTCCAAAGCCCCCGCCCAGCGCGGTGCGCAGCGAGGCGTTTCCTTTCAGCCGCAGGCCCACATTGTTGACCCGCACGCCATCAATGACCACGTCGGCGTGGAAATACTGCTTCTCACCCGTCTGCTGGTAGGTGGTGATCATCTGTTCATAGTCGGTATCCGAGATCAGGATCTGGATGCTGTGAACGACGCTATCATCGAACAGGGCCACATCGTTGTCATAGTTGGTGCCCTGTTCCACCACCTGCAGGCTGCCCGGCACCGTGTAGGCGATGATGCGGTGACGGCCCAGGCCCAGGGTCAGCACGGCCAGCACCAGCGCCAGCAGCACGAGCAGTTTCCAGTGCCTCCTGAATTCCAGGCTCAACTCCCTCTCTCCTCTACCCTTGCCCTAGAAGGTGTAGGCCACGATGGGGTAGTCGCCCAGCGCCAGGGCTAACACGGCCGCCACCAGCGCCAGCAACACGAACAGCTTGTAGTGCCTCTTGACTTTCAGACTCATTGCTCTCTTTCCTCTAACCTGTGGCGATGCGTTACAGGTCGGTGCTGTTGTAGCCCGCGATCAGCGTCACCCGGTTGTTGCCGTTGAGCCTTTTGATCTCGGACAAGAATTCCTGGATCTTGCTCTCCTTCTTGAGGCCCACACTGTAGGTTAGCTCGGTCAGCATTCCGCCGCGAACCGACTGGACGCTGATCAGCTCCGAGGTGGTGGTGTATTTGACGAACAGATGGTCAAAGAGCGTGTCGAACTCGGCGTTGTTGGGCACCTGCACCTTGAGGATCTGGCTGACCACCTGGCGGGCGTACCAGTTGAAGCGGGTCATGATCACGATGATCAAGCTGATGACCACAGCGGCAATCACCGCCAGAAGGTAGAACTTGGTGCCGATGGCCATGCCGATGGACATGGTGAAGAAGATAAAGCCGACGTCGCGCGTTTCCTTGACCGCATTGCGGAAGCGGATGATGGACAGCGCGCCCACCAGGGCAAACGCCCGGGCGATGTTGGAGCCGACAATCAGCATGATGACCGACACCACCATCCCGTTGAGCACCAAGGTATGCACAAAACTCTGGGTGTACGACGCGCCGCGGTGGGTGATCTGGTACACCCAGCCGATGGCCGCGCAGAGTACAAAGCTGAGCAGCATACTGACGACAACGTCGGTGACCGAGAACACCCCGGTCAGGTCTTGGAGATTCAGTGCTTCCATCAAAAGCCTCCAGTGTGATAGATTCGTCCGCGGTCAACCACCGACCGAATCGGTCTGACGCGCGCTCAAGCCAGCTCCAGTCGCCAGGTCGGTGTCGACAGGCCGTTGGCCAGCTCGACGCTGCGGCAGTACTTGCTGACCCGCACCAGCTGCAGGTTGTGCACGGCGACCAACTCGGTGAGCCAGTAGGGAATGCGCTCGTTGACCTTGATCTCGACCACCGTCCAGTCGGGCGGAAAGAGCTGCAAGCCGCTTGTCTCCCCATTGAGCTCTAATGGATCGGACCGATAGCTCAGGTCGGTGTCGAAGGTGACGCGCAAGCCGATGTCGTATTCGGTGCCGATCAGGGCTTGGCGTGCGTAGCGCACGACGCTGGCCGGACTCAGGTGATACTGCCACAACATGCTGGCGACCTCGTCAAGTACGTCGGCGTCATACGTGGTCTTGGCATGCAGGCTCTCGTCGGGCATCTGGCGCTCGTCGCACAGTCGCAGCGCCTCGCGGTAGGGCAGTAAGACGCGCCGTTTCTGCGTTACCCGGTTCAGGCGCTGCTTGATCTCCACAAAGACGGGCGTGTCGTCCCCCAGCGGCTGTGCTGATTCATAGTGGCGGATGCGCAGCTTGCGCCGGAACTTGACACCGTCGATCTTCTCCCAGAAGAAGCGAAAGTCGGGACCGTCGTAGTACAGGCTGGAGACGTAGTAGCAGCCGCGCCAGTCGCCGTGGTCGTCGGGCACCAGGAAGGTACGCAGCGCCTGCTTGAACTGTTCCGCTGCCTTGGTTGGCACCAGATATTTCAGCTCGAAGCGGTTGAAGCTGCGGATGGTATGGCTAATGTTTGAGAGATGAGACTCGCTCAATCAGCTATCCTCAGATTCTGCAAAGCCAAGCTACGATAATGCCATAGGGATCTGTCACCTTCGGCTTCCACGGGACAATTGCGGATCGCTCCGTACCGGATCACACACTCTAGTCTAGCAGAAAGAGATGGAGACTTTGTGGAGATTGTGCGGAGAATGTGCAACGGCTTTCCCCCTGAAGTTGGTGGAGCCAAGGCCAGGGCTGGTCTGCAGCGGGCTGGATGGAGGTGTTTCGACTGAGGAAGTCGAGGATTCAGCCAACGCCTGACCCTTGACCGTGGCCCCGGGAGGGATTGTCATTAGGGAGCGAGGCGCTTGCCCTTGCACGAGGTGGGGGCATTGTTGGGGCGCGATGAGTCCAGCACTGCGAAGGCCGGGCGATGCCCCGCCCAACAAGCGGCGGCCGTTCGTCCGGCTTGTTGGGAGACACAAGCAGCTCTGCCCAGACGATGGCGGGACGCAAGGGGAATCGCAAACTACGAACCTTGGCGCGGGGCTCCGCCTCATGGAGGGAGGGGGCAGGATGGGCCGCTCAGGTGCAGTGCACCCGGCGCCCCGAGTCTGCGTTGGGGCGCTGCCAAACCGGTCAGGTCTTGGCCTGCCTTTGCTGGGTCGATGTCCACAGCCCCAACCGCAACCAGGTTCGGCCTTGTGGCAACCAGCCGCGCGATGCGCAGGCCGATGGGGCCGAGGCCGTTGTGCAGCCCACGGATCGGCCTGGGCATGAGTCGCTCCTCCGTGCATCGATGTGGCCTGCTGGCGCGCGAGCAGCGTGACCATAGCACATCGTCGCAGATACCGGTTCTGTCACCACACCGTCTCGCAACCTTGTGCTGTCGGTAAGACAGGGCCCGTTGGATGAGGGGATGAAAGCGGGTTTCGTGGTCTCTGCGCTTGTGTCAGTGTGGAGCTTTGGCGGAATGTTCTTCTGGCCTATAATTGGCTGCACGCATCGTGGCGAGCGACAGCCAGACCCAGAGAGCAGCGAATGCAGCATGGTTGCGCTGGGGGCGCATCATGCTCTCGAATCGGCTGGAAGGCCAGAGGAGGATGCCGTGTTGAGACGCTTAATGGCCATGGTTTCTCTGTTGTTGGCGGCAGTTGTACTGGGCAGCGGATGTGACCGACCGCTGTCCGTACCCAAGACTCCAGAGCCCGGTGTCCCACTGCTAATCTTTGAACGAACGGGCGGCATTGCCGGCTTCCAGGATAAGCTGGTCATCGGCTACGGGGGTGAATACTATCTCTCACGCAGCGGGCAGAAAGAGCGCATTGGAAGGCTTGGCCCAGATGAGCTTGCCCAGCTCGAAATGTGGGCGCAGGGTTTCGCCCCTGTCACGCTCAGATTCGAAGACAACCCATCCGGCCCAGACAACCTCATCCAACAACTGATCTGGATTGGCCTGGGGACAGGCACGGCGGAAGAGGAACAGCAGCAGGAGATGCTCGCCTGGGCAGTGACCCTGCTCGACGAACTGAGCGCACAATAGGAGAGGGGAAAGGCCCAGGAGCTGTGTCCAAGCCGCGCAGTATCATTCACCTGGATCTCGATGCCTTCTTTGCTTCAGTAGAGGAATTGCTCGATCCGTCCATCCGCGGGCTGCCCATCCTGGTCGGCGGTGACCCCAGTGGCCGAGGCGTGGTCTCGTCAGCCTCGTACGCTGCGCGCGCCTATGGCGTACGCTCGGCGATGCCGATGTCACAGGCGCTACGCTTGTGCCCGCAGGCGCTTGTCCGCCGCGGGCGTCACAAAGAGTACGGACGCTATTCCAAGCGCGTGATGAGCATCCTGGCGGAGTACACGCCCCTGCGGGAGCCAGTGTCGATTGATGAGGCGTTCCTCGATGTGACGGGCTGCGAGCGGCTCTTCGGGCCGGCAGAGGAGCTGGCCCAACGCCTCCAGCAGCGCATCCTGTCTGAAGTGGGCCTTCCCTGTTCCCTGGGCCTGGCCAGCAACAAACTGGTGGCCAAGGTTGCATCCGCGCTGGCCAAGCCGGGTGGTGTGTTGGTCGTACCGGCAGGCGAGGAGGCGGCTTTTCTGGCCCCACTGCCTATCGAGCGCCTGTGGGGCGTGGGTGAAGTCACGGCTCAGCGCCTGCTGGGATTTGGAGTGCACACGATTGGCCAACTGGCAGCGCTATCCGAACCGCAGATGACGGAGCTATTTGGATCATCTGCTGCAGAGATGCACCGCAGGGCCTTGGGCATCGACGAACGCCCGGTCGGTGTGTCGGGACGTCGCAAGTCCATCAGCCAGGAGCACACTTTCCACCGTGACGTTGGGGATGTGAAAACACTTGGGCGTGCCATGCTGAAGATGAGTGAGGACGTGGCTGTGCAGCTCAGGAGGGGTGGTGAATCCGCTCGCACGGTTGTGCTGAAGCTGCGCTACCCCGATTTCCGCACCATTACCCGGCAGGCCACCCTGTCACAGCCCACTGACCTGTCCGATGTGATCCACTCTCATGCCGTCAGGCTGCTGCGAAAGGAGTGGAAGAAAGGGATGCAGGTGCGCTTGATCGGCGTGGGCGTGACCGGGCTTGTCGAGGCGCGTCAACTGAGCCTCTTTGATACCGCCACCGAGCGGCTGGGTAGACTGAGCCGCGTAGTCGATGAGATCCGCAGTAAGTACGGAAAAGACGCCATCCGCCGTGCTTCGCTGCTCAAACGTGATGGCGACTAGACCCATCGCGTCATGTGTGGTGCCAGGCATGCATAATGTGCTATGACGCGGCACCAAGGAGAGAAAGCCCATGGCGAAAAGACCATTGATATTGCTTCTGGACGGGAATGCGCTGGTGCACCGCGCCTATCACGCCATACCTCCGCTGACCGGCCCGAGCGGCGAGCCGACCAACGCCACCTTTGGCTTCACCTCCACCTTGCTCAAGGTGTTGAGTGACCTGGATCCAGAATACGCCGTGGTAGCCTGGGATGTTGGGCGCACCTTCCGTCATGAGCAGTACGAAGAGTACAAGGCCACCCGCCCAGCCCTGCCTGATGACCTGCGTCTGCAGCTGGAACGTGTGCGCGATGTGGTGGCGGCGTTCAATCTGCCCAGTAAGCAGGCCGAAGGCTACGAGGCGGATGACGTTCTGGCTGCGCTTTCCCAGCAAGCGGTGGAGCAGGGCCTTGACGTGATCATCGTGACCGGCGATACCGATACCCTTCAGCTCGTGAACCCCCATGTCAAGGTGCTGCTGTCGGGACGCAAGTTCACTGACAGCAAGATGTACGACGAGGCAGCTATCCGCGAGCGCTATGATTTGGAGCCGGAGCAGTTGGTCGACTTTAAGAGCCTGAAAGGCGACCCCTCAGATAACATTCCCGGTGTGCCTGGTGTGGGCAAGGTCACGGCTAGCCAGCTTATGAAGCAGTTCGGCAGCGTGGAGGAGCTCTATCAGCACATCGACCAAGTGCAGACGAAACTGCGCCAGAAACTGGAGGAGAAGGAGGCGGACGTACGCCGTGGCAAGGGATTGATTCAGCTTGTGGCAGACTTGCCCATAGAGATGGATCTGGATCACTGCCGTCTCAGCGCCTATGATCGCTCCAAGGTTGTGGCCCTGTTCCGTGAGCTGGGCTTTCACAGCCTGCTGAAGAGATTGCCAGGAGAAAGCGCGCGGCCGACAGCACAGTTGCCCTTGTTCGCAGCAGAGGCCGGTGAGGACGCAGCGAAAGCAGTGGCGGGGAACTACCGGCTGGTCAACACCGAGGCTGCCCTGCGCGATGCGGTAGCCAGCATACGCAAAGCCGGGGCCTGTGCCGTGGATACCGAGACCACTTCCCTGCGCCCCGTGCAGGCAGATCTGGTGGGCATCGCCCTGTCGTGGCAAGATGGGCAAGGAGCCTACATTCCGGTCGGCCACTTGCCCGTCGTTGCCTCCAAGCCACAGCTATCTCTGGACGTGGTGCGCAAGCACCTTGGGCCTGTTCTTGCCGATGCAAGCATTACCAAGTACGCCCATAACGCCAATTACGACCTCATTGTGCTTCATCAGCATGGGATGGCCGTTCAAGGTCTGCGATTCGACACCATGATCGCGGCTTACCTGCTGGATCCTTCGGGCCGCAACCTGGGACTGAAGGGACTCGCCTGGCAGGAACTGGGCGTGGAGATGACCCCCATCGAGGATCTGATCGGCACGGGCAAGGGCCAGCTAACGATGGATCAGCTGCCCGTGGAACGCGTATTCCCCTACGCCGCAGCTGACGCCGACATGACCTTTCGCCTCGTGACACGCCAGGAGGGGCTGCTTAAGGAAAGGCAGTTATGGGAGCTTTTCACCGAGGTGGAGATCCCCCTGGTGCCGGTGTTGGTGGACATGGAGCGCACCGGTGTGGCGCTGGACGTGGAGTTCCTCAAAGAGATGTCAGGCGAGTTGTATCAGCGCCTGAACGCAGTGGCGCTGCAGGTAGAGGAGGAGGTTGGCTACCCGCTCAACATCAACTCGTCGCAGCAGTTGAGCGACGCGCTCTTTGTCAGACTCGGCCTGCCGACTGACGGTGTGTCGCGCGGCAAGTCAGGCTACTACTCCACTGCGGCTGGCGTGTTGGAGGGCCTGCAAGGTGCCCATCCAGTGATTGATCTGATCCTGGAGCATCGTCAGCTCTCCAAGATCAAATCCACTTATGTGGATGCACTCCCGCTTCTGGTCAACCCCAGTACAGGACGTCTGCACACCTCTTGGAACCAGACCGGGACAGTGACGGGGCGGATTTCGTCCAGCGAACCCAATCTGCAGAACATCCCCATCCGCACCGAGATCGGAAGGCGCGTGCGCCAGGCGTTTGTCACGCGGCCTGGTTGCTCATTGCTCGGCGCGGACTATTCGCAGGTAGAACTGCGCATTCTGGCGCATATCTCCGGTGACGAGAACCTGCTGGCTGCCTTCCGCCGCGGCGAAGACATTCACGCCAGCACCGCAGCGAGCATCCTCGGTGTCCCGCTTGATCAGGTGACGGCCGACATGCGACGGTTGGCCAAGACAATCAACTTTGGCCTGATCTACGGCATGAGCGACTGGGGGCTGGCGGCACGGACTGAGCTATCGCGAGAGCAAGCTGCTGAGTTCATCTCCAAATACTTTGCGCAGTTCCCACGTGTGCAGGGATACCTAGCACGCACCAAGCAGCAAGCACAAGAACAGGGCTATGTCGAAACCTTGCTGGGTCGCAAGCGGTATTTCCCGGAGCTGCAGTCCGGGAGCAGGGCCCACGGCAATCTGAAAGCGGGAGCCCTGCGCATGGCGATCAACCATCCCATCCAGGGGACAGCCGCGGATATCATCAAGATTGCCATGATTCGCCTGCACAACGAATTGCAGAGCCGCGGTCTGGACAGCAAGATGATCCTGCAGGTACACGACGAATTGGTGCTCGAAGTGCCCGACAGCGAGGTGGCACGTGTGGGCCAGATGGTGACTTCTATCATGGAAGGCGCCTATGCACTCGACGCTCCCCTGAAGGTGGACATCAAAACGGGGCGCAACTGGCGAGAAATGGAGTGAACGATGCTCAGCGAAGACATAGCCGCGCTGGTGCACGAGGCAATCAAGGAAGCGCAAGAGAGCGGCGATTTGCCCACATTCGACATACCGCAGATTGCTGTGGAGCGCCCAAAGCAAGACGCCCATGGTGACTTTGCGACGCCGGTATGCCTGCAGTTGGCCCGTCTCGCACGTGTGGCCCCCATACGCATTGCTCAGGTTATTGTGGATAGACTGCCCGAGACCAGCTACGTCGGCGATGCTGAAGTGGCCAAACCCGGGTACATCAATTTCACCCTTTCCGAAGAGTGGTTGGCCCGGCAGGTGGATGAGATTCTCCTCGCTGGCGAACGCTACGGTGACGTCAATATCGGCAAGGGGCGCAAGGTGCAGGTGGAATTCGTCAGTGCAAACCCGACGGGGCCTCTCCATGTAGGAAGCGGCCGCAACGCGGCGATTGGCGATGCGCTCGCTAATGTGCTGGCCGCGGCCGGGTATGATGTGCAACGTGAGTACTACGTGAATGATGCCGGCACGCAGATGGGACTGTTCGCCCAGACCCTCTTCGCACGGTATGCGCAGGCGCTGGGGCATGATGAGTCGCTGCCCGAGGGCGCCTATCAGGGTACCTACATGCTTGACATGGGTCAGCGGGCAGCGCACGAGCATGGCAGAAAGTTCCTGGACATGGAACGCACACACGCACTCGAGGCCCTGGGTGACATTGGCCTTGAGTACGCCTTGGAATCCATCCGCGCAGACCTGGCGCTGATGGGGGTGCACTATGACCGCTGGTTCTCCGAACGAACTTTGTACAGCGACGGGGTCTTTGACCACGTGATGAGCCTTTTGCGTGCAGGCAACCATATCCTTGAGCGTGACGGAGCTGTGTGGTTCACTGCCACCGGCCTGGGCGGTGACAAAGATGAAGTCATCATCCGCTCTGGCGGAGCGCCTGGGTACTTTGCCTCTGACATCGCTTACCACTATGACAAGTTTGTGCGCCGCCGCTTTGATTGGGTTATTGACGTGTGGGGAGCTGATCATCAAGGCCATGTGCCACGCATGCATGCACTGATGCAGGCATTGGGCCTGGAGCCCCAACGGCTTTCTATCGTCATCTACCAGCTGGTCACGCTCAAACGCGGTGGAGAGGTGATGCGCTTGTCCCGCCGTACGGGCGATATCATCACCCTGCGCGAGGTACTGGAGGATGTGGGCACCGATGTGGTGCGCTTCTTCCTGCTGTCGCGGAGTGCAGAGAGCCAGATGGACTTTGACCTCGACCTGGCAGTGGAGCAGTCCAACGAGAACCCGGTCTACTATATCCAGTATGCCCATGCCAGGATCAGCAGTATCCTACGCCTAGCTCAGGAGCGGGGGCTGCACGATGATGAGGGCTTGGTCACACTGTTGACCCATCCATCTGAGTTGGCTCTGATCCGTCGCATGACGATGCTGCCAGAGGTGGTCGAGCTTGCCGCTCTGAACCTGGCGCCGCATTACCTAGCCCACTACGCGCAGGATCTGGCTAGCCAGTTCCATGGCTTCTACCGGGACTGTCGTGTTGTGTCCTCGGACCCGGCAGACATTGAGTTATCCAGGGCACGGCTCAAGCTTGTTCGCGCCGCCAGGCTCGTGCTGGCCAGAGCACTTCATCTGATGGGCATGACCGCCCCCGAGCAGATGTAGCTGCACGCCAACGTTTGACAAAAGCTTGCTTGCTGACATATAATAATTGCGTATGGGCGAATAGCTCAGTTGGGAGAGCATCTGACTTACATTCAGAAGGTCACAGGTTCGAGCCCTGTTTCGCCCATATCGCCAAGGCTTCGGTTGCGCTGGCTGGGCCTCTAAGTAGGGCTGCGCAACACAAGCCTTTGTTTCATGTTCAGGCGAGGTCGATGTTTCCGAATAGCAGCGAGGCCATACCTGTCAACAGTGTCGCAGACGAATATGCCTACGTTTCTGCACATACATGTCCGGGCTGTGGTGGCCGGTGGACGGTGCGGATGCAGGCGCTTTTGCAGGATGAGCAAGGTCGTAGGTACGATCGGGTTCACGTGATCTGCAGTGAATGCGCTAAGCGTCAGGCATTTCTCTTCGACATCAACACCTTCTTTCATGAGTGTCGGGTTGATGGGTGAGGCTTCGCTCTTCTTTGGGACAGCTGGGATCCCTCACAGTACCGAGAAGTATAGCAGCAAAGCGGGCATCGCCCGAGTGCGCGCCTTGGGCCTTGGCGCAATGGAATTGCAGTTTGTGCGGCGCGTGGCGATGGGAGAGCGATCGGCTCACGCTGTGCGCATAGCGGCTCAGGAACACAGTGTTCGCCTGAGCGTGCATGCACCTTACTACATCAATCTGAACTCGAGGGACCCGCAGAAACTGCTGGCCAGCCGCGAGCGCCTGCTGCGAGCGGCCCGTGTGGCTGCTCTGTGCGGAGCGCGAAACGTGGTTTTCCATGCCGCTTTCTATCACGGGGATCCGCCGTCGCTGGTCTATGAGCGAATCAGAGCTCAGTTGCAGTGGCTTGCCGCTCGGCTGCGCGATGAGGGACTGTGCGTGTGCCTGCGTCCTGAGACTGCTGGCAAACGGAGCCAGTTTGGTGCACTGGAGGAGATACTGCGGCTAAGCGCAGAGACGGATGGTGTGAGCCCGTGCGTAGATTTCGGACATCTGTATGCGCGCACTCTTGGTGCGGTCAACGGTTACTCTGAGTTTCAGGGTGTTCTGGATCGCATCGCGCGATTCTTGGGTGAGCCGGCTCTTCAGGACATGCATATTCACCTGCAGGGTATGGCGCATACGCAGGCAGGAGAGCGCAGACATCTCAACCTTGCTGCGTCGGATCTGCGCTATGGGGAGCTGCTGCACGCTCTGATCGACAGAGGTGTGAGCGGCACAGTGATATGCGAGAGTCCAAATCTGGAGGAGGATGCCCTACTCCTGAAAAGGACCTATCGCCAGCTGTGCGCCAGAAAAGGCGAACGGCAGTGTACTGCGGCAGTCGTTACCAAGCCTGCCCCCTGACTTACATGCCGGATCGGGGACGCGCAGGTATGGCTACAGCAAGCACTTGGTTTTCTTGCTGCTATGACATTTCGGAGTGATATGGAGGACTGGTGGCTGTTCGACCAACGAGGCGGACGCAGACAGCGGAGTATTGGCTAGAGGAGTTCGCCGCAAACGGAGAAGATCTGGAGCATCTCTACGAATGGCTTGTAGAGGAAAGCGAACCTCGTACCATTGAGCAACTCAGTTTTCTGGTACTGGAGCATCGCTGCAACAGGGAAGAAGAGGCCCTGCTCAAGCAGGGTGACAGAGGGGTAATCTACCAGCCGCAGGATGAGTATGAGGTGGGGCAGCGAATCGTATTCCCTGCGTTTGATTATGCAACGGCTGAGGTGGTGGCGGTGCGAGACGGCAACAATCCGCGCTATGGCCCCTTCCGCGTGATCAAGGTACAACTGGAGAATGAGAGCACCTCTCGAGAGTTTGCCGCTGGCCTGCTGTCGGATCATGCCTTACAGGGAAGTGCAGCTCTGCTTGAGGACACTGATCTCCTGTCGGTCGACCAACTGTACGCTCTGTATGGCCAGAATGTGCGTGAGCAAGTGCAGGACGCCCTTTCGCACAACGATGATTTCGTGCACTTTGCGGGGCGCTGGTACTTGCGCGGACTTATCCCACAGGTGACCCCATTCCATCTCAACATTGCCGAGGCAATGATCTATGAGCGTGCTCAACCTCTAACCCTTTCTGAGCTTCTCGAGGAAGTAGAATTCCCACCTGAGACCAAGGCTTCCGCCCAAGAGTATGCCCTGAGTCACGGACTCAACCACGACTCGCGCTTTGCAGAGATAAGCACTGGCTCCCAGTCAGCCTGGTACCTGAGCGCCTTGATCCCTGGCGGCGTTCGTGACACGCCGACTCGTCTGGTGCCCGCCTATCGGACCCAAGGTGGCGAATGGCTCAACCGCGAACTGAATGAGTTTGTGGCAGAACTTGGGGATGAGGCGGACGAGCTGGACGGAAAGCCGGCGGCTGCGTCCGGCTCCACTGACAGCGTGGAGATTCTCCTGACCTACCCACATCGCCGTGAAGGCACCTTGCCACTCACGTCGCGCGCGCTGGGAATGCTCTCGGAGAAACCAGCCGACCGCTTCATGGTCACTTTTCTTGACCCGCTCAATAGGGAGAAGATCTCGGGCTGGATGGTACCGAGCGAGCGTTACGCCTGGGGCCTCGCTGAGTGGTACCACCGGCACGACCTGCCAGTCGGTGCCTTGCTGGAGCTCCGCCTCGGAGATGACCCGTTCACCTTCCTGGTGAGTTACGAAAGGGGAAGGCGACGCAGTGAGTGGATCAGGGAAGCGGCCGCATCTGGTGGTCAGCTGAACTTCAGCATGCAGCGCAGGGCCTACGGTTGCCGATACGACAAGAGCGTTCTGATTGCTGAGACGTCTGTCGATGCCCTTGATGATTTGTGGACCACAGTCGAGGACGCTGAATCTCTTTTCGAACACTTGGTCATGATCTTCCCCGAACTGGCAAAGCTGAGCGGACAGGGTCTGGTGCATGCCAAGACGCTGTATTCTGCCGTGAACATGACACTTCGCTGCGGCGCTGTACCCATCTTCGCCGAGTTGACCAGGAGAGCGTGCTTCGATCCGGTGGGCGACGGCAACTGGGTCTACGACGGTTTGCTGGGCCACGTGACGTACAAGACGCCAGAGGATATGAGCGAGCGCACAAGGTCGAATCGTCATGATCTGATTGTGGATCGTGTCTATCAGTATGCAGCGAGTGATGAGGGCTAGTATCTGTGAGAGGACTCAGGACAACTGTTGACACCAAGTTTCACATCGATTTGTCGTGGTGGGAGAAGCAGAACAAGGATATCCGCGTCTTCTTGAAGGATCTCCTGTGCGAAGAATGCCGGGATACCGTCGGCGACTTGTCCGATGTGCAGATAGTGGACATGATTGATCCTGAAACAGCCGAGATAACCCAAGTAGATGCAATTTGGGAAGCCATACGCGCCTGCTGCAGCCTGCAGCCTGGTTACATCACAGGGGATACCCCACTCCTCGAAGGCATCTTCCGTCTTTTCTTGGCAAATGGCAACAAGCCGCTGTCTGTGCTTGAGTTGCATGGGCGGCTTGACAAGAAGCCGCCGGAAACCATTCTGCGCATGTTGACGAGGGGGCGCGTGTATCTGGGGATCAGAGCATTGTAGCAGACAGGACAGGACCAAGCGGGGTGGCGTCAATGTCACCCCGTTTTCGTCTCTGCAAATCCTGTGACGTGCTCCTTATCACAGCTGTCGCGTTTTGGATCAGGCCCCGGTCAGCTGCCGCACTCTTCGTGCGCAGCGTTGATGACTGCCAAGGTTCTTTCACTCCTGAAGGACAGATTAGCTTTCTACTTGCTGAGGGACGTCAACAAAGCCATCCGTGGACATGAGGCGATCCCGGATGGGTATCGCATCGCGGGTGCTGCCTCGGCGAGACAGGACAGACGCGCCGCTGCACCTACCTGGCTTAGGACAGAACAGCAGCCATGGGAAGCACGAGACTGTGGCTATGCACGCGACCATGCGAAAGCCCGGTGGGACAGTGTGGCCGAGGGTGGTTGTGTGCGGCGGCCTCGAGGCCTACTTCCCGTCAGAGAGATGGCCATTCACGGCTGTGGTTGCTGACCACGGGCGAGCGGCCAGATTACTCTCTCTGTTCATACGTCGCGGCGCAAATCCGCTCTCACTGCCGCGCAGTGCTTGGACAGCAACAAGGCCGCGCTGGGGCGCCACTCCAGATTCCTGCCGAGCAGCGCTTGAGCCATTCTACGCCGAAACCTCCAGTGCCTCAGACCGACCCGGTCAGAGCCAGACTACAAAGGTACTCGACCACATAAACCTAGGAGGAAGATAATGGACGATGCCACGGTCAGCTGTACCTATTTCGGCAGGTCAGGCCGGGACAACACCGACCACGTCCTGCAGATTGCCAAGGCACGGGCGGAGCAGCTTGGCCTCCGGGCTGTCGTAGTAGCCACGACAACCGGCCAGACCGGTGTGCGTGCAACAGAGGTGTTCAGAGACCACAACGTAGTAGCGGTCACGCACTCGATGGGTTTCAAAGAAGCCAACTACCAGGAGCTTACGGAGGAAAACCGCAGCTTGATCGAGGCCAATGGTGGTCGCATCCTGACCGGTCAACACGCCTTTGGTGGAGTTGGCCGTGCCGTTCGCAAGAAACTAGGCACCTATGAGTTGGAAGAGATCGTTGCCTACACCCTGCGCATCTTCGGCGAAGGCATGAAAGTGGTCTGTGAAATCGCATTGATGGCGGCTGATGCCGGGCTGATTCGGGTGCATGAGCCAGCTGTTGTGATTGCGGGCACTGGGCGCGGGGCGGACACGGCTGTGGTGCTTCAACCCGCCAATGCTCAGAGCTTCTTTGACATGAGGATCATGGAGGTCCTCTGCAAGCCCGGGTTCTACTCGGAAGGCACATAGAGAAAGCCCGTGCGCACTGAGTCTCCACCTCCTACATAGAGGTGCTTCTTCCTGTGGAGACCGAGACATTGTTGAAGGCGTGCAGCTTGTGAATGGTCTCTTCGTCACCTACAAGGGGAATCCAGGCCAGGGCGTATCACGGCGGCTCTTGGCCCCGTGCCGGTATTGCCAACGAGGTACGAGGTGACTATACTGGTGCTGCCGAAGCTGGCGATCCGAAAGGAAAGGACGCGTTGCCTGATGACCAAGGGCAGGACAGACCAGCTGCTGACCAGTTTGCTCTGGGGTGGGGTGGCCGCGGTGGGCCAGTACACCATGCTCTTTCTGACGATCATTCAGCGCATTCACGTGCGCTTTGTAGAGGGTGCGCCCGCGTTTTTCGTGGATCCTCGGGGTCCGATCGCTCTGACCAAGGGCTCCGCCTTGTCAGCGGTGTGGGTGATGACCGTGGCCTTTGGTCTGCTTGTGGCCCTACTTGTCTACTTCAAGCCGCGGCCCAGCAGGCGCCTATGGCTCTCTGTCGCGGCTGTCGCTGCGCTGTTGTCAGCTCTTGCCGCATTGGCCGAACCGCTGTGGGGACTGATCGTCTGGGCAGATTTTGCTGCTCTATACGCCGTGCTCGCTGCCGCCTGACCAGCAGCGAGAGCTCACCGCTCCTGCACGTGTCATGCACAGGCAACGAGCACCTGCATGGCAAGATGTGATGGACAAAAAAGCGGCTGCCGACAAGCTCGGCAGCCGCTTTGCTCTTGATTTCAGCGTCGTTGTGAGCGGGCACACTTGATGCACAAGGTCGCCAGCGGCAGTGCTTCCAGCCGCTCCGGATTGATGGCCTCGCTGCAGCGTTCGCAAATCCCATAGCGCCCCTCCTCGAGCCTCTGTAGTGCCTGCCGAGTCGTCTCCACTTTGGCTTGGGCTTGCTGGCGCAAGGCAAGGGTGAGTTCCCATTCATAGATGGCGGGATCTCCCTTGCCTGGGCCATAGTCCGCTTTCTGCTGCAACCGTGAGTCCAACTGCTCGAGCTCTTTCAGAGCGGATTGCAGCTCGTCTTGCAGTTTCTTCTTCACTGGGTCACACATAGCGAGTCCGGCTCCGCGCTACCGATGTCCTTAGGTCACGCAAGGGGTCTTCCTGGACGATGTGTTGGGTCATCAGCCAAGAAGAGAGAGACGACTCTACGGCTGATCCACTGCCTCAGGAGGGGGCTCCTCCATGGAAGGCTCGTCGGGGGGTTCAAGGGATGCTAGGTCTACAGTCAACGGTGGTTCCTGCATCTCTTCCAGCGGTGGCTTCTCCAACAGGATCTCTTCGGCGGGTGCCAGTGCCGATGCCTCCGCGGCCATCAACGACTCCCGTAGCTCCTCTGCCGGCAACTCAACAGGTATCTCCGGAGGAGGTTCGGGCGCTTCCGCCTCAGCAGCGGCCAGTGGCTCTGTCACTTCTCCTACTGGAGGCTCTGGTGCGACAGGTTCGCCTTCGACAACCTCGGTTTCGATGCCAGCCGTTGTCGTCTCAAGTTGGGGTTCCTCAAGCGGCACCATTTCCTCGCTCGTTTCTGCTTCCACAGGCTGTGGCACCTCAGCTGGTTCTGCCTCCTCAAGCTCGACCTCGGCACTTGGCTCCGGCTCTTCCGGTACGACCGTCGCCCTTCTCTGCTCTTCCCACTCAAACCATTCTTCTTCGGAGACTCGCTTGAGGCTCAAGCCCATCCGCCGCCGTCTGGCGTCTATCTTCACCACGATCAGAGGCAGCACCGTCTCCGCGGTAATCACCTCGCTGGGGTGTCTCGGTGATACATCGGCCAATTCGGAAATGTGGATCAGGCCTTCAATACCATCATCAAGCGCAGCAAATGCACCAAAGTCGGTGATCTTGGTGACAATACCAGTCACCAGCTGACCGACCTCATACCTCTCTTCTACAGACTCCCATGGGTCTGGCTCAAGGAGTCTGAGGCTCAACCCAATGCGTTTGCGCTCTCTGTCAACGCGCAAGACGTATGCGTCCACCTCATCGCCGGTCCGCACTACCTCGCTGGGATGTTTTGTGCGACGCCAGGACAGTTCGGATATGTGAACAAGACCGTCGGTCCCACCGATGTCCACAAACGCGCCGAAATCACACACGTTGCTTACTACACCGTGCACATGGTCACCCTCTCGGAGCTCATCTAGGAGCTTCTCCCGCTGTTGCGCACGCCACTGACGCCGCGCAGTGCGCTCAGAGAAGATCAAACGGCGCTTCTGACGGTCCACTTCCAAAACCCTCAGTGGCATGGTTTGGCCCACCTTCTCCGCCAATCGTGCCTGGAGGCTCGCTTGGCCCATCCGGCGAGAGATGCCACTGATGTGCGAAGCAGGTATAAACCCCCGAATCCTGCCATAGTGGACGATCAAGCCCCCGCGGTTGTAGCCTTTGACTTGCCCTTCCCAGAGATCGCCGCTTTCGTGCAAAGCTTGGGCGTCAATCCAGTCCTGTTCTTGCCGAGCGCGTTGCCAGGAGACGATGATACGACCTTCTTGGTCGGGATTAGGCCTGACGATGTACACGGGTATCTCGTCGCCGATCGATGCGGACTCTACAACCTCCGAGCTCACACGCTGCAAGTCATGCGCGGGGATGAGGCCTTCATGCTTCAGCCCCAGATCGACTATCATGCCTTCTTCAGTGGAAGCTATGATTCGGCTTGTCCGGATCTCTCCCCTCTTGGGACGCGTGTACGCGTATTCTTCCGAAAGCATATCCTGCATGTCGGTCTTTGGCATGTCGAGCTCGCCGGTTTGTGCAATCTCGGGCGCCGCCTGCTCTTCGGCCTCAGCAGTCTCAGCCACAGTCGAAGTCGCCTCGGCCGTCGCTTCTGTCTCCGCCTCTGCAGAGAGTGGCAGCTCCGCCTCCGTCAATGGCTCAGCTCCTTGTACCTCGACAACTGAAGGCAGCTCTTGTTCTTCCGCGCTTGACTCGGTCGGCAAGGTATCTGGCTCATTCCCTGCCGACGGCGCAAGCGGAGTGCCAGCAGGGCCTGCGTTGTCACTCATGGATGCTCCTCCATCACACCGTATTAGCACAGCAAAAAAAGGCACCCGGTGTCCATCCTGACCAAGTCGGAAGCCGAGTGCCTAAGGAATCTGAAGAGGTCTGTAGTAGTATGTGAGTCGGATCTACACAGCTACAGAGCAGACGGACAGATCGTCTCTACTGTCCCAGCGACATCAGCTGCCGCATCGCTGGATGTTTTCTCTTCCCAATAACACTCCGAACAGCGTGAACAGCTCCGAGTCCACTCCCGGCGCAGCCGAACACCTCGAAATGAAGGTTGATGATCATGATCGTCGGTATTAAGATGCATACATTGTACACCATCTCTTGACAGTTGTCAATCATGTGTTATGAGCTTTCTGAGCTCGGAGCGAAGCACAGACACGACCTTCAGCTGGGCTTGCTACAACTCGCCGTGGACTTCGCGCTCCAGCCTCTCGAAGAACTGGGCCATATAGCTGTGGCGTTCGATGGCTATCGTGCGTGCAGTCTCGGTGAAGAGTGAATCCTTGAGCCGCGACAGTTTGAACGTATGCTCGTGCACGGGAGTATGCTCTGGATTAGCTACATCCCCACGCGCCTCGTCCGTGCTGCGATCTGCGTGATCGGGTGACACTGCAGCCCAGAGTCGCTGTGCACACCGGCCAGCAATGGCATAGGCGCGCGCCACACCAATAGCACCTATGGCGTCCAGCTTATCGGCATCGTAGAGGATCTTGGCCTCCAGGCTCTGCGGCGTTGCCGAGCTGCGGAAGCGATGCGTGGCGATGGCATGAGCCACAGCCTCTATCTTGTGTTGCGGATGCCCAGCAAGGATCTGGCGCGCCCTCTGCGCACCAGCCTCGGCGTGACATGACCCACCTTCATCTTCTGCGACACGAGCCACATCGTGCAGCAGAACAGCAGCCCGCAAGATCTCCATGTCAGCACCCTCAGCCTCACCGATGCGCTCGGCCAGGTTCAGAACTCGCATGACATGTTCAAAGTCGTGAGCTGCGTCCTTGCCGGAGTAGTGTGACCTGGCTTCCTCTACAGAGATCATCGACCTGACCTCAGGCGTCTCGATAGAGCATAGGCCGTTGCACCCACTGCAGCGCACTCACCGACAGTCCACAAAGCGAGCAGCCATGTAGCATCCATCCAGAACTGCACCGGGAACAGCTGGATCAGTGTGTCTGAGAAACTGAACAGCCATGTGTCACCTTCGAAGAGCAGGCGGTGAAAGATGGTGAAGAACAGCCCAAAGTTCGTGTAAGCCAGGATGCCGATGATGACCAGGAACGCTACCAAGGCCAGACAGCCGACGAACACCGCCCTCATCGCCCCGTGCCACTCATCGCGGCTGCGCCGGGAGCGAACCAGGGCAAGCAGACAGATCAGGGCACTTGCTGCGTGCACCCACAAAGCGCCACGCATCACTAGCTTGGCATCCACCAAGTGCCTGACCTCACGGATGTTGTAGACCGGCTGGCCCTGCGATTCTAGGGTCGTCAGGTAATCCGCGCCCTCACTGGAGCGCATATAGTGCAGCGTCGCTTGAGCGAGTGAGAGGCGCTCTGGGGCACTGTATCGGTCAGCTGGCGGAAAGGAGGGCTTGCCGTACTCGTAGCGAATAAAGGCCGGAGTGGCCAGCAGGTAGAGATTCGACAACAGCAGCAGCACGGGTGCGCACAGCGCGAGCGCGATGCGGGTAGCGGTTCTCAGAGCTCTGCGGTCTCTTCTCACAGATACACCTCATCCATCTAGTCGGCTGGCTGCCCCAGCAGATAGCGGACCACAATAGCGTGCACAATCTGCTCCACTGGGGCGTGATCGTCGCTGAGTATCTCCCTGGTTTGGCTGCTGAACTCGCGAATGCGCCCGGCGGCACGCAGCGCAACGTCGCGCAGGACAGGGAAGGGCAGATCGGAGAGCCTGCCCCTGATGACGTCCAGTTTCGTGGGCTGTCGCGACGCAATCACAAGACTGTTGAGATCGCTCAACATGTCCATGATGTACACGTTCGGGTAGACACGTTTCAAGGTGCTGGCCACAGCGTCTACGAGTGCGTAGTCGGTCTCTGTGCGCGCCACGTTGATGGCGACAACGCCATCTGGGGTCAGGTGGTCACGAACCTGGTGGAAAAACTCAACCGTGGTCAGCTGGAAGGGGATATAGGGTGGGCGATAGGCGTCAATGACGATCACATCATAGAGACAGCGGCTGCGCGACAGGAAGTAGCGCCCATCTTGCACCGCCACGCGCAGGTTTGGGAGGTTCAATTCAAAGAAGCGTTGCGCGACGTCGACGATGGCGGGGTCAATCTCGACGCCATCGATGGGAATGGGCCCAAACACGGTGCTGTATTGGCGTGCAGTGGTGCCTGCGGCCAGGCCGACAACGCACAGGCTGGACACGGGGGGCGAGAACTGCCCACTCCGGAAGAACGGGACCAGCAGGAAGTAGTCGTACACGTACCCGGTCAGTACCTGCTGTGGATGATAGACTGACTGGATGCCCTCTCCTTCATTCAGCTTGAGCACAAGCTGTTCCCCGCTCCTCAGCACTTGGATGTAATTGTACGCCGAGTCCATTTCATAGACCAGGCCCTGCGTTGGCTTGATCGGTCCCAGCGACCAGAACTGGAGTGCTGCGACCAGCGTCAGCAGCAGGATGTACAACAGCGCCCTGCGGCGTGCGGTCTGCAGCAGGCCCATGACGGCGACCGTGAGCAACAACAGGGAGATGACGAAGAAGCTGCTTCGCGTGCCTAGGTTGGGGATGAGCACGAAAACTGCCGCAAAGGTCCCGATCAGGCTGCCTCCCGTTGACAAAGCGTAGATGCGGCCCGCGGCAGCGCCGCTGGATGCGGCTTCCTCCACGCTGAGGCGGACGGCAAATGGAGAGACGCAGCCCAGCAGAATGACGGGCACCGCGAAAATGGCAACCACGCTGAAGAAAGCGGCGAGCACGGCACCGGCCTGATACGCCGCAAAGCCAACGACAGAGCGACGCAAAATGGGATGGGCCAGGTAGGGGACCCACGCGATCCAAAACCCTGCCCATGCCCCTAGCTGGTGAAGCACGCTGGTTTGCGGATAGCGATCCGCAACTCGCCCCCCTAGAAAGGAGCCGGTGGCCAGATACGCCAACAGCAAGCCGATCAAGACACCCCAAACGGGCAGCGAATTGCCAAAGTAGGGGGCCAGCAGACGCGCAGCGCACATCTCAACGCCCATCGTCGACGCTCCCGCAACGAAAACCAACAGATACAGAACGAAGCGCCTGCTACGCATCCTGGCTTGCCCTGGCCTGCTCCACGGTGCTCCTGTAGGTCACCTTGTGCCGCCTTCCCAGTATCTCTCGCCACAACCGCTGCCCCCGGCGACTGCTGAGGCATGTGATTTAACCCGGTCTGCTACCGCTGACTCACTACCGAACAGGACGCGAAGCTGTGAGTGGTAGAGACGGATCGCGGCCACTTTGGCCCGCAGATTCCTTTCCTCCAGTATCTCCACCACGGGAACAGGTGTACAAGCCCAAGGCCGCAAGGCCAGCTGCAGCTTCTGTGGGTCTTCTGCGTAGGGATAGTCCTCGTAGAAGCGTACCTGGAATCCTTGGCTGTGCAGCCTGTGCGCTGCCTGGGACACGATTTGATGATCTACGTGATGGCCGACGGCGAGAGGCGCACAGACAAATGCTCTGTTAACGGGCAGTGATGTGCTCAGACGCCGTGTAAGCGCTCCCACCAGGTGGTAATCCTCACTATGCACCTCGCCGAACAGAGTCGCCTCACTGCTATAGAGAAACTCGCCACTGTCCGGATGGCGACGATAGATACAGTCGACGTCATCCCAGTGCTCGTATGCAGCTCCCAGGTGGGCCATGGCATTCGCGTCTTCGTGGCGTCGCCGCTGCACGGGATCCTCGGGTTGCGACCAGAGTTGGTGCTGCTCGGCAGCAAAAGGGGATAGCACGTGGTAGTCTGGCACGCCAGCGAAGCAAGTGATAACAAGTGGCTGAAGGCCGCGTTGTGCCTGCTGATGGATGAGACCGCCACATGAGAGAACTGCATCATCCAGATGTGGCGACAAGTACACGAGCTTGGTTTCGGGCCTCATTTCAGAGTCGAACTCCGGGCGCTGAACAGTCAACAGTATATCACCCTTCCAAAGAAAAGCAAAGCTTTTGAAGGCTCTGGGGGCTGGTAGCGAAACCCTTGCCTTTTGAATTGTCGTTCTGTATAATCTCAGAAGGAGTCAACACTTCACAACGAGGTCAAGTCCTTGCAGCTGCAACACATCATCGGCCGGGTCCACTATCTGCCTGGAGCGAGCAACGTCGGATTGATCTTGGGTGAAGGACAACAAGCGCTGTTGATTGACACAGGTGCAGGACAGCGCTCCGGCCGACGCCTTCTGCAGATCCTAGAAGCAAGGGGTCTCCACCTCGCAGCCATCTTCAACACGCATTGTCACGGCGATCACGTGGGGGGCAACGCGTACCTCGTGGAACACACGGGGGCTCAAGTCTATGCTCCCCTGGCCGACTCGGTTGTGTTGGAGTACCCAGTGTGGGGTACGATGTGCATGTTTGGTGGTGCGGATCCTGTGGCCGAGTTGCGAGTCCCCCGGTTCAATCCGCAGCCCTGTTCGGTTGACGTGCGCGTGAGCGAAGGTGAGGTGCATGTCGCTGGCGTGAAAGTGCAGATCGTTCCCCTCCCGGGCCACACCGGGACACACACCGGCTATATCGTAGACGATGTCTTTTTCACCGGGGACATCTTGGCCGGGGCAGAGGAACTGGCCAATAACGCCATCTGCTATGCCTATAGCACTGCCAAGCGACTGCAAAGCCTGGAGAAGCTTCGGCGCTACACCTGCTCCTATTATGTTCTGGGGCATGGTAGAGTTGAGTCTGACATCAGCAATCTGATTGAGCGCAACATCGCTCAGGTGACGGACGCGCTGGACTTTATCAAGGGCTACCTCAGAAAGGGTTGCGCCGAGGCGAGCGAGATACTGACCGCCATCTGCGAACGCTACGGCATCGAGATACGCAATCTCAAGCAGTACTATCTCCTGAACCCTACTCTCTACTCCTACCTCAGCCACCTGAGCAACGAAGGTGAAATCAAGTACGAGGTCAGGGATAACCGACTCTTGTGGTGCATCGAAGAGAGGAGATGAAGAATGCTCATCGTGAATGGGACCCTGGTGACGTTTGGAGAGAATAACCAGCTCATCACAGACGGTGCCATACGTGTCCATGATGACGTGATCTCAGACGTGTCTACGACGGCCGACCTGCGGGCCAAGTATCCGGCCGAGACGGAGCTGGACGCTGGGGGCAAGTTGGTCATGCCCGGCCTGATCTGTGCGCACACCCATTTTTACGGGTTGTTCGCTCGCGGCATGGGGCTCGGAGGCGAGGCACCGGCAGATTTCGCACAGATACTGGAATCCCTATGGTGGCGTCTGGACAAGGCTCTGGACTTGGAGGACATCCGCTTGAGCGCCCTGGTCTGTCTCATTGACGCTATCCGCAACGGAACGACGACACTCATCGACCATCACGCGTCACCAAATGCGATTGGCAACTCCCTGGACGTGATCGCTGAAGCGGTGAGACAGAGCGGGGTGCGGTGCTGTTTGTGCTACGAGGTCTCGGATCGCGATGGCCCGCAGGCCGCTCAAGCCGGGCTGGATGAGAACGCGCGGTTCATTTCGCAAGCGCGGAGCGAGGGAGGTCAAGTCGCTGCCACCTTCGGCCTGCACGCGTCGCTGACCCTATCGGACGAAACGCTGGCCCGCGCCGTGGACATGGCCGATACACTGGATGTTGGCTTCCACATCCACGTCGCTGAAGGTACGGCCGATGTGGAAGATGCACTGGCCAAGTACGGGCAGCGGGTGGTGGAGAGGCTGGCTGAGCGGGGAATCCTGGGTCCCAAGACAATCGCCGCGCATTGCGTTCATGTGAACGACGATGAGATGCAGATACTCAAGCAAACTGGGACGCGTGTGGTCCACAATCCGCGCTCCAACATGAACAACGCGGTCGGCACGGCCCGCGTGCCTGAGATGCTGGAGGACTCTATCGAGGTTGGTTTGGGCAACGATGGCTTCTCCAACAACATGTTCAGAGAGATGAAGACGGGGTACCTGGTGCACAAGCTGGTCAAGCGGGATCCTCGCGTTCTGGGAGCTGACCAAGTGCTGACGATGGCAGTGCAGAACAACGCACGAACGGCCGGCCTGTTCTTCCCTCGCTCCATGGGAGAGCTCACGCCGGGAAGCTATGCCGACCTCGTGTTTCTCGACTATATCCCGCCAACTCCGCTCACCGCGGGGAATCTGCCATGGCATGTCATCTTCGGCATGGATGGCTGCCACGTTAGCACGACGGTCGTGGCGGGCAGGGTACTGATGCACGAGCGCGAGCTGAAGACATTGGATGAGGAAGCAATCTGCGCAGAGGCCAGGAAACTGGCGGCCAGACTTTGGCAACGGGTATGAAGTGGTAGTTCGGAGGAAAGGCTGGTTACGAGGCGATGGATGAGCAGGGCAAGGACAACGTGCAGCAACCCAAAGTGAGTCAGCGTCGCCCCAGTGGACCAATCATTGTGGGCGTTTTTTTTGCCCTGGTGGCCGTGATCCTGACGGTCGTAGGCCTCTGGCGCGAGGACAACCTGTCATTGCGCAATGCGGTACTGGGCATCGTGGTGGGTGGTGGCAGCTGGGGGCTGATTAGTTGGGCTGTCGCTTCTGCCGCCGCACAAGTTGAGGAAGATGTAGCTTCAAGGAGAGGCAACGATGGTTGACCTTGTTGTGGTCCATAGGCTCTCCTTCGGCGCCCGAAGGGATGAGCCCCGTGGCTGAGCAGCCGCAGCCGGCGTGTGCCGTTCGACTGGCGCCAGTGGCTTCGCTGCCCGCCTAGCCCACCCGGATCGGAGGTAGTATGTCAGACACTATGCGCGTTCAGCCACTTGAGGTGCTGCTCAATTGGATCCTGGCGGAGTTTAAGGGGTCCGAGTCCGTATTTGGGATTCACCGCTCCCTGTTTCACAGGCCCAGAAAGGACAGTCCTTTCGCCGTCGAGGATATGTTCGGGCAATACCTGGCCACTCCAATCGGCCCCGCGGCGGGGCCGCACACGCAGCTAGCCCAGAACATCATCTGTGCCTGGCTCTCCGGCGGGCGCTTCATCGAACTCAAGACTGTTCAGATCATGGATGAGCTCGAAATCGCCCGCCCCTGCATTGACATGGAGGACGAGGGCTACAACGTCGAGTGGTCGCAGGAACTCAAGCTGGATGACTCAGCCCTGGAGTACATCAAAGCGTGGGTCTTGATTCACATCCTGCACCGGCTGCTTGGCTTTGAAGGCGAGGCCCAGATCGGAACGATTTTCAATATGAGCGTCGGCTACAACCTGGATGGGATACAGAGCGCACCGATGACCCGCTTTATGGATCGAATGGTTAACGCATCTGAGGAGATTGCTGAAATCCAGACCATACTTCGCGCGCAGTTCCCCCAGTTTGCCGACATTGAGATTCCCCCTCGACTCACAAACAACGTAACGCTTTCTACCATGCACGGTTGCCCACCGGCAGAGATTGAACGGATTGTCCGCTATTTGCTGGAGGAGAGAGGGCTGCACACCACGGTCAAACTCAACCCTACTTTGCTGGGCAAAGAGTCTGTGTTGCGCATTCTCCATGATGATCTTGGTTTCCGGGAGATTCAGATCCCTGATGCCGTGTTCGAACATGATCTGCAATACGACCGGGCGTTAGCATTGATCCACACACTCAAGCAGGTGGCTGCCAAGCGCAACCTGAACTTTGGGGTCAAGCTGAGCAACACGCTGGCGATGGCGAATCACAAAGGGAATCTAGCTGGCGCGGAAGTGTACATGTCGGGACGTGCTCTCTATCCCATCACCATCAACTTGTTTCGCAAGTTGGCACAAGAGTTCAACGGTGATTTGAATGTCTCGTACTCGGCGGGGGCAGATGCGCTCAACATCACCACCATCCTCGCGGCTGGCGCCCGCCCGGTCACTGCTGCCACGGACCTACTCAAGCCGGGCGGCTATTCAAGGCTCCTTCAGTACCTGGAGAACCTGGAACAGGGGATGCGTGACAGGGGCGTCTCCAGCCTGGATGAGCTGGCTCAAGACAGACTGGCAAACCTGGATAGGGCGGCGAGCGAAGCATTGCAGCATCCGCGCTACAAAAAGGGCTACCATCCATATGGGCTGCCCAAGGTTGAATCTGGGCTTGAAGCCTTTGATTGCATCACCGCGCCATGCATGGAACAGTGCGCCGTGTGTCAGGATGTGCCTGACTATGCTTGGCTGATTACGCAGCGAGAATACGACCGGGCGCTGGAGGGTATCCTTGGCCCGAACCCGCTCCCGGGCGTTACGGGCTATGTTTGCACGCACCTGTGCCAAACACGCTGTACGCGGAACAACTACGACCAGCCGGTGGCGATCCGGGCACTGAAGCGCTTTGCGTCTGCAAGAGGCCGGGTCTCGATGCCCGTGAGCAAAAAAAGCCATCACAAAGTGGCTGTCATCGGTAGTGGGCCGTCCGGGCTGGCGGCGGCCTATTACCTTGCCTTGAATGGTGTCCAGGTGACGGTTTTCGAGGCCAAGGACAAGGCGGGCGGCATGTTGGCGGTTGCACCTGCTTTTCGACTCCCGCCGGCCATTGTCCAGCAGGACATCGATCGCATCATGGGAATGGGCGTCGGGATCGAACTTGGCCACCCCATCACTACTCCGCCAGAGGATTTGCTCAGCCGAGGCTTTGATGCCGTTTACATCGCGTGTGGTTTCCCGAAAGACACTCGATTGAGCATTGAAGGGATAGAGGCCCCAGGTGTTTTTGCAGCACTGGATGTGCTGGAACGGACGGCGCGAGGGGAGATGCTTGACCTGGGCACCACGGTTTTGGTGATCGGTGGAGGCAACACCGCTATCGATGCCGCTCGAACGAGCCAACGGATAACCGGCAAGCCGGTGACAGTCGTCTACCGGCGAACAGAGCACGAAATGCCTGCCACAGAGGAAGAGAAGGAGCAGCTTCTTGAGGAAGGCAATACCCTGCTGGAACTCGCTTCGCCCACCAGAGTCATCCTGAGGAATGGGCGTGTCGGTGCACTGGAGTGCGTGCGCAATAGGCTGGGCGAGGCAGGCTCGGACGGGCGCAGGAAGCCGGTGCCGATTGCGGGAAGCGAGTTTGAGATGGAGGCTGATTCGATCATCGTCGCCATTGGCCAACAGCCAGATATCGCTTTCTTAGACGGAAGCGCCGTCTCTCTGCACGCGGCTGGAGCCATCGCGGTTGATCCTCAAACCGGACTGGCAGGTACACGCCGCCTGTACGCGGGCGGTGACGCGGTTCGAGGACCTGCGACTGTCGTCGAAGCCTGCTCTGATGGTCGACGGGCCGCCGAGGCCATCTGTGCGCAGCTGGGAATCGAATTCGAGCTGTTGCCACACCGCAGGACAGTGCTCTCGGAAGACGAGATCCTGCAAGCGAAGCGCGTCCGGGCCAAGAAGGAGGAGCAGCACAAGTCAGAGATGCTCCCAGTGGCGCGACGTGTAGGCTTTGACTTGGTCGAGAAGACGCTGACCGAGGATGCAGCGCGGAGCGAGGCGGCTCGATGCTTGCAGTGCTCCAGCTTCTGCGACAAGTGTGTGGAAGTCTGCCCCAACCGCTCCAACTATACCTACTTCGTCTCGCCGCTAGATGTCCCGCTGCCTCTACTTTCTTGCCGGGATGGCAGACTGGGAGTGACTGCCAAAGAGTTCCTTCACATTGAGCAGGCCCGGCAGATTATCCATGCGCATGATTTCTGCAACGAATGTGGCAACTGTGCGACCTTTTGCGTCCACCAAGGCAAACCCTACCAGGACAAGCCGCGGCTGTTTCTGGAGGAGAGTGATTTCCAGTCGGAAGACGACAACGCTTTCTACATCGAGCAACACAGAGGGGGATGGAGCATCCGCAGGCGGGAAGGCGGCAAGGAATCGCGGCTCGCTATGACCAGCGGTACTGATGAGATCACATTCGAGAACGATTGGTTGAGGACGAGCTTCTCAGCTCATGATTTCCAGGTTAAGACTATGGAGTTGAAACAGGAGCTGGAAGCAGAGTTCTCCCTGGTTGGGGCAGCGGAAATGTATGTGATTCTGAAGGGGGTCAGCACCTCCTTGCCGTTCTTGCCTTTCAGGCAGAGCTAGAGTCGACTCGCAGGCCTATGCCAGAGCCCGGCGCCCTGTCTGGAATCTGGAGGGGTGTAGGCCCGGCTCGAGGCTAGCGGGGCGCCAATGCAGAATGAACAGAGATCGGCAAGCACCTCTGTCTTTGGTGAGCACTCCAGGTATCCCCCTCTTCGGTCAACAGGCAGGAGCTATCGATGCGCCTGATGGAGGCGCTCCAAATCCGCAAGGGTGAGATTGTCACCTTCGTTGGGGCGGGGGGCAAAACCACGGCCATGTATCGTCTTGGTCGCGAGCTCGCCGACCAGGGCTGGCGGGTAGTGACCACAACGACTACGATGATCCGGCCGCCTTCGCTTGAGCAGACAGAAGCCCTGATTGTCGAGAGCGACCCGGCGCGAGCACTCCGATTGATAGGAGAAGCCCTGATCCACAGTAGCCTCATCACACTGGCTGCCCGACGACTTGTCGCCGATAATAAGCTAAAGGGCATCCAGGCTGGTCTGGTTGGAGCGCTTGCTGAACTGGCGGATGCGGTCATTGTCGAAGCGGACGGGGCACGGGGCCTGTCTCTCAAGGCACCAGCTGCGCATGAGCCAGTTCTTCCCCCAGAGACCACTTTGCTCGTCCCGGTAGTGGGAATAGACGCCGTCGGCTGCAGGCTGTCCGAAGAAACTGTCCATCGCCCGAACCTGGTCGCTGCCTTGACTGGGCAGACGCATGGCGAGCTGATAAGTGCTGTGACACTGGCCAGGCTTCTCGTTCACCCTCAGGGAGGGCTCAAAGGAGCCCCTGCTTCAGCTCGAGTGGCACCGCTGATCAACAAAGTGCACGACGAGCCGACTTTGGCAGCTGCACGTGAGGTCTCAAGATCCGTGAAAGGCCATGCTGCCCTGGATAGAGTGCTGATCGGAGCCGTTGCAGCGGGTGTCCCGGTTGTCGAATGCTGGCGACGGGTCTCGGCGATCGTACTAGCGGCTGGCGCATCGCAGCGATTCGGCCGCCCCAAGCAACTCCTGGCTGTTGGTGGAACAACCATGATCGAGCATGTGCTGCGGACGGTGCGCGAAACCAGCGTGGATGACGTAGTGGTTGTTCTAGGTCACCTCGCGGCGCAGGTGACGAAGTACGTACCTGCGTCGTGCCGCACTGTGCTCAATAAGGACTGGGACGCGGGCATCAGTTCATCAATACGTGTAGGGCTCCAAGCGATTGAGCGCCGGGTCGCGCCATCGACTGGGCGCAGCTCAGCCGCGGCTCACCGGTGGCCGGGCACGGCGCAGGCGGCGCTTTTTGTGCTGGCGGATCAACCGCGCCTCAAGAGTGAAGACATCGAGGCCATCCTGCAAGCCTACTATGGCACGACGAAGCCAATCGTGATCCCAGTGTACCAGGGGCAGCGCGGCAATCCAGTCCTGTTCGATCGCCGGCTGTTCCCTGCGTTGGAGCGTTTGCGTGGGGATGTGGGGGGGCGCGACGTGGTCGCGCGCTTCCCAGATCAGGTTCTGGATGTCCAAGTGCCTTCCCGGGGCATATTCTCCGACATAGACACGGCCGATGACTATGAGCGGTTCCTGGGAGAGAACCAGAGGACAGGATCAATTCCATGATCACAAGGGCGGAGCTGTACCGAGCACGTAGCTTAGTCATTGACATGGATGGCGTGTTGTATCGTGGGGATGCGCCTGTCGAGGGCGCGGGCGAGTTTCTGGATTTCTTGCGCCAGACGGACCACCCTTTCGTGTTGCTCACCAACAACTCAACGCTAACGGCCGCACAGTACGTAGCTAAGCTGGCCCGCATGGGCATGGAAGTGGAGGAACACTGCATCTTGACGTCGGCAGAAGCCACGGCGGTGTATCTTGCACAGACCGCTTTGCCTGGCGCCCAAGTCTTTGCCATCGGCGAGGACGGAGTGCGCACAGAGTTGGAGAAGCGTGGTTTTGAACTGCGAGATGATGCGGACGTGACGTACGTCGTCGTAGGCATGGACCGCGGAGTCACGTACGCCAAGCTGGCGACGGCAACTCTCGCCATTCGGGGCGGTGCCAAGTTCATCGGCACCAACCCAGACAGAACCTTTCCTGGAAACCTCGGTCTTCTGCCAGGGAACGGAGCCATTCTTGCAGCCCTCCAAGCCGCAACGGATACTGCTCCGCAAGTCATCGGGAAGCCGCAGCCTGCTATCTTCGAACTCGCATTGCAGAAATTGGGTGCAGACCCTCAAACATCAGCAATGATCGGCGATCGTCTGGATACCGATGTCCTCGGGGCACAGCAGCTGGGTCTGATGACCGTGCTGGTGCTCAGCGGAGTGACCGATGCGCAGCTGTTGGCAAGGTCAACCGTTGTGCCCGACAAGGTCTACGAAGACATTGCTGCCTTCTATCGTGCGTGGCGCGATGCGGTGGCAGCACGTGATTGAGCCGCAGGATCTCGTCGTCCCGGTGGCTGGGTATGGATGAACCTGATATGGCAGACAGACTCCAGCTGACGGATCTGTCAGTTGAGCAACTGACGTCTTGGGTGACTAACCAGGGCGAGCCCTCCTACCGTGCCACACAACTTTTTGAATGGATCCATCGCTCACTGGTGTTTGATTTCGGCGCGATGACCAATCTCCCGCTGAGTCTTCGCCAGACACTCGCTGACGTGGCGTCGGCTCAGTCGCTGGTGCCACTGGAAGCCCTGACTTCGGCAAATGGTCTCACTACCAAGACGCTGTTCCGACTGCGTGACGGTGAGACTATTGAGGCAGTACTGATGCGCTACGAGTCCCGTCGAACGGTATGCATTTCTTCACAGGTTGGTTGCGCCATTGGCTGTCCCTTTTGTGCTACTGGGCAGAGCGGGTTCAAGCGCAACCTGTACACCAGCGAGATTGTGGACCAGGTACTCTATTACGCCCAGCAACTGAAAGTGCAGGAGGAATCCATCACCAACGTCGTCTTTATGGGCATGGGCGAGCCTTTGGCCAACTATGACGCAACGTGGCATGCTATTCGGATCCTAAACGACCGGCGCGGTATTGGGTTGGGAGCTCGGCGCTTTACGATCTCTACGGTAGGATTGGTGCCGGGTATTCGACGCCTCGCGCAGGAGAGACTCACCGTTGGTTTGGCCGTGTCTCTGCATGCAGCGAATGACAAGTTGCGGGACCGCTTGGTGCCCGTGAACCGTCGCTATCCTCTGTCAGAACTGATCGCTGCCTGCCAGGAGTATGCAGGGCGAACAGGCCGGCGCGTGAGCTTTGAGTATGCGCTGATCCAAGGGGTCAATGATGGCCCAGAGCAGGCCACCGAGTTGGGTCACCTGTTGCGTGGCCTGCTCTGTCATGTCAACCTGATCCCGCTCAACCCCACGGAAGGCTGTGATGATCAACCGTCAGACCGCCGGCGCATGATATCTTTTCGGCGCACGCTCACGCGGATGGGGATTGGAAATACTATGCGCTTGGCACGAGGCGTTGACATACAGGCCGGGTGCGGCCAGCTGCGTTCGCGCTACTGTGGCTAGATCTTGCGCCGCAGACCTAGTGGTCAAGAAAATCTGAGAAGGTCTTGATTTTTCGCCGAATCCAGAGTATGATTGCCTTATGAAGAGTGAACGGCGGGTGAAGATAGCAGCGTCCCTTCTATCGGCGGACTTTACCCGGCTGGGGGAGCAGGTGAGAGACGCTGAGGCAGCCGGCGTCGACCATATCCACATTGATGTAATGGATGGCCGGTTTGTGCCGAACATTACCATGGGGCCCCTGGTGGTCAAGGCGGTGCGCCGCGTGACATCTCTGCAGCTGGTCTCGCACTTGATGATCGTGGAGCCGGACCGCTACATCGCCGATTTCGCAGCCGCGGGCAGCGATTGGATTGCCGTGCATCAAGAGGCCTCCCCGCATCTGCATCGCACCATACAGCAGATCAAAAGCCTGGGTCTGAAAGCCGCGGTGGCACTCAACCCAGCCACACCAGTTACTCTTGTCGAAGAGGTTCTGGAGTACGTTGAGGGGGTCCTGGTGATGACCGTGAATCCGGGATTCGGCGGTCAGGAATTCATAGAGAGCATGTTGGGCAAGATCAGACAGGTGAGACGGCTGCTTGACGAACGGCGGCCGGCAGCTGAAGTAATGGTGGATGGAGGTATTAACGCGCAGACAGCTCCTCTTGTTGTGGCGGCGGGAGCCACAGTGCTTGGAGCCGGGACAGCCGTGTTTGGCGCAGAAGGGAGCGTAGCAGAGGCAGTTGAGAGACTGCGGAGGAGTATCGAAGGCCTACCACAAGTGTTTGACACAACAAGAAAGCCAGCACCTGTTTAGGGTGCTGGCCTTCGGCGGCAGTAACGGCCCGCTAGGTCTTGTGGAGCGTGCGCAGGCAGCGCGTGCATACGTTAAGACGCCTAGTGGTCCCACCGTCCTGGATAGTCACCTGCTGAATGTTCGGCAACCAACGACGTTTTGTAGCCCTTTTAGAATGGCTTACGTTGTGGCCAAACTGTGGTCCCTTTCCGCATACATCACATCTCACTGGCATTCGGAACTACCTCTTTTTTCTAGTATAGACAATACTCTGGGAATGTCGAGAAATAATACCACAAGAAGCAATTTCGCGCAAGTCCTGGCGGTCGCCGAGGAGAGTGGTAATGACTGAGGAGAGTAGGCTGGGCCGGATTGAGGTCTCACCTGCAGCGATTGCTGGCCTGGCAGCTGCAGCAGTGCTGGAATGTTACGGCGTAGTGGGCATGTCCCGCCCCACAGTGTATGGGCGCTTTGCTGATGTGCTGCAACGCGATCACCACCGGCGCGGCATTATGGTGAAAGTTGTGGAGCAGCGGATCATCATTGATCTGTTTGTGGTCTTGGAGTACGGTGTCCGCATCAGTGAAGTAGCTCATAATATCATGGAAAACGTTAAATTCCGCGTGGAGAAAGCTCTGGGCGTTCCCATTGCCGAGGTGAACGTTCACGTAAAGGGCTTGAGGATAGGCGCCAAGTAGCGAGTGATTGCCATTGATACCGCAGGCGGGAGAAGAGCAGTCCTGGCACTTCAGGCGCTGATGAACTGGGCTCGGGTCAGCATGGGATGTCGGCAGGCAAGGGGAGGTACATGGATTGAGTAGGCACCGCGATACATCCAGCAATGGTGCACTCTCGACTGCATGTGCAGGAGCGAAGAATAGAGTGATCACGCGCTGTGATGGGCTTGAGCTTAGACAGCTCATCGAGAATGGTACCGCGTGCCTGGAAACGGAGATTGACTTTATCAACTCGCTGAACGTCTATCCAGTGCCCGATGGCGACACTGGGACGAACATGTTCCTGACCATGCAAGCAGCCCTGCGTGAGATATCAACGGTCTCAGACCACGCCGCTTCTTCGGTAGCAGAGGCGTTGGCACACGGCTCGCTGATGGGAGCACGCGGCAATTCGGGCGTCATTCTCTCTCAAGTCTGGCGGGGGATGGCCAAGCACCTTGACGGCAAACAGTACCTGACTGCCTCTGACTTGGCCCTTGCGCTGCATGAAGGCGCAGTCACTGCCTACAAGGGGGTCATGAGACCTGTTGAAGGGACTATCTTGACCGTCGCTCGTGAGGCTGCCGAGGCCGCCATGCTGGCCGCAGCGGAACGCGATGACATGGTGTACGTCGTCGAACGTGTCGTGCAACAGGCTGAGGACGCTTTAGGCCGGACACCGGATTTGCTGCCTGTGCTCAAGGAGGCGGGCGTGGTTGATGCGGGTGGCCGCGGCCTGTATGCCATACTGGAAGGCATGCGGCGCTATTGGCGAGGTGAGCGAGTCACCTCTGCACCGGCTGCAAGACTGGGAGCTAGATTGGAAGAGGTAGAACCCGTGCACGCGCCCGAACATGAGTATGGCTACGATGTGCAATTCCTCATCGACGGGCGTGATCTGCCAATCGAGGAGATACGTGAGACGATTACGAGCATGGGAGACAGCGCCCTGGTGGTCGGAGATGCGAATACCCTCAAAGTGCATGTGCACTCTGACGATCCGGGACGGATCATAAGCTACGCAACGAGCAAAGGCGCTCTCAGGGATGTCGTTGTGGAGGATATGCAAGAGCAATATCGCCAGTTCCTGGCCAAGCAAGGGGAGACGCAAGTGATCGCCGCATCCGTCTCGGAGCCGTTGAGCGACGTCGCTGTCGTTGCAGTAGCGAATGGCGAGGGACTGCAGCGTGTCTTCGAGAGCTTGGGGGCTGCCGCAGTAGTGCCCGGTGGACAGACCATGAATCCCAGCACAGAAGAGTTGCTGACGGCGATGTCAGCTCTGTCCACCGACAAGGTAATCCTGCTGCCGAATAACCCCAACATTATCCTGGCTGCTGAGCAAGCCCAGCGAATGGCGGACCAGGAAGTGGTGGTTGTCCCGACGACTACGATACCGCAGGGTATCAGTGCCCTGCTGGCCTTTAATTATCAGAGCGATCTAAAGACCAATGCTGATCTGATGGAGCGAGCAGCCTCGCAGATCCAGACTATTGAGATTACCACTGCCATTCGTTCGGTACACATAAATGGCTTGAGAATCCGGGAGGGACAGTTCATTGGTCTGCTCAATGGTGAGCTTGTCGAGGCCGGCAATAACCTGCAACAGGTCACACAGGCAGTTCTGCAGCGGATAGACATCGCCCGGTATGAGATCATAACCGTGTATTGGGGCGAAGATATCACCAAAGAGCAGGCAGAGGAGCTGGCTTCGTGGATAGCTGGCCACTATCGGGACAAAGAGGTTGAGCTAGTCGAGGGCAAGCAGCCCCACTACCGCTATATCATCTCCGCAGAATAGCAGGATTGTGGAGGGATCTGGGATGACAAGGATAGTGACCGACAGTTCATCGGACATATCACCACGTCTCGCAGCTGAGCTCGGTATAACGGTCTTGCCGATGAGGATTCGGTTTGGTACGGAGACCTACTACGACAGTGTCGATATCAGCCGCGCGGACTTTTATCGGTACTGGGCAAAGAGAACTGGTCGGCCGACCGCTCAACCACCGACGGTCGAGGAATTTCAGCAGGCCTACCGGAGATTGCTCAGCAATAGCGATCAGGTACTGTCTATTCATGTCTCGTCCAGCCTAAGCTCAACTGCACAGGTTGCTCGAGATGCCACAAAAGCGTTCCTGGGACGGGGCAAGATCACAGTCATTGACTCCCGAGTGATCTCGTGGGGACTTGAGATCCTGGTCACTTTCGCCGCAGAAGCAGCCAAGCGTGGGGCATCTGTCGAAGACATCGTGCGGCTGATTCGCGGCGTCATTCCTCATATCTACATGGTCTTCCATGTAGAGGACCTGGATTCCGTGGAGGGTCGCAGGTATCGCGGTATGAAGCGCCTGCCTAGCGAGAACTTGCCAAGCACCAGACCCCTTCTGATACTGGAGGATGGCGAACTCATACCGATGGAGAGGGTCCGTAGCCGCGGCACATTGACCGAGCGCCTTTTTGAGTTCGTTGCCGAGTTTGCACGTTTTGACCGAGCAACGATTCTGCAGGGACGCCTTGCGAACGGGGCACAGTCGTTGTTCGAGCACCTCATTGATGCTTTCCCTGACAAGCGATTGGATGTCAAGCCCTACGGCCTTGTGCTGGCTACTTACCTGGGGCCGGATGCATTGGGCGTGTGTGTCTACGAGGGAAGGTAGTCCTACATGTGGGTGCATTACGTCTGCGAGCAGCAACGTTGGTAAGGGATCCGGATGCAGCCTGATTTCCAGAAGCTGATCAAGATACTGGTGGCGGAACGCGAAGACGGTTGCCGGGATCGCCTTGTCATTGGCGGCCTGGACAGCTTCCTGGCTGTCTGGCTGGACGAGGCCGGGGCTGCGACGGAGCCAGTGGATCAAACCCGCGTAGCTGAGGTCACTGCTCGGCTTCAAGGATATGCGCAAAAGTCGGTTCAAGAACGGGCTGTCGCTGTGCGAGAGACGGTGAAAGCACTGCAAGCTCAGACGCAGGAGGTACCTGCGGTACGAGAGAGTCAGCCTGGGCAGAAGGAGGCATCGCAGCCAGCGGCCGGGCAGCCAGAGCAACCGAAACTGAGTCTAGACTCGCCGCTGAGCGCTCTAAGGGGTGTCGGTTCTGCGCAGGCGCGCCGCCTGGAACGATTGGGTGCACGTACGATCCAAGATCTACTCTACCTCTTCCCGCGACGCTACGATGATTTCAGCAATCTCAAGACCATCAACCAGCTGCGGTACGGCGAGGAAGTGACTGTCGTCGGTGTGATCTGGCAAGCGAAGAACCAGAAGACCCGGAGGGGAATCAACCTGACAAAGGCGATCCTCTCTGACAGTACCGGGACTCTTGAGGCAGTCTGGTTCAACCAGCCCTATCTGATACGACAGTTGCGAGCGGGACGCCGAGTTGTGCTGAGTGGTCGCGTGGATCAGTACCTTGGACGCCTCACCCTCCAATCTCCGGAGTGGGAACCTTGGCGGGACAAACTTGTGCACACTGGACGCTTGGTGCCTGTCTATCCCCTCACGGAAGGTCTAAGCGGGCGCCGCATGCGGAATCTCGCCAAATCTATCGTGGAGAACTGGGCCCCTCGAGTGGTGGACTGCCTGCCCAAGGCGCTGCGGGAGAAGTACAACCTGGTGGATGAGACGACTGCTATCCACCAGATTCATTTCCCAGATGATTGGGATTCTCTTGCTCGCGCACGCCGGCGGCTGAGTTTTGAGGAGCTGCTGCTTATTCAGTTGGGCGTTCAGAAACAGCGTTTTGTGTGGCAGCAGCGCCCGGGCCGCCCCATGGCTGTAGACCACAGGATGCTAAGCGCCTTCGTGGACGCCTTGCCATTTACCCTGACAGCGGCGCAGCAGCGCGTTTTGCAGGAGATCAGCGAGGACCTGCAGCAAGCCCGCCCAATGAGCCGTCTCTTACAGGGAGACGTGGGTTCCGGAAAGACAGTTGTGGCTCTGGCCGCTATGCTTGTCGCAGTGGCGAACAGCATGCAAGCCGTGATCATGGCTCCGACGGAGATTCTGGCCGAGCAGCACTACCAGACGCTGACCACGTTATTGCGCGAAACAGCGGAGGGAGTGCGTGAGCGGGACGAAAACGCTGGCGAGCTGATATCCCGACTGCAGGTAGACGTACTTACGGGCAGCTTGAGTCCCGCCGAAAAAGAGGAGCGGCGCCGTCAGATTGCATCAGGCGAACTTGACATCGTTGTGGGGACGCACGCGCTGATTCAAGAGGGGGTGGCTTTCAAAGACCTTGGGCTGGCAGTCATTGACGAGCAGCATCGCTTCGGCGTTGCCCAACGGGCAACCTTGCGTCAGAAAGGGCACAACCCGCATGTGCTGGTAATGAGTGCAACGCCGATCCCCCGCACTCTGGCGCTGACCTTGTACGGTGATCTCGATATATCGACCATTGATGAACTGCCACCCCATCGGCAGAAGATTATCACCAAGTGGCTGGCACCTCTGGAGCGAGAACGTGCATATGCGTTCTTGCGCGGACAGGTGGAAGAGGGACGACAGGCTTTTATCATTTGCCCGCTGGTTGAAGAATCAGAGAGGGTCGAAGCGAAGGCTGCGGTAAGCGAATACAAACGGCTCCAAGACGAGATTTTTCCTGACTTGCATCTGGGGCTACTCCACGGGCGGATGAGTAGCGGCGACAAAGAGGACGTCATGGCGCACTTTCGCCGAGGCGAGTATCAGGTATTGGTAACGACCCCGGTCGTTGAGGTGGGGATTGACGTCCCCAACGCCACAGTGATGTTGGTCGAGGGGGCGGATCGTTTTGGCCTTGCTCAACTGCATCAGTTCCGTGGGCGCGTGGGACGCGGGGAGCATCAATCCTATTGTCTGCTATTGGCAGAGTCGCCTTCTTTCGGAGGGGAGCAACGTCTAGAGGTCATCGAAACCACAGAGGACGGTTTTCTGTTGGCTGAAGAGGATCTCAAGATGCGCGGGCCAGGGGAGTTCTTCGGAACACGGCAAAGCGGCCTGCCGGATTTGCGGGTGGCGAAACTGAGTGATGTGCGCGTCCTAGAGCAAGCGCGTCAGGCGGCGTTGGAGCTGTTTCGTGAGGATCCGTCACTATCACAACCTGAATACCAGTTGCTGGCTCAACGCGTCCGGGAGTTCTGGGGAGCAAGAACGGACTTGAGTTGATGGGACCCTCCTGGGAACCGACTGGGCTGTGGGGCGTCCGGCCATCGGCGCAACGGCACATGGGGGAGCGATGACAACAGCCATATACCCGGGCACCTTTGATCCAATCACCAATGGGCACGTCGACGTGGCTACTCGTGCGGCATCTTTGTTCGAGCGCTTGATTGTAGCTGTCTACGACCGTCCGCTCAAGAGTCTCCTGTTCTCAACGTCGGAGCGGCTGGAGATGACCCGCGAGGCGCTCAAGGATCTGCCAGGAGTAACGGTACAGAGCTACAGTGGGCTGACAGTCAACTTTGCCCGAAGCGTCGAGGCTCGCGTGATCGTACGAGGTTTGAGGGTGCTGTCCGACTTTGAATTGGAGTTTCAGATGGCCTTGATCAACAGGAAGTTGGCGCCTGAGATTGACACCATATGCCTGATTACCAGCCAGGACTATGCCTTCCTCAGCTCCAGCGTCACAAAGGAGATCGCGATGGTGGGGGGCTGTGTGAATGAGATGGTCCCACCGCACGTGTCCCTAGCCTTGGAGGAGAAGTTCCACAGTTTGGGGTCAGACGCGGGTGACAAAGTGAGGATTGTGTCACTGCGGGATTAGCCAGCTCTGTCAATCTGCCTGGCGTATCTCTCCGATGAAAGGTGGTGATCGTCATGGATATCCTGGTAATAGTGGACCGCCTTGAGGCGCTTGTCAACGAGGGCTGGCGCGTTCCTTTTACTGCAAAGACGGCCATCGACGAGAACACTTTTTTCGACATCGTTGACCAATTGCGGGTTTCGATCCCGCAGGAGCTGAAGCAGGCCAACGAGCTGCTGGCGCAGAAGGACGCGATCTTGGCCGGAGCGGCCGAGGACGCCGAGCGCCTGATCGAGGAAGCACGTCACAAAGCAGCTCGCCTAGTTGACGAACAC
>Ga0209427_10000569_pt1 | contig 39852 bp, 37 predicted proteins | sample DeeMarSWOR136_30_FD_187465 | JGI IMG/M metagenome (GOLD analysis project Ga0209427, IMG submission 187465) | Marine sediment microbial communities from White Oak River estuary, North Carolina - WOR-1-36_30 (SPAdes) (version 2) | ecosystem: Environmental > Aquatic > Marine > Intertidal zone >...
CCTTTCAACTGACTCTTCACTTCCGCAGCCACATTGTCCGGGGATTTGAGCACGCGCTTGGGTTTGTCAGCGGCCTCGCCTTCCAGCCTCCTACTCAATTCAAGGGCAGCTTTAATCTGCGCCGCCTTGGCTGGCCCGATGCCCTTCGTCCGCGTCAACTCCTCGATAGAGGCATTGGCAACGCCTTTGAGATTGCCAAACCGGCTTAACAGCTTCTGGCTAGTCACCATGACCGATTCATCTTTAATACCCCGACCCAAGATTAGAGCCAAAACTTCCTGGGCGGAAAGAGCTTCACTGCCCAGCTTAAACAGCCTCTCCCTGGGGCGTTCACTAAGGGGCAAATCGTGAACAGTAAAAGAGTCTCTCACAGCTTATCCTGCATGCTTGATTTTCCCGGCCACTTTCGCCAGGTCTGCTTCTCAAAAGCCAGAGCACCCCACAAAGCAAGTCCTGTCGCCAACGCTGCCAACGCGGCAATTAGAGCAGAATGAGATTGCTTTATGTCGCTGGCAATGACAGTATGAGATGTTAGCGTCGCTCGCCAGTGAGCATCGAGACCATCTATGTCGAAGCCATATACCTCGGTCAAAGCATCATCGTAGGTTTTCCCCTGCTTCAAAACAGTCAACAACTCCAGCATCTTGTCATATCCATAATTACTCAGAAGGTACTCCACAATGCTATAGCTTTCAGCATAGGAAAGATAGGCTTTTTCAGTGTAAGCGGAAAAGGGACTGCACAGGCTCCGCACCGAAATAAGCTCACGCCCCAAAATAGTCTCTTCCAGATCAGAGCGAAGGGATGGGTCAAGCTCGCACTCGTTATACATAGCTAACCCTTCGTCAAGCCAGAGAGGAAGCTGCCCATAGGGGCCAAAAGTCGCCTGCCGGACAACAAGATGTGTCAGTTCGTGAACTAATGCCCCTTTGCCCCAATCAAGATTGCTCGGCGCGATACTAATAGCGATTATGCCAAAATCAGTAAAGGCAACGCCGCCAGTCCATTCTTCAGAATATACCATGGCCCCGCTCAAATCACTGCTGGAGGAATAAATATATATCTTGATGGGCCTCTCCGGATAAGCACCAATGTCCTCAGTCAGCTTAGCAAGTCCTTCCTCACAAACATCCATCAATTCTCGCGCGAAGGAATCACCGCCCGTATACCAGAAAAGTGTCATTCCCTCACCGTCAGGTACACTGCTAGCCAAGCTCTGCCAGGTGAAGCGGCTGTCATCGAAATGCATTATCTTAGGAGAGCTCTCAACCCTATTCCCGTCATCATCCTCAATCATCCACCAATATGAGACCTCGGCACCAGGTGGTAAGCTGCCATTACTCATATCCCACACCCAATTAGCCTCGACCTCGCTTGCTGGAGTGAAATCAGCCCACCCTTCACTGATGACTTCAGCGTAGTTCATTCTATCCACCTGGTAACAGAGACGGACATCAATGATATCAACATCACTTCTAGCTTCAACGGTGAACACAGCCTGGTTTGGGAAATTCACATCCACTCGACTGTCTATGACTTCTATACCAGCCTCGGCCGCGACGAGGGACGGGCTTAGGAGCCAGAGAAGTGCCAGAGCCATTAACGCGATGTGCTTAATCATTTCCCCACTTTGGACCGGAGATAGGCAGCGATGAATCCATCCAGTTCTCCGTCCAGAACAGCTTCGGCATCGTGAACCTCGTAATCAGTGCGGTGGTCCTTCACCATTTTATAAGGATGAAGAACATAACTCCTAATTTGGTTTCCCCAAGCCGCTTCAATGCGCTCGCCTTTTAGCCTGGCTCTCTCCTCCTCCCTATTCTTGCGGTCAAGTTCCAGGAGCCGAGAATAAAGGACTTTCATTGCAGCTTCCTTGTTCTGGTGCTGGGACCTCTGGCCCTGGCAGGTCGCTACCAGACCCGTAGGCAAGTGAGTTATCCTGACAGCGCTGCTTGTCTTCTGCATATGTTGCCCGCCCGGACCACTGGACCGAAAAGTCTCTACCTTCAGGTCTTCCTGGTTTATTTTGATATCCGTCGTCTCTTCAGCTTCAGGCAGAGCTTCCACCAGGACAAAAGACGTATGGCGGGCATGGTCAGCATCGAAAGGGGACAACCGCACCAATCTGTGTACCCCGTGCTCACCTTTGAGATAGCCATACACATAATCTCCCCTAATCTCCATGATGGCGCTTTTCATACCGGCCTCTTCCCCCGGGGAGACATCTAGGACTTCAGCCTCGTAATCATGCCGCTCTGCCCACCTCAGGTACATCCTTAGCAGCATATTTGCCCAATCCTGTGACTCTGTCCCGCCAGCACCAGCATGAAGTGCGAGCATAGCATTTCGATTATCGTAATCGCCAGTAAAGAGCTGTTGGCTTTCCAGCTGCTCAAACCGGGAGCTCAGCTTTCTCAGCTCCAGTTGTATCTCTTCGTTGAGGGAGGAGTCTTCTTCCTCAATAGCCAGAGCAATCATTTCCTGAAGGTCGGCAGCCTTCTTCTCCAGTTCGCGCCAGGCGCTGACCAAATTCTTCTTACCCCTGAGCTCCCGCATGATAGCTTGAGCTTTCGCCGGGTCACGCCAAAAATCAGGTTGTGCTGACTCTGCTTCTATCCTGGCAATTTCATCTTCCTTCCCAGGAATGTCAAAGATGCACCATAATATCCGAGATTTGACGAAGCAAAGCTTCCAGATTTTCCTTCTCTTCTTGCATCTGCAATGCTCCTAACCGAATAACTTCCCCCGGGACTTCGGTTCCGAGGGCAACATGCCTCCCGCAGCGAGGTGAGCCAGGCGGGTAGGTTCAGGAAGTCTATAACCACGGCAGCAATTCGTCACCCACTGCACAGCCGATGTCAGGTTAATCCTATGACCCACGGAAACATATATCGGCTTCACTCCCGATTTAGTTCTTAGCGCTTCCCCAATAACGTCCCCGTTATCAACTAGTTCAGCATGAGAGCCGGGCTCTTCTCCTATAGACTGATGCTGGCCACAAAGGATAGATTTGGCACAGCCTATAGTAGGCAAGTCAACAAGAAGTCCCACATGTGAGGCAAGCCCAAGTCTCCTGGGATGAGCAATCCCTTGCCCATCAACTAGAATAAGGTCGGGAACATTACGTAGTTTTTCACAAGCAGCCAGAATCAATGGACTTTCTCGAAAAGACAACAGGCCAGGAATATAAGGCAAGGTAAGCTCGCCTTGAGCTACCTTCACCTCGACTATGCTAAACTCTGGATAACGGAGGACTACCACTGCTGCTGTAGCTATGCCATTGGCATCAGCCGCAGACATGTCAATACCGGCAATGACATCCGGGTTCGTGACTCTGTTTTCGGTCACCACCTTTTTCGCCAGGCTCAATTGTATTTGCCTGGCTTGGGCAACGCTGACCTCCCATCCGTGTAACGCGTGCACTCTCACACCTTGAATTATAAAGCATCCCAGTCTAATAACAAAGCTTGAATCTGACTCTATGTCAGGAGTGCGGATTCTTACCGAGACCACCGATTTGCTAAAAGTGAACCGCCTTGCTATAATCACGGACGCTACCAACGATCAGTTGCTGAAATGATTACCTGCTCGGTTGCAGAAGCAGCTGATGTGCGAGAATTGCCTAGTAGTAGCCCGGGAAACTACCAAGAAGATGTGCCATGGCCAAAGAAATTGCTAGTAGTGTAGAAGCCCTCGAGGTCGAAGCTGAAAAGATACTCGAAGAGGCAAGAACCTCAGCCAACAAAATCCTGCTCGAAGCTAAGGAGGAGTCCAGGAAAATGCTTTCCTCTCCGTTGCCCCTCGATGCAATAAAAACTGAGTGTGACAGGATCGTAAGTAAGGCTAGAGCGGAGGCTGATGAAAAAATCAAAGACTCTGAGAAGAAAGCTGCTGAGATGGGCAGCAATGCTGACAGAAGAGTGAAAGAGATTGCGGATCGCGCGGTGAATATTGTCACGGGCACAAGTTAACATGGTACCTCTAATCGTCAATACATCTGACCCTATGGCTAAAGTCAGGGTAGTGACTACCAAGGACTACTCCACCAAGACTCTCAAAGCTCTGCATAGTGCTGGTGTCCTTCATGTCGAGGAAAGCGAAGAGCTAAAGCCTATAGACAAGGAAGCAATTGAATCGCAAAGAAGAAAAACTGGTGAACTACTAACCAACATTAACGAGGTGTTAGCTTATCTACCAAAGGGAGAAAGAGTGTCGCTGGCAGAAGATGTGGAAGTTATATATACCAGGCCATTTGACGAAGTCGATAGCGAAGTAAGGTTGCTGTGTACCAAGCTCACCAAAATGCACCAGATAGCAGCCAAGCTCAAAGAGAACGTTAGGGAGCTCAGGGAACTGGGCAGGTACCTCGGGGCTCTGGGGCAACAGGCTGGTATCAGACTAAGGGATTTGAATTTCTCCGGGAGTTACCTTTTCTCTCGGGTGTTTGTGTTTCCCAATGAGCTATTTGAAACACTGTACACCAGACTTAGAGAGCATCTGTTCGAGAACATTGTAGCCACAGCAGAAAACGAGACGGTCTTACATGCTATTGCCAAAATTGGAGACCGGGAGACTATAGAGACTATTGTCAGGGATGGTGGGGGCAGAATTCTACAGATACCAGCAGAAGACTTGACCCTGAAAGAATTCCTTGAAGCAGCCGACAGTCGTATCCGCACTTTTGAAGAGCAACTGGCAAAGCTTCACACCGAAATCGAAACCAAAACCAGGGAGAATCTGGAAAAGCTTGTCCTGTTCAGGGAGGCATTGTCAGCAGAAACGGAAAGGTTAGCAGTCTTAGCTAAAGCCAGCGAGGCGAAATACGTCACATTAATCGAGGGGTGGATTCCGGAGGCCAGCGCAGAGGATATGATTCCTGAGATTAAAGACAAAGTGGACTACGTGTTTATCGATACCAGAAAGCCAGAGCAAGCAGAGGAGCCCCCCACCAAGATGCGCAATGCCACTCCAGTTAAGCCCTTCGAGGTCATTGTGAACTTGTTCGGTACTCCGAAGTATGGGGAATGGGATCCCACCCCGATAATAGCATACTTCTTTGCCATCTTCTTCGGTATTATGCTGGGGGACGTAGTATACTCTGCCCTCCTCATATTATTTGCAAGGCTTGGGCTGCGACTTTTGGTTGATGACCCCAAAACTGAAGGTTTCAAGCTATTCCAGAGGATAATTTACATAAGTGGTGGTGTTGGTCTGATTATTGGTCTGCTTACGGGAAGCTACTTGGGCGACTTCTATCGGTTCCTTGGAATCGAAAGCCTAACACTCGCTGAAGGAATTCATCAGATGTTTTCGGACCCTGTGTCATTCATACAGTTCTCAATAGTAATGGGTCTGGTTCACGTAAACATAGCCCACACACTGGCACTTATCAGAGGAATAAAGGAAAGGCAGAAAGGGATAGTGCCCAACAAAGTCGGGCTATTTATGCTTGAAATTGGTGCCATACCCTTGATCATGGTTTTCATACTTGGTTTTGATATCCCCTGGTTGACCGGGCAAGTGCCGCTTATCCTGCTATTTATTGCAGCTACAGGGCTGGTATTAATTATCGTCTCCTCCTTGATGGAGAAGGGCGCTTTTCTGGGCGGTATCTTCTGGCTCTTTGACGTCACCGGCATACTGGGCGATGTTATGTCATATGCCAGGTTGGCAGGTGTCGGGCTGGCTACATATTACCTGGCATACTGCTTTAACTTGATTGCAGAGTTGTTACGCGAAATGATGCCTACCGGAATAGTCCAGCTTATCGTTGGCGGCTTGATATTTATATTAGTTCTGCTGCTTGGACATGTACTCAATCTAGCTCTGAGCGCCATAACATGTTTTGTGCACTCCCTCAGGTTGTGTTTTGTGGAGTTCTTGTTCAAGTTCTACGAAGGAGGTGGCAGGGCATACAGTCCGTTTCGGTTGAAGGGTCGACCTGTATTTGTCAAAGTGTGAACCCAGCTAAAGAATACATAATTGACGGAGGTGTAAGATGCTAATCAGCCCCGAATCCCTGGCAGTCATCGGAGGCGCGATAGCTCTAGCCGGAGGTCTGGCTGGCTCAGCCATAGGTATCGGTATCGCCGGCTCGGCTGGAGCAGCTACGTTGTCCGAGGAGCCGGGGCAACTCAGAAATGTCATCCTCCTGGCATCGCTGCCGATGACTCAGACCTTCTATGGTCTCATAACATTGATACTTATTCTAACAACGGTAATTGGCAACATCAGTGAAATGGCCAATGGTGGCGGCATGGGTTTCGCCGTATTGGGCATTGGGGTGATAACCGCCGCTGCTGAAGCGTTCTCAGGAGCGTACCAGGGCGCTGTGTGCGCTTCCGGTATCTCACTTTTGCCCAAGACAAAGGGGCGGATATTGACCAACTCCATGATGTTAGCCGTGTTCGTCGAACTGATAGGCGTGCTGGGATTGGTATTCGCCATAATGGCACTGGCCTTGCTAGGACTTTTCTAAGGCAGCGAAAATGGAAAGAATAAGTGAAGCCGTTGTCAGCAACGTGAAGCAGGACGCCCAGGACATAATAAGAGAGGCTGAGGAAAAGGCGCAAGAAGAGATAGAGAGAGCCAAGAAGCAGAGGGACGTGAGGTATGAGGAAGAGAGGGCTAGAATGCTGGGAGAGGCAGAGGAGGAAGCTGCCAGAATCTTGGCTCAGGCGTCCATCAAGGCGCGACAGCAGATATCGAGTGTAAAAGCTGACACAGTCAGCAAAATAATTGATGTGGCCCGGCGGCAGCTGTCTCAAATTTCAAGCGATGAAAGTCAGCTTAAAAAGTTGATTAAGGAAGCTATGGACGGACTTGCTGGTGATAAAGGCAGAATTTACGTTTCTCCGAGAGATGTAAGCTCTGTAAGAAAACTTGTTGAAGCGGATAAGGAATTATCTGGCAGGATATTGGAGGTCAGGGAATCCAACTGCCTGGGTGGAGTCATAGCCGAGGATGCTGAAGGGAAGCTCAGGATAGATAACACTTACGAAACCAGGCTCGAGGCCCTGCTACCTAAATTGTTGCCGGAGATAAGCAAAGAACTCTTCGGGGCTAGCTAAGGGAATGTCGTGCTCAATGCAAAATACGCATTTATATCTGCTTGCCTGAAAGGTGCGGAGCCTAAAACTGTCACCTCCGAGGATGTAGACAAAATGATGACAGCGTCCAGCCTCCAGGACGCGCTGGCAATTATTAGAGAGACCGACATAGGAAGCTACCTGGAGGAATCGGCTCTTGGAACTTTCGATGACCTGGATGAACGGTTGTGGCACTATCTCGCGCAACGCGTTAGTTATGTGGAATCATTTAAATTCCTGCCCAAAGATGTACTGACCCTATCCAGGGCATATATAGTGAAGTATGATGCCTCAAATATTAAAGCTGCCTTACTAGGCATTTCAACTGCCAAGAAAAGCCGTATGATACCAATAGGGATTATCCACAATAACGGGTTGCTGGATGAACTTTCCAGCTGCGAGGATGTAGAGGACATCACCAAGCTGCTTACTAAGTGCAAACTGGGGGACTATGCACCTGCCCTGGAGCAGTACAAAATGGACAAGGGCACAAAGTCGAAATTCATCGTAGAAGCCAGGCTGGACGGTGAGTATTATAAGAACATGCTGAACACGGCAAGAAGAATAAAAGATGGTTTTGTGCTTGCCAAAGCCTTCGGCTTAGTGATAGACCTGACAAACCTGCAAATCGTCCTGAGAGCTATAGTTGAGGGCATAGCATCGGATGCTGCTGACTTGATTATCGCTGGCGGCTATAGAATTGCAGACAAAACCCTCAAAGAATTACTAGCCCTGAAAATAGCCGACATACCCGCCAGGCTGGAGGACGCCCAATATGTGGATATGGCAAATGAAGTATCCATTAACTATGACAAAACGAAAAACATCACGGCTGTAGATGAAATCATCGATAAGCATAAATTCAGGATGCTCAGGGAAATATTGTCACCACGGGTGCTATCCCCGCTGGTGATGGCCTGGTACTTAATTCTCAAAGAGGTCGAAATACGAAACTTGAGGCTAGTTTTCAAAGCCATAGTTGATGGTGTTCCCATTCAAGAAGTGAAGGATTACTTGGTGCTGTGACATGGCATCTATTAGCCACCTGGACATAGCTGTCATAGGAGATGAGGAGCTGGTCAATGCTCTAAGACTGGCCGGTATCCGCAGATATTATGCCATACAGGGCAATCACGATGTACGTGAAAATGTGAGGACAGCCTTAACTGAGTTACTAGCCGACCCTGATGTTGGCATAGCAATTATATTAGAAGACTATGCACAATATGTTGAAGACCTGGTAGCTCAACTTAGAAAAAAGAAGGGGACCACTCCTGTAATTGTCGAGGTCCCATCGAAGTTTGGCACGAAGTACCCGGATGCTAAACGATATTACAGAGCGCTTATCAGAGAATCTATAGGATTCGAAGTAGAAATCTGAGAGATTATGGCAAGAGTAGGAGGATAAAGATATGGGCAAAATATGGAGAGTCTCCGGTCCTCTAGTTATCGCAGATGACATGAAAGGTTCCCAAGTTTATGAAGTCGTCGAGATAGGTGAAGAAGGTCTTGTCGGGGAAATAGTAGGGCTGGAAGGGAACAAGGCGATAATCCAGGCACATGAGGATACTCTAGGATTGAAAGTCGGCGAAGCTATAGAAGGAACGGGAAAGGTACTAAGCGCTGAGCTAGGCCCCGGGCTTGTCGGCTCTATTTACGATGGACTCCAGAAGTCCCTGCTCACACTGGGTGAAAATACAGGCGCATTTATAAAACGGGGCGCCAAAGCTTCAGCTCTTCCCCGCGACAAGAAATGGCAGTTCACACCCAAAGTAAAGGCCGGGGATGTTGTCGGTCAAGGGGATATAGTAGGCATAGTGCCCGAGACTGATCTAATAGAACACAGGATAATGGTGCCGCCTGGAATCAAAGGGACAATAAAGGAGATACGCCAAGGCGATTACACCGTCGAAGAGCCTGTGGCCTGGGTAGCGGATGATGGCGAATCAAAAGAACTCAGGCTGATGCAAGAGTGGCCAGTAAGGAAGCCCAGACCTTATAAGCAGAGGTCAGATCCTTCGGGCTTGCTCACTACTGGCATGCGGATCTTGGATTACATGTTCCCTCTAGCTCTAGGTGGCAAGGCTTCGATACCCGGCGGATTTGGTACTGGAAAGACCGTGGCCTTGCAGCAACTGGCCAGATGGGCTCAGACACACCTGAACATCTACGTTGGCTGTGGTGAAAGGGGTAACGAGATGGCAGATGTGCTCCACAGCTTTAGGCAACTCAAGGATCCTAACACAGGAAGGTTACTGCAAGAGAAAGAGATCTTCATAGCCAACACCTCCAACATGCCTGTTGTCGCTAGGGAAGCAAGCATTTTCGTTGGCATTACTATGGCCGAGTACTTCCGAGACATGGGCTACGATATTCTGCTGGTTGCTGATTCGACCTCCAGATGGGCTGAAGCCATGAGGGAGATGAGTGGCAGACTTGAGGAAATGCCAGGGGAGGAAGGATTCCCTTCTTATATGGGCTCCCGGCTTTCCTCTTTCTATGAACGAGCAGGCATGGTCCAGTGTCTGGGCAATCCCGAAAGAAAAGGTTCAGTAACGGTGGCTGGTGCTGTGAGTCCTCCCGGAGCTGACTTCAGCGAACCGGTAACACAAAACACGCTCAGAATAATAGATGCTTTGTACGCCTTAGATGTGTCGCTGGCAAACAAGAGACATTTCCCTACCATAAACTGGCTAACCAGCTACAGCCTTTACGTAGACGCGGTCAAAAATTGGTGGAATAAGCACGACCCAGGATGGGAAGATACCAGAGCCGAAGCCTTAAGAGTATTGCAGCAGGAGGCCGAGCTGGAGGAGATTGTCAGACTCGTAGGTCCCGAAGCCTTACCCGAAGGGGACAAATTACTGCTTCTTATCGCCAGGATGATACGAGAGGATTTTCTTCAGCAGAGCGCCTATAATGAAGTCGATACCTACTGTACGCCAGCCAAAGCCGGCCTGATGCTTAAAACCATAATGAAGTTCTATGAATTAGCTCAGGAGATGTTAAATTCGGGGGCAGGGGTTGAGAGCATCCGCTCGTCGCCAATGGTGTACAGAATATCTCGAATGAAGGACGTGCCCAATGAGGTCTTTGAACAGAAGGTCACAGAATTGTGGTCAGAGATGGAGCAAACTATGGTAAACCCTAAGCGCTAAACGTGAAATCCCGAGCAATGTCAAAGCTCAAATCTCGAATGACCAGCGCAAGAAAGAAGGCTTTGAATTCTGGAACCAGGATCTAGGGCTCGGATATCGGGATTTCTCGAAAGGAGGCTTTCATGGATTTCTCTGCACTCTACACTAAAGAAGGAAGAGCGATAAGTAAGGCTAAGGGAGCTTTGCTGATAGCTGAAAGCATACCTGGCATACAATTCAATGAGATGGTTGATGTTCAACTCGGCAACGGTGAGGTGAAAAGTGGTCAAGCAATAGACATCAGTGAAGAAGCCGCCATAATCGAGGTATTTGGTGGCGTCAGCGAAGTAGACCTCATTGGCAGCAAGATAAGGTGTAAGGGCGAGACTTTGAAGCTGCCGGTATCTACCGACATTTTGGGGAGAATCTTCAATGGCATGGGAGAACCAATAGATGGAGGCCCGCGCGTCATCCCCGAAGATTATCTGGATATTAACGGTGAGCCTGTAAACCCTGCCCTCCGCCAGCCCCCGGCAGAGTTCATTGAAACGGGAGTCTCGGCGATAGACGGCCTGAACGCATTAGTTAGAGGGCAGAAATTGCCCATATTTAGCGGCTCAGGCTTGCCTCATAACCGAATCGTGGCTCAGATAATCAGACAGGCAACCGTAAAGGGCAGGGAGGAAAGATTCGCCTTGGTATTTGCTGCTATTGGCATCAGTTACGATGATGCCTCTTTTTTCATGAGGAATCTCGAGAGGACAGGCGCGCTGGAGAGAACTATCGCTTTCATCAATACCGCGTCAGACCCCGTTATTGAGCGAATATCAACACCGCGCCTGGCTTTAACGGCAGCCGAGTATCTGGCATGGAGACAGAATATGCATGTGCTAGTCATACTCACTGACATGACCAACTATTGCGAAGCTCTGCGCGAACTTTCTTCCATGCGTGAAGAGATACCGTCAAGAAGAGGATATCCTGGCTACATGTACACTGACCTGGCTACAATGTACGAGAGAGCAGGCAGGATTTCTGGCAAAGAAGGCTCGGTAACTATAATGCCTATTCTGACCATGCCGGATGACGACATTACACATCCCATACCTGATCTTACCGGCTATATAACCGAGGGACAGATCGTCCTTTCCCGAAATCTAGAAAGGAAAGGGATATACCCGCCGATAGACGTGTTCCTGTCCCTTTCGCGAATGATGAAAGAAGGGATTGGGCCGGGCAAAACTAGAGAGGACCACAACAATGTCTTCATGCAGTCCTATGCTGCCTACGCCGAAGGGTGTTATCTCAGGGAGATTTCCACCATTATAGGTGCCGAGGCACTGGGTGAAAGAGACAAGATATATTTGACCGCCGCAGATGAGTTCGAAAAGAATTTCATATCTCAAGGTGAACTGGAGAAAAGAACGGTAGAAAACACCCTGGATATAGCTTGGGGGCTATTCTCAGCACTGCCTGAAGAAGACTTGAAGCTAATTAGAGAAGAGCTCATTAAGAAGTATCTTCCTAAGTATCGGACCTAGAACCAGGTGCAGGAGAAATGCCGCAGTTAGTCAAAGTCAGACCGACAAAAATCGAGCTGGTAAAACTGAAGCGCAGGCTTTCCTTGGCCCAAAGGGTGGAGAAGATAGTGAAGGACAGGCTTTCCATACTAACTATGGAATTTCTACAGACAGCAAGAGAGACAGTGGAAGCCAAAAGAAGAGTACTTGATGAATCATCCAGATTCTATAGGGCGCTATCAATTGCCGCTGGGTACCATGGCTATATGGCCATGGAAAAGGAACTAATAGCCAGTGAGGCTGATGTGAAAGTCACCGCCGGCTCCAGAAATATAGCAGGTGTGCGAATTCCGTCTTTTGAGCTAATGGACAATGGAAAGCCAATGAGAGGGTATAATTTGGTTGATACGTCCTCGTGGTTGGACCGTGCCGCGCAACTATCGGAAGAATGTCTTAGGGCTATTGTGGAATTGGCTGAGCTTCAGAGGAATTTTGAATTACTGGCAATGGAAATAAAGAGAACAAAAAGGATAACCAATGCTTTGGAATATATAGTAATCCCAGGACTACAAGCGACGATAAATTACTTAAATATGAAGTTTGAGGAAAGAGATAGAGAAGAGAAAGTACGGCTGAAACGTGTGAAAGTACTGGTTGCCCGAGGATAGACAAAAGCCTGCGGCAGAATCCCTTTCCTAGCAGAATTGTGGCAAGGTGAATTACAGGTGAAACAATCTCCCTACGAGAGCATGCTCCAAGAATGCTTGAAAGGCGAACTGAGGGTAGTTAACATTGGGCTGCCTCAGAGCCAAAAGCGGCTAAGGGACTTGCTAAGCGAAAAATATCCCCACGTGGTATGTAACGATGGCAGCACCCATCTCTTTAAGAAAAGTGAACTTGAGTATCTGGCCAATATGCTGGATACTGATGAGCAAAGAACACTGCTACTGCCTATGCTAATAGAGCTAGGAGCAGACCAAGCTCAAGCAGCCATAATATGTGAAGGAAAAGTGGAGGAGAAAATCATATCAAAGGCGCTTAATATGCCTGTTGCATGCGAGGAAACAAGGATTAGGATATATAAGCCACAACTGGCCTTGCTGAGGAGGAAGCTTAAGACAACGACTGTGTACGTATTCTCTGCTAAAATCGTAGCCTAAGCCGCCCAAGCCCTATGTCACCTTCTTGTTTCTCAGCCGCCATATTATTGAAGTATGCCCTCTAAGCCAAAACCATTGACAAATGTCGGTATTTAGGGGATAATCACCTAGAAAAATGGTTAAAATCAGATTGCGCCGAATGGGGAGGAGAAATAGACCGTTCTACCGAGTGGTAGCAGCTGATAGCCGCTCGCCCCGTGACGGCAAGTTTATCGAACTTATCGGCCATTATGATCCTTTAGCTGATCCCGAGACTATCAGCATTGATGAAGAAAAAGCTTTGAAATGGCTTAGATCTGGAGCGCAGCCTACCGATACGGTACGCAGCTTACTCAGCAAACTAGGAATTATGGATAAGGTTAAGCCGACCTCAGGCCAAAACTAACTATTAAGGAGGCGAAATGAAAGACCTGCTGGAGTACATTGTTAAATCCATTGTGGCAGAACCTGATGCGGTGAAGATCTCCGAGGAAAATAGTGAAGACGGCTTACTAATTAAATTAGAAGTTGCTCCCGATGACAAGGGTAGGGTCATCGGCAGACAAGGTCGCGTAGCTCAAGCGCTACGAACGTTACTTCGGGTAAAAGCAGCCAAAGATAATACCAGAGTCAGGCTCGAAATAGTCTAATTACAGTTGATAGCAGCCGATTCCTAGGGGTTTCCCAGTTCTAACTTATGTGCGCAGTCCTGGCGCAGTTGCCAAGGAGGCCGGTGATCCTTAGGAAAGGGCTTTTTAATCCCTGAGAGCACTTTCTGGCTTCATCAAACATAATCCTCAAGCCCAGGCAGGATTGTTGGTTCCGTTTCTTTGACATCTTGCCACAGTGGCAGAACCTCCCCCTTTTCAATTTCTGCCTTGGAGCCCGTATTGCCATGAGGCTTTTGACAAACCCTTGTACACAGTCTAAAATAAGGCGCAAACTCGAGCAGCCCAGGAACACCATTCAAAAGACCAAAGGAGGTATATATGGATCTTGCCCTTACAGACGAACAAAAAGCGCGCAAGCAGGAGTTTGATGCTGTATGCAAAGAACTGGAAAAAAAGAAGCCGCCAAGCTATCTAGGATTTGAGACCATCTATGAAAATGATGAGGCTTGGGAGTACAACTTGTATTGCGCCAAGGAATTCGCCAAGAAAGGATGGCTTGCCCTTGGCTGGCCACCCGAATATGGCGGCAAAGGCGACATGATGGACAAGGTCCTCTTTGCTGAAGCCAGAGGGTATTATGACGTCCCCGGTGTAGACATTTTTGGAGTGCAAATGCTTGCCCCAACCTTGTTGCAGGCGGCAAGTGAAGAAATAAAGAGAGAATTCCTGCCACCGATTGCCCGGGGAGAGGTAATGTGGTGTGAGCTATGGAGCGAACCCAATGCCGGCTCAGACCTTGCCTCTCTCTCTACAACAGCGATAAAAAAGGGCGACGAGTACGTTATAAATGGTCAGAAAACCTGGAACACTGGCGCTCACAAAGGTGACTGGGGCTTCGGGGTATACAAGACAGACCCAGCTGCTCGAAAACACCACAATATGACCTTCATTCTATTTGATATGAAGACGCCGGGGATCACGATAAGGCGAATTCCGTACCTGGACGGTAATGCTCCTTATTGCGAGGTTTATTTCGACGATGTTCACGTGCCAGCCAAGAATATTGTCGGCCAGGAACATGAGGGCTGGGCTGTCGTAAATCTTCTGGCTGGTTTCGAGAGATCTGGCATAGACATAATCATGACCATGATCCGTGGGCTAGAAGACCTGGTGAAATTTTGCAATGAAACCAAACGACATGGTCAGCCTCTGGCCAAGGACCCTCTTATCCGGAATCGACTGGCCCAGACAGCCTGCGAATTAGAGGCAGCACGCGCCCTGGCATACCGTGTCGCTGATTTACAGAACAGAAACGAAATGTCCCTGATGGATGCCGCGGCAGGCAAGATTTTCTACAGCGAACTGGGCGAGCGCCTTGCTTTTCTGGCTACGGACATTTTGGGTCCCTATGGTCAGGTCAAGACTTCCCGGTGGGCTCCTTTAGATGGAGCTTGGGAGAGGATGTACCACGAACATTTCATAACCAGCGTATCCATGGGAACAAACGAGATACAAAGGAATATCATGGCCTGGTACGGCCTCGGCTTAACCAGGATGAAATAAACCAAGCTTCGATAAGGAGGAATCATGGATCTGAGACTCACTGAAACACAAGAAATATTGAAGAAGATGGCGCGCGATTTTCTTACTACAGAGTGCCCGAAGACTCTGCTGAGAAAACTCGAACAAAGTGAGGAAGGGTATTCTCCAGAACTCTGGAAGAAGGTGGCTGAGCTGGGCTGGATGGGCCTAATAATACCTGAAGAATACGGGGGGATGGGTTACAGCTTCCAAGACCTGGTTGTGCTCCTGGAGGAGGTGGGTAGAAATATTCTTCCCGGACCATTGATAGCTACTATAACTAGCACCTTTCCCATACTTGAGGTGGGAACTGAAGAGCAGAAGAAGGAATTCCTTCCCAAGATAGCTCAAGGGCAACTAATTCTTAGCACGGCTCTCCTCGAAGATGAAGGTGTCTTCGATGCCTCTGGCATCGCCATTAAGGCAACACCAAAAGGAGACAACTTCGTAATAAGTGGTAAAAAGCTTTTCGTGGAAATGGCCCATGTTGCAGACTACTTGCTCTGCGTCACAAGAACAAAAGACGGCGCTTCGCCCGAGGAGGGAATCACAGTCTTCATTGTCGACTCTAAGACTCCTGGAATAACTTGGGAGGTAATACCCACCATCGCCGCCGATAAGCTATGTGAAGTGCGCTTTAAGGACGTCAACGTGCCCAAGAAGAATATACTTGGTAAGGTAGATCAGGGCTGGCCCATCGTGGAAATGATGTTGCGCAAAGGCGCCATCGCGAAGTCTGCCGAGTCCCTAGGTGCTATAGAAACCTGTGTAGAAATGACCGTGGCTTACTCCAAAGAAAGGGTTCAATATGACAGACCTATAGGCGCTTTCCAAGCAGTTCAACACAAGCTGGCTGACATGTGGACGGCGATGGAAACCAGCCGTTACCTGGTTTATGAGACAGCTTGGATGGAGTCAGAGGGGCTTCCCTGCGCCAAAGAGGCCTCTATATCAAAAGCATACATCAACGAAGCCTACAAGGATACGGCCAAGTGGGCAGTTAGGCTACATGGTGCAATCGCTACCAGTTCTGACCACGACATACCATTCTATTACCGGAGAAGCAAGGCCGCAGATATTGCTTTCGGCAACACTGACTTCCACAGGGAGATAGTAGCTCAAAAAATGGGGCTGGCCTGAAGTCACAGCCTACAGTAGGTAGATTATTAGCCCTCACCTTTAGGGAGCTGAGTCTTCCTGGTTCACGTTTGCCATTGTCTCGCGACTCAGGGAAGTTGAGGTCTGGATACCCTATCCGGTGAAGCTGACCGGTGGCGTGGTAGCAGAATTTAAGGGGTTACGACACTGAGCCCAGTACCTATACAAGTTGGATAGGGCCTTAATTGCAGCGCCAAGCGCCGGGTAAACAGGGAATTGCTCCCGTTCAAAGGCCTTTTTGGCCAGCAAGTGATACCTTCTATCCACCTCGTCCTCCGAATAGGCATCGAGTGAAACGCAAATTACTACAGTCTTACCCATTTCATCTCGAGCATATCTGCACCCCTGAACCATGGTCCTAACCAATTCATTTAGGAAGTCTTCCGTTGCTTCCCCAAACACATGGCGCAGATAACGCACTTCATCGAAGTGTAACGCTATGGAATGAATATTCTTGTCGCGAGCCAAGGTCTCTATAGCATTTCCAAGTGTCCCTGTCGTTCCAGGCATACTGTAAAATATTGGCCAAGCGTCCAAGGGATTATTTATGCTCGTTCCCGCTATTGGAACCATCTTGCGCAATTCAGCTATGGTTTCCTGCGTGAATCGGGGGACTTCCAGGCCGGCTTTCAGGCACAAATCAGTCTCAAGCACGCTAAAACCACCCGAGTTGGTAACAATAGCGGTCCCTTTCCCTGAAGGGAGTGGAACGCAGGACAATGCCAAAGTGGTATCCAGTAACTCGTCGAAGTTCTCCACCTGGATAACCCCGGCCTGTCTAAAGAGTGAATTCCAGATTTCTGGTGAACCGGCTAGTGAACCTGTGTGAGAGGACGCTGCCCGGCGGCCGTGCTCGGTTACTCCGCCTTTGAGTGCCAGTACCGGCTTTAGTTTTGCAGCTTCGGTCATGGCCGCTTTGAGACGCTCACCGTTTCTTGTCCCCTCTACATACAAAGCCATAACTTCAGTGTCGGAGTCGTGCGCCAGGTATTCCAAGAAGTCAGGACAGTCGAGGTCTATGGCATTCCCGTAGCTGACAACCTTACTGAACTTCATATTTCTTAGCTTCCCGATGCTCAAAAATTGCTCGGCAAAGGTCCCGCTTTGTGAAATCACCCCAATCGGGCCTTCCTCGGTTAAGACATCGGGAATAAAAGCTAAGCCAGACTTAGGGCAACATATTCCCATACAGTTAGGACCAACTAGGCTAACCTTACCTCTGGCTATATTCCGCACCTCATCTTCCAGAATCTTCCTCTCTTCAGATCCAGTCTCACTGAAACCGGCTGTGAAGACATGCGCAGTTCTTACACCCTTTCGTATACATTCGCCCAACACTCGGGGGACCAGCAATGCCGGCACCGCTATGATGACATAATCAATCGCACCTTCTACATCTAAGATGCTGGCATAGCATCTCTTGCCGTGTAGTTCCCTATACTTGGGATTAACCAAGAACACGCCGTCTCTAATTTTTGTGCCCATCAAAGCCTGTGAGAAGCCATCACTGTCAGAAGCTCCGATCACAGCTACCGTTCTTGGATTGAAAATGTACTCGAATTTTGCTAGTTTCTCTGCTTTCAATACAAGCCTCCTAGTTATGATATATATTGAGCGAGTTTAGATCGGGTGACTACCAAGTCGTACCAAAGGCATCATGCACTGATCTGGTTTTTCCAAAATCTGAATAATTTACCATATCTTTATTAGCCTATCAATTTAGCCTATCGAATCCACTTCTTGGCCAAGACCGTCGAATAGCTCGCCCTGAGCGCAAACCCTCGGGCGCAAAGTAAGATTTACAGCACATAAATTCTTTGCTATACTTCGGCGGAGGTAGCCTTGCGTTCCTGGCTCAAACAGCATCAAGTAGCATGGCAATCTCAAAAAAAGTTGATAGTAAGGATTACCGGTCACACGTCATCATAACCATGCAGCTTCTTTAGCGTGAACTTGCCTCACCATCCACCTGAGCTAACGAAGCATCAGCGAGTAAGGAGTACGAAGAATATGCATCAGCATGACCTGGACTTCCTCTTCCACCCTAGTTCGATCGCCCTTGTTGGCATCACAACTGCCGAGACATGGCACTGGACACTCACGTTCTTAGAGGGCCTTCTCGAAATTGGATTTGACCGTCCTCTCTATCTCGTTAATCCCAAGGGAGGGGAGATCAAAGGTCACAAAATTTACACTAGTCTCAAAGACGTCCCTGGCAACATCGACTATGTAATTGGACTGGTTAGTGCCCAGATTGCTCCCAGGCTTGTGGAGGAATGTGCCGAAAAGGGCGTACGGGCGATCCACTTCTGCACAGCCGGGTTCAGCGAGACCGGCGAAGAAGACAGAGTGAAGCTGGAATCCGAACTGGTGGAAATCGCCCGCAGAAAGGGCATCAGAATTCTTGGTCCCAACTGTATGGGCATCTACTGCCCCAAATCACGCTTATCCTATAGTCCAGCTTTCCCCAAAGAAAGCGGCCCAGTAGGGGTCATTAGTCAAAGTGGTGGGAATTCCATATATTTGGTCAGGCAGGCAGCGTTGCGAGGCGTCCGCTTCAGCAAGGTCATAAGCTACGGCAATGCACGTGACATCAATGAAAGTGATTTGCTCGAATATCTTGCTAACGATGTAGATACCAAAATAATAGCCCTTTACATCGAGGGAATTAATGATGGGATACGATTCCGCAGAGCCATGGAGGCGGCAACAAAGGAGAAGACAGTCATACTGCTTAAGGGTGGGGCTACCGAGGGAGGAGCTCGGGCAGCCGCTGGCCATACTGCAGCCCTTGCGGGGACCCGAGCCACATGGGATGCCCTCTGCAAGCAGTTGGGGATCATTAGTGTAAGTAGCATCGAAGATATGATCGATGTATTGGTTACACTTATGTTCTTGCCACTCCCGAGAGGCAGGAATGCGGTGTTGTTTGGTGCCGGAGGTGGAGCCAGCGTCTTGATCACCGATGAGTTCGAAAGGAGAGGGCTAACGGTCCCTCCACTCCCGCGAGAGATCGTTGCCCAGATACGGGAGTTTACCCCCATCGCAGGCAATATCCTGCGCAATCCCGTGGATTACTCACAAGCTATGATGAACCCTGAGGGCGTAGTCAAGACATTCGACATATTATCAAGGTGGGAAGGGGCTGACTTCATAGTCGCGTTCATCAGGACAGGGCAATTCACAACGCCTCGGATTTCGGAAGACCACGTGAATTTACTAATTAGCAGGTTTTCCGTAAAGCAGGGCCTTCTCCCCAAACCACTAGCAATGGTGGTCGAGCCCAGTATCTTGCCCAATGAGGCTGAGGCTATTCTTGCTGCCATTCGTAGCTCCATTTCGTTCGGATTGCCCGTGTACTTTTCCTTTGCCACCGCCGCCAACGCCATTAATTTGGTACTGAACCACGCCGAGAAGCATCCCGAGAAATCTTAGACAAAGAGTCCTGGCAGCTGCTCCTAACTATGGTTGCCCGGCTGGCAAGTGTATAATACCAAGAGGAGGCGTAACAGCAATGGGGAGAAACGTCATTATACTTGCCAAAATCCCGACGCCTCAGAATGGGGCTTCCAACATTAGGTCCGATACTTGGCTTCGCTGAGAATTTGGTGTTTGGAGTTTGGGACGCAAGTTGGGTACTTCTCGGAATTATCAAACACAAGGCATCATCTTAAGGCAAACAAAGCTGGGCGAATTTGACAAGATTGTCACCATTTGCACTCCAGAATTTGGCAAGCTGAGGGCGCTAGCTAAGGGAGCCTGCCGGCCCAAGAGCAAATTGGGTGGCAACATAGAACCATTGACACATAGCTTGATGTTGATAGCTAAAGGGCGTAATCTCGATATTGTTACCCAAAGTCAAACGATAAATGCTTTCCTGGCTTTGAAAAGCGATCTATGGCGCATGGCTTGTGGCCTTTACATCCTAGAGCTTATTGATTCCTTCACTGTCGAGGGCGGGGAGAATTGCCCTTTGTTTGATTTGCTACTGGATGTCTTGCACCAGTTGAGCGAGCCGGATAGCAACGAGACCGCATTGCGTTATTTTGAACTACATCTTCTTCACCACCTTGGCTACAGTCCACAGTTGCGTCGATGTGTCGGCTGTGATTCCCCTCTCAGGCCAGTAGTCAATTTTCTCAGCCCCAGCAAGGGGGGGCTCTTATGCCCGCATTGTAATTCCGAAGAAAACCTCCGCTACGAGCAGACTGGGGCAATCTCAGCAAAACCCTCTTTTCCACTTTCGGTTGAGGCTTTGAAGGTTCTTCGTTTGTGGCAAAGCTGTGATTATGCTACTGCAAGGCGGGTCAAAGTGAAGCCGGAGTTATCCTGGGAATTAGAGCGAGCATTGTACGAGTATATAAGATATATTTTGCAGCGAGAACTCAAATCACTGACCTGGCTGAAGGAGCTAAGAAAGGAAATTGCCGTCACATAAACCGAACACTTGACAAGCATGGTAGGCGGGGTTAAAATCGCTCGATGCTTAACAGCGGTATGATAGAGAAGCAATATGAATGGAGAGTGCCTGGCATTCTAAGTCAATCCTCAAGTTTGGTTGCTCCCTGATCTGGGGCTCGCTTTTTCAGCATTAGTTCATTGATTCATTCAGAAGATAACAAAGCCGGCTCGGTATTGAAGATAAGATAATGTATATTGTAATAGCAGGCTTAAGTGATATTGGGAGGAATTTGGCAGAACTCCTTTCCAAAGAAGGGAATGAAGTACTGGTTATAGACCGTGACCCTACGAAATGCGCTGAATTAGCAGATGCTTCTGAGTGTATGGCAATCACGGGAGATGCCGGCCAGAAATCTACCCTCGAAGAGGCGAGAATCAAGAGCGCCCATGCTTTCGTGGCCGCAGCTGGCGATGACTCGGAAAATTTGATGCTTTGCATGATGGCCAAGGAAATGGGGGTAAGAACAGTGATTTCTCTTGTAGACGAAGCTGAGCATGCGGAAACCTTCAAGCAGGCCGGTATTAGTTTGCAGGTTAACCCAGACATCGTAGCAGCCAAGCACATCTATCGCCTAGTTTCACAGCCCTACGTGAAGGACTTTCTCTCTTTCGAAGGCGCAGAGATCTTTGAAATAGAGATTGAAGAGGGTATGAAATGTGTCGGGCGAAATTTCTCCGATCTTGGAACTCCCAACGGTGTAAAGGTCCTCGTGGTACAAAGAGGAGGAAAGTACCTGAGCGCGGATAAGGAGATGCAGCCTAAAGACTGGCTGACCCTCATCGTCAATCGGGAATCTTCCCGAAAGGGGACCGAATTCATGAATAAATGGTTCGCCAAAGGGCAAAGTTAACTCTTCACGTTATCGGTTCGTTCCTAAAATACTTCGCTTTAGTCTATATCGTTCCTCTGGTAACCGCTCTTTACTATGGCGAAGAGAAGTGGCACATCTATTTGTATGCGCTACTGCTAGCTATAACTCTCGGTATCGGACTGATTCTTGAGTTCAGATTCAAAACGGAGAAGGTAATAGACCGTGCCGATGGTTTCACCATAGTGGCTTTCACCTGGCTTCTTATTCCCCTCTTCGGTACACTACCTTATGTATTTCTGGGCTTCGGTTTTCTCGACGCCTTCTTCGAGACCATGTCCGGCTTCACTACCACTGGGGCTACCATACTAACGGTAGTAGAAGAATTACCCAAGAGCGCTCTCTTATGGCGTAGTCTTACTCAATGGTTTGGTGGGATGGGGGTGATTCTTCTCTTTATTGCCATCTTGCCCAGACTGGGGGTAGGAGGCTCTCAGCTCTTTGACCGGGAGTTTCCCGGACCATTACCCGAAAGGTTGCGTCCCAGATTCAAAACTACAGCAAGGCTTCTCTGGACCATTTACGTTGGTTTGACCGCGGCTCAGATAGCCCTCCTATATTTCCTGGCCAAGCTCTCTCTCTTTGACTCGATTTGCATCTCCTTCGCAACTATACCTACCGGCGGATTCACCCCTACCACAGCAAGTATCGGAGCCTATGCCAATCCCCTGGCTGAATACATCATTATGCTCTTCATGTTCCTGGCAGGCACGAGCTTCATAATTCATTATCAGATTTTGCAGAGAAACTGGAAAGCAATTAAGGGCGAGGAATTCAGACTCTACTTGATCATTCTGGCGGCTGCTATCCTTCTAGTCATAGTCTCCCAAGGCTTTGGCTCATATAGACAGGGAATGTTCCAAGCAATCTCAATCATGACTACCACAGGATTTGTCACTGCCGACTTCGGCTCCTGGCACTCTAGCGCCAGAATAATCCTTCTGGCCCTGATGTTCGTGGGAGCTTGTGGCGGCTCTACCGGTGGGGGAATAAAAGTGATACGGGTTTTAGCCCTGGTAAAACATACCGGGGTAATGATGAGGAAGGCTATTTTCCCCAAAGCTGTGATCCCGGTGAAACTCAACCAAAAACCCCTCCCCGAGGGAGTAATCCGAGATATCATCTCTTTCCTATTTCTCTACATTCTTGTTGCTGTTGTAGCTTCGGTAGTGCTTTCTTTCTTGGGGCTTAATTTAGAGACAGCGATTTCAGCAGTAGCTGCCACTTTGGGGAATGTAGGACCTGGTCTAGGTGGAGTGGCTCCCGCTTCGAATTATGCCGGGCTCCCGGGCGCAGCCAAATTCGTCTTGATTATCTGCATGTGGTTGGGGCGATTGGAATTGTTTACGGCTCTTATGATATTTTCACCTCGCTTTTGGAAAGGCTAACGCAAGCGACAGTGGAAGTTCATAGAGGGTTCAGGCTATACTCTGCAATAGACCTATGGTCAAGGCTGCTTTTCAAGGAGAAAGAGGTGCCTTCAGCGAGGACGCTGCCGCAAAGCTTTTTAGCGGAGACGTCGATTTCTTGCCGTGTAGGCGGCTGAGAGACGTTTTTGAGCTTGTATCGCAGGACAAGGTTGATTTCGGGGTAGTTCCCGTCGAGAACTCTCAAGCCGGCAGTATCAATGAGACCTATGATTTGCTATTGGCATACCCCCCTAATATATTTGCCGAAGTCATTCTCAAAGTGAGCCACTGCCTGATGGCGTTGCCCGGAGAACAATTGGCGAATATAACAACGATTTACTCCCATCCCCAAGCCTTGGCTCAATGTGAGGAGTTTTTGAGTAAGCTGAAGGTCGAAATCGTGCCCAATTATGATACTGCGGGCAGCGCCAAAATGATAAAAGAGAAAGAGTTGAGGAACTGTGCGGCCATAGCTAGTAAGAGAGCTGCCAATATTTATGGCCTGGAGATTCTGGCACCGGAAATTGAGACGAGTGCCAATAACTACACCAAATTCGTGGCCGTCTCAAAGCAGAAAGCTAAACCTGCGCAGAGAAACAAAACTTCCCTCGTTTTTGCCTCTGAACACAAGCCTGGCTCTCTATACAGAATTCTGGGTATCTTCGCTACCAGGAATATCAACTTGACCAAACTGGAGTCGAGACCGAGTCGAGCTAAGCCCTGGGAGTATGTTTTTTATGCTGATTTCGAAGGGCACGTGGATGGCCAAGTTTATCAGGAAGCTATGAGAGAACTGCGAAGAGAGACTACTTTCATCAAGATACTCGGCTCCTATCCCCAAGCTAGTTGACGTGGTTTGGCAGCTCGAACCGGCATTGCAGGCCCTCACCTTCTCGTCATTCTAAGCGAAAAATCTAACCTTCGCTTAAGGTAACCCGCGCGTGGCAGTTTCAAAGGATCGCTTCGGCGAGTCCCGCAGCTTGCGCTCGGGATGCTTCGCAATGACATGCGGTGGTCACTAAGCAATCTGCTCATTCCCGTCCTGCCCAGATTCTGGAGACTCCCCTTCCAGTCTGCGCCCCGTTGAGGGTCTAAGCTGCTCTTCTCACCAAGAAAAACAACGGAATCGAGATTAGCTCCATGACGACCGCAAACAGGACCAGGTAGTTGATAGAAAGTTCACAGAGTAGTCCCATCACATAACTTCCCAAAAACCAGGAGGCCCCATATATCGTATGGAAGATTCCGTAGGCAAGCCCTCTTCTCCCCACAGGCGTTAGGTCAGCGATGGCGGCACGCATAATCGTTTCCTGAGTCCCCATGACAATGCCCCATAATACCATGCCAATTAGCACCAGGCTGTAATTGTGAGAAAAAGCAAGGAAGGGAATGGGTAATGTCAGCAAAGGGACTGCTAACAGTGATATAAGTCCGACTCTATCATACGTTTTGCCCACGACAAGAGCTGCCAGGGCGTCCACACCCATAGCAATCGCATACATTATGGGGATTTGAGCATCCGGGATGATAGCCTGGGCTTTCAGATGGTAGGAAATCAACTGGAAATTGGCAAATCCGGCCACGGAAAACAAGGCAAAAATGGTATAGAGCCAGAATACTGTAGGGAGTTTGCCTTTGATGTCCTGTCCCCGTGTTTCCTCTGGAGTTTCAAGTCTCTGTGGTGAAGGGACTTTCTTCCTGGCTATGGCCAGAACAGCCAGAGTCAACAAAGCAGGTATCCATAGTAGGGCAAAACCTTCACGGTAACCACCATAGAACAGGAAAACAAGGGAAAAGACGACAGGACCAATAACAGCGCCAACCTGGTCTAACGCCTCGTGAATGGCAAACCCCCAGCCTCTCCCCACCCCTTTTGCAGCATAGGAAAGCATGGTATCTCTTGCTGGACTCCTTAATGCTTTCCCCATCCGTTCCAAAATGATAAACAAGGCAGCAAGCTGCCAATATTCGGCAAATGCCAACAAAGGAATAGACAGGAGCAGCCCATAACCGATGAAGGTCAGAAGCCAATATGCCTCAGTGCGATCGGCAAGATAGCCAGAGACCAGACGCAGAGCATAGCCAGTGAATTCGCCGATTCCAGCTACCAAACCTACAGCGCTGTAACTTGCCCCCAGGGTAAACAGATAAGGCCCTGTAACACTCCTAGCACCTTGGTAGGTTACATCCCCGAACAGGCTGACAATCCCCAGGAGAATGATGAAATGCATGATAAATATCTTTGTGTTCTTGAATTACTGTGTAGCCAATAGTCTTGCTCTGGCTATCGGGAGAGGCACTGAACATTCACAATAGAATCTGGCAACTAGGCTATAGCTTTGCCTTTAGCTTTTTGTATGTGCCGCTCACAGCTTCCGAGACGACTTTGGTACCGGACAACACGGGCATGAAGTTGGTGTCGCCTTGCCACCTGGGGACTATGTGAGTATGGAGATGCTCCGCTATACCGGCTCCAGCAACTTTGCCCAAATTCAAGCCGATATTGAAGCCAGTTGGCTCCATTGCCTCTTTCAGAAGTTCTAAGCCTTTCTTGATAATGGCAAAATGCTCCTTGGCCTCTTCATCCGTTAAGGACTCCAAATTTGCTATATGGCGGTAGGGAGCGACCATTAAATGGCCAGGATTATAGGGGAAGGCATTCAGTATCACAAAATTGTGTTGACCGCGATAAAGGATGAAATTTGCCTCGTCGTTACTTTCCCCGGGTTTCTGGCATAAGATACAGCCGCTTTCTGTAGCCTTTTGTATATATTCTATCCGCCAGGGCGCCCAAAGATATTCCATCAAATGTATATAGTATGCTGATTCTGGGTTAAGTGCAATAGGATTCTTGATTTGAGACAGAAATTATGGATGCGCAGAACAAGTTGACTATACGATTTCACCAAGCATAAAATACTCGGGGGTAATATGCTTGAGGCTTTGACCCAGAAGTTAACTGCCGTATTTGATAGGCTTGGCAGGAAAGGCAAGCTTAGCGAAGGGGACATTGAGGATGCCTTGCGTCAGGTACGGCTGGCGCTTCTGGAAGCAGACGTAAATTTTAAGGTCGTCAAGGAATTCCTATCCAAGGTGCGAGAGCGCGCTCTTGGAGCTGAAGTATTGCGCAGCCTGACACCAGCCCAGCAGATTATTAAGATCGTCAATGAAGAATTAATTGCCATTCTGGGCGCGGAGCCTGGCCGTTTAGCTCAGGCCACTGACTCACCAGCAGTCGCTTTGTTTGTAGGATTGCAGGGCTCCGGTAAAACCACCACAGCAGTGAAGATAGCCGTTCACCTCAAACATCAAGGGCAGCATCCTTTGTTAGTAGCTGCTGATACCCGCCGGCCTGCCGCTATTGAACAACTCAAACTACTGGGTAAGCAACATGACGTTCCAGTATACAGTGAGGATGCTACCGTGACATCAAGCACAATTTGCCAGCATGCTCTAAAGCGAGCCAAGGAAATGGGAATACCCTGGGTCATAATAGACACTCAGGGACGCCTGCACATTGATGAGGCCATGATGCAGGAGCTAGCTGATATTAAATCGTTGGTACAGCCTTCAGAAATACTACTTACGGTAGACGCCATGATTGGACAGGATGCTGTGAGGGTGGCTCAAGAATTTCACAGTCGCATTGGGCTGACGGGACTCATCCTGACGAAAATGGACGGAGATGCCCGAGGGGGAGCTGCTCTTTCCATCAGATTTATTACCGGGGTGCCCATAAAGTACCTGGGCACGGGTGAGAAGATGGATGCGCTAGAGGTATTTCATCCCGACCGGTTAGCGTCTCGCATTTTGGGCATGGGAGATATGCTCACCCTTATCGAGCGAGCTGAGACGGCTTTTGACCAGCAACATGTCAGGAATATGGAAGGAAAAATGCGCACCGGCGATTTCGATCTTGAGGATCTTCTCAGTCAAATGCGCCAAATTCACAAGATGGGATCCCTGGGACGACTGGTGGAAATGATGCCTGGCTTCTCCAGATTCGCTTCTCATTTGCCAGATGACCAAGGTGAGAAACAGCTAAAGAAGATGGAAGCTATTATTTTGTCTATGACTTATGAGGAGCGTCGCAATCCAGCCATCATTGATGGTAAACGACGAAGCCGCATTGCCCACGGGAGCGGCACCACATCCAAGGATGTTAACCAAGTTCTTAACCAGTTCCGTGAGATACAGAAGTTGACTAAGTCGCTGTCACGAGGCAAGTTACCTAAGAAGATGGGGACTATATTTGACATGCCCCTGAGATGAAATCAGTCTAGGTAGCCCTTGAGCTTTCGACTGCGGATGGGATGACGTAACTTACGCAGAGCCTTGCCCTCAATCTGCCGGATTCTCTCCCGAGTTACATTGAATTCTTTGCCCACTTCTTCCAAAGTTCGAGCATGTCCATCTTTGAGGCCAAATCTAAGCTGCAACACCCTTTTTTCCCGGTCGGTAAGTTCACCAAGCACTTTGTCTATTTGTTCCTTGAGTAGCTGTTGTGAGGTCGCCTCGGTCGGTGCTAAGCTGGCATGATCTTCAACAAGGTCACCTAATCGGCTATCTTCATCCTCGCCAATGGGCATATCTAGCGATATTGGCTCACGGAAAAACAACGCCATGACTTCTTCTACTCTTTCCGCCGACATACCTAGGCGGCCGCCAATTTCTTCGTAACTTGGCTCTCGCCCAAGTTCCTGTACTAGCTGCCGCATTGTTCGTAGCAGCTTGTTAATTGTCTCTACCATGTGTACCGGAATACGAATGGCACGGGATTGGTCAGCTATAGAGCGAGTAATGCCCTGTCTGATCCACCAGGTAGCATAGGTACTGAACTTGTAGCCTTTTCTATACTGGAACTTATCCACAGCCCGGATAAGGCCAATATTCCCTTCCTGGATGAGCTCAAGGAGAGGCATGCCATGCCCGATATATTTCTTGGCTATGCTCACCACCAAGCGCAGATTCGCTTCTGTGAGGTGCTTTTCTGCCGCTTTTGCTTCGCTCTGCACCTGCCTGAAGTAAGCTCTGAATTCATTGCTATGAGGGTCGATGCGGGACAGGAACCTGTCATCGGTCACGAGAGCCTTCAGCTTCTGCCATGCAGTCTTGCCTTTAGCTAGAATGTCTAGCAGCTGCGGGGGCAGAAGCTGAGTGTTTATGGAAAGGTCTACTATAGCATCTTCGGCTGCAGTGCTTCCCTTACCTAAGCCCTTAGCAGTTGCCGCTATTAACGATGTGTCTATAACATCGTCAATGGCGGACCGAAATTTGGGATTCTTGATCGTCTCCGCCACGTTTTTGGAGGGGCTGATGCCCACATGCTCTTCGACAATCTTAACAACGGGGTACACCTTGGACAGTTGAGAAACTAGCTGAATCACTATCTCAACAGGTGAAGGGAACTTCTTGTACTTCCTAAAATGGTTCTCTTCGATTTCGTCTAGGCTCCTGCCCAGCTCTATCCTCCGGCACAACAACTTCTCTTCGCTGACATTTAGAAGCGGCACCCTGCCAATTTCTTGAAGATACATACGAGCCGAATCATCAGTTATCTCATGCTCTTCTAGTGGCGTCGGCGGCTTGATTTCTTCGGTTTCCTCAGCCAGAAATTCCTCGCCTTCTTCCTTTTCCTCAGCTTCCTCGCCTAAGGCGTTGACGTCTTCAACCTCGGCTTCATCGCCCAGTAAGCTTTCAGCAACTGACTCATCACCATCAAGGTTGATTGGTTCTTCTTTAGTTGGATCCATGGTTTCTTTCTTTCTTAACAAAGACTTCCTGAAGCTTTAATCCCGAACCTATTCCCTGCTCTTCTAGTTTGGCTAGCTCCGAACTTACCCCTCCTCTTTCCCTCTCAATCTCAAGCGTCGCCTCTTTTTCAGCTTCTAGTTTTCGGGACAACTTCTCGTGGAGACGGAGAATACAATCGGCCAAATCACTGCGCCGCGTTCGCTCACTCTCCCGTATAGCTGGCGGGAGCATTTTGTCAACTAAGTAGTGTAAATGTTCTAATAGGCTACTGTCAAGTTCACTTTCAAGACCCGGAATGTCAGAGGAATGTTGCCATTTGACAAAGACCTCTCGATTCTCTGTGTATTCGAAGTGTTCCGATGACAGCTCCCCAGCCAAAGGACGAAGCTCCGGGTACTGAAGAAGAAGTGCCAAGCAGTATTCTTCGATGGGGCTGGATATGAACTGGTGGGCAAGGCCAGATTGTTCTGTGGTCTTGGCAGGTTGACGCCATCCCTTAGCGATCTTTAGTTTCTGCAATGCAACTTCTACGTCCGATGTTTTGATTTTGAGCCTACGAGCTAGTTTTTCCACATAGTGGAATCTTTCTGTAGGGTCCCTTATCTCATAAATTGAGGGCAAGAGTTTTTGTACAGCCAGCGACTTATCTCGGGCTTTGTTGATATCAAGTCTACCTATTACGGATTCGAAGGCGAAGTCCATAATAGGCATAGCTTTTTCTACCAGTTTCTGCCACAGAGCAGGTTGCTCTCCTATAACCTCATCCGGATCTCTGCCCTCAGGCAACAAGATGACATTCGCTTCAATGTTAGAGTAAGCCAGTATCGCTTTGCCTCGCAAGGTAGCTTCTTCTCCGGCAATATCAGCATCAAGCGCCAGGGTTATGTCATTGGTTAATCTCTTGATGCCTTCCGCTTGCTTCTGGGTCAAAGAAGTGCCCATTGAACCGACTACGTTTTGCCAACCGTGCTGGTGAGCAGTGACAACATCCATATAGCCTTCTACGATTATCACTGAGTTTTTCTTCCTAATGACAAGTTTACCCTTGTCAATGCCGTACAAGCTGTTGCTCTTATCGAAAATTGGTGTTTGGGGAGAGTTGATATATTTGGGCAGGGAGTCATCCAGGACTCTCGCTCCAAAACCAGTAACTCGACCCTGGATATCGCATATGGGAAACATCAACCTGTTGCGAAATCGATCGTAACTGCCTCCCTCTTCCTTCTCGATCACCAGACCAGCTTCTACTAGCTCTTCTTCAGTGTAACTTTTGCCCAGTAAATAGTTCTTAATGGTTTCCCAGGCATCAGGGCTGAAGCCAAGACGGAACTCTTTAATAGTCTCGGGCATGACTCTCCTTTTTGTCAGATAGCTTCTGGCTGGCGCCCCTATCTTAGTGACCGAAAGCAAATGGTGATAATACTCAGTAGCTAGCTCATTAATTTGAAATAGTCTCTGTTTCCTCTCATCCTCAGCTTTGCTTGGGGCTTCAACAGGACCTAAGGTTATGCCTGCCCTTTGAGCCAGGAGGCGAAGACCTTGGCCGAAATCAATGCCCTCCTTCTTCATGACAAAAGAGAAGATGTCGCCACCAGTTCCGCAGGCACCAAAGCAATGCCAGCTTTGTTGCTCAGGGAACACAAAAAACGAGGGGTGCTTCTCACTGTGGAAAGGGCATAAGCCTTTGAAGTTACGCCCGGCTTTTTGCAGAGTAACATACTGCGAGACGAACTCCAATATATCTACTCTCTGCTTTACTTCTGTTATTACGCTCATTGAGATATTTCCTCGGCCAATCTTAACGCATATTGGTCGGTCATCCCGGCTACGTAATCCATGACTTTGCGCTCTTTACTGTCCGGCAGACTGGCGAATTCTTGAGGTAGTTTATCCACATGCCTCAGGAAATAAGAATATAACAGACGCAATGCCTTTCGCGCTTTCACCCCATCCTCTCCAGATAAGCTAGGATAATACACTTTGTCAAATAGAAACTGCCGAAGTGTATTGGTTGCTTTAATAACTTGAGAACTCATGCCCACAGTTGGCTTGGCTGAACTCCCACTGCCGCTAACAGCCCAGGACGATTTTATTATATCACAAACCAGCGTATTGATTCGCTGTGAATGTGTATGCCCCAGGGTCTCTACTACCCGCTTGGGCAAATCATTCTGGGAGATAATGCCCGCTCTTATGGCGTCTTCAACATCATGGTTAACATAGGCCACAATATCGGCTACCTTGCATATTTGGCCCTCCAAAGTGTGAACGTCTCCCCATCCCTCTGCCATAATATCAACCTGTCCCTTGGAATGATTGAGAATTCCATCTCGCACTTCCCACGTAAGGTTGAGCCCCTGTCCTTCCCTCTCCAGCAAGTCAACTACTCTTAAGCTCTGTTCATTATGCCTGAAACCACCGTGGTACAGCTCGTTCAGGACTTCCTCCCCTATATGACCAAAAGGCGTGTGCCCTAAATCGTGTCCGAGTGCGATGGCCTCGGCGAGGTCTTCGTTGAGATTCAGAGCTCGAGCTATAGTTCTGGCTATTTGGGATACTTCCAGAGTGTGAGTAAGCCTGGTGACATAATGATCACCCAACGGTGCAATAAAGACCTGTGTCTTATGTTTTAGCCGACGGAAGGCCTTGGAATAGATGATACGGTCACGGTCACGCTGGAAACTGGTTCTTATCGGGCACGGCTCTTCCCACTTAAGCCGACCACGACTGAACTTACTCTTAGCGGCACAAGGAGAAAGCCCTTCTTCTCTCTTCTCTGTCAGCTCACGTATATTGGCTTTGCCAACCATGGAATCACTGCAACACTGCAGGTCAAGACAGCATCCTTGATTGATCGCAGCAGCACCTTCACGTCATCATGCGCGTTTTCTTTTGGTTTCTGATTTCATTCTCTTTTCCAGCTCTGCGACATTTAATCTCGTTGATAGTACCACATCCGGGTTCAGAGACATCGAATCTATACCGCACCTCACTAAATAGTCGGCAAATTCAGGGAAATCACTCGGCGCCTGTCCGCATATCCCTATCTTTCTCCTCGGCTTATGATGGTGCGCGGCATCTATCACTTGCTTCACCAGCCTTTTCACTGCCTCATTTCTTTCATCAAATATGTGTGCCACAAGCTCGGAATCTCTATCTAAGCCAAGAGTCAATTGTGTTAAGTCGTTCGACCCTATGCTGAATCCATCAAATACGTCGGCGAATTCTTCAGCCAAAATCACATTTGATGGTATCTCGCACATCACATACACTTCCAATCCATTTTTCCCTTGCCTTAACCCAAAGTCTTCCATGGCTTCTATTACTTTTCTTCCTTCTCCGGGCGTCCGGCAAAAAGGAACCATCACTTTCACGTTGGTCAACCCTATCTCATCCCGTACTTTCTTTATGGCCTGGCACTCCAGGCCAAAGGCGGGCTTGAATTTCTCATCATAATAACGGGACGCCCCTCTCCAACCTATCATCGGATTACTTTCCTCCGGCTCATAACGGTATCCCCCGACCAGATTGGCATACTCATTCGTCTTAAAATCAGAAAACCGAACGATGACCTCGTTGGGATAAAACCCCGCCGCTATCTTCGCTATCCCCATCGCTAGATTGTCAACAAAAAACTCGGTCTTGTCCTTATATGGTGCACTCTTCTCATCTATGTCCCTAATCACCTTTGCTAGCTTCTCGTCTTTGCTCCCTTCGTCCTTCAATCGGTCGTATTCTATGAGCGCCATGGGATGTATGCCGATGTAAGAATTGATGATGAACTCTTCCCGAGCCAGCCCAACACCGTCGTTGGGAATCTGACTTTGAATAAAGGCGCCGCCGGGAATGCCGAAGTTCATCATTATTTTTGTATTGGGTCTGGGCAGCTTATTCACTTCTACCTCATCTATTCTATACTTCAATTTCCCTTCATATATCCTGCCCTCGCCTCCTGAGCAGTCTATCGTGACCTCTGTCACCTCTTTCAAGACTTTCGTTCCATTGCCCGTGCTGATTACGCAGGGTACCCCGAGCTCACGACTGACAATAGCTGCATGGCAGGTCCTGCCACCCTTGTTGGTGACTATGCCACTGGCAATCTTCATTATCGGTTCCCAGTCCGGGTCTGTCATATCAGTGACCAACACTTGACCCTGCTTGAATTTGTGGATCTCACTGCTGTCTTCTATTACACAGACTTCACCTTGTCCTATCCTTGTACCCACTGGCTCCCCTCTAACCAGTAATCTCCCCCTTTCTTCAAGTACATAAGTCCGCAGCGAAGCTAACTCTTTGCGTGCATGCACTGTCTCTGGCCTGGCCTGGACTATGAAGAGTTCCCCCTTTGCCCCATCTTTTGCCCATTCGATATCCATGGGCACGCCATAGTGTTCTTCTATGACGCAAGCCCACCTGGCCAGAGTCAGAACCTCGTCGTCATTCAGTGCGAACTTCTTTCGGTCTTCAACTTTGACGTCTTCTTGCTCCGTTCCAGTCCCATCTCCTACGTACACCAATCTCATCCCCTTCCCCCCTATCTTCTTTTCTACGATGGGTCTGAACCCCTTCTTCAAAGTGGGCTTGAAAACGTAAAACTGGTCGGGGTCAACTACCCCCTGTACCACATTCTCTCCCAGACCATAGGCAGCGGTTATGTAGACCACATCCCTGAAGCCTGAATCCGTATCTATGGAAAACATGACCCCGGAGCAGGCTAAATCAGAGCGAACCATCTTTTGCACTCCCACCGAGAGGTAAACACCGAGATGGTCAAACCCCCTATCCACCCGATAGGAGATTGCGCGGTTTGTGAACAAAGATGCAAAGCAGTCCATGACCTTTTCCAAGAGGTCATCCTCCCCGCGAACGTTCAGATAAGTCGTCTGCTGTCCGGCAAATGAGGCTGTAGGCAAGTCTTCAGCGGTCGCACTGCTTCTCACAGCAACGTCCACATTCTTTCCAAATCTTTCCCCCATCTTTCGGTAGGAGGCTCTTATCTCGTCCTCCAATTCCTTGGGGTAGGGAGAATGCGCTATCAAATTCCTTAGCTTTTCCCCCCTCTCCGCCAAATTCCTCATATCATGTGTATCCAGATCCGCCAGAGTCTCTTTTATTCTTTCACCTATGCCCGCATTCTCTATAACATACTTATATGCCTCAGCAGTAATGGCAAATCCCGGAGGGATGTTCACCCCTTTCTCACCCAGATTTCTTATCATTTCACCAAGAGATGCATTTTTACCACCGACTAAAGATACGTCCTTTGCTCCAATGTCTTCAAACCATTTAACAAACTTCATAATTCCTTCTCCAATCCACAGCGTGTAGTAACATTCGCACGTACCATCTCAGCCAAATCTGCATTCCTCGGTTGCGACTAGGAACACTAAGCGGCCTACTCAATTATATCATGCCCAAGTAAGTTCGAAGGAAGAAGCACTTCAGGCTTTGTTTCTTGGTTCTACCGCAGCCGGTCTATGCCTCATTGAGATTTCCTTCGCTTCTTCATGGAGCCCCCATAAGATGCCACTGCATAAATCTGGGGCTCCTGAAAAACGAAGTCCTTTGGGGGGTAAATGGGCTATCCGCTTGCCATCTGTTGCAGCGCCATTTTGATCTTCTCTTCCAAGCTTAGCCCTTCAGAATCTGGAAGCTTAGAGATAGCTCTGGTGGCTTCCGCTACAGAGTAACCCAAGCCGATCAAAGCAGCTACGGCATCGGCACTGTCCGTGGCTAAAGGCGGCGCTACCTCTTTCCACTCCTTTCCCAATTTCCCTTTGAGTTCAACGACAAGGCGGCTCGCCATCTTTTTACCCACGCCAGGCGCCTGGCTCAGGAGATCGATATCGCCACTGGCTATGGCCATAACAAGTTGCTCGGGTTTAAAAGTTGAGAGCAAGGCTAAAGCCAGCTTAGCGCCAAGTCCAGAGACGGAAATCAGGTTTTTGAATAAAGCTAATTCCTCGCTTGAGGAAAAACCGTAAATGGAAATGTTATCCTCTCGCACATGGAGATGGGTATGGAGAAAGACCTTGCCCTTAACAGATGCTAGTTGGCTCAAAGTTGAACCGGGAGCATATACCTGAAAACCCACCCCGCCGACATTAATGATAATGGAGTCATTATCACGATATTCCAGTATTCCTTCCAATGTGGCTATCATTTCAGTGTATGTTCAGTGACCCACTGGTTAAGGCATCTCAGCTGGATATGACACATAGCTACGGCCAGGGCATCTGCAGCATCGCTAGGCTGAGGTAGTTCAGAGAGGCCGAGCTGGATTCTTACCATTTCCTGAACCTGTTGTTTATCGCTTTGACCATAGCTGGTTATTTGCTGCTTCACCTTGGCTGGCGGGTAATAGTAGATGGGCAATCCCTTGTTGGCTGCCGCCAGGATAGCTATAGCCTGTGCCTTGCCAATAGCGAACGCTGACCGTACGTTGTGACCGATGAAGGGCTCTTCAATGGCTACTTCTCTTGGTTTATGCCTGGCGATGATTTTGCTTAACTCACTATACAGAGAGCGCAGCCTTTCCTCCATAGTAAGCTTCCGTGGGAGCTTGATTACCCCGCAGTCTATCATATGCATTTCCTCCTCCCCATCCACCACACCGTAACCCAGACTTATAGTGCCGGGGTCAACGCCAAGAATGCGCATGTTAGCTTTGACTGCGCAGCCTTTCCAGGGTAGTATCGGAAAAATCTATATTAGAGAAGACACGCTGTACGTCGTCCAATGCTTCTAGCTCATCCAGGAAATTCAACGCTTGAATTGCTTTATTTTCGTCCAACACCACTGTAGTTTTAGGCATTAGCGAGATCTCCGCCGAAATGACATGTTCCTTCTCTTCAATAACCTTCCTCACTTTTTCCAAATCCTGAGATTCCGTGTAGACTTCCACATAGCCATCCTCGGTCTTCACATCTTCAGCCCCGGCATCAATAGCCCGCAGCGCTATACCTTCGGCATCTCCAGTATTGCTTTCTACAGTGATTACTCCTCTGCTCTCAAATAGCCAGGAAACACAACCACTCTCACCGAGATTCCCTCCGTGGCGCGTGAAAAGACGACGCACATCCTGAACAGTGCGATTGCGATTATCGGTCAAGGCTTCCACCAAAACTGCTATCCCACTCGGCCCATAGCCTTCGAATGTCGCTTCGGTTAAGGCTGCCCCCTCGGCTTCCCCGCTACCCCTCTTCATAGCTCTGTCGATGTTATCCGAAGGCATATTATTATCGCGGGCTTTCTGCACTGCCAAGCGTAACTGGAAATTACTGTCCAAACTGGCTCCACCCTGCCGCGCTGCAATTATGATTTCTCGAGCAAGCTTCGTAAATAGCTGCCCGCGTTTGGCATCAGCCGCTCCCTTCTGACGCTTAATGTTTGCCCACTTAGAATGTCCTGACATTGCTATCCTTCATACCATTTTATCACTGCAACTCCTGAAAGGTAAAGCACATATATAGTAGTCTAGGCAAGACATGCGTCCATCGTTATAATGTCCGGTAGAATACTCGCAATGTATTTGCAGAAGAAAGTTGGCCCTTCTGGAAGTTTTCTATAACAGGCGGGAAGACAGAATGTATTGAAGAGAATCGACAACATCTTGACAGAGGGAGAGACAGCGCAAAACCAGTATTTCAGATTTATAATTAGGCGAACCAAGGAGGCACCGTGACTCTATGAGCAAATTTAGCCATAAACTGGTGACGGGCGATGTCGAGCTGCAAGAGGCCTGCGAGGTGAGGAGGCAGGTCTTTGTCCGCGAGCAAGGCATCGCAGAGGACCTGGTGTTCGATGGGCACGACAGAGAAGCGCTGCATATGGTGGTCAAAGATCGAGACAGAGTTATGGGCAGTGCCAGAGTTCGATTTTTGGCTGACAACCAGGCCAAGCTGGAGAGAATGGCTGTCTTAAAGCGTTACCGCGGTAAAGGCATCGGCAGGGAAATGCTTCTGTTTTTGAATGAAATATGGAAGGATAGGCAGGTACAACAAGTAATCATCCATGCCCAACTTGAGGTTGTTTCCTTCTATAGGTTATGCGGCTTTGACGAAGTAGGCACGCCCTTTCGGGAAGCTGGCATCAAACACATAAAGATGCGCAAACAACTTTGAACGGGTTTGCCAAATGACTCTGGAAGCGGACGAGCCGCTCGCTAAATGAAGCAACTACAAAGATGTGGAACTCATCGCTTTCAGTCCTTCTGTATAGGGTTCTCTTATTACGCCCTGCTCGGTGATTATGGCAGTTATATAACCATGGGGAGTGACGTCGAAGGCGGGATTGGCTGCTCTTATGCCCTCGGGAGCAATGGCTACTCCCTGGATGTGAGTTACCTCTCCAGGGCTTCGCTCCTCAATGGGGATTCTGTCTCCTGAAGCTAGTGATAAGTCGATGGTGCTCGTCGGAGCAGCAACATAAAAGGGGATTCTATTTTCCTTAGCCACCACCGCCAGAGTGTAGGTGCCAATTTTGTTGGCGACGTCGCCGTTGGCAGCAATCCTGTCAGCGCCGACAATGACACAATCTATCTTCTTCTGCTGCATAAAATAGCCAGCCATAGAATCGCTAATCAATGTTACGGGGATGCCCTCTTGCCTCAGCTCCCAGGTAGTGAGGCGTGCTCCCTGGAGAAGGGGACGGGTTTCCGTCGCGAATACGCTTACCTTCCTTCCCTGTTCTTTAGCGGCTTTGATTACACCCAGAGCAGTGCCATAGCCGGCCGTGGCCAAAGGGCCGGCGTTACAATGCGTAAGCAGGGTGAAACCATCCTTGATAAGCTCGGCTCCAATATGACTGAGTTGCTGGGTGGCGGCTACTTCTTCCTGGTGAATCTGCTTGGCTTCCTTGACAAGCGAATCTTTTATTTCAGCGATGGCATCTCTGCGCACAGCTTTCTTCATCCTGTTGATCGCTCGGAAGAGGTTAACCGCGGTAGGCCTGGAGGCAGCAAAAGCTTGCATGACCTGATCTAATTGGCTGAGGAATTCATCCTTGTTTGTTGTTTCAATACCTAGTGCCCCCAGGGCTATGCCGTAGGCAGCAGCGACGCCTATGGCCGGCGCCCCACGAATCTTCATCTCCTTAATAGCCAGGACTACGTCCTGGTAATCGTCCAGGTCGGCGAAGACTTGCTCGCCCGGAAGCTTGCTCTGGTCCAGTACCCTCAAGTTGCCATCAAGCCATTCTATTGCTGCGGCCATCGTCGCCGTTAGTATAATCCAAAGCGCAAAAACAAAGGAAGTGTCAAAATCATGTTTGGCAATACCCCCCTTGTTAGAGAGAACCCTTCGCTTCCTGTTGTTCTCAGCTCTCGCCTCTTGTCATTCTGAGTGAAGCGATCTAACCCCGCTCAGGGTAAACTCCGCGCAGAATTTTGACCTTCCGCCATCACTCAGGGTGACAAAACAAACAGCCCGGCAGACCCGTAATTTGATAACCAGAAAGAATAGTGCTATCTTTATCAAATTCACCCCCCCGGAGGCAAAAGATGGCCAAGATTTACCTCATAGATGTCACCAACCGTGACGGCGTCCAGACCGCGCGCCTCGGTCTATCCAAGCTGGAAAAGACCATGATAAATATGTACCTCAACGAAATGGGTGTCTTTCAATCAGAGTTTGGTTTCCCGACCACGAGACACGAACAATATTATCTTCAGGCAAATCTGGAATTAGCCGCTATGGGCGTCCTGAAACCTATCCGGTTAGCGGGGTGGATAAGGGCGATGGTGGCTGATGTAGAAAGGGCCTTCAAGCTTGTCCCCAAAATTAAGCACCTTAATCTCTCTGTCTCCACATCGGACCAGATGATTCAAGGCAAATTTCAGGGTGCCAGGAGCCGAGAAGACGTCGTAAGCATGATGGTCGATGCTGTCGAAGCAGCTCGCGGCCGTGGAGCGGAAAGCATAGGTGTAAATGCCGAGGATGCCTCCCGAACTAGAATGGATTTTTTGGTTAGATTCGCCTCCGCAGCCAAGGAGCATGGGGCTGATCGGTTCAGGTATTGTGACACTCTGGGCTATGACAACCCATTTACCATTTACGAGAGTGTCAAAACGCTGGCAGAGAATGTCGGAATGGCTATTGAACTCCACTGTCATGGCGACCTGGGAATGGCTGTAGCTAATTCCCTGGCCGGCGCCAAAGGAGCTATAGATGGTGGGCAAGATGCTCACATCAACACCACAGTCAACGGGATTGGAGAAAGAGCGGGCAATGCTGACCTTGTGGCCACAGCTCTAGCCATCACCAAATCCAAGGCATTCGCGGCAACATATCAACTGGAAAAGCCCATAAACCTGACAAAAGCCTGGAAAATAAGCAGATTCGCCAGCTATGCTTTTGAGGTCCCCATTCCCATAAACCAGCCGGGCGTCGGAGCCAACGCATTTGCACACAGTTCGGGCATTCATGCTGACGGCGTATTGAAAGACCCCGAGAACTATGAACTATACAACTTCAACGAGGTAGGCAGAGGCGAACCGGAGCTTGTAGAGACCGGCAGGGCGATATGCTCGGGAGAATATGGCGGCATATCTGGCTTTAAGCATATAATGGGCAAGATGGCGATAACCTTTGACGACGCTGCGCAAGCTGAAGAAGTCCTGGAATTGGCAAGATATGCCAACGTGGAGGCGCAAAAACCGCTGATCGAGGATGAATTACTGTTCATTGCCAAATATCCCGAAATTGCCAGGAAACTGTTAACGCTTGTACCGCTGGAGTAATTAATTCTTGACATTGGTGCTCACTCCATTTGATAATATAGATGGTTAACTGCGGGTGTAACTCAGGGGTAGAGTGCTTGCTTCCCAACCACACTTTGAATAGCCATTGGGGAGTATACTCACCAAAGTATCTTAGCACCAATAGGCATCCCAGCAATCACGCGGGAGTAGCTCAGTCGGTAGAGCATCTGCTTCCCAAGCAGAGGGTCGCGGGTTCGAGTCCCGTTTCCCGCTAACTAACTCCAATACGCGTAAGGATGTTCCCTTTGAACAACCAATATGCCTTCAGCCTCCTCGTCCTTTTCCTGAAGGTTCGCCCTCACTTTCACTACATACTTACCAACTGGCAAACCTACACTTTCGTCATATACTTTCACACCTTTCGCA
>Ga0209427_10000571_pt1 | contig 39661 bp, 30 predicted proteins | sample DeeMarSWOR136_30_FD_187465 | JGI IMG/M metagenome (GOLD analysis project Ga0209427, IMG submission 187465) | Marine sediment microbial communities from White Oak River estuary, North Carolina - WOR-1-36_30 (SPAdes) (version 2) | ecosystem: Environmental > Aquatic > Marine > Intertidal zone >...
TTTCCAATTTTTGTCAAGAGGCTGTCATTCCCGCATGTTTTTTGTGGGAATCTCTTGGGGAAAATGAGGAGATTCCTGCATAAAAGATTGCAGGAATGACAGGTTAATCGTAATGTGACTAAGTAGTAGTAAATGAAATCAACAACAATTTTAACCAGCTCGATAAATATATTTGTTGACATTTCAGAAATATTTTTTTATAATGATTTTGAAGCATTGTCATGAATATTGTAGCTAAGGAAAGGGAATGTAAAATGAAAGAATCAAAATATGGTCCCTGTGGTCTTTATTGCGGAGCCTGCGGGGCAACTGATTGTGGTGGTTGTCTGAGCGACTTTATAGATGTTTATGTAGCACAATGTAAGTTCAGAAATTGTGCGGGAAACAAGAATATTGATTTCTGTTGTCACTGCAGCGAATACCCCTGCGATGAATTAAATGAATTCATGAATGATAAATGGCCTCACCATTGGACTATGGAGCCTAATCTTGACTATATCAAGAAGAATGGAAAAAAGAATTGGTTGAAGGTGCAAAAACAGCAATGGTCCTGCAAGAGTTGTGGTGCAGAGATAAAGTGGTATCAACAAACGTGTAATTGCGGACAACAACTAAAAGCGTGGGATATGCCAGAATAAGACACGGCTGTATCAGGACAGACTTTAATCAGGCTGATTAAGTAATAATTTGATTTTAAATAAGTTTGACTATCAATAATAGGCAGGAACTTATACTTTATTAAGGATTAAAGTTTCATACTGATTCCATCGCTGGAAGCGATGGAATCAGTGTCTCACGATATAAGCTCAAATAAAAAAGCCCATCTGTTGATGAGCTTCATATTTAATTGGTGCGCCCACAGGGAATCGAACCCCGAACCTGCTGATTAAGAGTCAGCTGCTCTGCCAATTGAGCTATAGGCGCTATTTTGTGAGGGCGGAGAGAATCGAACTCTCGACCCACGGCTTAAAAGGCCGTTGCTCTACCTAACTGAGCTACGCCCTCAAAATTTTCAAGGAATGTGAATATAATAAATTTTAATATTTAAGTCAACAAAAAAATGGATAATTTTAAGGATTGATTTACTTATGAATTAAGCTCAAGTAAACAATTCGAACAAATCGCAATGTATCCACAAACCGCTGGATATGGCTTTGTTGATCGTTATAAATTGTTTTAATTGGAATATGATAGACATTATATCTATTCATTAGCGCTTTTACAAGCAACTCTGATTCTGTGTCATATCGATTGCTTTTTAGTTCAACATGTTGCAAAACTTCGGTTTTAATAAGTCGATAACCGGATTGGCTATCTTTTATGCGTTGCCCGGTTAAAAGAGAGATAATAAGTGAACTCATTTTATTACTAAATTGTCTATCCAGTGGCATATTGGAAAATTCACCACTCCGATTACCCAAAATAATATCTCCATTAGTTTTAATATAACACTCGATGAATTTAGGGATTTCAACCGGATCATGCTGGCAATCACCATCGAGAGTGATAATCGCATCGAAGTGATTCTGGCAGGCATATTGGAAACCATGTTTTAAAGCAGATCCTTTCCCCCGATTCACTCCATTTTGCAGGACAATTGCACCTGATTCTTTAGCAATTGAGGCTGTCTGGTCTTCTGAACCATCATCAACAACGATGATTTGATTAACAGTAATAAACTGGCTGACTCCATCGATAACCTTTTCGATGGTTTGCTCCACATTAAAACAAGGAATAACTGCACAAATTTTTTTCATCCGAAATTAGTCGCTAATAATAAAATCCTGTTTGCAATTTCGGTGGCTGCGTCAGGGTGATGGAATTGTTTGAGATTTCGTTTCAATTCTGATAATTTTGTATTATTAAAAATTAATTGTTCGATCTTCTCTCTTAATAGCGATCCCTTCAAATCTTGTTGCAAAATCATTTCGGCTGCATTTGCCTCTACTAAAACACGCGCGTTTTTCTCCTGGTGTGATTCAGCGGCATGAGGCAAAGGCACAAATATTGCAGGAATCCCTAATTGAACGAGTTCAGCAATAGTAATTGCACCGGAACGACAAAATGCCAAATCCGCGGCAGCATAGGCTTCTGCCATATTGTAAATATAAGGCTTGATAAAAAGTCGGTGAGGATAATTTTGACATCCATTTTTCATTTTGTCAAAATCCGATTCTCCAGTCTGCCAGATAATTTGAATATCAGTTGATAGGTTTGGCAGTGTTGCCAACATCGCTTTATTCAAAGCAGAAGCCCCCTGGCTGCCACCAAAAAGTAATAGAGTTCGTTTGTTTTCATCAAGATCAAATTTCTTTATGGCTAAAGTCCGATCGATCTGATCTGATGAAATACGAATTGGATTGCCAGTTATTTTAAATTTACTTTTTTCCTTTACCTTATTTAAATATTGGATTGCTTGTTCAAAAGCCAGGTGAATTTCATTTACTCGAGAAGCCAGAATGCGAGTTGTGATGCCTGGATAGCTATTTTGTTCCTGAATTAGTGTTGAAATGCCCAGCAAATAGGCAGCATAAACAACGGGACCGCTGACGTAACCCCCGGTTCCAACAACAATTTTGGGGCGATATCGAATCAGAAAAAATAATGATTGGCACAGCCCTAGTACCAGAGAGAAAAAGAATGTCACTGTTTTTACTCCTGGCTTTCGTGAAAGATATTGGACATGGATCGTCTTTAACGGATATCCTTCTTTTGGAACAATTTTAGCTTCTATTCTATTTTTGACACCGACAAAAGTGATTTCAACATCAGGTTGGAGCTGTTTTAATTTATTGGCAATTGCTATTCCAGGATAGACATGTCCGCCAGTTCCACCCCCTGAAATAACGATTCGCAACTTACTTTTTTTTAACATAAAACAAAATTTCCAGATTAAGATGTAATAGACGGTACAGAATTTTCTTTAATTTTAAAATCCACTTTGCTGTAAATTTCTTTCGATGAAATTTGAAAATCAATTTTCTATAAATTCAAAAATCTCCCCCGCATAATATTCAATCTTGTATTCAGTCTTTTCTTGCAAAACCAAATATTATTCAGTTTGTTAATAATATATCTCTTGCACAATAGGCAAAGAAATTTTGACGGCGAAACTTGCTAATCACTCCGAAGCCGGATGCGCTTCGGCGCATTATTCAAATTATACGAATCCGCTTGGGAGAATTAGTAAAATTTGTCTAATTCGTGTAATTAGCGATCCTGGATCTTTTTGGCGCTGACTTATCCAGGTTGGGATTATAAAATTTTTTAGTATGCTTTTACATAATAAACTCTACTTTTTGAAATCAAATAAAAAATAAGCACGATTACAAAATAATAATTAATAGTGATAAAGTCAACAATAATTCTTCAGTTAAAATTCCCCAAAAATGACATGAATTAAATAAATATAGCTTCGCATATTGATTAATAAACATGATAGTTGACGCTTGATGCAGGATGCCGGCTGTTTCAAAATCAAATATTGAGAATCAAGCATCCGGTATCATTGCTTTTTTTACTTTGAAATGTCGATATTGCAAGTTACATAATTATTTACAATGAGTGTAATAAAATTTAATTTCCATTATAAAATATTTGCAATTGATAATTATTTTTATTAATTTAGGACAGCGAATTAAATTAATTACCCGTTTTGTTGAATAATCAATGTTGATTATATTTGAGTAAAGAAATATGAAATGGGACAGTTATTTAATTTATGTCCCTTAATATGAATTTTATAGGGATGATAACGAGGGGAGGAGGGAAAAACAACCCTTAATCCATAATAAACGAACAAAAGTCTGGCTAAATCTTGATGCTTACAACTATAAGAATGCAACAATGAAAATCTATTATTTTTCTGATACAGAATGGAAACAAAAATTAAGGCATACAAAATCAGAACTGACTGAAATCTTTAATCAAATTGCAAATGGAACAAATACGGATATGCTGGTTGTTGCTACCTACCTCCTCGGTAAAAGTTCTTCCAGTGGTGGGATCGCTTTTGCAAGAGACTGGTTAACTGATAAACAATTTCTTAGTTTTCGCGGGCGCTGGAAATTTACACAAGAATTTTCAATTCCTCATGATATTCCCGAAACGTTTAAACTAATTCGTTTACATTTTGGTATTAAAAATTCAAAATATCCTTTATGTCAGATTGACCGGTATGGCTGGAAATTAACTTACTCATCTTTTAGAGATCATTTAGCTTTTCTCTTTGCTCATGAACTACATCATTATCGACGTTACCATTTACGGCTACATCATGGTGAGGGAGAAAATTCGGCAAATAGATGGGCGCTTTATAGATTAAATCAATTAAATTTTCAAATAGAAGGTTTTAAGTTACCACGAGGGAATAAGAAAAAAAACATATCTCGCTTAGTTCAACAACACATTATTTTTGATCCTTATAAAAAATACCGCTCGCTCCATTCTGGTGATAAATTACTGATTAAATATGATCCACGTGGTCATTATCAGGGAGAGATTGTCGCAGTTGTTCGACCGATTCGGAAGAATTCCAGACGAATAGTTGTGGAAACTGCTGATGGTAAATTGTGGCGCTGGCCATTGGAGTGGATTGCTATTGTGAGATAACATTTTCGAGTACTGTCAGTTAAAGAATAAAAATCTGTTTCTCATCATACAACAACATAACTTTTGTAATACGAGTTCCTCTCAAAATTAAGAATTCTGCCAATACGATACTAAACAAGAGGTAGAGCTAATGATTCTCAAAAAATTAACTTTAACTCACTATATTTTTATTGGGATTTTGCTTGGAGTTTTAGCTGGATGGATTTTTGGTGAAAGTATATTACCTATTGCTGATCCATTGGCAAAGTTGTTTCTTCGATTGCTTCGAATGGCAATTATGCCGCTTATTATTACTTCAATTATATCAGGCGTGCTGAGCGTTGGGACAGCCAGAGGATTGGGTAGCCTGGGGATAAAAACATTTGTATATTACATCTCAAGTAGTTTATTGGCTATCATTACTGGCCAGGTGTTAGTTAATTTGTTACGTCCTGGTGTTGGTGCCAATATAGAACTTCAACAGACACCTGCAGAACTCGGGGCTGCCGAACAAAGTATTGGAGATCTCCTGTTTCGCATTATTCCAGAAAATCCTTTTAGCTCGATGGCAGAGGGAGATGTATTACCGGTGATATTTTTCTGCATTTTCTTTGGATTTTTTATCACTCGTTTAAAAGATACTTACCGTATTCAGCTTACAGATTTTTTTCAGGGGGCGTTTGAAGCGATGATGAAACTAACGTTATTGGTGATCTGGACAGCGCCACTCGGTGTGTTTGGTATCAATGCTCGCATTTTAGCGACAACAGGTTTTAGCGCATTCAAGTCGCTGGGATTTTATTTTCTGGTAGTTCTTCTCGGCTTATTTATTCACGCATTTATTAACTTGCCATTATTGTTAAGAATTGTTGCCAGAGTCAATCCTGTAAAACATTATAAGGGAATGACGTCTGCATTGTTGACTGCTTTTTCAACCTGCTCTTCAATGGTCACACTTCCATTAACAATCAAATGTACGACTACTCGTTCGCGAGTGTCGAAAAAGATTGCTAAATTTATACTACCAATTGGAGCTACAGTTAATATGGATGGCACAGCGCTCTACGAATGTGTGGCAACCATTTTTATTGCCCAAATTTATGGATTTGATTTGAGTTTTGTCCAACAATTGATCGTTGTCTTAACAGCTTTGCTCGCTTCAATAGGCGCTGCTGGAATACCAATGGCTGGTCTTGTAATGATGACCATTATTCTTCGTGCAGTAGGTCTTCCTTTGGAAGGAGTGGCAGTTGTTTTAGCAGTAGATAGAATTTTAGATATGTTCCGTACTACTACCAATGTGCTTAGCGATTCATGTGGGTCTGTTTTGGTCGCTCGATTAGAAGGTGAGACATTGGAGCGAATGGGGGAGCCACCTGATGAGGAAGAAGAATAGTTACTTAACAATGAATTTCTTGCACAATGCTTATTGGAGGAAGTTATGAAGGCAAATTCAATCGAAGATGCACTGAATTTGTTCGATCCCCATCAGCCACTTCTTGAAGAAGATGATATAAAAGCATATTATGTCGCCCGGGATAATAGTCCGATTGAGGAGATAAAAACCATTCTCAAAACAGCAACTTACTTTCCGAAATTATTATTTTCAGGTCCTCCTGGATGTGGCAAAAGTACTGAATTGGCGAAACTACAAGAAATGCTCAAAAAAGATTTTCATGTGGTTATGTTTTCTGTAAAGGAAATCACAAACACTTTTAGAATTAGTTCCTATTCAATGTTATTTCACATTCTAAAAAAAATTGCAGATAAGGCAAAGGAAGCCAAATTAAGTATTTATAGTGAAAAACTTGAAAAAGTCACACATGGTGGAATCGCTGGGGATACAGACATTGAATTATTAAGTGCTGAAAAAAATGAAAAATCGGATATAGATGACATTGTATCAGATGACACCAAGCAGGATGGAATAGATTATGGAATCATGTTAGAATCTGTTTTGAGACGACCTTCTAAGCCAGGTGCAGATGCAGTTCTTGATTTAATCAATGATACTGTCTGGGATCTTGAAGAAAAAACAGAAAAAGATGTTTTAGTATTGGTAACTGATATAGATAAACTCGATTTAGATAATGCATATTATCTATTAACGAGGTCATCCCTCTATCTGAACAAAATTCATTGCTTTGCAGTTTATACTTTTCCTCTTGAGTTGAAGTTTAAAAATGATCTAATTGATCTCTATCGAAATTTTGACGGTATTTATTTTCTCCCAAATTTCCATATTTATGACCGATATGGAAAACTTGATAAAAATTGTGAGCAAAAATTGCGGGAAATCATCACGAAAAGAATGCCTATGAAATTGATTTATGATGAAGCCATCAACCAAATTGTACAATTCAGTGGTGGAATCGTGTTTGAATTAATTAATTTAGTAAGACAATGTTGTATCGTTTCATTGCTGGAAAAGATAAATTTCATCGATGATGAAATTGTCCGTGAAGCAGTGGAAAGGATTCGTCGATTTTACAGATCTTTTTATTCTGATAAGGAACTAAAGTTATTATCTCAAATTAAAATGAATAAAAGATTTATTAGTTCAAATGCTTCATTTAAATTGATGCGACAATTCAGCTTTGCTGAATATGGAACCTGGGATGAAGTATGGTATGATGTAAATCCTATTCTAACTCCTTTGCTAGTAAATATCGAATTAGATAAAGAATAAATTAATTTTGGAGGTTAATGTGGATAAAGTATCAATTGAGAAAATGATCGATCTGATTAAAGATTACTGGACTCCCTTGGATATTTTCCGAGTAAATGACACCATTGTCAGATTGGTTAAAATCAAAGGAAAATATCACTGGCACAAACATAAAAATCAGGATGAATTGTTCATTGTTCTAAAAGGAATATTGAAAATTAATTTGAAGAATAGACAAATTGTCTTACATGAAGGTGAAGGTTTTGTAGTAAAACAGGGTACCCTGCACCAATCTGAGGCAGATGAAGAAACAGTCGTTTTTTTAGTAGAATCATCAGATATAGTGACCAAAGGGGATTGATTCGCGTAATTTGAATAATGCTTCACAGCGCATCCGCCTCTGTCGTGATTAGCGGAATTCTCGGTCAAAATTTGTTTGCTCATTCTTTTTCATCGAATCAATCTATATTAGTAAAAATTTGCCAGAGGACGCATCTCTGCTCAGGTGGATTAACTGCGTGAGAAAGATTGTGCAAGATATTCATTGTTATGAAACTCATGAGAAACTCAACTAACTACGAACATTTAACAATGAACACTATTTAAATATAAAGGTCCATTAGCAAATCAATTTTTGAGTACCTTTTAATAAAAAAAACCCTGACTTATTAATCGTCAGGGTTTTTTATTTCCTTAAATTAACTCTTTGAAAGCCAGAATTACTGCTTAACAATAATATAATCCTTGCCATATAAATAAGGTACTATATAGCAGTACCAAAGATCAGCTAAACGAGTCGCTTCAAACACTTTCTTGAAGAAGTTTCTTTGCGAAATCTCTTTTGAATCTTTGCTAACTGGAAGAGCATCAGAAATCACACGATCTACTGTGATTAACTTGTAAGAATAATCTTTTAAACTCACTCTATCAAATTTTTTGCCAATAGGAAGTGCATCATCATTTCCACGAAATCCTTTTGTTAGTTCAACTTTGGTGCCAGCATCAGCTCGTTGTCCTAATTTTTTTCCTGCTGGAATCGCTTCAGAGTTATCATTGAAACTTCCCGATACTTTTGCAAATGTTTCTCCTTGGGCAAATAAGATTAGTGAAAGCAAAACGATTAATCCATAATAAAAATAATTTTTTGTTCTCATTGTAATTCTCCTTATTTCAATTTAAAATTAAGCTTTAAAAATTTCTTTAATTAACTTTACTACTCCTTATCTTAAACAAATAGCATGCCAAAAATTTGAATTGTTAATGATATTAGTCTAACTTATTGAGATTAAATGAGGTTATAAATTTCGATAAATTTGCGGTTTTACTAACTGTCTCATGAAAAACGTCAAAGATAAATGAGACATCGGATTTGATTTGAAAAATTTTCATAAATATCAATTATCATTTACTTCATTTTAACTAATAAGTTACACAGATGATCATAAGGAGGGATTTGAAGGAGAAGTGTTTCATTTAAGCTTTAATAAGACATCATAAATTAAAAAATACATCCAGTATAAAAAGTATCTTTTTGTTTGATATTCTTGTTTTTTCAAATGAGAAATTTGTAGAATTTAATCCATCAACTTCGAATCAAATTCTAAGTATATTTATTTCGCTTCAAATCTGCCATCTCATGATTCACATTGATAATTTGCTGAGAGAAGTAAAATATCTTAATTGAATCATTCATACATACCGTTCATCTAATCATACTTGGAAAGGTTTAGAATTTCAAACTGATTCCATCACTCCAAGCGATGGAATCAGTGTATCAATGATTTTACAGTGAAAAATGAATCCTAATCGAATATAATAAAAAGGAACCAAGAAATAAAATATGAGTAAGATACAGAACAAAATTAATAGTGAAACCATCAGGAGTCAAAATATGAAAAAGAATGGGATACGATTGACTTTACTTTTTGTACTGCTTTTTCAAATCTCTACTTTAGCCAGTCAAAATTTTTTTGACATGAGCTATGTTTCAGTCACTGGTAAAGTGTCACCAGAAAAAGTCGCACCGGGAGCAACCATTGAGATTGTTGTTACAGCAGAAATTGAACCTGAATTTCATATAAATTCGAACAAACCGAGTGAAGACTATTTGATTCCTACAATCCTCAAATTTGAACCGCTTGAAAACGCTTCTTTTGATAAAATTATCTATCCTGAACCAAAAATGGCGTCCTTCTCCTTTTCAGAAAAAAGTATTTCTGTTTATAAAGGACAGCTTGTTTTCTATTCAAAGCTGACAATATCAGATAAGTTTCCATTGGGAAAAGCTGTTATCAAGGGAACACTTAGCTACCAGGCTTGTAATGATCAAAACTGTTTTGCCCCCCAGGATGAATCTTTTGAGATTCCATTTGAAGTCGTAGCTTCCACAGAAGCAGTTATGGAAAAATCACAAGAGGAAATATTCAAACAGATACCACCGGAAACCGAGGAGGTGGAACAGGAAATCGCTCCTGCTGTTAAGTTAACTTCTGAAGAATTAAAAGCAAAACAAATTATTGAGAAAGGATTACCTTACGCTATTATTGCATTTTTTATTTTCGGTCTGGCATTGAATCTCACCCCATGCGTTTATCCAGTAATTCCGTTAACTATCGGTTATTTCGGTGGTCAGACCGGAAAGAGCAAAAGCTCCAGTTTTGTAATGGCATCATTTTATGTGATTGGGATTGCTATTATTTTTGCTGCATTGGGTTTGATTTCGGGATTAGCAGGTAAACAATGGGGATTCCTGTTTCAAAATCCATGGTTCGTTATTGTAATCACGACGATAATTCTGGCAATGTCTGCAAGTATGTTTGGCGCATTTGAAATTACTGTTCCTGCCTGGTTAACTTCTTCTCTTGGGAAATCACGAGAAGGGAATGTTGGTGCTTTGATTATGGGTTTAACTGTTGGTATTGTCATCGCACCATGTGCAGCAGGAATCATTATTGGCCTAGTCGGATTGGTCGCAAAATTGGGAATTGTGGCGAAAGGTACCCTGCTCTTTTTTATTATGGGACTTGGTTTAGGGCTGCCATATCTTATTTTGGCAACTTTTTCCGGTCTATTGACCAAACTTCCGCAATCAGGTTTGTGGATGGTTTGGGTACGCAAATTATTTGGTGTGCTACTGATCGGTGTTGCACTTTATTTCTTCTTACCCCAGGCAAAACACATCTATGATCAGCAGGGGTTTTTCTTTGGGCTGCTGGCAATCTTTGGCGGTTTGCTATTAGGATTTCTGGATCACGCCTCTGGATATTCAAAAGGATTTAAAATCGGAAGAGCTGTTTTTGGCATATTGATGATTATTTTTGGCATCATTTTAGTCAACAGAGCGATCCATTCAAAACCATCTGAATTGAACTGGGTGAACTACCAAAATGAAACCATAATGGAATTGCAACAAGAAGGCAAACCGATTTTCATTGATTTCTATGCGGATTGGTGCGCACCATGTAAAGAAATGGATCGCACAACCTTCAAAGATGAACGAGTGATTGAAATTTCTAATCAGCTTACCATGGTAAAAATCGATTGTACGACACCTGATGAAAAGATCAAAAAGTTTATGAACCAATTTGAAGTCACAGGTATGCCGACACTGGTTTTTATCAATAAAGATGGTAAAGAAGTTATCGAATTGAGGGAAATCGGTTACATCGGACCGGAGAAATTTCTGGAAAAGGTAAATCTGTTGCTGGAGTAATCTTGAACATTTAGAGCCATTTAATAATAATAAAGAACAATTGGTTATATTATGTTGAGTTTTTCATCATAATAACAATTAAATAAAGAAGCTGATGTAAAAGATACCACAAGATTAATAAAATCATTTGTTTATTATTATTTTGTTGATCCATTAATTCCAGTTGCCCTGCCATTTGTAATTGAAACGAACTTTGGCTCCCGTTGGTTTACAGCTAAGCATCTTTTTAGTTTTCAATTTGTTTATGTCACTTAAATGGGCATTTGAAATTTTTTTCAAGTGCCTTTTTTATTTTTATGTTGACTTTGTTAGCAAATTTTCTTATTATTAATTGAACAAACGGTAAAACGTACCAAATAACAGGAGGTAAAATGGGAAATTTAAAAATCAATCATGTAGCTGTGTGGATTTTAGTTGTCGTCAATCTTATCGTGGCTTTTCTGTGGTATGCCCCATTTGTGTTCGGCAACCAATGGATGCAGCTATTAGGTAAGACTGAAGAAGACCTTGCCGCAGCAAGTCCACTAAATTATATTGTGGCGATTATTACTGCTATCGCAATGACTTACTCACTTGCCTGGTTATTTAAAAGACTTAACATCGACACAACTTTAAAAGGACTGCTCTATTCGTTGTTTTTCTGTGTTGTTTATTTTTTCTTGCAAACTATAACGATAGGACTATTCTCGTTACGTCCATTAGCTTTGTCTTTCATTGATGGCGGTATGTACCTGGTCAATTTCGTTATTGCAGGACTTCTTCTCGGATCATGGAAAAAATATGAAGTAGCGGCAAGTGAAGTTGAAGAAAACAGTTGATCGTTTAAGGCTCGAAAAAAAGCTTGTTTGCGATCATATTGAATTCACCAAAACGAAATCAGAACATGGCAGGTCAGGATACATTTTGTTGTCATTGTAAAAATGCCATGGTTTGCTTGACCTGCCATGAATAATAAAATATGCAAGATTGCATTTGGAAATCAGATTTGTATAAACGCAGGTATCAGACAAGGATTTTCGGTTTCTAATATGGTGGTTGCTTCAGTCCGCTTGTGGAAATTAGCTTCTTAACAATGAATTTCTTGCACAATGGGCAAAGAAATTTTGACCACGGATTCCGCTAATCACGCCGAAGGCGGATGTGCTTCGGCGCATTATTCAAATAACGCGAAACCACCAGGGCAGATTAGCGAAATTTGTTTAATCTTCCCATAGGCAGATCTTATTAATAATTGATCCGCTGAAGGAGGATTCGTGTAATTAGCAGTACTGGATCTTTTTGGTTCTGGCCTGTCCAGGTTAGGTATCAAGTGCTTATTATAAACAATCAACTTAGGGATAAATTGATAATTTCGTGATTCTGGTTTTTCAGGAGTTATTATGAGCAGAAAATTAATAAAAGAATTAAACAATAATTCCAAGGAAGATTTAGAACGAAAAAAATTAATTCTTGAAATCAAAGAACTGCAAAGAAAAACAAGACGGAGAATTATTATTATCATTGTGAGCGCTTTAATCTCCATTCCCACGATTTGGTTTTATTATAAAGAATTTGCAGAGCCTTTCATACAAATAGATAAGATTCAGTTAGCTAAACAGCTTAAAGAGTTAACAGATGAATATGAGAATAAGTTAAATGATATAAGTCGTCAAAGAGATGAATTGGAAAATGAAAAAGATTCGTTAGCAGATGAAAAAAATAAATTAGAGAAGGATTATTTAGAACTAAATAAGCAACAACAAAAACAGGAAACTGAATTTCAAAAACAATTGAAAGAAATTAGAGATGAATATAACAAATTAAGTGGGTCATATCAAACGAAAACCAAAGAGAGCGAGGACTTTAAACGAAAAGTTAAGTCATTAAATAGCCAAATAAACGAAAAGGATAAGTTAATTAAAGATTTAGATAAAAAGATCGAACAGTTGGAATTAAGGAAGAAAGAACTAAAATTTCGGTCATTACCAACCTATTTGTCTGATGTAACAGACTTAATTGTGAGACATAATTTCTATGATAGCAAAAAAAACCCCGAGAGTAAAGGTTTTCTCAATCATTATAACATGCAGAGAATAAATGGACAGAAGGTTGTAATAGACGAAGCTACTGGCTTGATGTGGCAACAGAACGGATCAGGTGTTTATATGAATTTTAGAAACGCTAAAGAGAGAATTAGAGAGCTTAATCGTAAAGGCCTTGCGGATTATAGAGATTGGCGCTTACCGACGGTGGAAGAAGCCATGAGTTTGGTTGAACCTGAAAAAAGTCGTAATGGATTATATATTGATTCAATGTTCGACCGTAATCAGTTGTGGATTTGGACTTCGGATCAGGTTAAAGACGAGTCTTGGACGTGGGTGGTTGATTTCAAATATGGTGAATGCCTCAGGTTTAGTACTGACCGTTTTAGTTATGTAAGGGCAGTTCGTTCGGTACAATCATCTGCTATAAAATAATGTAAATTTATGATATTAGAAAGTGAAATTTCATTTTTTCTCAACTATTTTTGCTGTAAATAACAAAATAAGTCCTCACCAATTCTGATTTTTCGTTCTTAGACCATGCCTTAAAGCCCTTCTTTTTAACCCTTTCAATTAATGGCGCAGGCACAAACGGCGTAATCAATTCATAAATTTCCCCAGGTTTTAAACCTTTCAGCTCTTCTAAAACCTGGTTGATCGGCTGCTGCCCTGATTCGATGATCGGGCTGGCATCCAGTGATTTTACAATATTCGCTGTATCAAACCAGTTCGGAGAGGTGTTAGAAACAATCTGTTCATCGTTGAAATCGATCTCATCTGTTAGTCCGGCAGTTTCCCGAAGTTTATTGATCATGGCTGATAACGAGACATCACCGATCTGAGCGACCTGGCGCAACGTTGCCACTTTCGCAATCGTTTTTCTCAAAATTGGATTGCGTAGCTTTTTAAAGGCTGGAGCCATTTCGATCAGCACTTCCTCTAATTGAGGATAGCAATCGAATAAAGCGCTGATCTTTGTTTCTGGTGTTATTGGTATTTGTTCACTCATGTCTTTTCCTTTATTTTTTAGTTGAGTGAGTTAAGTGGCTAAGTAAGTTGAGAAAGGGAATTTCCTCACTCAACCTACTTAACCAACTCAACTATAAGACAACAACCTTTGCTCCCCTTGCAACTGTCGTTTCTCTGTCAAATTCTGACTAACCTCCAGGGTGCCGAGGTAGTTGTTATTTTCATCTCGAAGTGCAAAATATTCAATATGAATAAATCTTCCTCCCATGTTGATCCAGAATGCGGCATGATTCTGCTTCCCAGATTTAAAGTCGTTTAGAATTTGTTCCACAATATGAACGCTGGAAGGTGGATGGCAACGCTGAACTTTTCTGCCTAAAATCGCTCGATTGCGGGCAAATATTCGTTCTTTACCCTGGGTGAAAAAACGAACAGTATCCTCCTTATCGACGAAAGTTAAATCGAAAGGAATCGTGTTTAAAATCGTGGTAAGTTCAGTAATATTCATACTTCCGCTTGGCAGTTGAATTCTTCCATCTTTTTCGATGGTTTCTTTTTTAATCACAACACCTTCTGGTTGCCATTTATCTGTGGGATCGTATAAACAAAAGCCGATTTCGATACTCTGTTTATAAATCTCATACCAATCGTTACCTGTTAATTTATCCAAACTCATGGGAAAAAGAATCTCTTCCTCTTTGTAGATCATCTCACTGATGGCAGTGGAAGCAGGTTTGAGCACAAGCTCAACAACTGTCCTTGCTTCACCAGCGTTGATCTGTTTGGCTAATTCCAGGGCTTCCATAGCGGCTTTTAGTAATTCTCGTGCCTCGCCATGCTTACCCCACATAACAGTCGATGGTCCAGAGATACCATACTTTTCCAGATAAGGGAAAAGCAGATTTTCTTTTCGCTGGTAGTGCTTATCGACATCCATCAGAGCGTTAAAATGGATTTGAATTTCTCTAAATGCCTCACTGGTATCATCCTCTTCCTTCATCTCATTTATTTCATCATAGAGCTTTTCAAGGATAGCGATTTCCAATTGTAGCGCTTGATTTTCTTTTTGAAAAGTGTGAACAGGATGTCCGGGTTGAACGACTTTTGCACCAGTATGATCAAGCGTTCCTTTTAACGCAGCAGTATGAATATCACAAAGTTTCAATACTTCCTCTTGTGGCAGTCCTTCAGAAATTAATTCCTGTTCAACTTCGACTACATCGCCATAGGGCACCTGCCCCAACAACCGAATCAACTGATTTCTGACTTGTTCCGGTGCCTCTCCTTTATGGAGTTGAAGGATCATGTGTTTTAATAAATCTTTTCTTTTTTGAGCATTATTTATGAATTCACTCATGATATTTCCTTTCAATACATACTATACCTTTTAACGTTTAGAATTTCATACTAATTCCATCGCTTCAAGCAATGGAACGATGGAATCAGTGTATCAATGATTTTACACTGAAAAATTAATCCTAATTATTTTCTGTTGCAAAATTCCCAAAACAAGTTGAATTGTCATGTCCCGCAAAGCGGAGTATCTCCCTCTTTATTTGACCTAAGTATAAGTTTATAAGAGGATTCCTGCATTCACAGGAATGACACCGTTTTATTAGATTCCAATTTTTGCAACAAGAACTAATTAAGTATAAGTGAAATTATAGAAAGAATTTGTGACTTAAGATAAGAAAATAATTTTTAATAATCATTGACTTTAGTCAAGAGAGGATAAAAAATTAAAAAAAGGTTAAAAAAATTTATTGACATTATTTTAAATATATGTTATATTAAAAAAATTAATTTAAGATCATCTATTGCACTTTTCAAATTTCTCCATGGAAAAAAACCTGATAAAAATAAATAGCTTAGAAAGTTCTTAATTTACAGGTGTATTTTGGTAAAAACATTCGGCAGTATAACTTTTATTTGTAACCGAATTACTAATTAAGGGAGAGAGGTTATCATGATCATTCAAGGAAAACTCTTTGTGGAATCACCGATCTATCGAGGTAACGCCCGCAAGACATTATTTACTCGAGATGGTGATGGTACACAGCGACTGGTTTCTCTGGCTGGTGAAATTTCTGGCACAGCACAAGCACTTATGGATGCGTTTATTGGAAGATCTCGAGACGGTAAAAATATTGGACTTCTGAATGAATTATGGTCACGATTATTTGAATCTCCTTTGCCTGAAAAGTTAATCACTAAAGTGGAGTGTAATTTAAACAAAGATTATTATCCTCGTGATCATTTATTCGATTTGAGGATGGGTATAAAATTAGATGAAGATCGATGGGCAGCCGAGGCAAATGCCAATTATAAAATGGAAACACTGTTTCGCAATTCGGTCTTTGATTTTAAGATATATGTTTATGATGCTCTGCTTAAACAGAATCATAACCATGCCAGACTTTATTATGTTCTCGAAGAATTGAAGGAGGGACGATTTTGGTTTGGTGCTGGCAAAAGCAAAGGATTGGGAAGATGTCGACTCGAAACAGACCTCCCATTTTCTGCTGTTGATAATCCACCAAATATGAATTCTGCAGCCAACCATCTCGCAATATCATTGAAGTTCAATACTACAAATCCACTTCTGGTAAGCTGGAATTGGGGCAAGGTCGATCCTGAAATCCCTGCTTTTGCAGCGATTGAAGGACGCCTGCTTGTTCAGTCAATGCGAAACATTCCAGAACCGATTCAGAAAAGGTTAGAATTAGCAATCGGCGGTCCTATTTTGACTCCTGACGATTGGAAGAAAAAATTCGCAAACTATCTGCCGAGAATCACTGCCATCTGGTTGCGGGAAACTTCAATTCGAGAAGGCAAAGCATGGATACTACCCAAAACTGCGATTGATAAATTAGCAAAAGGCAAATTTCCCCTATCCAAAAAAATTCTGGATCGAATTGAGCCTTTGTGTGAAAAACCTTTTTCAGATCAGGAAGAGGCTAAACAGGCTTTTGTTGAAGTTATGGGGAAAAAAGCCAATCTAGTGAATCGAGTTATGGAGCATGTCGAACAACAAACTCAATCATCTCAACAATTCGACAATCACGCATGGCTTGAGGTCGCTAACAGTTTAGGTTTATCTGTTCAATTAGCAAAACAGTTAGAAGCAAAAATACAAGATGAGAGCGCGTTGATTGAAATATTAACCCCAGAATGTGAGAAAGTTTTACCTCAACTTTATCAACAAATTGATCAACAAATTAAGTTGCTTCAGAGCGATGCCTGGGTCGATGTGGAAATCGCCAATCGTGAAGATCATCTAATGATCAAAACAATGATTCTTGAAGGAAGGATTACAGAAAAGGAATGGGGACAGCCAGATTTCATCCCTGAAGGTGTCAAACCATCCTCCTGGAAAGAGTTTTTGGATTCTCATGCCAAAATCGAATTTCGCTATTTAACCAGCGGAAAGAATCTTCAAAAAAGCGTCACCAATGATAAAAACCACATTGCATTTTTAAAAGCTTATCGCAATCGTACACGTCAGGAACTTTCTCAACCTTTTCATATCGATTTCCGTGCTGGTGGTCCATTCAATCGAGAAATATCCAAAAAATATGGAAAACCTTATGATAACCTATTTATGCGTATGTTAAGCTGGGCGCCTTCTTCTCAGGAAGGTGTGTGGGAAGTTTACATTCCAGGAAGTACCATCAAAGGTGCATTTAGAAAACGAGCCTCAATGATATTGAAAACTCTGTGGGGCGAATCCCCCAAAACAACAGAAATTTTGAATCGTCTATTTGGTGCCCAGGGTAAGAGAGGCCTGGTGTTCTTTTCTGATGCATATCTTGCTGATCCTTTAGTCCCCAAAAATTCCTGGTGTTCTATGGACGGTGTCAGAATGGATCCAGCAACCGGTGAGCCGATAGAAGAAGCCAAGTCAGATTATCTATTTGCTTACGGGGAAAATCTTTCTTTTCAACTTCGATTAGACTTGCAGGATGTTTCGGATAAAGATATGGAGGCTTTCTCCGTTCTGAGTCATTTAATTATGGATTTTCATCGTGGAGATATTCCTTTAGGTAGTGAAAAAACCAATGGTATGGGCTGGGTTCAAGCAGATGTTGCTGAAATCCAATGGATGTCAGGACAAAAAGATGGCATCAGCAGAAAATTATTCGGCAAACAAAGCCTGGAACAAAAAGGGATCTGGCAAACTCTTAAGCTACAGGGCAATGCAGCAATGGCTGTTTTTCAGAAACTGGATCCGATCCGTTTTGATGCCAATAAACTACCTCAAACCCCTCCAAAAGCAACTCAGGGATTTATTTCCCATCGATCTTTTGGTGGATATTGCGGAACGTTATCATTAGAGGGCGAAATATTAACTCCAATCAGTGTGCAGGAAAGTGGAGAACCTTCGTTCAGGATCATTCAGGATAATGAAAATATCAACGGTTGGGACTTTTTCTCTATCGCGCCGCCCGAAGCTTCCATGAGAGGCGCTGAAAAACTTTATGCCTTACCCAGCAAGAGCATTCGGGGAATGATTCGTCACATCTATACCATTGCCAGCGAATCTAAAGAAAAAAGTCCGGATATAAGCAAGCTGAACCCGGTTGATAGCTTGTTTGGCTGGGTAGGAACGGGACCAAATCAAGCCATTACAGGACGACTCTCCTTCAATTTTGCAACCTTTAATAAACCTGAACTTGCCTGGTTTAAAGTGCCCTATCCTTATGGAAGCTGGCATTTCATCGATGGAGAATGGAAAAACATACAAAAGGCTCAGGCAAAGATATTACGTGTTGGTGAGGACTGGAGATATTTCCCACACGCGCCATTGGCGCCTATCGTAGAGAGGATAAACGATTTCAAACCTGATAATGTCCGGGCAAGCTATATGCGAGCAATTTTGCCTGGTTCAAAATGTCGCTTCACAATTCGATTCTGGAATTTAATGGAAGATGAACTGAAACGATTGATTTGGTGCCTGGTGCTGGAAGATGGACTTGCTCATAAAATGGGTAAAGCACGCTATCTTGGTTTTGGAAGTTTAAAGCTTCGTCTATTAGAGGATAGCTACCGGATTAAATGGGAAGATCGTTATACTGGAAAATCTGAAGACTCCTGGCGCTCAACAATAAGGGTGGAAGATTGGATTAACACCAGGATTATTGCTCATTATGAAAAGCTGCGTGAGGCGTTAAATGCTAACCAGATTTAATTGGCTCCGTCGCTGTCGCACAGGTTCGGAGTTGTTAGCAACACTATGCTATTTTGCAGATAATGCTGATATTAACAGTAATGATCAAAAGCAAGGTGGACCTTTTTCTGCAATCGGAACATTGTGCCACCGATGTCGGATTTATGCGCCAGTTTCAGAGCGGAAAAAAGATCATCGGTATTGCAAAACCTGCAAGAGTATTCTGGTCCTTAAAAATAAAATTGCCCCTAAATCACAAAACGCCATCGTGATTTGGGGGTATGTAAATCAAATTCCTCAACATTTACGAAAAATTAAGCCCTCAAATTCTGTTTATGGCATTTACATCCATGATGAGCAACGATTTCTGGTGATGATGAAACGCCAGCAGATACGACAATGGCTTCAGGAACTCGTTATTTATTCCGGTATGGGATTAAAAGGATTGCTTCAAATGTTTCCATCGCTTGGTGAGTGTCGTAATCTTAATATGGGGGATTATTTAACATGGGCGGTTCATCATGAAGCAAATCTTTCGCTGGATCAATTGCGCGTTCGATTTTTTTCAGCGCCGCAGCAATTGATTAACCCAAAAGCACGAGAGCAAGCTGGTTTGCTTACTTACCATATTCAGGATTTTATCGGTATGCTGGAAATGGTGGAGGTCTTTCGCGCCAATCTTTTCCCCCATCAGCAGAGAGGACTTTTCGAATTATTAAATTTGAAGGATCATAAGGAAGAGCAGTTCTATTGGGGACGCTTTCTGGGGCAGTTATCTCAGGAAGCAAAGGATATGTTGAGTGCCTGGAAAGTTAGACAATGGCCAAAAAATCAAATCGAATTCTTTTATCAGTTAATTAAGTATGTTATCATTCCTCAATCGTCTTAACCTCATTCGTTACTTAGTTGTGTGGCGGGTCAATCGTTCCATAGCATTTTTCCCACGATATTTTTCAATTGATCTCTCGATGGTGATCGGGTCTATCATATCCAATCGTTTACCAACTAAGGAGAAAAGTGCCTGGAATAAAGCCCTTGCTCCATTAATTTCAAACAAAACTGACACTTCTCGAAACAAAATAAAAACAATTCCCGATGTCTCTTGGCCCATCAATTCAGTGCTATTTGTATACCCGGGAAAAAGGGCTTATGGCAGAGATGAATTAATTTTTTGGGAACTGAAGCTCTTCGGTAAGCACGCAGATCATGGTCTTTTTTTAGAAGTGATCCTGCCTGCCATGGAAGAAGCAAGTTATACTTCGGATACGAAATGGAACCGCCGAAATCGGATCTGGGGTCACTTCGATATTCAAAGCATTTACGCCTCACGGGGAAATCGCTGGGAACCGATCGTCACAGACGGTCGCCTTGATTTACGCTATCGAGCAAATCCCCTGCAATGGCTTGAAGACTTGAGATTTAAACCAAAATCATCTCGAAGATATAGGCGGCTAAACTGGATGTCGCCTTTCGATTTAACAATGGTTGCAGGTAAACTGAATGAATTCGGTCTTAATTATAAAGATGATTCCTCGAAATTCACCAACGCTCCAACTTTGCCGGTGATTTTAGTAGGACTAATTTCTCGAATCTCTGAATTATTACGTCCACGAAAAAAGCATACTGATAAAATTAGTGATTTCTTAACCAGCGAAGATCGGGGAACATTTCAAGAAGCACTTCAAACAGCAAATCATGTTTCAATAATAAAAAATAGTACCAGATCAATACCTCCTGTATGGCCTGGAAAATGGATAGGAACACAGCGGTTCTCATCCATTCCGCGATCCATCATTCCCTATCTTGAATTAGCTTCGATTCTTCATATCGGGAAACAAACGCATTTTGGGTGTGGGACGTTTGTCATAGCTTAGTTGATTTTTTGGGAGGATGCGTCTGCTACCGAATTTCTAATATACTATACTCGTTATGGGTAATTTTTTCATGTCATGCCTATGTATACAGGCATCTCCTAATTGTTTGTAAATAAGGAGATTCCAGCATTCGCAGGAATGACAGCAATACTGAAATTCTAATCCGTAACGAGTGTATAAAAAATTGAAAGATGGATTGATGGATTATTAAAATACAAAGTCCATTACTCCATTAATCCATCACTTCCCATCCATTGGGCTAATATTTTTTACCTGCCCATCAATACCAATAATGTGCTCCTCAACCACAAGATCATCCCTGCCGGAAAGTTCAACTGCTTTCTGCAGGATTATGGTCAATCCACCACAACAGGGCACTTCCATTCTGGCAACAATCACTTTTGGAATTGTTGGTTCCTGTAAAATTGCTCCAAGCCTGGATGCATAAGGCCTGGTATCATCCAATTTGGGACAGCCAACAACAACACTTCGCCTACGTAAATAGCGCCAATGCACATCTGCCGAAGCCAAGGGACCACAGCTACTCATCACCACCAGTTCTTTATTTTTGAAGAATGGAGCATTAGCCGGAACTAAATGAATTTGTACCGGCCATTGCCCCAATTCAGATTGCATGACCTGACCATTGACTGGCATTGATACTGATTTTTTATTAATAGGTCTTTTTATCTCCCGCATTCGTGCGCCGGGACAACCAAGATGGAGATGCTGCTCAGCTTCCATATCACGATGTTTCTTTTGCGCCTCTTCCATTCGCCAGACAGCCTCGATTCCTTCTGTTGCTAACAAATGCTGTTTAACTGCTTCCTCACTAAAATCAGCAGCTTCCCGTTCCTCAATCGTTAACGCACCAGTGGGACAGGTTCCAACACAATCCCCAAAGCCATCACAGAAATCCTCTTTAACCAGCATTGCCTTTCTATTGACCAATTGCAAAGCGCCTTCGGAGCAACCAGTAATACAGTTGCCGCATCCATTGCAAAGGGCTTCATTGATTTTGATGATTTTACGTTTCATTGTTGTGCCTTTCTCATTTTATAAATCCCTAGATACCATTCTTTCTCGAATTCTTAGAGTTCTGCAAAATACTCCAATTTTCAAATTTTGCTGTCATGCCTGCGAATCCAGGCATCTCATAAGCTGTTAATTTTTTTTATAAAGGAGACTCTTGCATTAGCAGGAGTGACAAATAATATTGTTTTGTTCCTCTATTTTGCGGAAGTCTATATCGGATAACTATTTTCTTGATTAAAAAACATAGTCGAAAAAAAAAGATTTAAGTTTATTCATAAGGAAATATAAAAATATTTCTCACAATAATCATTGACTAAAGTCAAGATTTGGGGACTAATAAGAAATCTATCTAATAAGATAGCCCAGAGAAATTCAACAACAGTAAAAATATATTGACTTTTTACTTGAAATTTATTATCTATCCAGAAAGCAAAATATTGAGCAATTTACTGATTCCATTGCCCTGAGCGATGGAATCAGTTTTATAGACTAAATTATCTCTTGATTTTCTTGGATTTGTTTAATATATTGAAAATAAATTTGAATTTTGGAGAATATTCTTATAAGTAAATTAATTCAAGAGGTCACCTCAAAAGGACTTCATTTGTCAAAAACTTTAATTGAAAAGTGGGGCTGGCAGGAGGGTACAAAAGTTATTGTTGAAAGTCACGGACGCTCTGTCTCGATTTATCCCCAGGAATTAACCTCCGTGGATATCGCTAATATGGCATGTAACTATCTTCTGGATCATGTTGGTGATGCCCTGGCAGTAAAAACTCCATATCGAGAAAACGATCATTGGATTGTACCAGTGGTAATGCCTTACGATAAAAAGGATTTAGGAAGACTTCTATTTACTTGTTCAGGAGATTTGATTGTCGAGGAATCTGATAGTCCTGCCATACTTTTGGAACGAGCGAATGAAAATTGATATTAAAGCTCTTAAACAAGAGACTCATTACACCTGCCTTCCAGCCTGTATTCGTATACTCTTAAATTATTTGGGAAACGATAAAACAGAAAGCGACATTGCCTATTCCTGTCATACGACAAAGGCTGGAACTTTTCTTCGAAACGCTGTTCGTGCAATTCAAAACTTTGGATATGAAGTAGCCCAAATCCAGGAAGGAACATTGGATGACTTATTTCAATCAATTCTACATCAAGAACCAGTTATTGTTATTTTAGGTGTGGAACGTTTACCGTATGGAGATTTTGGGACACATGCTGTCGTGGTTATCGGTTTCCAAGAAAAGGATATTTTATTTATCGAACCTGCTTCAGGTAAAGAAGTGCAAATGGATATGCTGGAATCTCCTCATTTTCTGCACGAGATTCCCGCAAAAAACATGCGGGAATGACAGCCTTTTGACAGGAAGTGGAAAAGCCATAAGCACAGATATTAATCTGACTAAGCAGTAATTGTTGTCAGCTTTTTAATGCAGACTAATATATTTCACAATATCTTTATACCGGAGATCGCTTTATGAAATTTCTAATCCCTTTACTGATCGCTATAATTCTCCTTTTTCCAGCTTTTGTTTTTCCCCAACCTCTCATGTATTCCGTTGAATATGGCAATAAACCTGCTCAACCGCCAGGCCTGGAGCCTGTTTTTTATTCCAGCTATTTAGGCTTTGAAAATGTGTATGTGGTCAAAGATAACTGGTACTATGCCTCCCGCCAGCGAGCTGATTCGATTAAAGCGGATGCATTTCTCATCCCTGGCGGCAACACTTCAGATGTACCATTTTATGACGGCAGCCTGGATTCGTACGTCAATTTGCTGAAAAATCCCGGCAGACCGGCGCTTGGTTTTTGTGCTGGCATTCAATTTCTCATGATGGCGCGAGGCGGCATCTGCGCGCTAAGGAGTGGGGAGCATGGCAATCAAACCGCCACCATTTTTGAATATGATGAAATTTTTGAAGGCTGCCCCAATCCCTATACCGATCGTGCCGCGCATACTTACAGCATTGTGGACATTCCAGACTGTTTTCGGAATATGGCAACCACGCGAATCTGCTACCCAACTTTTGCCCGACATATTACCATGCCGTTGTATGGTACACAACTACATATCGAACGGATGAACAATCCTAACTCAGCCGGACCAGCAGTTATTTCAAATTTCCGAAATAAGATTATGGCGAGGAAATTCCATGGCATCAGCGAGGTTGTCGGTTTCCCGGGGCATCCTGGAAAAGTGCTGCTCACCTGGTGGAAAGCCCGTACAGATAAAAGCGTGACCTACCAGGTATTTTCTGCAATGCATAAAGATGAAATCGATTTTAATGCTCCAATTTATGAGACAACAACATTACAATATGAAGTTTCAGGATTGAACCCCGCAGAGACTTACGACTTCGCTGTCCGTGCTTTGTGTGAGGATTTTGTTGACAGCAACGCCGCAATTTTTCCGCTTAAACCTGATGGTCATCGGACTATTGTATTTCAAAATGGATTAGCAATTGATGGAACAATATACAATGATTGTGAGGCGACAACCATATACCAAACCAATCCAAACAGCAATTATGGACTGAGAGGATCACCGGGTAAAGGCACTTTATACTGGTGGAATTCAGGATTAGTACAATTCAAAGGATTGGATAAATATCTTGACGGTAAAAAGATCATCGCCGGGAAACTGACTTTTATTTTTGTCGGAGGAGTGGAAGATTATACAGACAACTCTCATGTCGCTAATATAAATATCTATCGAGTGTTAAAGAAATGGAACGAGGGTGAGGGATTCGACCATCAAGAGGCAAATAGCGGTGAGGTTACCTGGAATTCTGCTCAGCATAATGTGCTGAACTGGGAAATACCCGGTTGTAAAGGAGTTAGTGATCGCGTCCCAGAGCCGATTACCACTTGCACCCTCAAGGGCGATGGGACTGGAATCGCTTTTGACGGTACAGTTTTACTACCACCTGAGATGATACAAACGTGGATTGAATTCCCAGATAGTAACTGCGGTCTACTTTACGAAAAGATTGATACTTATCCCAATGATGAATATTTTTATTTTGAGGATAATGATGACGATTGGTTCATGAACCATCCTCGTTTAACCATCTATTATGTTGATGAAAGCGGCACAGATATTGTGGATGAACAAGAAAATGATGTTCCAGCTACATTTATATTACTACAAAATTATCCAAATCCCTTTAATCGGTCAACAATAATCCCAATCGAAATAACAGAAGCTAAAAATGTCATCCTATCAATCTACAATATTGAAGGTCAATTGGTTCGCAAGCTAATCGATGGAGCTTTAACCCCAGGATCATACCAGCTTACCTGGGATGGACGAAATGCAATTGGAAAGTTAGTAGCGAGTGGTTTATATTTATATACTCTTGAAGTCGGCAACCAAATATCTGTCAAGCGAATGCTGTTATTACGATAAATTTAAGATTGATGATGTGGTTGATTTATTATGTTTCTAGAAATTTTAATTACTTAAATATTGAACTTATAGTCTTAAAATTGCCATTAAATGGGATTTTTTAACAATGTCATTAATGGAAAAATTAAATCACAACAATTGCTGAATTATTGAAATTGTATTGACATTTATCTTTTTTTCACCTATATTTAAGACATTATCAATATAAAGATTAAGAGATATTAAAATTCCTTAAATCAATTAACCTATGTATGAGCCATATCCACATACGATTAGTAAAGCTAAATCAGTTATCCTTATCGTTACAATTTTAATTTTGGTAATTGCATTTATTGGATTAAAATTGAATCAATACACGATTAAGTTATCTCCAGAACTGATTTTAGCATTTCGCTATATAGAATATCTCATTCTTTTTGCGTTAATTCTTTTTTGTTTTAAAACCTTTTTACTACTTTTTTCTCGAGAATATCTTTATCTTTTTGGGGGAATATTTTCGTTTTTTATTCTTCAATTATTTTACGAATCCTTTCTGGCAAAATCATTCCAGCAAGATACTATTTATTTTGCTAATATCAGTTTTGAATTAATTGCCGAATTTATTTTTATAAGCTTTTTTCTGTTTGCAATTTTTAGTAATGGAAAGATCATTGCAGCGAAAAATAGGAGAAAGTTCAGTTTCTGGATAGTAGGAATTTCAATAGCAGTTACAATAATTATTTCCACTTGCTTTTTTTATATTCTTTCCCATTATTTGCAAACTCCGAAGTTCCGCTCGTTATTTTTGAATTTAATGAAAATAATTAACCTGGCATTATTGCTAATTATTGCTGTTAGACTCATTCAACAATATATCAAAACCAGGCATAATATCTATTTTTGGTTTATCCTTCCTGTTCTGTTTTTCATTTTTGCCATTATTTATTTATTTCCTCATCAAGCTGCAGGAGATAGCTGGGAATACAGTTCGGTTTTCCTTAGATTAACTGGTTTTGGATTGCTCATCTGGGTACCCTTTGTCGAGCATACCAGATTCATGGAATCGGAAATAAAACTCCGTAGATCGTTAGAAAAATCCTTGTTTCAAAGTGAACAAAACCTGGAAAGCTATAGTAATCTGGTGAATAAGGTTGACGTAGGAATATGTACTTTTGATGAAAGAGGAAAGCTCATTTTTACGAATGACAGACTGGCAAAAATGCTGGAGTATTCAAAGCAGAAATTAATCTCATCCAATGTGAAGGAATTATTTGATTCAAGCAATTTAGAAAAATTTCAGTTGGAACTCGAAAAATGGAAGACCGGCATCAGCAGTCAGTTTGAAATCGAAATACGAACTCGACGCAGAGAAAATATTCCCATCATGATAAGCGCTGTCCCGGTTTTTGATCTTCGCGAAAGATTCACTGGCAGTCGTATGGTCATTTTTGAAATCAGTGCCTGGAAGGATTTCGAGCGTAAATTAATGGATTATTCAGAAAATTTGAAAAAAATTGTTCAAACGAGAACATCAGAGCTTGAGAAGAAAACCGAACAGTTTAAGCAGGCAAAAACATATTATGAAAATTTGATTTCTGGAATGCTGGACATCCTGCTGGTTATAGATAAAAAAGGCAATTGTACGTTTATCAATAATTACGGTAAAAAGCTTTTGGGTTATTCGGCTGGTGAACTGAAAAGCTCAAAACTCCCTGATTTTTTTACGGATTTAGATCGGCTGAGGAAGAGCTATGGCGATGCGATGAAGGTGGAATTGCGTGATCATGAAGCTGAGGTGAAAGCCAGGGATGGACGAAGGATCCTTTGTAGCTGGAATGTCCGCTATTTGTTTGATCATAATAATCAGCATATTGGCGCCATGTGTGTTGGACGCGATATTTCTGAGTTTAAAACTCTCCAGGCTAAGTTGGAGAAACACACCCAAAATCTGGAAAAATTGGTCGCAGTGAGAACCAATGAATTAAATGCTCGTGTTGATGAACTTTCTAAAATATTAAAAATTGGTGAAGAAATTACGCTAAATATTGATATCGGAACAATTCTCACAAATATTTGCCAGACCATAAAAAAGATCGGGTGGCGCATAGTTGTTTTATCATTAAAAGATCAAAAATCTACCCGCTGCCGAATCGTTGCTTATGCTGGTATTTCTAAATCAAATATCCGAAATTTTGTCGATAATCGATATTTTATATTTGAGGACACTTTCAAATTTCTACAGGATCAGTTCAGGATTAGTCAGTCATTTTTAATTCGGAATGCCAATGCCAGATCTCTCGGCGTTGCAATCCGACCGGCAAATGATAGCTCTGCCGGTCACTGGAAATCGGATGACGTCCTTATCATTCCTATCAAAGTAAAGGAAAAAATTTTGGGATTTGTTTCCATATTCGAGCCCACCAGCATGGACTATCCGGACGAGCAGCAAATACAATTGTTGGAAATTTTTGTTCATAAGGCTGCTGTTGCCATTGAAAATCGAAGACTGTTTGAAGAAACTACGGCTCGTGCTCGTGAATTAGCCCGGGTCAACAAAGTAAAATCTGATTTTTTTACCTCAATGTCACATGAATTACGAACCCCTTTGAATTCGATTATTACACTGACAGGCGTACTGTTAAAAAAGATGTCTGGAGAACTCAATGCAGAACAATTGAAGCAGATTCAAATTATCAAGCACAATGGTGAAAATTTATTGAGGTTGATCAACAATATTCTTGACATGTCTAAAATTGATGCTGGCAGGATGGATGTTAATTACAGCTATTTTTCATTTCCAAAGGCTATCCGAGAAACCGTCGAAGCGATCCGTCCCTTATGTCAACGAAAAAAATTAAAATTGATATTAAAACTGGACAAAAAGCTTCCTCAATATATTTTTAGTGATCAAGAAAAAATACACCAGGTTTTAACAAATATTTTGGGAAATGCAATTAAATTTACCGAGAAGGGGAGAGTTGCTGTTTCTGCAAAGCCAGAGAATCGGGGAAACCGGATTCATATTACAGTTTCAGATAGCGGGATTGGCATGAACAAAGAGGAAATTTCAAATATCTTCCAATCATTTAAACAACTTGATAATGCGAATAGAAGGCGAACCGAGGGGACAGGGTTAGGACTTTCTATTTCGAGGAAATTGTGGACGATGCTGGGAGGGACAATTGTAGTTGATAGCAAAAAGGGAAAAGGAACTACTTTTCATTTATATCTGCCAATAAAAGAGGTCAGTGAAAAAGAAATGAAAGTTACAGTACCGAGTTCAAGCATGAGTAGGGGGGAGGCTTCACCAAAAATATTAGAAAGAAAAAGCAGTACTGACAAAAACCTGATATTGCTTGTTGATGATAATCAGGACAATCAATATGCAGTTAAATTCATTTTAGAAGATAGCGGATATCGAGTTGTATTTGCTAAAAATGGCGCTGAAGGAATTGATAAGGCAGTAAAATTAAAACCCAATTTAATCTTAATGGACATGATGATGCCCGGGGTAGATGGCTATCAAGCAACTCAAAAGATTAGAAACTATAAGACACTGAAGAATGTGCCTATCATTGCAATGACAGCAAAATCGCCACAGGAAGATCAACGACATGCTATTAAAGTTGGTTGTAATGAGTACCTTAGTAAACCTTTCAATCTAGAAGATATTTTGAAAAAAGTGAATAAATGGTTGGGGTGATTGGTGCATCAAAAGTGAGCGCTTTTTGCCCATTGGTTAAAAACATATTGAAAATATAATGTAATGGAAAAGGAGCAAGGGAGTAATGGAGTGTTGGATTGATGGAAGTTGGGAAGTTGGATTTCAATAATTCATTACTCCATTGCTCCAATGCTCCAAAATTCAGATCTCTTCAATTTTTGGATCTGACCTGTCCAGGTCGTGGAAATTGGTAATTAGTTCCAAAAAAGTTAAATTCTTGCCCGATGAACAAAAACTTTTTAGTTCTCAGAATTGAAATCTCTCAGAATCAAAAAAACCAAAAAATTCATTTCTGTGGGATTTCATTTCTGTGGGCAATTTCTTTTTCTTTTTGGTTCTGGCTTGTCCAAGTTAGGCAATAGAGGTATTAAACAGGAGTTCTGCAATGGATGAAAGAGAATTGGTGAAAAGTCTTGAAGTATTTGCTCATAAAATTAAGAATCCACTTCATTCGACTATCATTAATCTTGATGTACTAAAAGTTAAACTCCAGAAACAGTCGAATGATAAGCAAACCCTTAAACATCTGGAGATTGCAGCCTCGGAAGTAAAGCGATTAAAGGAAATTGTTGCCAGATATTTAGATTATCTAAAACTGAGCGATAAAGAAAGAGCGAAAGTTGATTTAAGAAAATTGTTGGGATAGATTAAGCTTTTTATAGCAGAATAATAAGAATCTAAATGATCAATATGAAGCAAATTACATGAAATGGGAACAATTAAATGGAAAAATCAGAACAGAAAATTTTAATCGCAGATGATGAGGAGCCTGTAATTATCGGATTAACTGCATTATTAGAAGAAGAAGGGTATGAAGTTTCGGCAGCACAAGATGGTAATGAAACAATAGATAAATTGAAAAGCGACGATTATAGTTTATTACTGGCTGATTTGAAAATGCCTGGATTGGATGGGCTTCAAATTTTAGAACAGATAAAAAAACAGGATATTCTGACTGAGGTCATCATAATTACTGGCAAGGGGAGTATTGACACTGCTGTCGAAGCTATGAAGGCTGGTGCTTATGATTATCTCACCAAACCAGTAGAGCCAGATCGTTTACGATCCATTATCCCTAAAGCACTTGAACACCATCGATTGCTTGTCTCACATAAAGAATTAGAACAGCAAATTAAACAGCTTACTCGCTATGAAGATTTGATCGGACAGAGCTCCCAGATGCAGGAAGTCTACCGGTTAATTGGCGCTGTTGCAGATTCGACAGCAAATGTGATTATCACAGGGGAAAGTGGAACCGGCAAAGAATTGGTTGCTAAAGCGATTCATAAAAAGAGTAGCCGCTGCAACCAGCCATTTATTGCGGTTAATTGTTCAGCCTTTCCTGAACAGATTTTGGAGAACGAACTTTTTGGACATGAAAAGGGTGCATTCACCGGGGCTTTGAATGAGAAGCCAGGCTGTTTTGAGCTGGCAGATCAGGGTACGCTTTTTTTAGATGAAATCGGGGAGATGTCTCTGGAAACTCAAGCGAAAATCCTTCGAGCTCTGGAAGAACGTCGCTTCCGTCGATTGGGAGGGAAAAAAGAGATTGAAGTTGATGTTCGTCTGTTGTCTGCGACTAATAGAAATCTCAAGCAAGCCTTAGAAGAAAAATTAATTCGCCCAGATCTTTATTATCGCCTTGCTGTTGTGGAAATCGATCTTCCGCCTTTGCGTGAAAGGATAGAAGATATTCCTCTGTTAATGAATGAATTCTTGGATTATTTCAATCAAAAAAATCATAAAAATGTAAAGGGCTTTAAGACGCGCTGTCAGGAAATTCTACTGCAATATCCATGGCCAGGCAACGTACGAGAGTTGAAAAATATAATCGAACGGGCTGTGATTTTAAGCTCCTCTGATAAAATTGATGTTAATGTGTTGCCAGAGAGAATTTTGACCTATAAATTTGAGAAGCCGACTCTTATAATTCCATTAGGAACAACAGTTGAAGAAGCAGAAAAGCAATTGATCTTTCATACACTGGAAATCGAAAATAACAATAAGACAAAAGCGGCAAAAACCCTGGGTATTAGTCTGAAAACTTTGCACAATAAATTGGGAAGATATCAGAGGGATGAACATTAACAAAGTCTGTGTATTTTGTGCTTCAAGTCGCCAAACCGACTCAATTTTTCAAGATAGTGCATATCGACTCGGTACCATCCTTGCCAAAAACTCAATCAAAATCGTATACGGTGGTGGATCTGTTGGTCTAATGGGGCATCTTGCCGAGGGCGCTTTATCTAAAGGCGGCACAGTAATTGGTGTTATTCCCAGGTTTATGTTCGATCTGGAATGGGGACATCAAGGGATAACGGAGTTAAAAATTGTGAAAGACATGGCTGAACGGAAAAAGCTGGTAATGGAGGGCAGCGATGCGGTTATTGCACTTCCTGGCGGCTGTGGGACGTTTGAAGAATTATTTGAGGCATTAACATTAAAACGCCTGGGTTTTTATTTAAATCCAATAATTTTGGTGAACGTGAAAGGCTTCTATAATTCATTAATTATACAACTCGAGCATTGCGTTAAAGAGAAATTTATGGATCTGAGACATCAATCCATGTGGTCGGTTGTTGATCATCCAGAGGAGGTTTTGGAAGCGATAAAAGCTGCTCCGAAATGGACGATTGATGCCCGTCATTTCGCAAGTATTTAAAATTTAGGAAGTCAGAGAAGATAATTTGCGCGGTATAATTTTATCATTTTTTTTTGAGCTCAACAAAATACAAATGGGAAGGTTATTTAATTTCGCTTCCTTAAATAAAGGAACAGGATTAAATGAAATGCGTTTAATGGATTCAAACGAAAAACATGGTGACCTTGATGAGTGGATTGGTTATGAAATTAAGAATTTTATGGACTGCTATCCTGTTCATGATTGTATTGATGATTTCTTGTGTGGCTGTAATTACCACTTCTCCCAAACAACGAAATTTAACACAACGACTTGAATCTTTCCCTACTGCGAACTTACCCTTAAAAGATTCTGCAACGATTTATTGGAATACTTACTTAATTCCGTTTATAGATGCAAGAAATGATGAAGATTGTGCATTTTTATTAGGAATGGTTCATGCCCATCTGCGGTTGGCACAAATGACGATTTTTCGACGTGTAGCAGAAGGACGATTGGCAGAAAGCGCTGGACCCTTTGCGACCTCTATTGATCATTCGCTGAGAATCATCAATTTCGGAGCGGCTGTGGATAGTATTGAAAAAGAACTTCCACTAAAGACAAGATCCTGGCTTCAGAATTTTGTGAACGGCATTAATTTCTACCAGGATAATATGGTGGATATTCCGGTAGAACTCAAATTGCTCAATCTGCAACCTGAACCCTGGGAAATTAAAGATATACTACGACTCGGTAGGTTAGCTTCTGCCGATGTAAATTGGTTCAACTGGTTCCAGTGGCTGAAATTAAGGGAAAAACCGTATTGGGATCAATTATGGACTCGCTTTCTGGATTTAGGATTTCAGTCAACTCCCAGTTTTTCTACTAATGCTGCTGCTTTTGATGTATTGATTAACTCTGGAATAAAATCAGGCAGCAATGCGGTTGCCATATCCGCATCTTGTTCAGCAGATGGAAATGCCATTCTTGCCAGCGATCCTCATCTTGGATTACAATTGCCGAATTGGTGGCTCATTGCTGGTTATCAATGTCCTTCGTTTCAAGTTGTAGGACTCATGTTTCCCGGTGCTCCAATGATTCTGGTGGGTCGCAACCGCTTCATTGCCTGGGGCGGGACGAACATGCGCAGTGCCAGCAGTGATCTTTATGAACTGAATTCCGAACAATTTCAAAATATCAAAAGTCGAAACGAAAAAATAAAAGTCCGCTGGTGGAAAGATAAAGAAGTTGAAGTTAGAACTTCTGAATGGGGACCTATTATTTCAGATGCTCCATTGTTTAAGGCAAAAGAAGGGCAAACGCTTTCCATTAAATGGGTTGGATATCAAATTACCGATGAGTTCACCTCATTTATGAAATTGAACCAGGCAACAAACTGGACTGAATTTCAGTATGCTTTTGAAGGCTATGGCGTTTCTGGACAAAATTTTTTATATGCTGATACAGAAGGTCACATCGGGATGGTAGCGGCAGTTAAAATTCCTGATCGATCTCAAGTGCGACCGGATGATTTTATTTTGAATCCTGATAATCCCCAACATAACTGGAATGGAATCATCGGCTCGAATGATTTACCATCGATTTTTGATCCAGAGGAAGGATTTATTGTGTCAGCAAATAATCGTCCGTTTATACACAACCCACCCATAGGATATTTCTTCTCAGCAAACGATAGAGTTGATCGATTGAAAGAGCTATTTCAGAAAAATGATCAGATAGATTTAGATTACGTTAAAAAAACGCAGGTAGATGTATTTGTTCCATCTGCAATAAAAGCCCGTAATGCTTTAATTGAGAAAATGGATAGCTTTAATCTGTGTAAAAGTTCAGATCAAAAGGGAATAGATTTTTTTACCACGCTCAACGAATGGGATGGAAATTATCATGTGAATTCAAAAGGCGCTGTTGCTTTTCAAATGCTTGTTTACCATTTCGTACAGGATTACTATACCAAGATTTTTGATGAAGATATCGCTAAAATGTTATTTTCCTCTGAGCATGTCAATATTTTTTTGCAACAAGATTTAGCTAATGGGGAAGCAACTCTTTTGAAAGGCAGTTTGGAAAATGCTCTTTTCAAGGCGATAAAAGATTTTCATCAATTCAAAAATTGGGGAAAAATGCATCGACTGAAATTGAGCCATCCGTTGGGACGGATTCCATTAATCGGTAGAAAATTTCGCTTCGGCGATTATCCTGCCGAGGGTTCTTATAACTCCTTGACAAAAACCGCACATAATATCAGCAATAAACGACATGAAACATTTTATGGTGCCAATTCCCGATTTATTGCAATGATGAAGGACCTTGATGAGAATTATTTTGTTCTGCTCGGTGGACAGGATGGCTGGCTTGGGAGTGACCATTTTATCGATCAGGTTCCGTTATGGCTAAAAGGAGAGTATATTCAAATTCCGCTAAGGATTGAAAGTGTCAGGGAATCTTTTTCATATCAAATACAGTTAGAGCCTGCCAAAAGATACTAACGTGAGACGGCAAACGTGAAACATGAGAAGATGATTTAGGAAATTGGGTAAAAACGTAATTTGGTAAGTGAGAAATGAGGAGAATAAGTTTTTAGTACCTAAAAAATTGCATTCTTGCACAAAGAGCAGAAACCTTTTAGGTCACGGAAATAAAACTTACACAGAAAAAGCCATAAGAATTTTAATTCCGTGTCAGTTCCCATTCCGTGACCAAGATTTTTTTCTTTTTGCTCCTGGCGTATCCAGCTTGGGAATTGCTATTTCAGAATTTTTTAAAAAGGTTCAGTTGTGGGATGAGCAATTTATTAAATCTTGAAAACGAAATTTTTAGGCTTCCTGGCGGTCGTCAGCTTGGGTATGCTGTTTATGGGGATCCACATGGAAAACCAATGCTATTTTTTCATGGTATTCCTGGATCACGATTGCAACGAAATCCTGACATTACGATATTAAAAGAACTATCCATTTGTGTTTATGCATTAGACAGACCAGGCACTGGGCTTTCGACCTTTCAAAAAAACCGAAAATTATTAGATTGGACTGAAGATGTTCAAGCGTTTTGCAATGGAATCGCTATTGATCGGTTTGCCTTGATTGGGATTTCCAGCGGAGGACCTTACACATTGGCTTGCGCCTATCAAATGCCTGAAAGGATTACCCACATTTCTCTCGTTAGTTCGCTGGCACCTTTGCATCGCACTGAACTATTCGAGATCATCGATCCAAAAATGAAAAGATTGTTCAAATTTGCCAGACGAATGCCTGTTTTATTAAATGGTCTGCTCGGATTTGCCTTTCTATTTTTAAAAAATCGGTTTGATGTGGCATTTGAAAAGTTTGTCGCTGATCTACCGGAAAGTGACAGAATCCTATTGCATCAACCTGCTATTGCTGAAATGTTCAAAAAGGATGTAACGCAGGCTTTTCGGCAGGGAAGTAGCGGAATAATTAGTGATTTGAAAATTTTATCCGAACCATGGGGATTTGAATTGAATGAAATCAAACAACCCATCCATATCTGGCACGGCATGGCAGATACAATTGTCCCTGTTCAATTAGCGCAATTCATGATCGAAAATCTTCCGGATGTACATCCCAATCTTATCGAAGGAGCAGGGCATTTTATGGCGCTACAATACACGAAAGAGATTTTTTCAAAAATTACGTGAAAAGGGAAATGTGAAACGGCAAACGTGAGAAGTGAAACGTAAAACGACAATGAAAAAACATCTCACATCTTAGGTTTGACATTTCACGCTGATTGAATTTAATCAAAATATTAATTAACAAAACAAAGCTTCGATCAACAAAAAAATGAGGTGTAACAAATGGAACGATGTCCCTGGCCGGGAAATGATGAGCTTTATGTCAAATATCACGATGAAGAATGGGGAGTTCCGGTTCACGATGACCGAAAACACTTTGAATTCATGGTGCTTGAAGGTGCCCAGGCTGGATTAAGTTGGTCAACGATTTTGAAAAGGAGGGAAAACTACCGAAAAGCTTATGATAATTTTAATCCTGCAAAAGTAGCCAATTATGACGAAGCTAAAGTGAACGAACTTCTGGCAAATGCTGGAATCATCCGAAATCGAAAGAAGATCGAATCATCTATAAATAATGCTATAAAATTTTTGGAGGTCCAGCAGGAATTTGGTAGCTTTGACAATTATATCTGGAAGTTTGTTAATTACAAACCGATTATTAACTCCTGGAAAGTCCTTGCCGAAATTCCTGCCAAAACCGAATTATCAGATGAAATCAGCAAAGACCTGAAAAAAAGAGGATTTTCTTTTGTTGGATCAACGATTATCTATGCCCATATCCAGGCGATTGGACTGGTGAACGATCATCTGGTGAGTTGTTTTCGGTATGAGCAGTTAAAGAAGTATATAAATCATCAATGATCATTATCTTCGGTAGATTTCTTTTTCACGTTGTGCATGAAGGTTATTGTTTAGTACTAAAAAGTTAAATTCTTGCCCAATGAGCAAAAATATTTTGACCACGAATTCTGCTAATCACGCCAACGGTGGATGCGCTGTGGTGTATTACTTAAAATTACACGAATCTGCTAGGCGGATTGGCGAAATTTATTTAATTCGTGTAATTAGCGGTTCAGGTTTTTTTGGTTCTGGCTTCGCTAAGTTGGGTTCTAAGATATCACGTATATCTTACATACCTTCCAAAAAATATTAAAAGATAAATTATCAAAGTCACATTGAGAAAATTTTGCTTGATTTAATTTACAATTTTGGATATCTTGATCGTGCTAACAAAGGAACTATTTTCAACGAATTAAATGAAACAATCTCTTCAACGAATTATATTTTTAAAGGTTAACAACCATGAGTAAAAATTACTGTTTCATACTGGTCTGTTGCATCTTATTACTCTTTCACCTGTTAAATTCACTTTTTGCAAATCCCCCCTCAAAACGATATTCAATTGAAGAAATCAACATCGCTGCCGAAATATTGCCTGACGGCAGTTTGCTTATCAAAGAAGATCGAACCTATCATTTCCAAGGAACTTTCCATTGGGCTGATTATCGATTGCCTCTGGATAATTTGGGTGCTATCACTGACTTTGAACTATCTGAGAATGGTTTAAACTACCAGGCACAGCAAAATGAAGAACCAGGTAATTACCAGTCTTTTCAGAATAATGAGGAATTTTATGTAAAATGGTTTTACCAGGCAAAAAATGAAAATAAGACTTTCACATTGAAATATCGTGTCCAGAATGCAGTGACTGTTTATAATGATGTTGCTGAATTCTATTATAAGTTTGTAGGAGTGCATTCACAAATGACCATTGGTTCGGTCGATGTTCTTTTAATGTTTCCCCAAGCTGCCGATACAAGCCTGGTTAGAGCCTGGGCCCATGGACCATTGCACGGACATTTAGCGTTTGAAAATGGGGACATCCACTTGTGGGTGAAGCCATTGCCAGAAAGAAATTGGTGGGAGGCACGAGTTATTTTTCCGCCAGAATGGGTTCCATCTGCTCAAAAATATCGCAATGCAAACATGAAAGAGCAGATCATGGATGAAGAAAGATTGTTGGTGGAACAATCCAATACGAAAAGAGCTGAATTGCTGAGAAAATATGAGTTCAGAGAAAAGCATCAAAAAACAGCTTTCGAGGGGAATTTGATTTTAGCTGTTGTTGGTCTGGCTGCTTTTATCTTTCTTTACAACCGCTTTGGGCGTGGATTTCAGGTTCCATTTCATAGTAAAATCACATCTGAAGTTCCACAAGATATTTCTCCAGCAATTGCAAACTATCTTTATTACTCAGGACAGGTCGGTGCTGGGGCTATGGTGGCAACGATCCTCGATCTGGCAAGAAAAGGATTCCTCAAAATCGAAGAAACTCAAAAAGAGAAAAAGTCGATTTTTGGTACCTCTAAAAAATCCTCATACACATTAAGCCTCAATTCCGAAAAATATGAGAGCGAAAAGAGAAATTTGGCTGAATATGAAAGAGATCTGGTCGACTTTATTTTTCAGGGAATTGCGTCAGGTCAAATTGAAATTGAATTTGAAAAAATAAACAAAGAACATTCCCATGTTACCAAATGGTTCTTGAAATGGAAGAAAATCATTGCTGAGCAGTATGGAAACCGTTCCATTTATGATAAATTAAGTGTAAAGGGCACAGTCATTTCAGCAGTAATTTCATTCTTAATTTTAACTGTGGGGGTAATATCTATTATTTATTTTGGCGTTCCAGGAGTGATTTCCCTTGTGGCAGGAGTCGTCTTATTTGGACTTTCTTTCGCAATATTGAGATATACAAAGGAGGTTAAATTATTAAGGACAAAGTTGATTGCATTTCGTCAGTACCTTTCGAAATATCATTTTCGCGGTCAAATCACCAGTTTGACAGAAAGTATTGAAAAGTTATTAATTTATGGGGTGGCATTAGGAATTAGTACAAAGGTTATTAAAGAGATGCTAACTACTATTCCTGAAATTCAAACTATGTCTTATTTTCCCTGGTACCTCGGAGCAACAGCGCACAGCTCACCAACAGGATTTGCAGATGCTGTTTCTTCCATGGTTACCTTAATGGGAACTACGATGGGAAGCGCCGCTGGTGTTGGAGGGGGTGCTTCAGTTGGAGGCGGCGCTGGCGTTGGAGGGGCTTCCGGTGGAGCCGGTTAATTGAGGCAAAGGGATTAAAGATTCGGATGTCTGCTTTTTCTGAGTATTGGTTTCTGAAAATTAAATTCTTGCCCAACGAGCAAAGACTTTTTTGTTCACTGAAATGAAATGAGCCAAAGTTTATGCCATTTGGCACGATCCTACAGAAAGGAATTTATAGTTATTTAGTTCAGTGGGATTTCATTTCTGTGAGCTGGATTTTTTAATTATTTTGCTTAAAATTATTTTGTCAAATTGTTTTGCTTAATATTTCTTTTCAACGAAATTATACTCGTTATGGCTTGTTTTTTCATGTCATGCCTGTGCATACAGGCATCTCTTAATTGTCTGTAAATAAAAAGATTCCTGCATTCGCAGGAATGACACTGACACTGAAATTCTAACCCATAACGAGTATAAAATCGTGGCACTCGATCCAATCGAAACACCTCGTTTGATTAAAGTTGGAACACAGATCCCAACATTTTCTGTCTGTAATTGCCCATCCGCTGTGGTGGAGCGAGGGTATTTGTCATTAATGAACGTCACATTATGACCCACAAACACATTATCTTCAATCGTGACACCTTCACAGACAAAGCTATGGCTGGATATTTTGCAATTGCTGCCAATTTTTGCTCCTTTCTGGATTTCAACGAAAGCGCCAATTTTGCTATTGTCGCCAATTTCGCAGCCATACAAATTGACGAAATCAAAAATTCTGACATTGTTACCTAATTTTACATCGCTGGCTATATTTTGATATTTCATATTTTAGTTCCGCTAAAAAGAACTTAGTCAATTCTAAAATCAGCATCCCCCCTTGCCCGCTTCAAAGGGGGAAATAAAGAAGTCCCCCTTTGAATGAAAATTTAGGGGGATGTTTTTGTATATGAAACAATAATTAATATCAATTATAGAATCTGAATGGCTAATCATAGAATTCATGTTAAGCCAATTTTTTTTACGAATCCATTTTATAGTCAATCAATTGTTGCATGCCCTGGTTTTGAAGCGACATGTTGGCTGCCTCTAAAATCGAAACCACATGCAGTCCACTATAACCATCACTTCGTGGAGTCTTGCCGTCTCGAATACATTCCAAAAAGTGTTCACATTCTTTTTTCAGCGGCTCATATTCATTTATTCTTGGGGTATAAATATCGCCGTAGCGGTAGGAGAAATGAAACTCAGCATAAGAATCATAATATGGTGGGGCTTTAACG
>Ga0209427_10000572_pt1 | contig 39645 bp, 25 predicted proteins | sample DeeMarSWOR136_30_FD_187465 | JGI IMG/M metagenome (GOLD analysis project Ga0209427, IMG submission 187465) | Marine sediment microbial communities from White Oak River estuary, North Carolina - WOR-1-36_30 (SPAdes) (version 2) | ecosystem: Environmental > Aquatic > Marine > Intertidal zone >...
TTTACAAGCGTGCCAATCACCATGGTTTCATTCCTTATCATGATCACACTTCTGGCGTGTTTTTTTTGCTTTGCACGCTGTACCACCTGACTCGTAAGGAAGCAAAGGCTGTAATGCAAACATTAGCCATGCGTGGGGATATTTCATTACAAAAACGCGGTGTTGTGCTTCATGATTCTGTGTAAATTATCAATTAAAGATCAAAGAGATTCCTTATATCACTTAAAAAAGTCTCCAAATTATTCTGGATTGCAAATGCTATCACTATATCTTCAAACGCAAAAATCGCATCAACGGATCGGAACTGCTATATCTTTTGAAAACACTGAATCAAAAGTGGAAAACCTATCGCTTTTTTGAAAAAGAGCGTAAGAAGATTTTTGATGCGACTGTAGTTACAGCTTATCATGAGATAAACCAACCTTTGACGGTCATATTAAATTCCATCGGCTTATTCAAAATGGAAATTAAAAATAATGAGATAAGTGCAGAGAAAATTCAAAAATTTTTAAATTTTCTTATGAAAAGTACCGATCGAATTCAGGAAATACTTGAGCAATTTAAACAAATTGAAAATCCAGAATTAAAAGAATACTCCAAGGGAGTACCTATGGTGATATTGAATGCACCAAAGAAAGATGAAGAATAGAGTTAAGTAAATACAAATAAGTACTGGAATTAAAATTATTTTTGTTCCCGTGAGGGATGAATTACTTCTTCAAACCATTGTGATGTATGGGAGCGTACCATCTGGATTAAACAAACTTGTGCCAGAAATGGTGCGGGATTTTTTATCGAATTGAGATATAAGTTTATAAGGGCGTTTGAATATTTGTCCAAATAGATGCTGTCTATTTGAGTTGGATCCCCTAATACGATTAATTTAGTATTTTCTCCCAACCTGGTGCCTAAGGTTCGCATTTGGAAAGGATTAGCATTCTGAGCTTCGTCAAATATAACAATGGCGTCGGATAAATCGGCACCTCTCACATCAGCAAGATTAATTAATTCGATTACTCCAGAGTCCAACAATTTTTGATATCCTGCATCGGAAAAAAGTAGATCGTCGTCACTAAATTGCCGTAATTTCTCAATAAAGGGTCTCATTTTTGGAATCAACTTACGGCGCAGCGAACCGGGCAGAAAGCCGACATCTTCACCTAAGCGGCTTTTTGTTACAATGGGTTTTATTAATTTGATGCTTTCATATTTTTTTTCTTTAAATACTTTTTCCATTGCTGCAGCCATGGCGATATGTGTTTTGCCAGTGCCGGCACGTCCAATAATTATTTGAACCTTTACAGATTCATCCAAGGCTTGAAACATGCATATAGCTTGTTCATAATTGAAGGAGTAATTATTATAATCAAGCACTTTAGGAGGAGTGCTAAGTACCTTGATAGAATGGTAATCGAAATACTGTAAAGTATCTCCGTTTCGTATGCCCATGCCAAATAATTCGTTGTTGGGATCTTTTAATACGACTCCTTGATTTTCTCTCAAGCGCCACTTTTTCCGGTATGATATTTTCCAATTTTTTACATCTTTAGTGGTAAATATCTCATTAATCTCTTCTGATGATAGGATTATTTCCTCGGTTGGTTGAAAGAAACTAGACAGGTACTCTTCACTTATCTTATCATGTTTGTAATCCTCAGTCTGGATTCCCATTGCATGGCATTTTATACGTAAATTGCGATCTTTGGTCACAAATATAAATCTGCGGGTATTGAAGTTTTCGCGTAGGCCAAGAACTTGCGATAGCATCATATTGTCTTTGTAATTCAAATCAAGCTCGCGAGGGAATGTTTCAGAAACATAACCTGTTAGGAATGATAAAAGGCCGTCTTTACCATTGGGAATAACTACATATCCTGACTCTGAAATTCTACTGCTGAGCTTCTCTAATTTTTGGCTAATGTCTCGTGCATTATAACCGATTCCCGGATCATTTTTCTTTGCATCGATTTCTTCAAGAGCTATAACGGGAATCATAACGATATGCTCATCAAAACGAAAGATGGATGCAGGATCATGGAGTAATACATTGGTATCTAGAATATATACATAGCGGTTATCATTTTTTGCGAGAAAGCTTAAATTGATAATATTTGCATTCATACCATTACGTAGAACTATTATGACATATACAATATATTTTGCTCTGGAAAATATTTCAAGTTAAAAAATGTTCGATAAATTATTTTTCAGCAGGGGGTAACCATAATGATTGGCAAAATGGTAGGTATATCAGTAAATTTATTGATTATAGATTAAGGAATAAATAAATGAGTACCTATCCTGAATTAATTGCGCCGGCAGGAAGTTTTGAAAAAATGAAATATGCCTATGCTTATGGAGCTGATGCGGTATATGCTGGTGTCCCTAAATTTTCTTTACGTGCGCGCGAGAACGAATTCAATATACAAGGTATTGAAAAGGCGGTAAAATATGCTCGCGAGAATAATAAAAGAATCTATTTGACTCTGAATATATTTCCCCATAACAGAAAAATAGAGTCGTTTAAAGAGACACTTAGATGGATGGATAAACTAAAACCAGATGCCATAATCATTGCCGATCCAGGTATTATTCTTTTTGCAAAGGAATTGTGTCCCGATATACCTCTACACTTATCTACCCAGGCAAATACGGTGAATTGGGCTGCAGTAAAATTCTGGTTTAAGGTGGGTATAAGAAGGTTAATTCTTTCCAGAGAACTGTCACTAGTCGAGATAGCCGAGATTAAGAATAGAGTTCCCGGGGTTGAGCTTGAGGCATTTGTGCATGGAGCAATTTGCATGGCATACTCGGGACGATGTCTTTTGTCAAGTTATTTCAATTATCGTGACCCAAATCAAGGCACCTGTACCAATAGTTGCCGTTGGCAGTATAGGCTGTATCACAAGAGTAATAATACTCCCAATACGGATGATTATTATTTGGAGGAAACTAAACGTCCGGGTGAATTTTTACCTATTGATGAGGACGAACATGGTACTTACATAATGAGTTCTAAAGATATGTGTGCCATAGAATTATTGTCGCAACTGAGAGAAGCAGGTATCGATGGTTTTAAGATTGAGGGCAGAACCAAATCACCTTATTATCTCAGTATAATAACCAGAGCTTATCGTAATGTCATGGATGATATGCAAAAAGGTAAAGCATTGGACATAAAATGGAAAAAGGAAGTGTTTACGGTAGCAAATCGCGGGTATATTGCTGGATTTTTAGAACGCGGTCCAGATCATCACAGTCAAGATTATACAAATTCACATGTTAACAACCATACCCACATATTTTGCGGTACCGTTAAAAAGATTGATAAATCATCAGGAGAAATACTAATTTCAGTTCGCAATCGTTTTGAAGAGGGGGATCAATTAGAAATGATATCTCCACGAAACTCATTTTTATTTACGGTTGGTAAAATATACTCTGTTGACGGCAAAAGACTGGAGCAAGCACATGGTGGGGGGCAGGATGTCGTATTACATGTTCCCGGGTCAGTGAGTGAATTTTCTATAATCCGGAAACTTGTTAAGCGACTTATTTAAAGAAAAATCATTGAATTAAACTTTTTCAATCCTCTATTTATTACCCGTATTTACAAAAAATCCAAAATTTGAATTTTAAAAATTTGTACATTTTAAATTTAATGTTATAAAGTTTCTTCTTATCTTATCATGCAGAATGCCGAATTAAATAAAATATGATACTGTGGAGTTTTTATGGCGAAGGCGGATAAAACAAAGAGTCGATATCTTGTTGATCTAAATGAAGATAGGGAAGACAGAGATAAGAGGGGAACGGATTTTTTTTCAGATACTCCATCACAGGCATCAGATATTGCCCAGATTGGTTATTGGGAATGGAATGTTGAATATGAGAGAATATATATCGACTCAACTTTTAAAGAGATTCTGAATTTAGCCAACCAGGATAATTTGGATCACTTGGATGACTGGCGGCAAATAGTATATCCTGAGGATGTAACTAGGGTTGTTGAGCAATTTAAGGAGGAACTGCTCAATCAGTCGTCTAAATTTGGGATTGAGTTTCGTATTAAGGATCGTGATGAAAAAATTCGTTGGTTGTTATTAAAAGGCGGTGTAATTAATTCTACTCGTGTAGTAGGAATTTGTACTGACATCACATTATTAAGGCAATACTACGAAGATCTTGAAAAGCGTGCAGCTGAATACTCTACGATTTTAAAAAATATACCTGTAGGGATTTTATTAGTGGATGAAAAAGGTATTATTACTGCCGCCAACGATGCCTTTATTAAGATAATGAATATCGACCCCCCAGACAGCTTAATCAATGTACCTATAACCTCAATGCAGCCTTTCATAGAAGCTGGTATTGATAAATATTTTAAAGAGCTCATTGAAAAAGATGTTAAATTTGACTTTGAATCACCAATAATTAAAAATTTCAATGACAGGCAGATATATTTACACTGTCGGGGAATGGCTGTATCAAGTATTAATAAAAATAATTTTATGATATTATTTTCAGATATTACTAATCACAGGCGCCTTGCGGAGCAATTCAGGCAAGCACAAAGACTGGAGGCAATCGGTGAACTTGCTGGTGGTGTTGCCCACGATTTCAATAATATATTAACGGTAATACAAGGAGCAAGCTCTTTCTTATTAGCAAATATTGGAAAGGATCATCCGGCTTTTGAAAATATCAATCAAATTAGCAAAGCTGCGGAACGCGCAGAGTCACTTACCAGACAATTGTTAGCATTTAGTCGGCGCCAAATGCTCCAACCAAAAGTATTAAATATGAATGAATTGATAAAAAAAATGGAAATAACATTTAAAAAGTTATTAGGAGATACGATTGATTTACAAATCGTACTTAAATCTGAACAAGGCAATGTAAAAGCCGATCCAAATCAAGTTGAGCAGGTAATGACAAATTTAATTATCAATGCTCGAGATGCGATGCCAAAGGGAGGGAGATTAACTATTGAGACTAAAAACGTAATTTTAGACGATAGTTATATTAAGAGGCGTCCAATGGTGAAACCAGGTTCATATGTTATGCTGGCAATATCAGATACAGGTAAAGGTATGGAAAAGGATATCACGACTCGTATTTTTGAACCTTTCTTTACAACGAAAGAGAAAGGCAAAGGTACGGGCATGGGTTTAGCAACGGTGTATGGTATTGTAAAGCAAAGTGATGGTTACATATGGGTATATAGTGAGCCAGATAAGGGTACAACTTTTAAAATTTATCTTCCGCGAATTGAAGAATATACAGAACCATTGGAGCATCCGCTCATAAGTGATGCAAGCCTGAAAGGTAGTGAAACAATATTGGTAGTCGATGATGATGAAGAGGTGCGTAACTTGGTCAGTGAAATGTTGCGTTTTCAAGGTTATACCGTGCTGGCATCGCCAAATGCAAGCAATGCCCTGGGAATATTTGAAAAATACAGTTCATCAATAGATTTGATACTAACAGATGTTGTAATGCCGCAAATGAGCGGACCTGAACTAATTGAAACGCTGCTCTCCAAGCATCGGGGGGTAAAAGTCCTCTTTATGTCTGGTTACACAGATAATATTATAGTTAAGCATGGATTTTTAGGTGATGAAGGCCATTTTATTCAAAAACCGTTCAGTTCAACCCAGTTAATACAAAAAATTCGCATTATTTTAGATGAATAAGGCATACAAATATTAGGACTAAACATGAAGGATGAGAAAAACAGTAAACTCCAATTGCTTGATGAATTAAAAGCGTTGAGGAGAGAAGTCAAAAAATATGATGCCTTAAAGTCAAAATTCTATGAGACAAGTAATGAGCTAGACAAGACTCGCCGGAAACTTGATGCTATTTTGAGATCAGTTCCGGACATAATATACCGACTCGATCCCATGGGAATCATAACTTATGTCAATGAGGCAGTAAAGCAATATGGTTATACTCCTGAGGAGTTAATTGGAAAGCATATTTTTGATTTTGTACATCCTGAAGATCGTGCTCGAGCCAAATATCATGTTAATGAGAGAAGAACCGGTGAACGTAAAACAAAATTATTTGAAATACGACTGGTAAGTAGGAAAAAAATTTCCATCCCCTTTGAGGTAAAGTCTAAAAAAGTGGAATTAGATCCTGTTTTTTTACTTGAGGCAGAAGGCATGTACAGTTCGGAAAAACCAACCGGTCAAAATTTCTTGGGGACTTTAGGAATAGCAAGAGATATAACTGAGCGTAAGCAGGCAGAAAAGTCTATTTTAGATAGTAGAGAAAGGTATCGTAAGCTGTTTGAAGCCTCTAATGATGGAATTTTCTTTTTGGCGGGAGATACGGTTATTGAATGTAATGCCAAAATGCTTGAAATATTTGGCTGCAGTTCAGAATATATAGCTGGAAAACCATTTTATCATTTCTTGGCTAAAAAACAACCTGATGGTGAAGAATCTAAAAAGAAGATATTAATTACTTTTAAACATGCTTATGATGGAGAGTATCAGCAATTCGATTGGCGATGCATACGATACGATGGAACAGAATTTGATGCAAGGGTAAGTTTTACCAGGGTGGAAATATGGGGAGAATTTCACTTACTCGCTTATCTGCGCGATATAACCGAACGGCAAAGATTCGAGAAGGAAATTAAAATGTTGGCACATGCCATCATGAGCATCAGTGAGTGTGTATCGGTAACGGATCTGAATGACATAATATTATTTGTTAATGATGCTTTTGTCAAAACCTATGGCTATGAAAAGCATGAAATAATTGGTAAATCGGTAAGTATAATTCGCTCTAAAAGCAATCCACCGAACGTTATAAATGAGATACTACCTCAAACCCTTAAAGGTGGTTGGCAAGGAGAAATTCTAAATATAACTAAAGATGGAAGAGAGTTTCCAGTCCTCTTGTCCACATCCATTATTCGTGATGAAAAGAACAAACCAATTGCATTAATCGGTGTGGCCAAAGATATGACTGAACGTAAGCATTTAGAAAATCAGCTGCGCCAATCACAAAAAATGGAGGCAATCGGCAGTCTGGCTGGAGGAGTCGCGCATGATTTCAATAATTTATTAACAGTGATTAGAGGATATAGTGAACTCTTGCTGTCAAAGCTTAGCGAGCAGGATCCTTTAAGCGTGAGCGTTAAACAGATTGATAAGGCAGCTGAGCGGGCTGAATCGCTGACTCGTCAATTGCTGGCATTTAGTCGAAGACAGATTCTAAAGCCAAGTATTATCGATTTAAACGGGCTTATAAATGAAATGGAAAAAATGCTTCAACGGATTATCGGGGAGGATATAGATTTTATAACAGTATTGGATCCAAAGCTTGGCAGGATAAAAGCTGACAAGGGTCAGATAGAACAGGTTATTATGAATATAGTAATTAATGCCCGTGATGCTATGATCGAGGGTGGCAAGTTAACTATTGAAACACGGAATACTTATTTAGATGAAAGATATATTCAAAAACACCCCCCTGTTGAAATTGGACATTATATTTTGTTAGCGATAAGCGATACGGGTATTGGAATGAAAAAGGAAACGCAGGCACATATATTTGAACCTTTCTTTACAACAAAGGAGACCGGCAAAGGAACGGGCCTGGGATTGGCAACGGTCTATGGCATTGTAAAACAGAGCGGTGGCTATATCTGGGTTTACAGTGAACAAAACCAGGGTACAACTTTCAAAATATATTTGCCCATGGTGGAGGAAAAAGTTAAAATCCAGAAAATAAAAGAAATATCGGATCCCAGCCTAAGGGGAGAAGAGACAGTATTAATAGTTGAAGATGAAGAAGATGTAAGGGCGCTAATACATGAAACATTACGCCTCTATGGTTATCATGTCCTGGAGGCTCCTCAGGGCGACAGTGCACTTGTTATTTGTAATAATTATAAAGGTAAAATTTCATTGATAATAACCGATGTGGTTATGCCCAAAATGAGCGGCAAAGAGCTGGTTGACCGCTTACAACCTGATCATCCCGGCATGAAAGTATTATATATGTCCGGTTATACTGATAATGCCATTGTCCATAAAGGATTACTTGAACCAGATACGCAATTTATACAGAAGCCTTTTACACCACTATCATTGTTACGTAAAATAAGACAAGTATTAGAAAGCGATTGAAATAAACCGACTGAATAAAAAAAGGTCTGCTTACGCTCCTAATCAAACTTAAGTAAACTAGCTCTGGAATTGATTTAAGTTTATTCTATTTTAACTTAGCACCTTCATTTAAATGATGAACTTTTTTGTGCTTTTTTAGTTTTCTATTCTGAGAGTAAATATAGCCCATGGTAATTCAGCTTTGAAAACAAGAATTTGAACATTAGATTTATAATATTTATCGGAAATATAGTAGCTCTCGTTGAAAAGTATGTCAGGCAAGGATAATTCACATCGTTGAAGTAAGATTTATATCAGTATGTGTCTGCCATTATGACATAATAAAAATTGAAGGGCAAAAAATTATAGCACATAAGTGATTGTTATTATTATCATTAGTTATAGTTTGAAATTATTGGCATTGGATTTGCATATATAGAAAATTATAAATTTAGGAGAGAAAATGTCAGGTTCGACAAAGCGAGAAACAATAAATTTAACGGAAATGTTACCAATAATGCCTTTAAGGAATACAGTTGTTTTTCCGCATCAAGTTATTCCATTAGCTGTGGGCAGGCAGAAGTCACTCAATTTGCTGAAATATTTGGACGAAGAAAATAAAATCATAGGTTTAGTATCACAAAAGGACGGCACTGTAGAAGAGCCAACGGTTGAGGATCTGTATGAATGGGGTACAGCTGCAATGATCCTCAAAAAATTCAAAATGCCTGATGGAAGTGAACAACTAATCGTTCAGGGAATGTATCGCATTAGCATTATAAATTATGTACAGCTTGAACCGCACTTTGAAGCAACGGTAATCCCAGCTAACGAGAGTTATTCAAAGACCGTCGAAATTGAGGCTTTGGTCAATAATATGAAAGTTCTTTTTCAAAAGATTGTTGATTTATCGCCGTATTTAACCAGTGAGCATAGAGTTTTGGTTCTAAATACAGAGGATCCGGCAAAGCTTACTGATATTGTTGCTTCTCAGGTAAACTTTTCAGTAAGCGAGAAGCAGGAAATATTAGAAATTGTTGATGTAAAAAAACGTTTAGAAAAAGTTCATTATCTCCTGAATAAAGAATTACAAGTTTTAGAACTTGGTTCAAAAATTCAAGATCAAGTTCAAGGAGAATTAAATAAGACCCAAAGGCACTATTATCTGCGTGAACAGCTGAAAGCAATAAAAAAGGAATTAGGAGAATATGAAGATGAAAGTACAGAGATCGAGGATTTGAGGAAGAAATTGCTAGAAGCTAAAATGCCTGGTGAAGTCCACAAAGTAGCAGAAAAAGAACTAAACCGCCTGGCGCGCATGTCCCCCATGGCTAGTGAATATACCGTTGCCCGTACCTATATAGATTGGTTGCTTGAAATGCCATGGAATAAAAAGACGAGAGACAGATTGGATGTGAAAAAGGCAGAACAAATATTGGAAGAAGATCACTATGGTTTAGGAAAGGTAAAGAAACGCATCCTGGAATATCTCGCTATCAGGCAATTAAAATCGGATATGAAAGGTCCAATACTCTGTTTTGTCGGTCCCCCCGGGGTGGGTAAGACGAGTTTAGGGCGGTCAATTGCTCGTGCTTTAGGCAGGAAGTTCTCACGTATGTCACTTGGTGGTGTCCGCGACGAAGCTGAAATCAGGGGGCATCGACGAACATATGTAGGTGCTTTACCGGGAAGAATTATACAGGAAATCAAAAAACTTGGATCCAGTAATCCGCTCATTATGCTGGATGAGATCGATAAGTTAGGCATGGACTTTCGAGGTGATCCTTCGTCGGCATTACTTGAAGTGCTGGATCCAGAGCAGAATTTCTCCTTTACAGATCATTATTTAGAGGTGCCGTTCGACCTTTCCAAGGTTATGTTTATAGCTACAGCCAATATGCATGATCCAATTCCTCCGGCTTTAAAAGATAGAATGGAAACGATAGAAATTAATGGCTATATCGAAGAAGAGAAACTAAAAATAGCTGAAAAGTATCTGGTGCCTAAACAATTAAAAGCTCATGGATTAAGCGCTTCACAGCTATCATTTACACCAAAGGCAATACGAAGAATAATAAGTCATTATACAAGAGAAGCAGGTGTCCGTAATTTGGAGCGTGAAATTGCAGCCGTAGTTCGTGGGGTAGCCAGAGAAATTGTAGAAAAAGAAAACGGTGCGAAGACTCGTAGAATATCAGCCGGTTCTCTCTATAAATACTTGGGTCCTGAACGATTTTATTCAGAAGTAGCGGAACGAACCTCGCGGCCAGGTGTAGCTACTGGTTTAGCCTGGACACCTGTTGGGGGCGATATTTTATTCATTGAAGCATCTAAAATGAAGGGAAAGGGAACGCTGAACCTGACGGGTAAATTAGGTGAGGTGATGAAAGAATCAGCATCGGCTGCTCTGAGCTATTTAAGGGCAAATAGCGACAAATATAAATTAGAAGCACAATTTCATGAAAAATATGATATACACATTCATGTCCCTGCAGGCGCTATTCCTAAAGATGGACCCTCGGCTGGAATTACAATGTTTACCGCCCTCTATTCACTGTTCACCGGAAAATGTGTCAGAAGCGATGTGGCGATGACGGGTGAAATTACATTGCGTGGAATGGTTTTACCCATTGGGGGTATAAAAGAAAAAGTCCTGGCGGCTAAAAGGGCCGGTATAAAGTCAATCATTTTACCGGACAAAAATCGCAATGATTTGGAAGAGATCCCAAAAAATAATGTTAAAGGGATTGAGTTTCACTTCGTCAAAGATATGGATGAAGTAATTAATCTTGCGCTAGTCAGATAGTATTTTTAATAAAGATTAATCACATCCCACAATTATTACATTGCAATTTCAGCCATTTTCTTTAGTGACTATCTAACCGATTTGGTATAACTGAATTCTAGTATATTACTCATTAAGTACTCATATTATATCCTCAAATTGTATGACCCACTAAATCAAAATTAAATGAGATAAATGATTAATATTTTGGGTTTAAAAAGTAAGGAGGAAATTGAAAAATGTTTTTTCTGTAAGTCAATTTGTTCATTAAACATAGAAATATGATAGAATTTGCAGCATTAAAATTGTTGACAATCATTTTAATTTCTATTAGATTTTAATCACTTTGTGGATTTTCCCAAAATCTGCAATGTAGAGTAATCAAGGGGCGGACTAAAATCTCAATAATATCAAAAGCATAATCATTTTCAAATTTAAACTCCTTTTGAAAGTAGAAGTATTTTAAAGCACTTCGTAAGGGTACTCGTATGTGTAATGCTTGCAGCCTTTACTTATGCCGAGACAGTCAAAGGAAAAGTGTCTCTGGATTACATGCTCTTGAACAGATGACGTGAATTTTAAGGTGATATTTCTAATTGTTCACTAAACTTTTGCAAAAATTTATAATGAGGAGGGTTAATATGAAAAAAACATTCTTGAGATTGGTATCTTTATTTATCATTTTATTTATTCCATTTACGATGTTTGCCCAAGGTATAACAACTGCTTCATTTAATGGCATTGTTGTCGACAAAGATGGGAATCCTCTTCAAGGTGCAAACGTTACTGCTGTCCACGAACCTTCAGGAACGGTTTTTGGATCTGCAACACGACTTGATGGACATTTTAATGTTCCCAATGTTCGTGTTGGGGGTCCTTATACTCTTACCGTTACTTATGTTGGTTTCAGAGAAGAGTCAGTTGGAGATATCTTTCTTCAATTAGGGGAAGATAGACGACTAGATTTTACTTTGATTGAAGAAATCTTAACGACTGAAGAAGTTATTGTTATTGCTGAGAGAGACGCCCTGTTTAGTGCATCACGTACTGGAACTGAAACAAACATTTCAACTGCACAGATTGAAAATCTACCAACCATCACCCGTAGTATTTCGGACTTTACACGCCTCACTCCGCAAGTAAATGGAACTGGCGGGAGTGGCGCCACCAGCGTTGCCGGAAAAAATAATCGGATGAACAATTTCCAGGTGGATGGCGCTGTTCTTAACGATGTATTTGGTTTGGATGAATCAGGACATCCCACAGGTCAAATTAATGCCCAACCGATAAGTCTTGATGCCATTCAGGAATTCCAGGTACAGATTACTCCTTATGACGTCCGCTCTGGTAGTTTTGCAGGTGGTCTTGTCAATGCTATTACGCGTAGCGGAACCAACCAATTTACTGGGTCAATTTATTATTTCGGTAGAAATGAAAGGTTAGTAGGTGAATTAGAGAATGTAAAATCAAGTGATTTTAAAGACTATCAATATGGTTTCAGGATTGGTGGCCCACTGATTCAAAATAAGCTATTTTTCTTTTTGAGTTCGGAACTCAGGAGGCGTGATGATCCCGATAATGCCGGTCTAGCAGATTCAGAGCAACCTGTTAAATTCGTGGCCTCTTCCTCTGAAATAAAAGAAATCATCAACATATCCAATAATACTTGGGGATATGATCCCGGTGGTTTTAATCCCTTCACAAATGAGACCAACGATCAGAAAATTTTTGTACGCCTTGACTACAATATATCACCGCAGCATCGCTTAACCCTGCGCCACAACTATGTAAATGGCGATATGGATGATGGAATAGACCGCAACCAGTGGACATATACTCTGGAAAGCAATCAATTTAAACGTGATAACACCACCAATTCAACCGTTCTCCAGTTGAATAGCACCTTCGGCAATAACATGGCCAATGAAGCCAGGATTGCTTTTACGGCAGTTCGGGATAAGCGAACGCCTCTCTTTAATCCGGCTCCACAAGTTCAGATAAATTTACCTGAAGGAGGAGAAGTTAGATTTGGCGTAGAACGATTTTCGCAGAAGAACGCATTGGATCAAGATGTTTTGGAATTCACTGACAACTTTCATTATTTTAAAGGCGACCACATCTTTACCGTCGGTACCCATAACCAACTGGTTTCCTTTGATAACCTGTATATTCAGGATGCATACGGTGCCTATGAATTTGACAGTATTGATGAATATGAACAGGGTACACCATCTCGTTATTTATATAGTAAATCAATAGTTCCAGGTGATGATGAACCGAGAGCGAAATGGGATTACATGCAAGTGGGTCTTTACGTTCAAGATGAATGGAAATTTAGCCCGACCTTGAATCTGAGCTTGGGCTTGCGGATAGACATGCCCCTCATGACCGACAAACCCCTGGCAAACCCCCTATTTGCATCGACTTTTAAAGGATATCGTACCAACAAAGTTGCCAGCGGCAATATCCTATGGTCCCCTCGCTTAGGATTTAACTGGGATGCTACTGGAGATCGAACCACACAGGTTCGCGGTGGTTTGGGTATGTTTGCAGGTCTCCCACCGGCAGTTTGGCTTTCAAATTCATATAATAATACCGGAGTTGACTTTGCTCGCGTAGATCTCGCCACCTGGAGAGGTGAAACAGTTCCGGATTTTAATCCTGATCCAAATAATCAGCCGTTTTTTGAGCAGGAGCAACCTCCCTCTGATATAGCCATCCTTGATCCAGACTTTAAACTGCCCCAGATTTTAAGGGCAAACCTGGCAGTGGATCAACAACTTCCTTATGGTCTGGTGGGAACAATGGAATTTATGTACGGCAAAAATATTAATGAAGTATTTTTCAAAAACCTGAACGTGGGAAATATGGGCAAACCTGTCGGTAAAACACCCGATGGTCGACCAGATTATGGTGGCTCCAAATACAGTGACGATTTTAATACAGTTATTCTACTTACTAATACCAGCGAAGGTTACCAATGGAATGCCACCGCGGGGATCCGAAAACTATTATATCGTGATCCACTTAAAGGCCTGTCTGGAGGTCTTTACTATACTCTAAACGAATCTCAGGATATAAATAGTGGCAGGTCCAGCCGAGCTATTTCTAACTGGCAGTATAACGAAACAGACGATCCCAATGGCGAAACTGTTGCTATCTCCGACTTTCTAGTTCGTCATCGTATCTTAGGGCATCTCTCCTATTCATTCAACTATGATAGTAAAAGTGCCCTCACAATTTCCTTGTTCTATGAAGGTCGTTCCGGAAACGGATTTAGCTATATGTATAGAGATGATGCTAACGGGGATGGCGTTCGAGGCAATGATCTTGCTTATATTCCCAAAAGTAAAAGTGATTTAAGCAGCAACGTATCAGCTGAGGAATGGGCAAAGATTGATGCATTTATTAATTCTGATGATGCTTTAAAAGATGCCCGTGGTGGAATTTTCGAACGTAACTCAGCCGCAGCACTTTGGAGTGACCGTTTTGACCTGCGTGTCGCTCAGAAAATTCCTACATTTGGTCTTCAGAACTTTGAGATCACAATAGACATAATTAATGTGCTGAATCTGCTGAATAGCGATTGGGGACATGTCAAATATGTCGATTATGATGCTGTCAATCTTTTCTATTTAAACGGGTACGATGCGGAAGGAAAACCTGATGTTAGCCTTTATGTGCGAGATTACAATGATGATGGTAATATTAATGTTGAGGACATCTATGTATTCTCTGACTTATCTTCTCGTTGGGGAATTCAGTTTGGTATCCGCTATAGTTTCTAAACAAAATATTTAGAAGCATCTTCAAATTATTAAAAGCCGATGCTATCTTTGATGTATCGGCTTTTTATTTGTACTTTAAATCCCATTAAAAATATCTGAAATTTTTACAATTATATAACTCATAACCTGTGAATCGACAAAGTTGCTCTTACCACTACTTGTTAGTAAAGATTAATTTGGAATAATAATAAACATTTAGGTATATTTTTAGCGCAAGATTATTACAGGTTAACCTTATTGTTTTTGTATCTGTTTATTAGTAAAAAGTTAAAAGGAAAGACTAGGTAATGAACAGTAAAATACTTTCTAAATTGAGAGATATTGTCGGTAAAGATAATTTTTTGGATGCTGAAGAAGATAAACTGGTTTATTCCTACGATGGTACACCCTTGCTCGCACATAAACCTGAAGCCATTGTAATGCCAGCTGGTATTGATGAAATTGCCGCTATCATGAAGCTGGCCAATGAAGAAAATTTCGGCGTTGTTCCCAGAGGGAGCGGTACGGGATTGAGCGGTGGATCGGTGCCCACTGAAAATTCCATCGTTGTGCTTATGAATCGCTGGAATCGAATTTTAGAAATCGACAGTGATAACTTAACCGCCTGGGTAGAACCAGGTGTGGTGACCTCCAAACTGCATAGGGAGGTGGAAAAGCTAGGTTTGTTTTACCCACCTGATCCAGGGAGTCAAGATATATGCACTATTGGCGGAAATGTTGCCGAAAATGCCGGTGGTCTAAGAGGACTGAAATACGGGGTGACAAAGAACTATGTAATGGGTATCGAAATGATTTCACCACAGGGTGAGGTAATAAGAAACGGCGGAAAAAATGTTAAAGATGTGGCAGGTTATAATGTTCGTGATTTAATTGTTGGTTCGGAGGGTACGCTAGGTATTTTTACAAAAATGCTACTGAAACTTATCCCCAAACCAGAGGCATCAAAAACTCTGCTGGCATTGTATGATCGTTTAGGTGATGCAGCGGAAACGGTTTCTGAGATAATCTCTAACCATATTATACCCTGTACGGTCGAGTTCTTGGATAACACGACCATTAAATGTGTTGAACAATTTACTCATATCGGATTACCTGAAACTGCGAAGGCACTATTATTACTAGAAGTAGATGGATATCGGGAAGTAGTAGCGCGTGAGGCTGAGCTTGTTTCGAGGATTTGTAGAAAACATCATGCCAGCGCAGTTAAGATGGCCACTAGTGAGAAGGAGGCATTAGATTTAAAAACCGCACGTCGTTCTGCATTTTCTGCATTAGCCCGTGTAAAACCGACTACCATATTGGAAGATGCAACTATCCCACGTTCAAATTTGGTGATTTTAGTCGAAAAAATTGAAGCTATTTCGAAAAAATATAATCTACAGATAGGAAATTTTGGTCATGCAGGTGATGGCAATTTACATCCCACCTGCCTAACTGATGAACGTGATAATGATGAAATAAAACGCGTGGAAAAGGCTTTTAATGAGATATATGATGAAACGCTGAAACTGGGTGGTACAATTACCGGGGAACATGGTGTTGGACTTGCTAAGAAAGGATTCTTGGAAAAAATGATTGAGATCCCGACGCTCGATATGATGCGTAAAATTAAATGTGCCCTCGATCCTAATAACGTACTCAATCCCGGTAAAATCATTTCCCTGGCACCTAAATGTGAAGGTAAGTTGCAGATAAGCTGAATAGGCGGTTTTGCAAGTGATTTCCTATTATAATCATTATGTCAAGTAGGTTCTATCATAATATTCCCATTCCCAACTATGAACAGCTGATCCACTGTATGCATTGTGGATTGTGTCTACCGACATGTCCCACGTATGAATTAACAGGTCTTGAGAAACATTCCCCGCGAGGACGTATCAGAATGATAAAAGCTGTGGCAGACGGTGAATTAGAACTTACCGAAAATTTTCAGGATTCGATTAATTTTTGTTTAAACTGTCAAGCATGCGTGACTGCCTGTCCTGCAGGTGTGGCATATGGACAATTGGTTGAAGCCGCGCAACTCCATATTGCCCATCATAATACAATAGAGGGAAGGCGCTCACTGCTTAAAAAAATCGCCTTAGATTGGCTATTCGCAGATTTAACCAGATTACGTATGGTAGCAGTTTTCATGCGTGTCTATCAAAGATCAGGATTGGAGAAAGTCATACAGCAGACGGGGATATTAAAGCTTTTCTCAAAGAAATTGCATGAGCTGTCTCTTATCACTCCTAAGGTATCCCCGTTAAAAAAATATCTGACATTAAATAGTCAACCTAAAAAGGTTGAGAAAGGTATACGCGTAGGCTTCCTGATCGGCTGCATCCAGGATGTATTTTTCCGTGATGTGAATCAAGATACCATAGATGTGCTCAGGATCAGTGGTTATGACGTTTTTCTGGCCCAGGAAAATGTCTGCTGTGGATCGGTGCATGGACACAATGGTAATCATCAGATAGCAATCACATTAGCTAAAAAAAATATTGACATATTTGATAATGCCCGAGTAGATTATGTTGTATCAAATTCAGCAGGTTGTGGTGCCTATATGAAAGAGTATGGTTATCTATTGCAAGATGATCCTGAGTATGCTGAACGTGCGAAAAAGTTTTCAGATAGGGTGCAAGATATTAGTGAATTTTTAACAGCACATGGCTGGCATCAACCTGAGACATTTGAAGCAGTGAAAGTAACTTATCATGAGCCATGCCATCTGATCCATGCACAGCAAGTAAGTGAACAACCTAGAATGTTGATAAAAAGTATTCCCAATATTGAGTTTATTGAATTACCAGAAGCGAGCTGGTGTTGCGGTAGCGCAGGAATATATAATATCACGCGCTATGAGGACTCCATGAAAATATTGGAAAGAAAAATGAAGAATATTGCCGCAACCGGGGTATCCTGTGTCATTACAGGCAATCCCGGCTGCATGATTCAACTGATGTACGGTGCTAAAAAGTTTAAGGTCAATGTACATGTTTTGCATCCAATATCGTTACTAAAAAAGGCCTATGTAAATGAAGGTTTAATTTGATTAAAAAGAGATTTATGCGGAACTCAAAAACCCGATTTCTCGTTTTAAGTATTAAATTTGTTTTAAGAAGGGAAAAAGCACAATGCACAAATACTGTAGTATAGCATTAATCCTCATTATTTTCACAAGATTATCGATAGCTCAACCAGAGAATGATAGGGATAGTATAAATTATATTGAGCATAAAAGACAGGCAGGAATCGTCTTGACTATGGCTGAAACCGGATCTGGTATTGGAGGATTCATGGTCTGGCCCATTTTTGATAATTTCCACATTGGGCCAACCACAAATTTCTATTTCTTAAGGGATTCACGACAACTTGATCTGTATGATTATTATTATCAGGTACCTTATTCAATTAATAAGGAAAATAATGTATACCTCTTAGATTTATTAATGACAATAAAGCGTCGTTTTTTCAAGGATGATCTTGATGATTCTTTCCGTCCTTTCTTGACAGGCGCTGTAGGTGTAATATATGGGATGAATTTCCCAGAATATAGTAGCATTCGTGGTGTCACCAAGAGAGATGAATTTAGTTGGACTTTGGGCGGTTATATTGGTGCCGGGACCGATATTTGTATCGGTCCAAGTAATCTAATAAGCATCAGGGCACAGTATCGCATTATGCCCTTTCCCAAAATAATTGGCGAAACAAGCGATCATTCCATGTTTGAAATCCGCTTTGAAATCGGACAGAGGTTCTAATTTTTGGATACGAAGATATATTTTATCGTTTTAAATAGTCCTCAAAAACAAAAAATAGTATGTGATCTGGTCGAGAAATGTTACTTGGAAAAAAAGAGAGTGGTTATTAATGTTAAAGATCAGGAGGAGGGGGAGAGATTTGATAAATTACTCTGGAACTGGAAACAATCCAGTTTTGTACCCCACATTTATCTAAATATATTACGTACCTCCCAATTAGAACCGGTGCTATTAACCTCACAAATTGAAAGCAATCCCGATTATAAAATTTTAGTAGTCGTTGAGCCGGTTAGTACAGAAATAATAAAAAATTTTTCCATTGTTATTGATTTTGCTGAGAAATACGATGCCACAAGGCTTAACCAGAGCAGAGAGCGTTATAAAAGCTATCGCGACGGTGGTTTTAAAATAGAGACTATGCAACCAGGTGAATTTCTTATGGCAACGATAAACTGAACTTCTTTTATTGTTCTATCCATAGCAGAGCTAAATTATCCTGCCATCATTTATCTTATCTTAAATTTATTGACACTATTTTAGGCGCAATTTTTGCAAGAAATTAACGTAGTGAAAGAGAATAATTTCACTTATGGAATTATATTAATTATTTTCTAAATTCAGATATCATGGCAGAAGATTATCTTTCTTTTTTAAATGAAAAGCAGCTGCAGGCTGTCTGCAAACCACAGCAGCCGGTGTTGGTTCTGGCAGGGCCTGGTACGGGAAAAACACGTCTTTTAGTCTCACGAATAGCCTGGTTAATTAGCCATGAGAATATTCAACCAATAAAAATACTCGCTTTAACCTTTACCAATAAAGCCGCATCGGAAATGAAGTCAAGATTAATGAATTTAATCGGTCAAAAAGGGCTCGATATATTCTGTGGAACATTTCATTCTTTTTCTTTGCGCATGCTGCGTCGCTATCATTCCCATCTGGCATTGGATAAGTTTTTTTCTGTATGCGATCAGGATTATCAGAGGAGCCTTATCAGGCATTTGTGTGCTCCCTATATTAAGGATACTATTGATGCAAAAGTCAAAGGTATACTGCTCTCTTTTACTAATCATGTCATTAAAGGGAGTAAGTTACCGCTATTTTCCAAAGATCGCTTTAAGGAGTATAATGATTATCTTAAAAAACATAATTTAATTGATTTTGATCAGATTATTGTACTTTGTAGAAATTTACTAAGGGACTTTGACGACATTTTATCAGAGTACCAATTTTTATATCAAGCCATATTGGTTGATGAATTTCAGGATACAGATGCTGTTCAGTATGAAATAATTAAATTTTTGGCTCAAAATCATCGCAATATATTCGTTGTGGCAGATGATGATCAATCCATTTATTCCTGGCGTGGAGCTAACCCAGAGAACATCAAACAATTCATGAAGGATTTTTCAATCGAAGATCCACTTTTTCTAGATATTAATTATCGTAGCGGTAATAGAATTATTCAATCTGCAAATCGCATAATTAAACAAACCAGTCGTATTATTCCGAATAAAAATATCCAAATTTACAGTGAGTGGGAAGATAAAATTGAATTACAACTTTTTTTAAATGAGCAAGATGAACTGGATTTTATCCTAAATAAAATTAAAACTTGGATTGATCAAGGTAATGATTACAAAGATATTGGAATAATCTATCCCTATCATAAGATTGGCCAGTCTTTAGAGCAATTCATCATAAAACAAAATATCCCCTATCAAATGGCAGAGGGAAGAAGTCTTTTAGACCATCCAATAGTCAAAAAGATCATTCTCTACTTTAGATTAATCAGAGATCCAGAGGATAATATAGCTCTGGAAGAACTTACTTTAAATGAATTGGGTATGTCTATATTTAGTTTTATCAAGCAGTATGCTGATAATCACTCTTACACTTTTCGGAAGTCATTGTATGAGGTGTATCGCAGCCAAGATAGAAGAATAAATCTCGATATGAGACTCAAGATTCAGAATTTCATTGCGCATGTGGCTAATCTGGTTAACCTAAAGAGTTTTTTTTATTTTAGTCAGCTAATTAATGAAATATCTTCTTTAAGCGAACGAGAGACTTATTCTTTTTTGAACCGCCATGTCACAAATTTACAAGATCCAGTTAAAATAAATGGAATCATAAACTATGACCCGGCAATTTTAGATGAAAAACAATTGTATATACATCATCATAATGAACAGATTTGTTACTTGGCTGGTGCACTGGTGAAATGCATTTTAAACAGATCAACTAAATCTATAAATGACAGGGAAAGCAATACCATCGATGGTGCCATCTTAGAATTAGAGGAGTCGTATCACGAAGGATTAAAAATGGTAAAGATTCCCATTTACAATTTATCTAATGCACGACGAAAAGGGTCTTTAAGTAATTTATTTAAATTTTTACAATTTATGTCTTCCTATAAGAATAAAAAGATATTCAATCGATTTATTGTTTTAGACTTAGAGACAACAGACAGTGATTCTGAGACATGCGGTATTGTAGAGATCGCAGCCGTCAAGGTTGAAGATGGTCAAATAGGAGAAAAACTACAAACATTGATTAAACCAGATAAAGCAATCTCAAAGGCAGCTCAAGATATTCACCATATTAGTACTGAGAAGGTAAGATCTGCACCGAAGATCGAAGAGTTCTGGCCCAAACTTAAAACATTTCTTGATGGGTATATTATTGTGGCACATAACGGATATAATTTTGATTTTATAATCCTTGATCGTTTTGCCAGAAAAATCGAGGGTAAAAAGTTATCTAATATACGTTTTGATTCATTAGCCTTAGCGCGGACATTATTTCCTAATCAGTCTAATTCAATTGATTCGCTTATAAACAGATTTAATTTAAAATGTACTAAAAGACACAGAGCGATGGATGATGTACATATTTTAGTAGAGATATTCGACCGTCTTCAAGAATTGAGGGATAGTGTGTCTCGAAAAACGTCTTTCGAAATGTTTATTGATATTGTTGCGTTAGGAAATTTTATTGAAAATGAATTCACAGCTAGTGAAGACCGCATATTTTTCTTAGCCGGTGCCAGAAAGCTGCTAACACCGTATGTGAATAGTCGCACAGAGTATGCTAAAAGGTTTCATATAAATGAAGCCAAATTGATCTCTGATATAAATCAAAAGTTATCTCGGTTTAAATCTGACCTCAGTGATTATAGGAATGATGAATATATTATGGCTCAGATCCAAAGCATTTCCAAGCAGTACGACCAGCTGACCAGTGATGAGGCGATAGCAAATTTTTTAAGTTATATATCATTGCATACAGCACAGGATGAACTGCAGGATATCAATGCCGTATCTTTACTGACCTATCATGCGGCGAAAGGTCTGGAATTCAATAAAGTAATTTTAATGGGTTTGGAACAGGATAGTATGCCCGGATTTCATGCCACTCGTGAGGGCGTTGATGACGATAGGCCAATAGCTCAAAAAGTTGAGGAGCAGAGAAGACTCTTTTATGTGGGCATAACGAGAGCCAAAACGGAATTAATATTAACCGCGGTAAAGAATCGGGGGGGATGGGAGCATAAATCTTCCACTTTTTTAAAAGACTTGGATATTCCTTATATTGTTGCTTCTACCCCATAACTGGAGGATATATTATTTATATCAGATTACTTATATTGTTTTGAGTTTTAATTATTTTAGATGAAAGGAGATAATGTTACCACTTAAGAGATGGAAAGTGCTTAATACGGATCTGAGCAAGTCGCTGATATCAATCCTATTAGATAATCGCAATTTAACGGTTGAGCATTTAGAAAAGTTTAAATTGTCCGATCGATTATATGATCCGTTTTTATTAAAGGATATGTATCAAGCCGTAGAAAGGATTAGGAAGGCACTGCGCGATAAGGAAGTTATTGCTATTTATGGTGATTATGATGTAGATGGTGTGGTATCAACGGTCTTAATGGTTAAATTATTTGAAAAGTTGAATTATCCTGTCCAATATTTCTTACCAAATCGTGAAAAGGATGGTTACGGGCTCAGACCGTCAAGTATTCAGAAAGCAATAGATCAAAACGTTGACCTATTAATTACAGTGGATAATGGCATTTCTGCTCATCAGGCAATTGAAGTGGCGTATGACCACCACATCGATGTTATAATTACCGATCATCATTTACCGGAGGGGGGATTACCCCCCGCTCTGGCCATAATTAATCCCAATCGCAAAGATTGTACCTATCCTTTTAAAGGAATTTGTGGTGCCGGTGTTGTATATAAGATCATGCATGCTGTTGCTTCACAAGTCTTAAAAGAAGAAGAGTTTAAGAATTTTATGCTTAGTCAGCTTGATTTGGTAACACTGGCCACTATTGCTGATGTGGCCCCAATTCGAGACGAGAATTATGCAATAATCAAATATGGTTTAAAAAGCCTAACACATACTATGCGTCCGGGGATTGTGGAATTGAAACGTGTAAGCGGACTACTGGGAAAAGAAATAACACCTACCGCTGTAGCTTTTTATTTAGGACCTAGAATAAATGCTGCTGGTAGAATAGCGGATGCCACAATAGCGGCTCAATTGTTGTTAAGTAAATCAAGAGAAGAAGCTGCACGCCATGCCAGCGAATTAAATTCTCTAAATAGCATGCGACAAAGACTTCAGGAGGAATATATAAATAGAGCAACAAATGAACTGCAAAATAAACAAATGCAGGTAAATAAGGTACATATCATTGAGAGTGAAGACTGGGATTTAGGTTTGTTGGGGATTATTTCTGGAAAGCTAAAGGATCGATTTTCTCGACCTGTGTTGGCTTTTACGCGTGATAGTGAGGGCAATTATGTAGGATCAGCGCGTAGTTTAGATAACTTCAACATTACCGCTGCTCTGACCAGGTTTAATTCTTTATATTTAAACTACGGGGGTCATGAAAAGGCAGCGGGATTAACTATTCCCGAAGAAAACTATCAGAGATTTAAACAGGAATTCATTGAATATGTAAATACCACATTAAACGATGAAGATTTAGTAACTGAACTTGTTATTGATTCTGTAGTAACTCCAGAGCAGCTCAATGAGTCTATAGTACATCTGATACAAGAGATCGGTCCTTTTGGAGAAAGCAATCCGGAGCCGTTATTATTGATAAATGGTGTTACTATTAAAGATATCATTCCACTTAGCCAGGGTAAGCATTTAAAGATAATTGTGCAAAAAGGTGGCCGATATTTGGAATGTATATGGTGGGGGATGGGAAATTTAAAAGATGAAGTTACATTTAATAGTGAAATTGACATAGTCTTTAAACCATCCATAAACCTCTGGAATGGTATAGAAAGGATACAATTAGTCATTGAAGATTTAAAATATTCAGATACCATAGTATAAAAAAGCCCGCTTTCTTGTGCGGGCTTTTTTATCAATCCATTTGTTTGCGTAAAAAGGTAGGTGTATCAAGTTCATCAGGTTCTTTAGGTAGATCTTCATTTTCAAAACTGTAAACGTTGGTCTTTGGGGGTTTCGCGTTTAGTGGGATTCTGGTAATATATTTATCTTCTTCTTTTTGCCTGCGAATAAATGTGGGTTTATCCAACTCATTAAAATCCATAGGTTCAAAGCCTTTAGGACCTTCTTTGGGCGTTGCAAGATGATTTTTTAGTTTTGCCTCTTTATTAAATCCTGTGGAAATAACAGTTACTCGTAAATTATCTGTCAATGCCTCGTCCACAACCATACCAAAAATTACATTAACTTTTTCACCCGCTGCCTCCTGGACCAAAGTAGCAGCTTCATTAACTTCCCACAGGGTCATATTAGAGCCTCCGGTAATATTAATGAGCACACCCAGTGCCCCATTAATATTAACACCATCCAGAAGAGGAGAAGTGATCGCCTGCTCAGCTGCAGCCATGGCTCTACCCTCACCAGTGGCCACACCAGTTCCCATGAGTGCATCACCCATGCCAACCATAATCGTTTTTATATCTGCAAAATCTAAATTGATGTATCCATGTACATTTATCAAATCAGAAATACTGCGCGTAGCTTCCAACAAGATAGAATCGATAACCTTAAAAGCAGAAATTGCCGGTGTGTTGCGATCGATGATTGAAAAAACACGTTCATTGGGAATTACAATCAATGTATCGCTACATTTACGCATTTCATGAATACCTTTTTCAGCATTCCTAATTCTGGTTATACCTTCGAAGGGAAAAGGCCGAGTAACAACCCCCACGGTCAATGACCCTAAATCCTTGGCAATTTCAGCAATTATAGGTGCAGCACCAGTGCCTGTACCACCCCCCATACCACATGTAATAAATACCATATCAGCACCAGTCAGGCTGTTAATTATCGCCTCCTTATCCTCTTCAATTGCTTTTAGTCCGATTTCAGGATTGGCACCGGCACCAAGTCCCTTGGTCAGATTTTTACCAATCTGAATACGATAAGGTGCCCGATTATTCTCAAGATTTTGAGCATCTGTATTTATGCAGATAAATTCAACACCTGATAGGCCAGCTTCGATCATTCCATTCAGAGCATTACCACCCGCACCACCGACGCCTACCACTTTAATTTTGGCGCTTTGTTCAGCAAGATTGTCAAATTGGATCATCTTTTCAGTCTCCTAAATTTGTTTTCAGATATATATTCTTATAATGCTAACTTGATTAAAATAAATCTTCTAAATTTTCTTTTATTCTGTTTATTAGCTTCTTAATATTACTTTTCTGTAAGAATTTCTTATCATCAGATCTTCTTTCAAGAGCATAATGTATTAAACCAACGCTTGTGGCATAGATTGGACTCTTAACGGTTTCCACTAAACCACCCGAGACAGTTGGAATACCGATCTTTACTGGTAAACCTAATACTCGTTCAGCCAATTCTACGGTACCCGGCAATAATGACGCACCACCTGTAAGAACCATGCCGGCACCGAGTGAGTCATACACATCAGATTTTTCTAATTCACGTAATGCTAAGGTGAAGATTTCTTCCATTCTCGGTTCGATGATGGCACATAGTACACTTTGCGCGATTTCTCTTGGTGCTCTACCATGGATACCGGAAACAACTACCAGTTCATCTTCATTACTCATGTTTTGGATGGCTCGGCCGTATTTCTTTTTTATTTCTTCTGCCTGATCCATAGGTGTTCGTAATCCATGAGATAAATCATTTGTTACATGTTCGCCCCCTATTCCCAATACCGACGTGAAACGAATGCTGCCATCAAAAAACACAGCAATATCGGAAGTACCACCTCCGATATCCATCAAAGCCACACCTAAGTCCAGCTCGTCTTCATCAAGAACCGCTAAACTCGAGGCATAAGGTTCCAGTACAATCTCTTCTACACCATAACCAGCCTGTTTTACACAATTTACAATATTCTGAATAGCAGCAGCAGAAGTGGTAACAATATGTACTTCGCATTCCACTCGCGTACCTGCCATGCCAATTGGGCTTTTAATTCCATCCTGGTCATCCACAGTAAATTCCTGGGGAAGAATATGAATGATTTCGCGATCCATGGGGAGTGCAATAGCTTTTGCTGCATCAACAACCCGTTCCACATCATTTTGGGTGATTATCTTGTCTTTTCCACTCACAGCGATAACCCCCTTGCTATTGATACTGCGGATATGGTCACCGGCTATACCGGCATAGATATTATCTATATGACAACCTGACATCAATTGCGCTTGTTCTATGGCCTTTCTGATAGAATTGACAGTTTTTTCAATATTTATTACAACACCTCTTCTGAGACCATTAGATAGAGAGGTACCAACGCCGGCAATGTTCAGACTATTGTATTCATCAAGTCGTGCAACTACAGCTGCTATTTTGGTTGTCCCTATGTCGAGTCCGACAAAAACTTTTTCGTCGTGCATGGTAAAGTTCCTATACAATTAAAAATGTTTAATAATATTTATATCATATTGCTCAAAATTCATACTACTTATAATTCACATCAGATGCCTGACTATACCTTGGATTTGACAACTAACTGATCCTTAAAGCGCAAGTCGATGTATTCAATCATATGCAGTTGCGCCCAATCGATATAATTAGCCAGATAATTTTTTAAAATATACAATTCCTTATAAAATGAATTTCTGCTAATACGAATGGTTGCACCCCCCTTAGTTAGAAAAAGTTCAATATAGTTGCTTTTATTCAAATTTATTTCTGAGATTAATGCCAATAGCAGTGGATTTTCCAGTTCTAAATAAGTAACGATCTCCAGTGCTAAATAAGTATCCGCTGCAACAGACATCTCTCCTAATTTTCCTAACTTTTGTTTAATTCCTGAGATCAAGGGTAAATCCCATACCATATTTATCTCAGGTACGGGCATCAGATAACCCTGATTATCAATAAGATTTAAGCCCCGGCCATAGATAAATGCTATCGGTTTACGTTCTTCGACGGTAATATTTAATTTACGTGGTGGGCGGGCGGTTATACTAACCCCTTGTACATAGTTTAGAGACATTATTTTTTGGGCAACCCTATCGATATCAATTGGTATTTTTTTATCTGAGGAGTGTTCAAAACCGCATATATTTAAAATCATTTCCTGTGATATAATGTGATTACCCTCTATTTCAATATCTTTCTTGTTAAAGATATTATTTTTATTTTTCTCGGCTTCAATAATTTTTAAGGTGGCGATATAAACCAAATATACTATGATAAGGATTAAGAAAAATTTTCCAGATCCAACCCAGAATTTTTCTCTACGTTTATTTTTTGCTCGTTCTATTTGGTTCATGCTATTCGATTTCAACCTTGTTTCTTTGTAGTTTTAATTTTATTTATAAATTCATCTTCATATTTCCATATATCTCCAGCTCCCATGAAAACCACCAAATCATGATCCTGAATGACGGTAATGAGATAATCTGCGATTTGGGCTTTATCTGGAATATATTTAGTCTTGTGATGGCCACTTTGATACATGGCATCGACGATGAGGTCACTTGAGATTCCGTTTATCGGCTGTTCGCGTGCGGGATATATGTCGCTAATTATAACCATATCTGCTAAGCTCAGCGCTTTGGCAAATTCTTGGTAAAAATCACGGGTACGAGAATAAAGATGTGGCTGAAAAACAGCTATGATCCTTTTCCTGTCTAATTGCCTGGCACTATTCAATGTGGCACGCACTTCGCTTGGATGATGAGCATAGTCATCAACTATTAATATATCATTTATACTTGTTTTCAACTCAAAACGTCTTTCAACACCATTAAAGTTTTCTAAAGCAGATTTAACCGATTTGAATGGTATATCAACTTCACTTGCAGTAACCAGAGCTGCTAATGCATTTTTTATATTGTGTTCTCCGAGTAAAGGAATCCGGATGGTACCCAATTTCGTACCTTCGTGAATGACATCAAATTGACTATATGTTTTACCATAGACAATGTTAGCCGCATGAAATTGGGCATTTGCAGTTATCCCATAGGTAACGGTCCTTTTTGATATTTTCGCTACCATTTCTTTTACGGTTTGATCATCGATGCAGCATATTACGCTACCATAAAAGGGAATTTTACTAGCAAATTGCAGAAAAGTAGACTTTATATCATCGAAGTCAGCATAACAATCTAAATGATCAGCCTCAATCGATGTTATAACTGCAAATGTTGGTGATAAAGCCAGAAATGAGCGGTCGAATTCATCCGCTTCTGTTATAAAAAAAGCACCTTTACCAAGCCGAGCATTGGATTGGATGCTTTTAAGCCTGCCACCTATCACAACAGTTGGATCCAAGCCACTTTGTATAAATATTTCTGAACACAATGATGATGTTGTTGTTTTACCATGTGTTCCAGATATTGCAATTCCATATTTAGTATGCATAATTTCAGCTAACATTTCAGCCCGGCGAATAATAGGAATATTTCGTCGCCTTGCCTCCAGGAGTTCTGGATTGTCTTGAGATATCGCAGAAGAATATACCAATACATCTACATCCCTTAGATTATCAGCAGCATGTCCCCTGAATATTGTGGCACCTTTATCCGAAAGACTTTGAGTAATAGTGCTAAGTTCGCGGTCAGAGCCTGAAACCTTATAGCCACATTGTAATAAAATCTCAGCTAATGCACTCATCCCAATACCACCAATACCCGTAAAAAAAATATTTTGTATTCTTGTAAATAGTCTCATTTTAAAGTTCAGATCAAATATCTCAATTCAATAGAGTATCATAATTTTTCTTCTAGCAATTTTTTCAGTTCCACAGCGATTAGTTGGGTTGTATTAGGTCGATGAAATCTGGAAATATTTTTTCCCATTTCCCGCAACGTATCGGGTGAATTAATTAGCTTGTTTATCACCGATTTTAATACTTCTTCCATACCAGATTTTTCTTCAATTACATAAGCACCACCACCCTGAGCTACTGTTTGGGCGTTTTTTAGCTGATGGTTTTCTGCGGCATGCGGTAAGGGAACCAGAATCGCCGGAACTCCTGCAGCAGCCAATTCTGAGATAGTCATGGCTCCAGCACGACAAATTGCAAAATCAGCAATGGTATAGGCTAAATCCATGCGGTCTATGAATGGCAGAATATGTAAACCATTTCCAGTAAAACTTTTATATTTCTCCCTATAAGATTCGAAGCTGGTTTTACCAGTTTGCCACAGGAGTTGTACATTCTTAAAGATACCTTGATTTAAAATCGCATCGATAGTCTGATTGATGCTCCTGGCTCCCTGGCTGCCACCAAATACCAGCACCGTTGGTACATTTATTTTTAAATCAAAGTATTTACGGGCTTCTTCTTTATTATCTGATTTAATGTTATTTTGTATGGGATTACCAACAAGCACATATTTTTTTACATTTTTTAAAAAATTTAATGCCTCAGCATATGCTAAAAACACCCGATCTACTTTTGAGGCAAGTATTCTGGTGGTGATACCGGGGTAGCTGTTTTGTTCTTGAATTGCGGTTAAGATTTTCATTTTAATAGCCTGATACAGGACGGGTCCGGATACATAACCGCCTGTTCCGATAACAAGATCTGGCTTAAAATTCATTAATTCTTTCCGACTCTGCAATAGACTTACTATCAATTTCAACGGGAAGAGCAGGTTGCTGACATGCAAGCCCCGTTTAAAACCGCTTATCCAAATATATTTGACCACAAATCCAGCCTGTGATACCTTGATATTTTCTATACCCTTTTTAGTGCCGATAAAACGACAGTGAGCTCCCCAATTCTTTTTTAAATATTGTGCGATATATATTGCAGGAAAAACATGACCACCCGTACCACCTCCTGCCAGAATCACGCGAATATCTCCTTTCACCATTACCTCGACATTATCAGTGTGTTGTAAAGCTCTTTACGGTTACGATTCAAATCTTCGAATCGACCATCCAGCTGGTATTGGTTTCGTGCGATATTCATCAGTATGCCAATAGAAATGCCCACCGACAAGAGTGAGGATCCACCGTAGCTTAAAAAAGGCATCGGCATACCGGTTGTTGGAATTAACATGGTCGTGACTGCAGCATTCATAAAGCCATATAAAACTATATTCATGGTTAATCCTACAGCGAGATATTGAGTGAATGTACTACCAGCTCTTTTAGCGATACGAATTCCGCGCCATAAAATAACCAGAAACAAAATTAATATGATTGATGTACCAATGAAACCTAACTCCTCTCCTAATATTGAAAATACAAAGTCTGTATGAGAATCGGGTAAGAAGAAAAATTTTTGTTTGCTGCGGCCAATTCCACTTCCAATTAAACCACCATTTCCAAGTCCGATCATGGATTGCTTTATCTGATATCCGGAACCAAGGGGATTGCTTAGGTTCTCAATCCAATCCTTAATCCGGTCGGTCTGATAGGAGCTGCTCTGTAATTTTAACAGAAGCGCCGGTAGGAGAAATATAAAGGCTCCTAAAATATGTTTAAATCTTACATTACTGAGAAATGTCATCGTAGCTATAATTAAACTGATCATAACAACGGTTCCCAGGTCGGGTTGGAAATATATCGGAACGATCACTAACATAAAGATTACTGCTAGCGGCAGTAGGCCCTTTTTCCAGTCGCGCAGGGCAGAACTTTTTTTTCTTGAAAACACCTCAGCGAAGTATATTATTAAGGCAATTTTGGCAAATTCAGATGGCTGGAAGCTGGCTATACCCATATCATACCAGCGTTTAGCCCCGTTAACTACATCACCCGCGAAGAATAGACCAATAAGTAACAGGACAGATAGCAGTAAAAGTAAGATGGGGATTTTACCTCGTGTATATGTACTGATTTTTAATCTGGAGAAAACAAAAATTGCCATAATGCATAAAAAGCCCCATAGAATTTGCTTGAGGTAATAGTAAATTGATGAGCCATGTTTTTCGTGTGCCATAACCGCACTGGCACTAAAGACCATAATTATACCAATGGTCAGTAGTATAACCACGGCAGTAACCAGAAAAATATCATTTTTGTACGTATTTATTCTCATATTCGATTTTTAGTTTATGCACGTATTCTTTATATTTTTTACCTCTATCTTCAAAATCAGTAAACATATCGAAACTGGCACATGCCGGTGATAATAGCACGGTATCACCTTTTTTAGCCAGGTGAAATGCGTTTTCTATTGCCTCAGATAAGCTATCAGCAAAATGGATTGGATTTAAATTCTGCCAACATTTTGCAATTTTGTCTTTTGCCATGCCAATCAAGACAACGGCACGAACATTGTTTTTAATAAGGTCGTTGACTTTACTAAAGTCACTTCCTTTATCTTTTCCACCAGCAATTAGAATAATTGGTGTTGCAAAACTTCTCAGGGCAACATTAAGCGCCTCGATTGTAGTAGCTTTTGAGTCGTTGATAAAGTGAATTCCCGCAACGGTTGTTACATATTCCAGACGATGTTCAATACTTTTAAAGGTAGTTAATACCTTTGCCATTGAATCATATGTAATATCGGCGCATCTTGCAGCCAATCCTGCAGCCAGTGCATTCATATAATTATGAGGACCTTTAAGAAGTACTCGATCGATATCAATTACTTTATGCCCATTGATGTACAGGTAGTTATTTTTTGTATAAGCATCGACCTGTGCGTTCTGTAATGAAAAGCGCAATTTTTTTGCCTTGCATTCTTTTAATCTCTCACCTAGTAAGAGGTCATCGGCATTATAAACTATGTGATCGTCTTCATCTAAATTTTTAAGTATGCGCAGCTTAGCTTTTATATAGTCTTCATAGTTTACATACCAGTCCAAATGATTGGGTGCTAAGTTTAATATCACGGCAACATTGGGATGGAATGAATCAATGGTTTCCAATTGAAAACTTGATATTTCGACCGAAGCCCATGAGGAACTAAGTGAATTCAATACCTGTCCTGAAAGCGGTGCACCAATATTACCTGCCACAATTACCTTGGGCAGTTCCAGTTTTAGCATTTCACCCAGCAGCGTTGTCGTGGTTGTTTTTCCATTTGATCCTGTGATGGCAATCATTTTTGACTTGCAAAACCATGAAGCCACCTCGACTTCGGAGTAAATTGGAATTTCCCTTGCCAATATACCTTGCACAACTTTAGAAGTAAGTGGAATTCCAGGACTCAATACAATAAAATCTGCATTGTAAATTTTATCTGAGTGTTCTCCAAATTCATAGGGTATCCTCAGCCCCTCCAATATCTCCAGTTCTTTAATTTTATCATATCTTGGTGCGATATCACTCACAAAAACTAAGGCTCCTAATTGATGCAGCAGGGAAACAGCGGCCATCCCACTACGTGCAGCACCTAAAATAACAACTTTTTTATTTTTAACTTCCATAGATAACGAATTACTATTGAGTCTTAAAAGTCGTAAGCGTCAGCAGAGCTAATAATATGCCCATAATCCAAAAACGGACGACGACCTTTGATTCTGGCCAACCTGCCAATTCGAAATGATGGTGAATGGGTGCCATTTTAAAAATGCGTCTTCCTTCACCAAATTTTCTGCGCGAATATTTATAATAACTAGTCTGGATGATAACCGACAAGACCTCAAATAAAAATACACCACCAATAATAATTAGCAACAGCTCTTTTTTTATTAATACTGCGACGGTTCCAAGAGCTGTTCCTAAGGCTAAAGACCCTGTATCACCCATAAATATTTCAGCCGGATGGGTGTTATACCATAAAAAGCCAATAGCTGCTCCTAATACGGCCATGCAGAATACAGTCAGTTCACCTGAACCAGGAAGATAGATGATATTTAGATAGTCACTAAAGTTGATATGACCGGTAATATAACTCATCGCAGCGAAGGCCAGGAATGCAATACCGCATAAACCCGCCGCCAGGCCATCGAGACCATCCGTTAAGTTTACAGCATTTGAAGTTCCAGTTATAACAAAAGTGACGAAAATGATATAAAATATGCCGAAATCCATCTCCAGATTCTTAAAAAAAGGTATACTGGTATTAGAATGAATACCATCAAAGAAAGGATGGTAAAATATTATTACTCCTAAAAATAAGCCTAATGATATCTGACCGAATAATTTATATCTGCTAACCAGCCCACGTGTCATTTTTTTCACAGTTTTTAGATAGTCATCGATAAAACCAACGAAACCCATAATTAATGTGGCAATGAAAATAAGCGTCACATACATATTAAGGATATTAGCCCAGAGAAGGACAGCGATCGATATGCTGATTATAATAATCAATCCACCCATGGTTGGTGTACCACGTTTACTCTGATGACTCACCGGTCCGTCCGAGCGAATTTCTTCTCCGATTTGATGCTTTCGTAATAGGCGAATTATAGCCGGACCAACGAACAGGCTAAAAATTAGTGCAGTAACTGCAGCAAGAGCAGCTTTAACCGTAATATACCTGAATACATTAAAGCCAAAAAAATATGATTTAAATTGATATAAAAATTCAGCTAGCATTTGTAAGTCCGAATATTATGAATAATTATTAAAAAATAACTTTGAACCCTTTTGAAATATCTTAATTTTTATTTTCATTTTAATTTTAATATTCATATGCCTGTCCTTATCATATACTGCTGATATCTATTTACCTCTCATAAGAAGGCTAAAATTTTTTCCATTTGCATTCCGCGAGAACCTTTTAGAAGAATAATGTCATTTTTTTTAATAAAACTTTTTAGCTTCTTAGCCAGTGTTTGGTGAGATGTGAAAGAGTAAATGTTCTCAAAACCTCTTGTTCTCAGTTTTTCTGCAGCTATTGCACAAGCGTCACCCATGGTAAAAATTCCATCCAGGTCATAATTAAGTAGATTGAAGAATAAGTCTTGATGTAGTGTATCGCTTTTAAGACCGAGCTCCAGCATATCCCCCATAACGACTATTTTCCTACTTTTATGTTCCTGAGCGATATGCATTAAAGTATCTAAGGCAGGAATATAGGAATCGGGATTGGCATTATAACTATCGTTTATTATCGTTATTTTGCCGTTTTTTATTATTTGCATGCGTTTCTCATAAGGAGTGAATTCTTCCAGGGCGCTCTTAATTTCTTGTTCGGAATAACCAAGACTGATTGCAACGGTACTTGCTGCGAGTGCATTTTTTACATTATGCAGTCCTGCGATATGTAGGGTTATGGTCAAGCGATTATTTAAAATCCAAAGCCCTTCCCCGTTTGAGTTGAGTCTTATGAAACTTCCGGTTACTTTTGCCGTGGTATTCTTATTGAGACTATAGGTCCAAATATTTTTACGTCGCGTGTGATAATTTGCTAAACGTGGATCATCGCAGTTTAAATAAATGGTACCGCTTCGTGTTAATTTTTTAAATAAATCGAGTTTTTCACGGGCTACGCCCTCAATGGATGAAAAAAACTCGAGATGACCTCTACCAATATTTGTGATTAGAGCTGCTGTTGGTTTGGTTATATTGCTCAATAGTGCTATTTCACCGGGATGATTACTTCCTAATTCGACGATTGAAAACTGATGTGTATGGTTCAGATTAAGTAGTGTTAGTGGTACTCCGATATGATTATTCAAATTACCTGCGGTACGGTGCACATTCATTTTTGTTTGTAATATCCAGGCAAGCATTTCTTTAGTTGTTGTTTTGCCATTCGTACCAGTAATTGCTAGTACGGGTATGTTATATTTCCTCCTATGTAAAGCGGCCATCTGTTGTAAGGCTTTTAGACTATCCTGGACGACAATAAGTGGAAAACCCCTTCCGCTGAGATGACCGACGTGGGTTCTATTAATAACTACAGCAGCAGCCCCTTGCTTAATAGCATCTAATACAAAATCATGTCCATCATAATTAGGTCCCTTTAAAGCCCAAAAAACCTGATCTACTTTTGTAGAGCGGCTATCGATTGATATTCCCCTCAAGTTTTTATATAATTCCCCTTTGGATGGTTTATTGATCATATATGAATCTGGCAATTTCTTAAAATCAACCAACGATAGATGTTTCATCCCGAAATCTCCTTTACTACCTCACGGTCATCGAAAGGATACTTAACACCCTTGATTTCCTGATAGTCTTCGTGACCTTTTCCTGCGACAAGAATTGTATCGCCAGGTTTAGATCGTTTTATGGCATGCGCAATTGCCTTCCGGCGATCTAACTCGACGTGTATCTGATTAGAGTGGGATATGCCTTGGATGATCATATCGGCAATATTCTGGGCAGGTTCTGAACGGGGATTATCTGAGGTAATAATAACATGATCAGCAAAATCATAGGCGATTTTTCCCATAATCGGCCTTTTTGCTGTATCTCTATCACCGCCACAGCCGAAGACAACCCAAAGATCTTGAGATGTTAGGTCTCTGAGGACAGTTAGTGCTTTATGCAAAGCATCGGGGGTATGGGCATAATCAACCACAACGGTTTTGGCATCTTTGATTTTGATTACTTCTAATCTACCGGGAATTATCTTTACTTTTTCAATCCCCTGTTTGATCGTTTTTAAGTCGAAGTTCAACGCTAAACCGCTGGCAACTGCGGTAAGAATATTCTCAATATTAAATCGGCCAATTAATTTTGAATAAACTGTGAATTGACCTAATGGCGTAATTATTTCAACTTGTAATCCTGCAAAAGAATTTTTCCAATCCTGTGCTTTAACCTTCGCTTCGTCAGAGAAACCAAAGGTCATTACATCCTGCTGGCATTCCGGGAGAAGTTTTCTTCCATATGGATCTTCAATATTTATAACTGCACGACCCGTTGAATTTAAATGTTTAAACAATTTTTTCTTGGCGTTAAAATATTCTGTCAAATCCTTATGAAAATCCAGATGATCCTGGGTTAGATTTGTAAATACCGCGACTTCAAAATTAAGAAAATCAACCCGGTTTAATTCCAGGGCGTGGGAAGAAACTTCCAGGACACAACCCTTTTGTCCTCTGTGATACATATCATATAACATACCAAACAAATCAATTGATTCTGGAGTAGTATTCCATGCTTTTATATGATTACCCCCGACATCGTAAGCAATCGTTCCTATCAAACCGCTTTTCAATCCGGCTTGATCCATTATCGAACGAACTAAATATGAGGTTGTTGTTTTACCATTTGTTCCTGTAATTCCTACCAACCTTATTTTATCTATTTCTGGGGTATAATAATTTGCAGCGATTCGGGCCAAAGCAAACCGGCTGTTGTCGACCACAATCTGTGGTATGTGTAAACGACTATTTTTCTCTTCCACGACCACTGCTACAGCTCCGCTTTTTTCTGCTTGCATTAAATAACGATGCCCATCAGTGGTGAATCCTTTTATGGCGACAAATAAACTTGATTCTTCTACTTTTCTTGAATCGTATACAATTTTCTTTACATGTATATTCTCTATTTTAGGAATTTCACGTGCATCAATGCCGTGTAAAATTTCCTGTAAAAACTTTACCTTCATATCGCTTATTTAATCACTAATTTGAACAAGTGAGTAGAAGTTCTCTCTTGTTTTTTATAATTGTACCGGGTTTTATCGATTGCTTAACAATACGACCCTGTCCTATAATTTTTACTCGCAGTTGAGAAAAATCGATCTGATTTAATGCTTCTCTTACCGTTAATCCTTTTAAATTTGGTACCTGATGATTTTTTATTTTGGGTATTCCAAGAACAATTTGTAACTCATCTGATGCATTCGTCTGCTTGAGAACATGGCTTCCATCTCCCTGCACAGTGAAAGAAACGCTTTTAATTTCACAATATTCTTCCACTGCGTTTACGGGTAAACCCTTGAAATTTGGTATGTTTGAATTTTTCTGTGCAATTTTTACATACGATTTGGATTCGAACTCATTAATTGGAGCAAAATTCAGAATCCGTTTCATAATCGAAGCAAAAATTGGTGCAGCGACTTGTCCTCCATAATAGTACGGCTTAGGATTATCAATAAATATAGCTAATACATATTCTGGATTATCGTAAGGGGCGAAACCTATGAATGATGCCAAATAGTTATTCTTTAAATAGCGCTTGGTCTTTTTATCGTATTTTTGGGCGGTACCGGTTTTGCCACCGATTTTGATTCCAGGTATATCCGCTTCATTGCCAGTACCCCTTCTTACAACATCGTTCATGAACTCTTTTAATGTTTCTGCGACCGTGCTTGAGATGACCCGTCTGATTTTTAAGGATCTGTTTTCTTCAACGATCCGATTTTTAGAATCGGTTATTGCCTGAATTACATAGGGGCGCATTAAAAAACCACCATTTACAATCGCTGAATAAGCATTTGCCATCTGAAGTGCAGTAACACCTACTTCCTGGCCAAAAGAAATAGCACCTTTTGATAAACCCGAGAATTCATCAGGTGTTGTCAGTATGCCGCTCGATTCACCGATAAGATTAATACCAGTGTGAGAATCAAAGCCAAAACTTTTTAGATATTTATATAGAGTATATTTAGATATATCCGCACTTAATTTAACCATCCCTATATTCGAAGAATTTTCAATTACTTTTCTAAAAGACAGCCAGGCATATTTTTTAGAATCATTGATTGTATGATTGTAAAAGCGATAAGAACCATTCTCACAAAACACTATATCATTTGGCTTTTTAATATTTTCTTGTAACATTATAGCTGCAGGAAAGATTTTAAAAGTGGAGCCGGGCTCAAAGATATCAACAATAGTGCGATTTTTTCGCTGATCTATTTCCGAGAAACCGGGATTATTAGGATCAAAACCAGGGCTGGAATACATAGCCAGAATTTCACCGCTTATGGGATTCATCAGAATTGCCATACCAAAGTCAGCATCGTATTTTTTAATACCTAGATCCAATTCATCTTCAACAATAGTCTGGTAGTTTTTATCCAGGGTTAGAACTATATTGCGACCTGGTTCAGGCAGAATCCTGGGTAGATCCACATCATAACCAAAACGTCGTCGGGCATCAGCAAGTAAAAAAGTCCAGCCATCGCTACCGCTCAATTGTCTCTCAAATTGCAATTCGAGGCCGCTAACACCCTGGTCATCCACGTTTGTAAAGCCAATAAGCTGACTGCCATATTTACCATAGGGATAAAAACGCCGATAGCCCTGAAGAATAACCAGTCCGGGATCATCCTGCATAGTGATAGAATTTAATTTTTTTTCTGGCACTTTACGAGCCAGATAAATAAAATCTCGATTACGATTTAACTTCTTTAAATAGTAAGATTTTGGTTTTTGAAATGCATTGGCAAAAGAGGAGGCAATTTTATTTTTATCTGCAACTTCCTTTAGGTCAATCCCCAAATCATACTGGATTAAATTTGTTGCCAAACGCTCTCCGTTACGGTCAAATATTTCACCACGCCACGCCTCTAATGAAATCTTTTTTTCTGACTGTATACGGCTATGTTCAACATAAAAATCATGGTTTTTGATCTGAATGATAAACAATCTGAATTCAAGCAAAACCCAGAATAGAATCAACGCAATTACGATTAAATAGACGCGTTTAAAATTTATATTTGGTTTACCTTCGTTGTTCAATTTATTGAACTCCAGCTAATTTAATATTTACTTTATGCTGTTTATCGGTGATTTTGGTTTTTGAGTCAAATTTACTAATTATTAATTTTTCCGAATCTTGACCAGAAGCAATCAAACCGAATTTTTCTTTAGCTAATTTTTCAATTCTATTAATATGCGTTAATTGGTCTATTTGTACCTGCAAAGTTGCCTTTTCGTTTATTAATTGGTTACGTTTTAATTCTAAGCCACGAATTTCGCGTGCTAAAATATCAATTTGAATAGACTGATATTGATAGAGACCAATCGCTGTAACTACAATAAGTATTCTTAAATACGATCGAAACGGCCACAGTAAAATTCGTAAAAGCGGATTCTTTTGATTTGATTTATATCTCATAATCGTTCTCCAACTCTTAATAAGGCACTTCGCGATCGGGGATTGTTGTATATTTCCTCTGGAGCAGGTTTTACAGGTTTTTTGGTTAAAATTTTAAATTCTGGTTTGAGTCCACAAGAACATTCCGGAAGTTCAGGCGGACACTTGCATGGATTAGACTTTTCTTTGAGAAATGTTTTAACAGTCCGATCCTCAAGTGAGTGGTACGAAATAACCACTAAACGTCCCCCTTTATTTAAATATTTTGTACTGTGAATCAATACCATTTTAAGATTCTCTAGTTCACGATTTATTGCAATGCGCAGAGCTTGAAAGATTCTGGCATAACTCTTTATGGCATATTTGGGTTGTACAACCCTGTCAATAATAGCCCTGAGTTGCATTGTTGTTACTATGGGTTCCCGGATCCGGGTTTTAACAATTTGGCGCGCGATTTTTCTGGATTTCTTTTCCTCACTAAATTGATAAAATATCTGGCTTAACTCTTGTTCACTAGACTGGTTCAAAAGATCCCTCGCGTTATAATGCATATCAGTATTCATGCGCATATCCAATACTGTATCTTGCATATAAGAAAAGCCTCGTTTCGTCGTATTAACCTGATGGGAAGAAACTCCAAGATCGAGAAAGAGGCCATCAATTTCCGTTATATGATACTGTTTTAATATACTATCAATTGCACTAAAATTAGTGTTGTGAAAATAAATATTATGATATTTGCGTAATCTGCATTGTGCATACTGCAGTGCGTCGAGATCCTGATCAATCGCTATATATTTTGCATTTTTACCAAGTTTAGATAATATATATTCTGC
>Ga0209427_10000573_pt1 | contig 39629 bp, 42 predicted proteins | sample DeeMarSWOR136_30_FD_187465 | JGI IMG/M metagenome (GOLD analysis project Ga0209427, IMG submission 187465) | Marine sediment microbial communities from White Oak River estuary, North Carolina - WOR-1-36_30 (SPAdes) (version 2) | ecosystem: Environmental > Aquatic > Marine > Intertidal zone >...
TTCCACATCCCTACGGCGCCGTAGACGAACAGCCTCATGGCCCCGCCGATGAACAAAACGGCCACCATCACTTGGCGAAAGCGCGTCTTGTCCATCAAGGGGCGGGTGACGGCTACCACGAAGGGGCCACTGATGCCCACCAGGCCTCCGGTGAATCCCCCTATCACGCCACCGGCCCAGGGCTTGAAGAATCTACTCTTAAAAAATCTGGGCGGCAGAGGAAGATCATAGAGAATGAAATTTGCCCCGAAAAATAGAACGAACAGACCAATCAATCCCAGAACGAGCTGCGCGGGCGCGTAGCCAGCCAAGGAAGAACCCACCATGGTTCCCAGAAGCATAAAGCCAGACATGGTCAGGATGAAGCGCCAATCCTCTTTCTCATACCTGATGGCCAGGAGCATCCCCAACCCCACCAGCAGATCGATGAAGGCTGAGGCGACCAGTGAAATCCTGGGACCCAGTAGTAGCCCCACGGCAGGCACGAACACCATAGCTGGACCGAAACCCGTCAAGCCTTTCAGAAAGAAGGCTGTCATACAGATGGCCCATATCAGCAGAAGCGTCTCAATCGGGTATCCCAGGATTTCCAGATAAACCTCCTAGGGTTTAAAACGGTTGATCTCGAAAATCATTTGGCGGTTTCGAAGCTCGTAACGAGACTCGAGATTCGTGATTCGAAAAAACCTGCCAACTGCTACTGCTATTTCCATTGCTATTGCCGATTTCCTCTGTATTTCTCACGAGTCTCGAATCTCGATTCACGATCCACGATTCACGATCAAAGGTTTTTCAAGGATCAATCGAGCTTCTTGAATAATCCGGGCTAAAAACGGTTGATAACGAGAAAAGCACAAGCTACTATAGCAGTCCTCTGGCTTGCAAAATCCCCTTCAGTTCAGGGGCACCGGTATAGGGAATCCCAAATATGCCCAGTTTGCAGGCGGCTTTTACATATTCCGGGATGTCGTCGACATAGATAATCTGAGTTGGATCTGTAGAAAGGGATATGGCCCGCTGGTAAATCCTCCTATCCGGCTTACAGTGACCCACTTCACAGGATAATATCAGGCTGTCGAAAAGGGGAAGCACATCATAGCGCTTTTTTACGTGTTCCACATGCCAGACATTTGTATTGGATAAAAGCAATAACCGCGATCTGCCCCTTTTCCTTAGCGCCTTTATGAGGTCGACGACCGGCCTGTTCTGGGTAAATATATCCGACCACATTTTCTTAAACTGATCCACGTCCAGCTTCACTTTTAGCGCTGCTGAACATCGTGCCGCGAAGGTCTCCGGCGAGATCTCTCCTTTATCAAACTCGTACTCCAGGCCCTCTAAAAATATTTTCCGATAGGCCAACTCCACACCAATATGATGCCTTCTCCCCACCTTCCGACAAAAAATGCGGTGATCGCAGAAAAGGACGACGTTTCCCAGATCAAAAATAACCGTCGTGTCTTTCATAGGATTTTGACGTATTTGACCCACATCCGCAAGTAACCCCCTCATGGGCTCAACTCGGATTTGCGCAAAGGACAATGATGAGCTTGAGGACGATGAGTCAGATTACCCATCCCTTATGCAGGCGGATTCATTTTCCCAGGCGACCCTTCGACCCCCTTGGCCGGTTTTTCTATCTGTGTCGGTGAGATCTTCTCCTTCAGGAGCTCGCCGATCCCAGCGATGCTTCCCAGAATCCCCGAGGCTTCATAAGGCAGAAACACCTTCGTCGATTGGCCGTCGGCGATCTTCTGGAGGGCCTCCAGATACTTTATGGCGATCAAGTCGTTGGTCGGCCTGCCCGTGTGGATGGCCCCGAAGACGGTCTGGATGGCTTCGGCCTCCCCTTTCGCCACGGTCAGCTTCTGATACTTGTTAGCATCGGCCACCTTCTTGATGGCCTCGGCCTCGCCCTCGGCCTTGAGAATGGCCGACTGCTTGTGGCCCTCCGCCTCCAGGATCATGGCTCTTCTATCACGCTCGGCCTTCATCTGGCGGTGCATGGCATCGGTCACGTCCGCGGGCGGCTCGATCCTCTGCAGCTCCACCCGGGTCACCTTGGTGCCCCATTTGTCCGTCGCGTCGTCCAGAATCTCACGCAACTTTGTGTTGATGATCTCCCGGGAGGTCAACGACTCGTCCAGGGCCAGATCGCCGATGAGGTTCCTCAAGTTGGTCTGGGCCAACTTGGTGGCCGCTGTGTAGAAGCTGGCCACGTTGTAGGTCACCTTCACCGGGTCGGTGACCTCGTAGTAAACCACAGCGTCCACCTCCACGACCACGTTATCTTTAGTGATGACCCCCTGGGGCGGGACATCGACGACCTGCTCTCTCATATCCACCTTGATCATCCGCTCCAGAAAGGGGATAATCAGGCTGAGTCCGCTGTCGGCGGTGCGCTGATACTTACCCAGTCGTTCAATCAAGCCCTTCTCCCAGGGTCGGACGATCTTGATGCCTTTGGCGGCGATAATCAGCAGGACAAAGGCCACGATGATAAAAGGCAATACGGTCATTTTTCGCTCTCCTCTTCAACGGTTTTCACCACCATATGGGTTCCATCCAATCGAGTCACCTCCACCCTGCTCCCGACGGCTATCACCATATCAGTATCACTGTCCGCCCGCCACTCTTCTTTGTCTATTCGGATTCGTCCGGTGTTCTTGGCGTTGTCGATCTCTTCCAGCACAAGACCTCTCTTTCCGATAAAGCGATCGGCTCCAATTCCCGGAGGTTGCTTCTTGGTGAATCGTTCGGCAAACTTCCGGGAGACGGCGAAAAGCACCCCTGAGACCACCACAAAAGTCGCCCACTGCCAGCCAGCCCCAAGGCCCAGAATGGCCAGAAGGCCCGCCACCAACGCGCCGATGCCAAACCACAGAAGAAAGAAGCCTGCCGTGAAGACCTCGCCGATGATGCATATGGCGGCAAGGATCATCCAGATCCACCAGATGCTACTAGGCATAATGCTACCTCCTTTTCGGGATTTACTCGTTTACCTTGCCACATCTTTGTTTGATATGTCCTTGTTTGTCTTTTCCCAATGTCCTCGACGGTAGTCTTTTTTGACTATCCATCACCATGGACGCAAAATAATAAACACAACTGGCTGTTCCATCAATAGTCGGTTCATTTGTTGAATAATCGCCGACATCATCGTGATAAACCGCCAAAGAGCATTGAAAAACAGAATATTCATCATCTCCTTCCAAATGTATATGTTTTAAATTCTCATAGATGCTGCTATAGACCGGCCCATCTAGCAAACCGCCATCGAGTCTGTAGCCATACAAATGGGTGAACGCCGAATGTAGGGTCTCGGGCATAATTACCATCTGGGGGTAGTCCAATAACCATACTTATGCCCCAGGGATTACACCCCAACAGCCAATCACGCATGGCAGTTTCCAGTTTCAAATAGCTGCTATCTCCCGAAAGCTTTCGATAAAGGTAACACTGCGTGATAAATGCTGCTACTAAATTATTGGAACACCAAATGAAAGGGATCCCCATCAAAAACGCATTGTCTTTAGCTCGCTGCCAAACTTTCTCAATACCTTGCTGATAATAATCTGCAAGTTCTTGTTTTAATTCATCAGGGACATTTTGAGCCAGTTCATAGTGGCCGATATTTATGAATGGATACCACTGGTAATGGCGAGCAGTTTCTTCCCCTAACCAGGGTGTAATTTTCTCCTGTTGGCTATATTTGTAAGCATCATCTAAGAAATCTTTGTCGCCAGTCAGCGAATACATTTCTGCGGCCGCGAGTTCCATGTCATCAACCCAGTTGTCTTCTTCATAAAAATAGGGTGCCCTACAAGGTGCTGTCTGACAGACACCTGGTTTCTCTCTTCCAAATTCATAAGCACTTAGCGCTTTTTCTTGAAGCACTCCGGCAAAAGTTGTATCTATATAGTAAAAGATCTCGGCTCCTAATGCAAAGGCAGATGCAAATTTCCCAGCTGTTGAGGCGACTCCGGTGGTTCTATTCTTATTTTCAAATATCCCTTGCGCTTTGCCGGAACAAAAATAGACCGGACGCTCAAGTCCCCTGCTGTAGCTAACAGAATCCATCGTCGGCAAGCGAAAGCCAGCGTGGTCGCGATCATCTGCAACTTGGTTAAACATATAATTCTCGCTAGGATGCATCTTCATCAACCAGTTCAGACCCCATCGTGCTTCATCTAATATATCAGGGATACCATTTGGAGCCGGCATGCCACTTGCATCGTATTGATCGGCAAAGACAGAAGGATGATCACGATAGGCTAAGAGCAGCTGAAAGGTGGCGTTTGCAGAAGTTGCTGCATATTTCAAGTAATCTGAAGCATCATGCCAGCCCCCAGTAACATCGATATGAGTACCATCTGGCATAGGACCGTAAATGGTATAGCCATCACTCTTATGACAGGAATCGCTTAAAAAGGGATTGAAGCCACAGCGTTGCTGCCGCAGGTATTTTAAAAGAAAATCAGCACTACCATCATATACTTTGTCATTTATTTTAAATATCGGTGATCGTATACCATCCATAAGCAAATAATAATTTCCTTTCTTTTGAAACGAACTAAAATTCAATCGAAAAGTGCTGACAAAAGGCCCATATGCCCCCGTATCATTTATTTGTCCTGAAGACCAAATTTGCTCGTTTGTAGCGGCATCATGTATATGAAATTGATCGCATTCCATACTGCTTTTACTGCATAGGACTGCGATCTTCACAGATTCTGAGAGATAGCCTAACTGGTTAATCCTAATCCAACTATTATCAGTCGATTGACTGCTCGTTGAACAGCCAATTACCAGCAGAAAAAGTGCTGATAGCGTTTTGCTTACTTGAGAAATACCTTGCACGGAGCACCCCAATTAACTCATCTTACATCGTGTTCCTTTACACCAACGTCTCACCTCTTCATGCTGATGGTCAGCCCATCACCGATGGGCAAAATGGTGCTCACCAGACGCGGGTCGGCGAAGACCTGTTCATTATATTCGTCCATGTGCTTGCTGAGCTCCTCGCGAAAGCCCATAGGCCGAAACAGTGCATCGTCGGCGGCGATGACACCACCGGGTCGAATCAGCTGGATGCATTTCTCCAACATGACGGGATAGAGGGATTTAGTGGCATCCTGGAGGATCAGGTCGAAGGGTCCCACAAGATGGTGAACAAACTGGCTGGCATCGCCTTGAATCAACTCAACAACATCGGACAGGCCAGCCCGCTCCACGTTCCGTTTTGCCTCTTGATAAAACTCCTCCCTGGACTCAATGGCCATCAGATGACCGCCGGTTTTCTGCAAACCCTGGCCGAGAAAGATGGTGGAGTATCCGATGCACGTGCCGAACTCCAGGGCTCGCTTTGCCCTCATGACCTGGATCAGCCAATTCAGAAAGATGCCAACGTGGATCCCGATGTGCGGTGCCACATCCTCCCGGGTTTGATATTCCTTTTCCAGCTCCTTTAGAACCGAATTGGGATAGGAGAGAAAACCCTCAATATAGGAAAGTAATTGTTTCATTAGCGTCCCATCAAGAACGTTCATGCTATCTCAACAACAATAATTTTCTCGCCTCAACCTCGTTTCCGGCCTTAATTTTGTAAAAATAAACGCCTGAAGCAACCGGAGATCCACCAGCATCTTGACCGTGCCATACGCTGTGATGTCCTCCCGCCTTTATATGATCGTCGACAAGCGTTCTCACCTTCTGTCCCTTGATATTGTAAATCGCCAGAGATACTTTTAAGTCCTCTTTCAAGTGATAGCTGATGGTTGTCTCTGAATTGAAGGGATTGGGATAGTTCTGATACAACTCCAACGTCTGGGGCGGAGTCGCGATCTGTACCACTTCAATACCAGTTTCGCTGACAGCCCTTCCATACATATGCACATCGTCTATATAGGAGCCGGGCTGCACATCACCTGCGTCGGATTTAAACCGAAACCGAATCTGAACCGTTTCGCCCACATATTTAGTGAGATCCAAGGCCAACATGGTCCACCCGCCAACATCGGGGATTACCGGATCGTCGTTGACGCCACCCATGTGGCTGCAAAGAGGATAATACGTCTCTCCATTCGTGGTGATATCCAACCAGAGGGGGTCGTAGACATACCCCTGATTTTGATCCTCAACCCAGTTCCAAACCCAAAAGCTCAGATATGCACAGGAAAGACTGGTAAGATCGATGGGAGGTGATATAAGCCAACAATCTGCGTAATTTTCATATGTGTCGTCCAGATCCGTCCCCCAGCAGTTATCGCCAGAGTGAACGTCGGCAGGTCCATAAGCCGGGCTGCCCAACTCCCACTCGTCATAAGTTCCGCCATGAGTCCATCCATTTTGTTTGCTTTCGAAATCGTCGAAGAAGACCGTGGTGAGAGCTTCAGGATTGACCTCTCTATAGAGCTGCAAAGCCTGCTGCATATCCTCTATGTATCCATCAAGGTCTTTCAGCGCTAGTTTTGACTGGGCACTTTTCTGATAGTCATAGGCGCTTTGCACATTCGTCTGCTGAGCGGGAGTCAACTTTATACCCCAATACCGGGAATAGTAATAGAACACGGAATCTGTCAAAGAAAATGCCTCCTCTATCTTCTCGCTGGAATCGCTGAAAGCGATCCAACTAGCGGCCGAATGCGCACCCCCCCAATCAGGGCTATACATGCCCAAGGCAGGATCTGATGTGTGCCAGTATCCCTCAATGCCGCTGGGAAAAAACAGGGGAAATTCGTCTTCAGGATGACAGGCCAAAGTGACGATTTCATCTTGCGCAAAACAGGGATGTTGCCCCGTAGAAGTCTCCATCCTTATCCATCCATAATCTGGGACATAATAATCTATAATCCAATGATGATCATAGTTGCCACCCCAGGTAGGCATATTGAGCAAGGTTCTGGCCGGAACTCCATTTGCTCGGAAAAGAGCTGCGCCTGCATGGGCATGTCCGGTACAGGAGCTGCCCCAGGTCAAGGCATACACAGCATCCAGGGCAAAGGGTTGGTGGGGCCACTCCCAGGGAATTGTCACACACCAATCACGGATGTCATCGGCCAGTTCCATCAGATTCGTGGTAGTGTCCCGAACGATAGCCGCAATCGTCTGAACGATCTCGGCCTCAACCTGGACGCAATCTGTGGGCCGCAGCCACTTTTTGACAGAATCGGGCAGCTCTTCCAGCGTCGGTATGGGTACGGAATCTGGAAGATCTGCATAGGTATTCTCTTTTACAAACACCCATGCTGTCCAATCTAAAGGGGCAGTGGGCGCTTGCTGCATTTGAGCCGCTATGATGACATTGGGCGGATTCAGGTGTACGAATCTGTAATCGATCAGCTGGGGGCTTTCCACTTCGATGAAGATGGGCGCCTGCTCTCCGAAACAGATGGGCATATGAAAATAGGCCTCATAGGTCTCGGTGCTCGAGCTGGCATTGATCTGGAGGTTTCCCACTGCCTTGCGCAGGTATACTTTCGTTGGCTGGCTCTTTCCACGCTCTGACACCTGTGCAAAAGAGGAGTACATCTCGTTCACCTCTTTCCATAAACCGTGTATTTCCTGGCTTGCTCCATCGGATGGGATAACAAAATTGAGAAAAACAATTGCGTAGAAAGCCATGCTGGCTTTCATGATGTCCTCCTCAGTGAAAAACCACTTGTCCAATGAGTTCGGCTACCCTTCCATCCGCATAGGCAAACTAAGGCAGGTGCTCTGCGCTCTCCAACCTCTTGCTCATGCTGATCCGCTCCTCGACCTCATAGCCGAGACGTTTGTAGAAGGAGACGGCCTGAGCGTTTGAAGCCCGAACCTGAAGGTTGAGCTTGGGACAGCCCAGCTCGGCCAGACTCTTCTCCACCCTTCTCATCAGAGCCTTGCCGATACCCTGGCGGCGATGCTCGGGGCTGACGACCACATAGTAAACCCATCCACGGTGGCCATCGTAGCCGCCCATGGCCGTGCCCAGCAGCTCTGATCCTCGCATGGCCACCAGGAACAACTCCCTCTGAACGGAAAGTTTCCGTCGGATGTCCTCCTCGGGCACGTTCCATGGTGGGGAGTCCGGAAATGCCCGGCGCCACAGGACCGCCACGGCTTTTTCATCTGATTCGATGTAAGATCGGATCTCTAGCGACATATTTCTCTACCTGACCGCTGGCGCCAGAGCTATCGCCTTAATGTCTATCTGCGACAGCAACATTCCCCCCAGCATCAAGACGCATCCAAACAGCTCCCGAACCGTGAGGACCTCCCCCAACATCAACCACCCGCCTATAACGGCGAAGACTGCCTCCAAGCTGAGTATTATGGCCGCGTGAGCGGGGTGAACCCTGCGCTGGGCGACCACCTGAAGGGTATAGGCTACGCCCGTGGATATCAGGCCAGCATAGAGGATAGGGATGGCTGCTCCCAGAAGCCCCTGTCTAGTGATGGTCTCCACCAGACCCGCGACGATGAGGCTCATCGCCGAACAAGCTATAAACTGCATGAAGGCCAGCTTAACAGAATTGATCCTCGGTGAGAGCCAGCCAATGATATGCACGTGACCAGCCCAGGCGAAAGCCCCCAGGAGAACTAAAAGATCGCCCCTGGAGATTGTGATCTTTCCAGCCACACTCAGAAGGTAGAGCCCTGTCACGGCCAACCCAGCGCCCAACCAGGCTTCTAGGCCAGCTCGCTGTCTCCAGCATAGACCCATAATGGGAACGATGATGACATACAAACCGGTGATGAAACCGGCCTTGCCAGCCGTCGTGTAGACGATCCCCATCTGCTGAAGAGATGCGCCCACAAAGAGGGCTGCGCCAGCCAGGCTGCCGCTCAGGAGGACTGCTTTCCCTCGTGCTCTTGGCAGCGCATCTTCGGATCCTGTTGGATGCCCCCGGCCGCGCAATAAAAACGGGATCAGCGCTATTCCGCCCATGGCAAAACGCACCGCATTGAAGGCAAAGGGGCCCACATGCTCCATGCCCGCGCGTTGAGCCACAAAAGCAAATCCCCAGATGGCCGCGGCCAGAAGGAGCAAGGCGTTGGATCTCCACCTGGGTTCTTTTTCCCTTTGGATACCCTCGATCATATCTCCTAACTGAACCATGTGAAAGTTTCTTAGTGGGTCCTCGATTGAAAAAGATCCAAATTAAGAGAGCAGCGTCGAATAGGGGCTTTATTCGGAAACATCGCGTATAAATTTCTCCACAACCTCATCCAGAAGTCGATTGAAGGTCTCCGGATCCTCCATGTGGATGAAATGACCCCTGCCTGGCATAAGAGACACATCGAAAGTTGGGAAATACCGCTTGTTAACTTCTACATTTGTGGGCCAGAGATCGGAGCTGATGCAATGAAGGGGAGCACTGATCTCCGCGACCGCCTGATCGAAATCCTCTTCGTACCAGCTAAACATGGCCTCCATGGCTCCCATACCCACCTCGGGAAGTGCCGATGACATATCGGCAGCCACTCGTCCCACCAGCGCCGAATCGGCCGTCGGAAGAAACATGGTGAGCACGAAGTTACGGGTAGCAGCCTCAAAATCTTCCCGCATGGCATCGAGCAGCTTATCGAGTTCCTCCCGGAGCCATCTCTGGCCCATGTCTTGAAAATTGTCCACTCCAACCAGGCCAATGACCTGCTCCGGCATGTGTCGAGCCGCTTCTAAAATCACCGGACCGCCCATGGAATGTCCTACCAGGATGACCTGCTCCAGATCCAGCCTTTCCACCACCGACGCCACATCCCTACCAAAGGACGGGATAGTCCATCTCTCCCGATCGGTTCCCGACTTGCCATGGCCGGCCAAATCGAGGGTCACCACTCTATGTTTTTGGGAGAAGTAAGGGACCTGCGCGTCCCAGAAGCTCTGTTGACAGCACCAGCAGTGCACAAAAACCAGCGCGGGTCTGCCCGTCCCAACCACCTGGTACTGAATGGTAACCCCATCATCTGAGGCGGTCATCCCAGTGGTAGGTGACTCAGGCCCTTCCTGGCAAGAAACAAAGATAAGGGCCACGAGTATCAAGGCCAGAGTGATTTGGAACCAGTATGAAACCTGTATTGTTTTCATTTTGCCGACTCGTCCTCCTCCATAAGGCCGAAAGCGTTGCCCTCTGTGTCTTGGCAGGTGGTATACCAACCCACGCCAGGGATGGCCATCTTGGGCTGAAGGACCTTGCCGCCTGCGGCGGTGATTTTCTCGATGAATTCATCCACCGAGGGAATACCGATGGTATTCAGCGTGAACTCCGAGGGATCCTGGCGCTTGGCGAGCCCTCCGTTGATGCCGGGCTCACTCTGCTTTCCAGTGGTGATAAGCCAATAATCCATGGGGCCTTCCCATTTGTGGATGTGCCACCCTAACAACTCAGTGTACAACTTGATAGCCCGTTCCGGGTCTTCCACGCCGATGTCAAAATGAACCACTCGCGGCATGTCATCTCTTCCTTTGGGATCGAGGTTATCGTCTTCATTCTCTCGTTAAACATGCCTATGGGTGAAAAACTCCTCACTTCAGCAAGAACTTGTCACCATCTGGTCATTTCACATTGAGAATCCCACTATCATCTCAGTCCGCTCTGGAAAATGACGGAACGCTATGCCTTCACTAACCCAGGCCATTTTCTCAGACAGCAGTCATCCAATAGCTGATACAAGAAGCCCTCTGACCTAATTCAGATGCTCCTCAATCTGTCGCATCCGTTTGGAGATATCGTTGAGACGGAACTCGATAGAGTTCAGGATCCAGAACTGGAAGTGTTCCACCTTCATCTCCCGATGGATCATCCAGATAATCTTGACGGACACCAAAAGAAGGCCCAGCTCGATGGAGAACAGCGGCGCCAAAGGGATGTCAAGGCCGAAGAGATGACGTGAGAAGTCGAGGGAGAAGAGGGTGACGATGGCAATGACGAAAACCACATTAATCGCCCGATCGCGTTTTGCCGTGGCCTTCCCCCCGATCTGGCCCACTAGTTTGCGGACCTTCTCTTTCTCTTGCCGGAAATGCTCCAGCTCTTCCGTGAGAGCTTTGGTATCAGGTTGGCTCATGTGCCATTCCCCCATCAAAAAATCTGTAAGTCTCTATCGATTCTCACTTAAAAACTAAAGATAACTCATATTTGGACAAAGGATACTACTCCTTCCCCAGCTTGAATTGATATCCGATATAGAGGCCGTTGCCGTCAAAAGGCGGATTTCTTTCATTCCCTTCAATCAAATCGCTATTGGACAAGTGGTAGTGACGGATGCCGATCAATAAGTTCACATCCTCAGTGATCCTATGCGTCAAACCGGCCCCACCCACCTCTGTGAAATTGAATTGAGTGCCGCCAGGCGGAAAGTCATCCTCCGTCACTGCAATGTCGAAGCCCGATTAAAGACACGTCGAAAACCGCCTTCTGTTAAGAAAATGCCATCTGGCAAAAGATCCGAGACCTAAAGCCTCTATTCCTAAATGCTGGCCCTTAAATCTGGTCAGATGAGATTCCAGGCCCACGGTGAGCTAATTTCGAACATCCTTGGTGATGCCCAGGTAGCCTTCAAAGACCGAGATTTCGTTTGTTGGATAGCTTTGATAATAGCTCACCCGAGAATGAAAGTATCTTGAGCCTTGCTGTACAAAAGCAGTGAGAATTCTCTTTTCATCAGCCGCTGACAGGGGCGAATTGGATGTGACCATCATCACGAGGACTAGAAAAGTATGTGTGAATATTCTTCTCATTGAAGTGCCACATGAGGACGCAGCCCATCAACTGACTAAGGATTGATACCAAACATCAAATGCGTCTGTAAACGGCTTTGCCTTAAAATTAACCGACAGCGAACTCTTTTATGTTGAGCTTTTTCAAGTCGATCTCGCCCACTCCCAGCTCATAAGCATATTGAATGTGACTTATGTTCTCCGGAGCTCTATTGAAAAGTGTCGTGGCATAGGCATCCACAGCCACCGGGTCTGTTCCGGCGATGACCATTTTGTCATCTCTGGTTTGCCCGGGGCCGTTAGGACCATTGGTCAGCAGTATCCTATTCGCATCCATAACGATGAGGTCGGGCTTTGCCACAGTGCTCAAATCCGCAATGGCCTGATGAAGCCCATTTTGATGAAAATAGACTCGATTCCAGTTGATGCCCATCAGGTTTTTCATGCTAAGAGTTACGTCTGTAGCACTGTGGTGTTTGGCGATGGGAATATTAATGAACACATCCGCATCCAACAGATCGCCAATGATCTCCACATTCTCTAATAATCTTCCTCGAAACACATCCACAGGCCGATAAAGGTCTCGCGAGATGGCAGCCAACACCCGGGCTCCGGCCCTGGACGCGGCATCTCCGATGCCGTCACGCTGGAAATTTCTTTCCGCATCGTGACTCAGAACTACCACATCGCTGGCGCCAGCTCTAAAGCACATCTTGACCACTGTCTCCACCACATCGGGATTCGTGGTGGATGCCACCTCGGAGCGATCCGCAGTAGCAGGATTTGGCTTGATAGCCACCTTATCACCTTTCTTAACGAATTTCTCAATGCCTCCCAGAGCCTGAATGGCCCTCATGGTGTTGCTGGCCGGATCCCCTCCTTTGGCAATGGCTAAATAAAGAGGACCGGTGATCACCGACCCTACCGCCGCCATCAAGACTTTCGGGGTTGATATGATGCCCAGACCCGCAGCGGCAATGCCCGCACCGGCTCCTCGAATTAGGAAATCTCTCCGTGATAGTTTCTCCCTATTCATAACCACTCTCCTGTGCTTTTTAGATGATCCTCATATCAGGGTGCGCTTTCGTTGGAAGAAGGGGACCTCAATTGTTCCAACTGATCATGGGCATTCTGGGATTGATAGCCATTCGGGTCGAGCTGGAGATATTTCTCTAAATGCTCCACAGCCTTATCATTCTGGCCCAGCTCTCGATAAATGGTCCCCAACATGTAATGGGGATTCGTGAAGGTAGAGTCAATGGCCAAAGATTTCTGATAGAGCTGAATGGCCGCTGTAGTATCCCCAACCAGATAGTAACCCTCGGCCAGGCTGTCATAGGAATTGGGATCGTCAGGAGCCACCACGACCAGCTGTTGAAATGCGGACACGGCCTGTTCGTATTTCTGAGCGCCAATACAGCAATAACCCAACATGTTATAGGCATCTGGTGCTTCAGGAACAATAGCTATGGCCTGCTTGTAGGCATCAATTCCGCATTGGTAAGCTTGAGTTCGATAATAGCCTAGTCCCATCTGCTGGCATGCCCCAGCATCTTGAGGATTAACAGCCAGAGTTGCTTGAGCCTGGCAGATCCCCTGCAGGATATCCCTCAATTGACCAACGGCCACGCCGCCTAATCCATAGGGATACTCATCGCGGCTAGAGTCCAATTCTTCCCTGAGGGCGGTAGCATCACCGCTTTGGCGGTACTGAACGATATATTTTTGAAATGCAGCCGCATAGGCCATGGGCGCATCAGGTCGAGCCTCTATGACCCTATCGAATCGGGACAGAGCCTCATCATACTGTTCTGTCCGGCTGAGGCCTTGGGCTGCTTGAAAGGTGTCAAATGACGTCCAATCATACTCTAATTGATGGGTTAATAGATCAGCCTGCTGGCCCTGAACTCGTAGAGCATACGGAGAAGCCGGGTATCGCTCCACCACCAAGGCGAAATTCTCGGCGGCCGCCTTCTGGTTGCCCATGTCGAAACAGGCCTGCGCCAGTTGAAACTGATCCTCCGGGGCTGAGGGAGTGGCGGGATTCTCCGCCAGCATCTCCTGATACAGATCGATGATGCTCTGGTGATCTTGCATATTCTGGTAGCTGGACAGGAGCCGCCTTTTAAGTTCGCCGATCCTGGCTGGGGTCACGGCGACTCCAGTATAGGCAGAGAGTTTCTTGATGGCAGGCCGATAGACTTGGACGGCCTGAGCCCATTTTTCCTGTGCCTCATAGCATCTTCCCAGCCGGTCATAGGCGAAAATTTCCCACTCCGTTTCTGAATGGTCGGCGAGGACTCTCTGAAAGAGCTCCGCGGCCGTCTCAAAATCCTCATGGATCCTCATGTGGATATTCCCCATGGTCCACCTGACGGCCCCAGTGAGGCGATGATTTGGATTCTGTTCCACAAAGGCCTCATAGACGACCAATGCCTGGTCGAACTTTTCCTGCTGCAAGAGCTCATTACCCAGCTCGAACCTTTTAGTACCATCGGCCTGAATAAGTTGAACGGTCAGTAGGCATAGCAACAATGATAACGCTATGAGGATCCCCGCAGGTTTCCACATCACTTTTTTCACCACGGTTTCCTCCTTTGCATCAGTATTCTAGTCAGATATTCAAGCTTTAGGCTTCCCGCCAAGCCAGCCTGCTACGAGAATCAACCCAATCCAAAGAATATTGATCGGCTGAAACGCATCTCCAAAAACGTGTTGTACCAGAATCCCCAAAAGGACAACGAGAATGCCGACAAAGAGACCGCTGGAGAGCTTGATCGTTTGAGATTCTCTTCTCACCCACCTGGCGCCAAAGAATGTCAAAAGAATTTCTAAAATAGGCGTCAGGATCGAGCTTATCCATTGAGCAAATTGCCCGATACGCGCCTGATTGGGGGCACCCCTGACTTGAAATGCCAGGTAAAAGGCGTATCCGGTCACCACCAGAGTGACCGCCAATGTGCTCACGAGAACGATGACCACAGCTGCGATAAGAATTCTGCCCAGCGGCAACTTCGAGAATTCACCCTTCATGTGAGTATCTCCTGCAGAGCTGATCCCTCGTTAAATGCCGGCCACCTTGCTGCGGCGCTCCATGAGAATGACATCCCGCCAAACGCCTCCCATTTGACCTATGCGCTCCTTATATCCTACTTCTCGAAACCCAAAAGATTTGTGAAGTGCAATGCTGGCTACATTCTCGGGAAAGATGCTCGCATCTAATGTCCAGATGCCCCTGTGCTCCGATTCTTCAATGAGCGCGCTCAGCAGAGCTTTTCCTATACTCTTACCTCTCTCTGAGGCCTTCACGTATAAGCTCACTTCGGCAACGCCTGCGTAAACACATCTAGTCGAAACCAGGCTGAGGGCAGCCCAACCAACTATTTGATTATCGGATCTGGCCACGAGCCTGCAATTGGGAAGGTGAATCTTGTCCCATTGCTCCCAGTCGGGCAGCTCTATCTCAAATGTGGCGTTACCTGAAGCAATACCCTCGCGGTATATAAATTGAACCGCTGGCCAGTCCTGCTGTGTCATCCGATCCACGACGAATTGCATATCGGATCCATCCGCCCTCAATCATTCACGGCAATGCTGGCCGAGGATCGAAATAAAGGGTCTCCCGACTGATTTTACCATCTCTGAGTTTTATAAGGGAGGCTCCCCTGACAGAATACTCAACGCCTGAGCTGGGTTTCGTCCCAGACCAAACCCACTCCCCAGCCCCCTTATCTTCACAGGCGAAGAAAAGGACGTTTGAAAACTGCACATTGGGGAGAGAAAAGAGGCGCTGAAAATAGGGCCTCAGCTCCTCTTTGTTGGTGACGGTCTCGTTGGATGGAATGCCCTCGAATACAAACTCATCAGCATAGCAGGACACCAAAGTTTCTGTATCGAGAGATTCAAGAGCGGTTTTAATCATTTGAAGGACATCTGCTTTTGCAGTTTTATTGTCCACCACAGGATTCTCCTCTCTGCGTGATGTCCCCACACGACGTTCAACCAGGGGTCTCATGAGAGCGCTCGATGGTGAGTCAAATCTTCCTGCAGACCAACTCACCCTTCCCAATAGGCACGATCAGGGAATCAACTCTTTTATCGCCCAAAGCCCTGTCGAGAAAAGGCTTCAAGGGGTCCTGGTGACTGATGGCATTGTCAGCGACCAACAGTCCTCCACTGACCATATTGGGAATGAGCGCTTCATAGCACTCAAGATATTGGTTCTTTTCGGCATCCAGGAAGCAGAAGGATACATCGGTGTAGTTGTGCAAATACTCCCGAGCATCTCCTAACACAAGGTCTACCACATCTTCGACCCGCGCGCTTCTGAAAGTCTCCCTGGCTAAGCGCACCTTCTCCTCGAGCACCTCGAACGTCGTCAACCGCCTCCCAAGTTCCCGACAGGCCAGGGCCAGCCAGAGAGTGGAATAACCTGCACTGGTGCCAATCTCCAGGTATGTTCCTGGTGGAGCACTTGCAGCCACAAGGACCAGGAACTTGCCAGTCTCCGGAGGTATTTGACGAAGCCTCTGGAGAAGAGAAGAGCCGTCTTGCCGATCCTGCGCATCAAGTTGTTCTAAATAGCGCATCCGCTCCAGGATTTCACGAGGCACTGTGTGAAGCAATTCGCCATTACCCTTTCTTTATAAGCTCAACGATTGCCCTCGCCAGTGATGTTTCGTCTCCAATTCAAGTGAAGCTGGCGCCAATCTCACGAATCCGTTTTTTGCCATCACCTGACGATCACGCATTTTTTGGTGGATGTATAAGTACCGGCTGTTAGTCTATAAAAATAGACGCCAGAGGCAACACCCCGAGCATTCCATTCGACCATATGTAAACCGGTACCTTTCTGCTCATCAACCAATATTTCCACCAACTGACCGGCAGCATTATAGACGGCTAGATTCACCATTCCGGCCTCAGAGATCCGAAATGTGATGGTCGTGGTCGCGTTAAAGGGATTGGGATAGTTTTGGTACAACTCATACGACGAGGGGATCGCGTGCTCATCTTTATCCACACCTGTCAGCCCCAAAAGAGGTCTTTCGTATACGCCGTTTCCGTGAGTGGCAGCCCGGAGCGTAAGACTTATGGTTGAGATGCTCAAATCCATGACGATGACCGCCTGGGGCAATCCCTCGTGAAACGACGTCCACGAATTCCCACCATCGGTTGTGACAAAAACGCCGATATCATTGCCAACGTAGATGTGGTCCGAATAGAGCGGGTGAACGATGACGGCGGAGGTGGGCACATCGGGCAGCATGCCACCGATATCCTGCCAATGATCGCCACCATCGGTGGATTTGAAGACATGGGAGCTGCCAAAACCCGAGAAAACAACATACACGACGGCGTCATCGGCAGGATCTACGGCTATATCGACGGGATAACGATCTGGGAGATCTGCGGTGATGTTTTGCCACGAAGTCCCTCCATCGACCGTACGGAAAATGCCGGCGCGGGAGAAGATTGGTGCTGTCCCGGCGTACACCACGTTGCAGCTATAGGTTGAGGCAGCTAAGGAAAGCACAGGATTGCCATCCAGTTCCTGGCCATTATTCGTTTTGAACCAGTTCCTACCGCCATCAATTGATTTATATACATAGCTGAGCCCAGCATAACAGACTTGCGGATCATAAGAACACAGTATGAATGGCGAAACAAAATTGGCTTCACCTCCATAGGGAGGAGGCAGCTCAATCCAAGTTTCACCTCCATCGAATGATGCGTAAAGATGCCCGAGCCATTGATAGCTGCCGTACATAGTGCGAGGATTTCCGGGATGAATTGCCGTCCAGGCGCCATCCCCATAAAGAACGCGTCGCCAGGCGACTGTGCCCTCGTAAATGGCCGTGTAGTTATCCTGCAATCCTCCCATGGCCACCAGGGAATCCGTCTGTGCTGAGGAAAATCCATTGTAGAATTGTGTTGTCTGATAACCTCCGTTGCACCCTCCGAAAGTTTCACCACCATCGATTGATCGAAAAACACCTCCGTCGGTGCCGAAATAGATCATATCAGGATTTGTGGGATGATAAGCGATAGCATGAAGATCAACGTGGATATAGTCAGGGGGACCCTCGGGGCCACCCACGGGAGGTGTGCCATGTATGTAGGTCCAGTGCGATTTCTGCTCCAAATTGGTCCCGCCGTTGGTCGATTTCCAAAGCTCAATTCCGCCACAAATCACCTGGCTTGAGTCAACCGGGTTCACTCCCACGAAATGTGAGTACCATCCCTGATAACTGGCATAATCTATATTCGAGACGATGGTCCACGTCTCTCCGTTATCCACAGACTTGCAGAGCCAAGTGCCAGCTCCACTGGCGTATCCATTTCCAATGCTGGCGAAAAGAACATTGGGAGAAGATTCATACATCGCCAGCATGGCTTTACCACCAAAAGATACCGGCAATCCTTGATGCAGGCGAGTCCAACTATTGCCTCCGTCGGTTGTACGATAGATGCCATGGCCGGGGCTTCTCAAGTTTCCGCAGGCAATAAACACTGTGTTGGTATCTATCGGGTTGAGGACCAGATCCGTCACCATAATCGTGCTATTCACTTGTGTCCATGTGGATCCCGCATCTGTTGATTTATAAGTGCCTTCGGTGGTCCCCGCCCAAACTGTGCTTGAATTCAGGGGATTGATCTCAAGTACCTGTACGCCCCGTCTTTGGCTATAGGACCAATCCAGGCTTTTGACCCACGTTTCTCCACCGTCGGCGGATTTGAGAATGCCGATGCCGTAGCTCCCCCGAGCGGTTCGTATGCCCAAACCGATGTCGGCATTTTGATAACCATACACTTCTCCCGTGCCAATATAGATGGTGTTGGAATCATCCGGCGCAACGGCGATGGCGCTGACGCCGAGCACGGGAAAACCGGTGTTAACGTACTCCCATGCATTCGCACCAAGTCCAGCTGTGCGGCTTTTCCACAGCCCCCCGCTGGCAGAGCCAGCGTAAATCGTATTGGGATTTAGGGAATTAAAAGCTATGGCAACTGTACGACCGCCGATGTTGTGAGGCCCAATGGGTCGCCACGGCTGCGGGCAGGGGATTTGAGCTTGGGCGCGCTTAAAAAGCTCTCGGGAACGTTCACAGGCCTTATAATGACCGACATCTGGAATCACCGTCTGGGGATAAGCCCGCTGCGCCGTCCACAGCTCCAGGGCTTCAAGGGCGCCAGATGTTTTGACTTCAGCTTTTTTTCGCCTCTGGAATTCGAAATACACCTCGAAAGAGATCGCAATGACCAGGAGCAAAAAGAAGATTGTAACGGGAGGTTTGATCTTCATGGCAACCTCTTCTGTATCAAATGCATCTCATAACAAACCAGATCCGTGTTCTGGGGCAGATCTACCAGAAGGTATTCTTCGATCACTGGCAAGCGGTGTGTTCCGATGTGACCTGGATATTTCGTTTTCCAAGTTCCTGCGCAAAGGCTTTATAGGGGATGTCGTTGACGGGAGAAAGCACCCCACGCTTGGCGATTTTACCGTTTCCAATCATCAGGGCGCCTATGCTGGCCGTATAGCCCACCGTTCTACTCATACTCGTGAAACCAGTTTTGAGATCGCGCCTGTCAATCACCTGATAGACCGCTCGTGTATGTTTCCCGTCTTTCCTGCCCCTCACCTCTACCCGAACGACCACGACATCCCGCTCAAGGGGCCCATACTGAATGTGAGGCTCTATGGCGGCTGCGAGAAATCGCCTTCGATCCACTGCCACACCATTCACAATCACCGGCTCGTCGTCAAGAAGATGAAGGCCCACAATCGTCTTCCAAAAGGCACAGTGGCCGGGCCATCGTAAGGAGTACCGTCCCATGTGACGCAGTCCGGATTGTTCGATTCCCAGCAAATTGGCATACTTCAAAGCGTCGCCGTTTGGAATAGCCTCCAGCTTCCCCAAACCCTCGATTTCAATCTCGTGGATGTTTTCGGGAGAGAACATCTGGGACTCTTTGACATCGACGGTTTTCCCATTCCGAATCACTCGTCCGGCGCGCCGGTAGGATTTTAATACTCCTTCAAATGTCCAGGTCACCTTGTACTTGATGGGGTTGTCGGCTGCATCGGGCTCGGGAAAACCTGCACCATAGCTAAATATCTCCTCAACGATGTCCAGCGAGCGGACTGCCTCGCCCAACAGCACCAGATCGATCCCCGGATCCATGCCAAATTCGGGAAGAATGGTGACGTTTCTTGTCTCAGCCATTTCCGCCAGGTTCTTCACCTGCGGCCCGGCGTAAAATGCGTTTACCAGGTGAATTTGGCGCTCCACAGCGACCGCAGCCACAGTGCCGCAAAAAACCGAAGGCAACAAATCGATGACCACATCCGGCCCCTGCTCCATCAGGCGGCTTATGCTTTTCGGGCTCTGGGCATCGACAGATTCACACCGCACCTTGCGCCCATATCCTCTTTCTTCAACATGGGCTATGAGTGCCTTAAGATCCCTATCCGCCGCGATGACTTCTGATACCTGTTCACTTTGCAGGAGGTCGTGCAGGGCCGCTTTCCCCTGCATGCCCACGCCCAAAAGGAGCACTTTCATAAGCTACTTTCCCAAAGGAATCGGGACCTGGGATCCGGGGTCCGGGAATAGTGAAAAACCGAGACTAGAGATTCAAGATTCGAGAATCGTGATTCGAGATTCGTAAAAAATCGAGACTAGAGACTGGAAACTAGCGACTTGTGAAAAGAAAGACCGGTCCTGGATACTGGATGCAAGATACTAGATACTGGATAAAGGCTACACGAACAGAATTTCTTTTCCAGCTTCCAGTGTCCAGCCTTTAGTTTCTATACCAGCTTCCACAACCATAAACCAGCTTCCAGCTTCTACTTGCTGCCACCTACATCCTGCCTACTGCTTACTGCCTACTGCTTACCACCAACTACTGCACAACACCACCCCTCACCCGGGCGAGGAAACCTCGCCCCTACAATTTCATTATATTGCCATTGCTATTGCTATTGTCATTTGCGTCACCAGAATCCTGCTCTTTTTGCTTTTTACCCGAACGTTCTTCCACGATGACCTGGGCAGCTTTTTGGCGATCTTTATTGTAAAATTCGAAGGTAGATCCAAAGAGGACAGATGTCAGGCTGCCGCCACGTTTTCTTAAGCGGGACGATATTCTTACAAACAAAATCAGGACGAGTAGAATAAGAAATCCGGGCAAGAACAAGTTGATAATTTCATCGGAGATCAGCATCGTGGACATGGTCACTTCGTTTTTAATGTGAAATGAATCTTTTCCCAATTTTCTTGTTGGCTCTTGTATTGGTTCAGACTTTCGAAGGCAGATTTTCAATTTTCTTGAGACAGCAGTACAATTTCAAAGTTGCGACGCCATTGACCGCTTCGAAGACCTGTATCAGGCAGCTCACCTGGTCATAATTTCGAAGGCTTTCTCCTGAATCAGTTCCCAGGCTTGATAAACATGTTTCTCCGTCACATTCGTCTGGCCGGTGACGAATCTGATGGTATACATCCCCCTCACCTTAGTGTGGGTGAGGTACAGTTTGCCGGTCAGGTTGAGTCTATGCAAAAGTTTTTCATTCAACAAGTCGATCTCAGCATCGTCTAAACCCTCGGGTCTAAATCGAAAACAGACCACGTTCAATGAAAGGGGAGCGGTCAATTCGAAATGATCATGATCGGATATGCTCCGGGCGAAATCCTTGGCCAATTGGATATGGTATCTGATTTTCTCCCTGATGCCCTCGACCCCGAAATTCCTGATCACAAACCACAACTTCAGCGCTCTGAAACGCCTTCCCAAAGGGATACCCCAATCACGATAGTTGTTCACCTGGCCCTGGGATCTGGTCTTAAGGTACTCAGGCAGGATCTCAAAGGTTCGAATTAAGGCACCCTTGTCCTTGACAAAGTAGGCGGAGCAATCGAAATTCGTGAACATCCATTTGTGGGGATTGAACACAAAGCTATCGACCCGATCTATGCCCTCTATCATCCACCGATATTCCGGCAGGACCAGGGCCGTTCCGGCATAGGCGGCGTCGACGTGCAGCCAGATGCCGTATTGGCTGCAAATCTTGGAAATCTCATCCAGAGGGTCAATTGCCGCGGTGCCCGTGGTGCCTATTGTGGCGATGACACAGACTGGCTTTTTCCCGTTGGAGATATCGTTGGCGATGGCCTCTTTTAACCTGTCCGGCCTGAGACGTAGTTTTTCATCCACCTCAATTTTGACCAGATTCCGTCTGCCGAATCCTGCTATTTTCACGGCCTTCTCAATGGAAGAATGGGTCTCGGTCGAGCAATACACTCTCAAATTCTGAAAGCCTTCAAACCCAGTCTCGTTAATACGAAAATCCGAGAATTTCTCCCTGGCCGTTAGTATGGCGCACAGAGTGGCAGAAGAGGCGCTATCTTGAATAACACCCTCAAAATGCTCGGGAAGTCCGATCATTCTCTTGGCCCAGTTCAGAGCCTTTTCCTCTAGCTCGGCCGCCGCCGGGGAGGTCTCCCAGATCATGCATTGAAGGCCCAAAGCAGCGGTGAGCATCTCGGCTAAGATAGAAGGATAACTTGAATTGGCGGGGAAAAAGGCGAAAAAATTGGGGCTCTGCCAATGGGTAATGCCGGGAAGGATGATCTTCTGAAAATCCTCCATAATCTCGTCTATGGATTCACCATCAGATGGAGCGTCTGCCGGCAACTGGTCATAGATCTCTCTGGGCCCTACGGTCGATTTGACGGGGTATTTTTCCACCTCTGCACAGTAGTCGGCCATCCAATCGACCATCTGATGAGCGTATTTTCTAAATTCATATAAATTTATCATGTTGAAACAGCCTTCTACTAGGTGAGAAAGTGACATTGGACATCATATGAATCCAAATAGTCATTGGATTATCTTGACTCGAATCACGAATCTCGAGTCTCGTTACGAGCTTCGAAACCGCCAAACGATTCACGACTCATCTGTCCAAAGGGGGGTCCTGCTCCTCCGGTCCTGTCCGCAGAGGCAGGAATCTCTTCGGGGTGGAACTGGTGCCTTTCCGACCCCCTTTTCTGGATTCATAAAATCGTTGCATCCGCTTTCTCATACTCGAGATGCGCTGTTGATGCTCACGTTTATGAGAGAACAGATCGACGACGATCTTGATGAGCACCAGTAAGAGAATTCCCACCGGAGGCGCGTTGATATGCAGGAGTAAAAACCCGCCGAAGATGATGAAGATGTGAAGAACAACGACTCTCTTATAGGGGCCGAACATCAACTCGCCCATGAGCAACCTGTCGCGCTCACCACCACGGAGATAGTTCCAGACGAAGGAGAAGCCATGGCTGGCGCCGAGAAACACAGCGGCATAGGCCAGATGGTATTGAGAGATGATGCCCAGCACCGTGGGGATATCGATGCCCAGCCCACCATATCTGCCGATCATGTGAATCACAAAGATGCCGTGAACGGTCACAAATCCGCCGTAGTGAACGCAGAAGAAGGGAATCATGAAGATTTTCTGAAACAGCTTTATCGGTTCCTTGGAGCGGCTGAAAATCATCTTGAGCACATTAAAGCCGCCGATGATCACGTTCTCCAGCCAGAACAGGAAGACCAGCGGAAAGACCTGCCAGTCAAAGAACAGTACCCCAAATATCGGCACCAGGTTGGCCAGCACTAAGGCGCGACCACTCGGCGTGAGCCAGGGTATGGATGGCTCGCGTTTTCTTCGCTCGTTACCCAATAACCTCATTCTCTCCTGTTCTTAGGACCACATTCCCGGCCACCCCAGCCCCCTCACCACCCTTCAATCACGCCCCACCACACAGTCACATCGTGATTTACCCTCTTTCGCTATTCCATCACTCGCTCTCTGTTGGAATGGTTCCTCCTATTTTGACTCATTTCAAACCCAACACCGCTCGATACCCGGGTATATCCAAGAAACCATGGCCACTGACGTTAAAGGCGATGACCTTCTTTTCGCCAGCCTCCTTACATTTTATGGCCTCTTCGATGGCGCAACATATCGAATAAGCCGATTCTGGGGCTGGTAACCATCCTTCCGTTTCCATAAAGATCTTCGCATTTTCAAACACGTGCTTTTCATCCCTGGGATAGGCGATGGTATCGATGTAACCTTTATTCCTCAGCAAGCTGATGATCGGCGAACAGCCATGGTAGCGCAACCCATCGCCCTTGATGGGAGCCATGTCAACCTTATGTCCCAGCGTATACATCATTAACATGGGCGTCATCTCTGCGTAGTCGGCGAAGTCGTATTCATAGCTACCTTGCAGGTTAGGTGCCACTTGGCTCTGAGCGGTGATGAATTGAATTTTCTTTCCCTTCTTCAACACATCGCCGACAAAGGGCAGTGCAAATCCGCCAAAATTCGAACCACCCCCAAGGCATGATATCACTATATCTGGGTAGTCGTCGAAGATTTCAAACTGCCCCTGGCTCTCCAGGCCTATTATTGTTTGATGCATGAGGACATGGTTTAGAACCGAGCCCAAACAATAGGTTGCCTTTGGGTCTTTTTGAGAATCCTCCAAACCCTCAGAGATGGCAATACCGAGAGAACCGACATGTTCCGGATCTTTTTCATACAGCACTTTGCCGAATTCGGTCATTGGACTTGGTGAGGCATAGACATCTGCGCCCATCATCTTCATAAAAGACAATCGATCATTCTTCCAGTTATAGACACTGCGCACCCAGAATACCGTGCATTTCAGTCCGGTCACAGCGGCCGCATAGGAAAGCGCCGTTCCCCACTGCCCCGCCCCAGTTTCTGTGGTCACCCTTTCAAAGCCCTGCTTTTTGGCATACCAGCATTGCGCCAGAGCAGTATTGACCTTGTGGCTACCCGTGGGGCTGAAGAATTCGCTTTTGTAATACAGCCTCGCCGGCGTATCAAGCCTTTTCTCAAGATTTGTTGCTCTAAATAGCGGTCTCGGCCTACCCGCCTTGGAATAAAGATCCATGATGCCGCCGGGAATGTCTATCCAATTTTCCTGAGAGAATTCCTGCTTAAGGCATTCACCGACCATGAGATTTGGCAAATTCTGGATGCGCGAAGGACCGTCCTCCGGGTCCTTTGGCGGTGGCAACGGCTCTGGCAAATCGGGCAAGATGTTATACCACTGGGTTGGCACTTCATCGAATTTCAAATTCACCATGTTTTTCATCTGCCCCCCTCTTTCTTTAAATAAGTGAAAATTCTTCACGCGGCCTAAGACTTTAAGAACGACATGGTGGGCCTACTTTTTGATTTCCGTTATTCCTCCACAGGTGCTACAGATGATATGGGAGCCACCGAAGGCCGGGGAAATCTGCAGCAATCTCCCGCAAGAGCAAGAAAAGCTCTCCCAGCCCTTCCCTTTTCTCACATATGTTTGTCGAGCCGGTGCGCCAGGTGGACCTTCTTTTTTCTTGCCTTCTTCTACTGTCACAGCCCCAACTGCTGCGGTCACCGCCGCCAATTCAGCAAGCGGCACCTCATTCTCTCTTCCACAGCGGGGACAGAATATTTTCGGTTTCTTATAATCGGGAGGAACTTTCATTTTAAGCCCACAGGCACATATCAAAAAGGCGTATTTATTGACCGCCCGCATGATATCCCCAAGATCCCTGATCCCTTTTTTCTTCCCCGGCTCCCGCTCTCGCTTTTCCACAGAAGGCTTTCTTATCAAAATACGCTTCGCTTCCAGCAGACCCGATGTGGGGATAACGGCAGGCGCTTTGCCTCTGACCTTGGAAAAGGATTTTTGATAATCCCGATAATTCACGCCGTGCATCATACCTCGTAAGATTTTTATTCTCTCGGAAATAGGCGGATGCGTGCTGGTCAGATTGGATAGCTGCATGCCCTTTTTTTTAAGAGGATTGACGATATACATCGGAGCTGTCACCTTATTCGCCGAGGGGAGGTCCAAACTCACTGAAGAAATCTGCTCCAGAGCAGAGGCCAAACCCTCTGGATATCTCGTTAATCTCGCTGCGGTGGCATCGGCCAAATATTCTCTCTTTCTCGATAGAGAGAAGTAAAGCAGGCGAGTCAATATGGGTGCTAAGATGGCCAAAGCAATAGCGACGGCGGTAATAATTAACTGAGCCTGTCCTCCCCCTGCCACCTTTTTGCTGGTGCGATATCTTCGTGAGGATCTCGAGGAGAACCACATGCTTCTCAGAAATACTTGCGAGATAAGCACGATGCTTCCCAGCAATATACCCGCAAATGTCACAAAGAGCACATCTCTGTTGACGATATGGGACATCTCATGGGCAATGACCCCCTGAAGCTCATCACGATTCAATCTGGACAGCAGTCCCGCGGTCACCGCAATGGCACATTTCTCCGATTTGATTCCCGTGGCAAAGGCATTGGGTGCCTCCTCAGCTACGATGTATACCTTCGGCATAACGGGTAAATTCGCTGCAATTTTCATCTCCTCAACGATATTGAATAACTGAGGATGGACATCATGTGAGACCTCCTGCGCTTTGCTCACCGCCAGAAGGATCGAGTCGCCCGAAAAATAGCTGATCAGAGACATAAAAAACCAGACGCCCAAAGCGATCACAATGCCTGCTGTCCCACCATCGGGAGGGAAAAAGACGGCCCCGACGAAATAGCCCAACAGAACAAGGCAAATCCCCATGGATATGAAAAGAATCAGTGATTTTCTCTTATTTGCCCTTATTAATTCCCACATAGCCCGTCACTCATACTCTGGCCAGATACTATGGATCCTAAGCTGCTGCGAGATCACAAATCATGAAAAATCAACCTTTGGCACCGCTCTTTCCCCCCTATCTTCCAGCTCAAAAAACTCCTCAACCGTGAAGCTGAACATGCCGGCGACGACGTTTGATGGGAACATCTGGATTTTGTTATTATAGAAAAGCACCTGATCATTGTAACTCTGCCGCGCAAATCCTATTTTGTTCTCCGTGGAGGTCAGTTCCTCCTGCAACGCCAGGAAGTTCTGATTCGCCTTGAGATCGGGATAGTTCTCGACAACGACCAAAAATCGGCTTATGGCACCGCTCAATGCGCTTTCAGCAGGCCCCTTTTCGCCGACGCTGCCCGCATTTATCGCCCTGCTTCTCGCTTCGGTGATGTTCTCCAAGGTCTCCCTTTCGTGCTTCATGTATCCCTTGGCAGTCTCCACCAAATTCGGGATGAGATCGTGCCGTCTTTTCAATTGAACGTCAATCTGTGACCAGGCATTTTTTACTTGATTTCGCAGACGTATCAGGGAATTGTAAAATCCGATCAGCACCACCACCACGATGACCACTACGGCTAATAGAAGTATCAAGATTGCCATCTGCAACCTCCTTTCGTCCTATTGCCTTTTCTTGGCAAACATCTCTTTAAGCAGACGCAGAACTCTGTCATCTTTGCCTAAACTACCCATCTGAAGGATCTCTTCAAGTTCACCTTCGTCCAGCCAGATACCATCATTGTTTCGACATCTATCGATGCGCACCTTCCCATTGGCTCCAGCTGAAACCTTCTCCATCCTTTTCCGACATATGGGGCATCTCCTCGATCTCTCCTCAGTCACTTCGTCTGTCTCGAAGGAAGAAAGAAAACGATCCCTAGAATCAGGATCTCCCAGCAGAAGCTCAAGCTCTCCGGCATCAAGCCATATGCCGCCGCAGGAGGTGCAATGATCTATCTCCACCTCATCGAGCTCCAGAACGATCATCGGCTCTTTGCACACCGGACAGTCCAAATAAGCCTCCCTCTGTTATCGATAAATAATGGCCGGCTGTCTACGTTTGCTGCCTATAAAAGGACACAAAGAAATAGAGAACGGCCAGGAAACTAAAAAGATATATTGGGCTCAAGATAATCGCTGTCTTGGCGGACAAATGTGTGAACCATCCCATTGGCTTTGAGTATAAGAGATAGTTCACCACTACAAAGGTCCTCTCCAATGATGCCAGCGAGGACCCAATCACAGCGAATAGGGTCGGTTTTCTTAACCTGATTTCCTCTTCATGACGCGTTTCTTGATGAAAGACGATAAAGAAAATCAATATGAATATTGAACTCACCCAAGGTATGAGCGGATCGATAAATTGGGATCTCAGAAAATACATGACCAGATATGGCGACAGATACATTCTAAAGATCAGCACCAAGCTTTTGACATTTAAGCAAAGCAAGGCGCACGAACCGATGATGGCCAAAATGGATGCCTTTTTTAATCTCAGTTGCCCTTTACGGACATATCCTTTAAAGAATAAAACGAAGAACAGCACGATGGCGAGCCCGGCCAGCAAAGAGAGAAATGCGACGGCCAGCGCTACTGGCAAACTTCTGAAAATACCAGGCAAAAAAGTCCCCATGTATCTCAGCAGAAAAGTATAAGAGATGCTCATTGCCGCCAGCAAGGTTGCTTTTTTTAAATTCATTTTCATCTCCTTTCACGCGAAAGCCTGCGGATTATAGAAACGACTCACGCAGACGGTACATATAGTTCACCTCTAGCTCTTTCTGCGCTGACCATATGACACCATCCACGCAGCGGCCGTATCGATCTCTGCGCCCAAAAACTCTCCAAAGCCCACCACAATCACCTACAGAGGGCCAAACTGGCGGGCTCCAGCGACAGCCACATGCTATTAGCTATCGCGAGGACGCCCGAAACAAGCGCAGCGTACTGTCTACTTTTTATGCGTGGCCATCATCAGGGCTATGGCCAGCACCGCCAGATTGGTGCAGGTCCGGGACATACCCTCGGGGGCAACACCGAGGATGGGTCGACCCACGAAAACCCCGACCACCGCCAGGATGAAGCCCAGCGCCGACAGGGCAATGAGCACCCATACGAGATTCCGCACAGTTAACCTCCCTTCGCTGATGGAGAGCATGGCCTATTTAGGCCACGCGGTTGGAAAAAACAGCCCTTTTGACGCGCCATTTTTTCTCTGAAGAAACAGCTGCCTTATCATGATGACGCTGCCGGATCGACGCGGGAAAAAGCTGCCCAGAACAAAGCTGTCATAGATAATTGCTCCGTCATCCCGCGGAAGGTGAATCCACCCCAGCACAAACGGCCCTTCTCACTCTCCTATGATCTTGATCAAGACTCGCTTCTTGCGCCTGCCATCGAACTCACCGTAAAAGATCTGTTCCCAGGGCCCGAAGTCCAAGCGCCCATCCGTGATGGCCACCACCACCTCACGCCCCATGACCTGCCGCTTGAGATGGGCATCGCCGTTGTCCTCTCCCGTGCGGTTGTGGCGATACCGGCTGATGGGTTCATGCGGCGCCAACTCCTCCAACCATTCTTCATAGTCCTGGTGGAGACCCGATTCGTCGTCGTTGATGAAGACAGAGGCGGTGATGTGCATGGCGTTGACCAACACCAATCCCTCCCTGACGCTGCTTTCCCGGAGACAGTCCTCCACTTGAGGGGTGATATTTATGAACGCTCTGCGTGTGGGAACGTTGAACCAGAGTTCTTTCCGATAGCTCTTCATACATCATCCTTTTCTTACTCGCTTGCTTAGGGATATTCCCGAACAAGACGAAAGCCCAAAGAGTAATGGAAATCGAAGGACTGTTCCCGGCCACGATGGGCCGAGCGACAATGCTCAGCGCTTTCGCGAAAGCTTCCGCCACGCCCGACGTGAGTCCTCCACAACGAGAAAAGAGACCACCCAAATTTAGGACCTCGGGGATCGAGCTGGGGCTCCTTTTGGTAAGGTTTTTCCCACCGATCCCAACACCATTCCCATACGTTGCCGTGCATATCATACAGTCCCCAAGGATTTGGCGATTTCAGTCCCACCTCCTTGGTTCCGTCTGAACCGCTATTGCCGGCCCACCACATGTAGCGATCGGCGACCTCAAAGAAATTATCACTCTCTTCGGCATTTTCCACTTCGTCGCTAAAGAAGAAAGGCGTTTGGGTATCGGCGCGGCAGGCATACTCCCATTGCGCCTCGGTGGGCAGGTGAAAGGTTCCCCGACCAAGATTGTTGAGTCGCTTGATGAACTTCTGACAGGCGCGCCAGCTGACCTTCTCCACGGGATGGTTCGGCCTGTCCCGGAATTTGGAGGGATTCTTGTTCATCAAAGCCTCCCACTGGGCTTGGGTGACCTCATACTTGCTCATATAAAATGGCCTGGTGATGGTCACATGGTGCACAGTCCAATCGTGTTGGGAGCGACCCGGCTCCTCCAGAGGCGATCCCATGAAGAACGAGCCCGGCAGGATCAGCACCATCTCCAACTTCTTGGCGTCTGGAGGCAGCTCAGGCAGGTCAATAGTGAGCTCCTTGGTCACCTCAACCTCTGCGAAACTGGCGCTCAAAAGGGGGGAACAGAGGAGAAACACCATCGCCAGTGCGATTCCCCCGATCTGCTCTTTAAGATGCCGTCCTCTCAGCATATCTTTTCACCTCCGTAAACGCCTCCCTGGTTACTGTTCGTCTCATTCAGGGCCATCCCAGCCAAACCTCTTCAGATCCACTTGGCCAGTCCGGCCGAAGACGATGCCCTCATTCTCCAAGAGATCCCGCTGCTGGATGGCGCCGCGACTGTTCTCCGGTAAGCTGATCCTTCCCTGGCTGTTGATCACCCGCTGCCAGGGCACATCAGCATCAGTCAGCGCCGCCATGGCGTATCCCACCTGTCGGGGAGAACAATGCCCCACATAGGCGGCAATCTGCCCATAGGTGGCCACACGTCCTCGGGGAATCATGCGAACCACCTCGTAGATGTGCGCATAGAGGCCAGAGCTGGCCGAAGCATCCGCCGAGCCCGTTTTTTTTCGACTGAAATCAGTCTCCATGATCCAACCTGCGGATCGCCATGATGGTCAGATCGTCAGTCCTAGGAGTGCCGGATAGAAAGGCATTCACGTCTTTCAGACAAGCGGAGATGACTTCCTTTGGTGCCAGCAGGCAGTTCTGTCTAACGATTTCGCACAGACGCTTGGTGCCATACTCCCGACCTGATCCGTTCACCGCTTCGGAGAGGCCATCTGTGTAAAGAAGAATTGTATCCCCTGGATTCATCCGCACCTGGCTCACCGAAAAGCGCTCCTCGCAAAACATCCCTAGGGGAAGCCCGGTAGCTTCGATATTTACCATCTTTGAGCCCTGAACCAGAAGAGGAGGATTGTGTCCGGCATTGCATACGTCCACCCCTCCGGTATCGCCAGCCTTGCCGCAGACCAGAGTGGCGAAATGAGTGGGCAGGGTGCTCTCGCAGAAGGTCCGGCTGGCCCGTTCCACAATTTGATCCAGGGGCAAGTCGAGAGACACCAGAGCCCGGAAGGTGGCGTGTAGGTGCGCCATGAGCATCGATGCGGCCACGCCTTTACCGCTCACATCCCCCACGATGAAATAGAGATCTCCGTCGGCGATCAAAAGATCACAATAGTCTCCGCTGACGGGACCGGCCCCCTCGTAATGATAGGCAGCCTCCCATCCGTCGGCCTGCAGGCTTTTCTCCGGGAGCAAGGCGGTTTGGATCTGGTTAGCCAGATCCAAATCTTCCTGCAGGGCTCGTTGCTGCTCGGGGGTCAGGCAATCGAGACAGAAGCGAACCAGGGGATCCGCGATCAGACGGTCCGAGTCGATCCCTCCCCTACATGACTCGCAAACACCATAGGTCCCATTCTCCACCCGTTCAAGGGCGGCATCAACCTCCTCGATAAGGTGCTGGACCTGCGTATCGTCCGAGACCTCTTCGAGGGCCTGCTCCAGTCTGGATCGCCGGTCGAGGAGCTGCTTGCGAACCGCGAAATCTTTCGCCTTTGCCATCATACCCCTCCTGCTCTTGGGACATGGTATGGAACCATGTCTCTTCCCTATCGACCTGACGACGATGAAACTTTCGAATGAAAAAAGTGACGCTGAGCGAAACAAAATGTAAACTTCTACTCAGAGCCCTTTTTCATTCTACGCACCAGATCATCGATGAGTTTCTGATCTTTGGGAAGCAGACCGGAGTTGGGAAGCCGAGTCACCAGCTCAGCCCAGCGCGTGTCTTGCTGATAGGCGCGCGCTAGGTAGGGTATGGCCTCATCAACCTGACCCGAGGCCGCCAGAGTCACTCCCACCCAGAAGGGCGCCTCGCCGTTGGTGGCTTGGTCGGGCACGATATTCGTTGCCTGGCGATACGCCTCCATGGCCTCCTCCACATTGCCCTTGGTCCACAGCTCATCCCCCTCGTTGAGCTTGATGTAGGCACGCTGGAGCTGAACCAGCCGTCGAAGCTCGGCAACGGGATCCGGGTGATCCTCTACCCGAAGGTCAAAGAGGCGATCCACCCATGGTTTTCCGCTGTTCTCGCCGGAGACGATCAGGATGGCAGCGGACTGTCGACCTCTCAGGTCTCCACCCTCGCCCTCGGCGGCCTCCAAAGCCACCAGCAGCCGCTCGGCCAGATCACCCTGGGCCGATTCATAGGCTTGGGCCATGGCCTCCCAAACGGTGGAGCTCTCCATCAGGTTGGCCTGGACGGAGTAGTGATTCCCCACATGGTGACCCGCCGCCTGGATGCATCGGCCGCCCGTGTGAGCGGCCACCCGTCCCTGGGTATCGACCATGGCCACCTGCCGGACTGCCTCATCGGCGTCGGTGGATACCAGGGCTTTCAGCGCTTCCGGCGCCGATCGCCCCACGCGCATCAGTTCTAGGCCAAGAGGTCCGTATGCCGGCTCGGCAAAAGATTGGGTGGCCACAGCCCCCACTCCCGCCTCTGCCCATGGCACGATGGGGCCCACGGAGAACCAGTGGGACTGAACGGCCACTCCCAACTGCCCGGTGACGGAATCACGGGCCACGATGGAATAAGTGGTGATTGGCCGGAGGGGTGAGTCTGGCTGAGCAAATGAGGTTGTAGCCAGGAGAGGCGAAAGAACCATGGTGGAGATGAGGGAAGCGCGCATGGCTAGCCTCCTGGGAAGGATCATGAATGGTTCTGGGGCGCATTTGTCATGGACATCTAGAATTCATATTCCAAACCGAAAATAGGGAGTAAACTCCACTGAAAAATGGTATCTTGCCTATTCTCATTTTCATTCCAAAAATAAGAAGCGACATTTTTACGATTATACGCATTCCAGACGCTAAAATAGAAGACGAGATTCGAGCCGCTGAAATGAAAACGCCTGTCGAAACGAACGTTCAACGAATGATAATCGGGATAGCGAGCCTGGTTGATCTTGTTCTCATCGAGAACGGCTCGATTGATCTGCTTCGATTTTTCAATGTTAAAAGGGGTATAGGGAGGTCCACCGGCGTAGATCCAGCGCAGGCTGAATTCCCATTTGTTATTCGGCTTGTATCCCCCCTCAATGCTGAAGATGAAGCGGTTATCGAACACTCTGTCTCTCCATATTTCATCGCCGTCCTGATATCGAGTTCGAAAATAAGATGCGCTGGCCAGCCCATAAAAATCCCTGGCTAATTTTTTTTGCAGCATGATTTCGATTCCTCGCGAAGAGGCCTTCCCCATATCGATGAGCTGCTCATGATTGAAGAAAAAACCATAACGATAGAACAGCTCATCTATCACAAATAACGCTGGCTGAGAGGAATCCAGAGGAAGGTTTTGGTAGTCTTTTTGATAGGCTTCCAGGGTGAATTTGGTGTTTTCGGAGAGCAGGTGCTCTATACCCAGAATATAATGCACGGCCACCGGGTCTTTTAAACTCCGATTCTCCTCGTTTGGGGAGAGCAACAGCAAAGGCAGGTTTTGATGGAACATGCCCGTTGACCCGTTTACGGACCACCCTTCCGTCAACCAATAGGAGAAGGCAAATCTTGGCGAAAAGGTGCTCTTTTCGTTATAGGAGAAATAATCTGACCTGAGACCTAGAGTGGTTATCAGGCGAAGGAAGGGTTTGGCGATGTAATTCACAAATATGCCCAACTTGCCGGCAGTCACTTTCTCATCCAGGGAGAAAGCGGGAACGGTATCGCCGAGGGCATCGGTATATTCGGCATAGAAGTTATCATAGTCTGCGATGAGACGTTTGGCCTCTAAGCCGAATTCTATCGAATGTTGCTTGCTCAACCGGAAGTGATTGAAGTTTCTGAACTTAAATTCTTGCTCATGAGAACGATTTCGAAGCAGATGAATTTGCGTATTGGTCTCGTAGAAATCCTCTTTGAATTTCGCCGAGGTATAAGAGCAGGCGGTGTTCGAGTATCCGCGTTTGCTCCACAACGCTCGCCAGTTGATGCCTGTGGTGTTCTCATAAAGATCCTGATTCCCATAGACGATCATGTCATTCTCAATTGCCACCTCTCGGTGGGGACTGTTGTGGTCATCCCCCAAAATGCCCAACAGGATCAGCTTATGATCCGGGCTTATGTCATAGACCACTTTTCCTTGATAGTCACCATATCTGGGCGCCACGGTCGAGCCCACATCAGCCACATCGACGATGAAATCCAGATAGCTTCTCCGGCCCGATAACAGCCAAGAACCCTTTTTTAGGAACAGGGGACCTTCCACCACGCCCCCGAAACCAGCGAAATTCAGATCCAACTGGCCATCAAACTCCTCGCGATTCCCCTCTCGGAAAGTCAAAGCCATAATGGAGGAGAGCTTATCCCCATATACGGATGAAAACCCGCCGGTGTAGAAATTTACATCTTGGATGAGATCCACATTGAGCATCCCGATGGGACCCCCAGATGCGCCCTGTGTGGGAAAGTGGTTGATATTCGGTATCTCGACATTGTCGATGAAAAAGGCATTCTCAACCGGACTTCCGCCTCTGACAATTAAGCTGTTGCTTTGATCATCGACTTTGGCCAGGCTGGGCAGCCCGCTGATGATACGGCTCACATCTCCTGCCGAACCCGGTGCCCGGCGAATCTCTTCAAAGGAAAAATTTATGGCGCTTGTGGGCTGATCCTCTACCTCCGTGAAATAGCCCCCGGTCACTGTGATGGCTTCCATCTCTAAAGGAAACAGCTTCAACTCTGCCCGAACGAACGTGATCCGTTCAGAGCGAACGATGACGTCCGTCTTCCTCAACTGGGCATAACCGATATAGTCGAATTGAAGCGTGTAATATCCAACGGCGATATTGGGAATGTCAAAATGTCCCTCTAAATCCGTCGCGGCGCCCCTTTTGGTGCCCACGACTACCACGTTGGTGCCCGCTAGGGGAGCTTGGGTATCTGCGTCGATTACCTGGCCCCTAATGCTTCCCGTTCTCTTCTCCTCTGCCTGCAGTTCAGTGCTATGACTATAACTGTGAAGAACAATGGCAGTTATGGCGGATAAAAGGAGACATATGGTCCTCATATTCACCCTACTCTTGGTCTTCCATCTCAGCTGTCTCATCGCTCATGGCGGGGACGGGAAAGATGAAGTCCGCCACCACGGGAAGATGATCCGATGCCACGGCGGTATCGTAGACCACAAGGCCAGCGGCAGTCAGCTCCTCCTGTGACATCTCTGAGGTGCACAGGACGAAGTGGTTGCCCAGCTCCAGCACGCTGTCTGAGTACAAGATGTAGTCGAGGCGCCCCGGAGAGAACGATCTATCATAACTGTTGATGCTACGCCAGGTATACGCCTCGCGGCCGGTGGTGTGGTATGGCATCACATCGGCGAGCGCGGTGCCATCCCAGTCTGGAAGATGGGACGGCCCATAACGCTCCTGGTTGATAATTCTGCCAGCCAAAAGGATCTCGAGCTGCCTGGCGTACCCCACGAGGTTCATGTCGCCGGCAATCACCATCGGCGTACCCGGGATCAGCTCGCGTCCGCCGGGTGACTGAAGCTCCCGGATCCAGGCTGCTATAGCATCAAGCTCGAGCTCTCGGCCAGCGTTATCCTCGCAGCACGGCGGGTGGGCATTGATCAGGGACAGGTCCACGGCGAATTGCTCGTCGGGGAGATCGATCAGCGCCCAGAGGTTGCCCTGTTCCACATCGGTGGGGTGGGAATCTAGGATCGGGTAACGGCTGACGATAACGCCTTCGTGACTTTTCTCGGCATACCAAGGTGCATCGGGAAGCATCAAGGCGACCAGGTCCGCTGTCTCCTTGGCCGAGTGATTCCAGATTTCCTGAAAACAGATGATGTCGGGATCCAGGGCCTGGAGAATGCTCATAAAGGGCCCAGGCCTCTCGAACAAACCTTCGAAGAGCACATTGTAGCTGACCACGCGGAGATGCCTGGGATCTTGACGGCCAAGGGGAATGGGAGTATACTGGACTGGCCTTTGGTTACTAAGGACGATCTCCAGTTTCCGCGGCGCGTCGGGCAACACATCCCGAACCCCATCTTGCTCATTGCGAAAGAGGATCGCTATGGAATCTTTGGGAAACAGCGGCACCCACTTGATCATCGAGTTACGATTGAGGGAAATCTCAAACTTCGTTGAGGTGACGGTCGGTCCCTGGCGTAGACCGATATTTTCCTGGTGCAGCCTCACTGTGTCGCCGGAGATGTGAGCCGTTCCCACTCGTCTGCCGAAGGCCCACTGGATGTCAGCTCCGATTCCCGCCACAGTGCGCCCGGTCTGGCTGGAGTTGTCAGTATCGAGGTAGAGCACGATCTCATTGTCGTTTTGGAGGTTGCGCTCCACCCCAATCTCGAAGCTCAGGTAGAGGCGCATCGAATCGCTGGCCACCTTAAGGTCCCCGAAGTCGATGTCTGACTCCAGTTGGTCATCGCGCGTATCTCTATAAATGGGAGCCACGTCGGCCCAGTCCTCGAACCGCCCATCGATAATGATGCCCTGGGCGGGCATTTGCTCGGCAGCACCGGCGGCCCAAACAAGAAATATTGCTATCACCGCAATAGCGAAGGATAGTTTCAGCCTGCAATCCCTCCTCGGATCTTATAAGTGGATCCAGCGGGAATCACTCAGCTTTCGCCGGCCTTCCCTGCGCTGAACCAAAGCGTATTCCACAAAGCGATCGATGCGTGAAATGATTACATTACTTGGGCTTGTACCGATCTGCCTGGTCGAAGAAGGTGACATCCACGTAGCCCGCAAAGATTCTGGCCGAGTGCTTGACGCCCCTGGGAATGAAGTAGTGGTCGCCTTTGGAGTAGATTTTTTTGGTGCCCTCGATTTCCAGTTCGATCTTGCCCTCAATCACCACACCCCACTGGCTTTGGTGTGAATGCACCGGCACCTCGACATCCGCATCGAAGGCCATGAAGATAATCTGATGCCCTTCCGACTGAGACAGATATGCCTTCACGCCCTCGATGGGTACATCTGCTTCGGGCAGACTCAAGATGGGTTCGGGAAATACCTCTGAATCCATGGCTCAATCTCCGTTGACGATGTCTTCATGTGCCTAACTGAGCGCGGTTCAGCGACGACGCGCTAGCGGTATCCGCTGCAATCGTTTGCTAGTAGGCGATGTCATGCACAGGGCCTAGGCGATAGACGATTTCCCCATCTGGTTCGATTTCGTGCTTAACGAAGCCAAGGCTTTCGTATAACCTCCTGGCGGCATTGTTCTCAGGTCGAAAACTAAGGTAGATTGTGATGCCACCAAGTTGCCGAATCCGTTCGATGGTCAGTTCCATGGCCCGACGCCCGAATCCTTGTCGCTGATTCTTGGCATCAATCATGCATCGATGGATCGAGAAGATCCCATTGCCCCGAGGTTCGTACATGACGAACCCAACCATCACGTCGTCAGCGTAGACGGCTAACGGAACGCAATTCGGATTGGTCTTGGCCCACTCCAACGATTTGGCATTCGGTGCAATCAAGCCCGCTTGTTCTTCGGTGACGCGAAGAGTAGCACACACCTCTTCATTGGTTTCGTCAATCGGACGTAGAGAAACTATGTTCATACAAAAAATGATTTGCAACCTAATGGTAAGCGCAACAGCCACGCCGGGAGTCAACCTTTCATGCCCTTTGGAAGGGACGGTTAGGGTCCCACCAATTGCTATTGCCATTGCCACTGGCGTGCTGGTGGGCGGAAAAGCTCCTTTGACGACTAAATGCGCATGATAGACGGCTGATTTTATGGGCACAAAAAGTATAGACGCATCCGCACCCCCTACGTTAGGCAAAGGAAATATTCACAGCTCGCAGCGAGCAAGTTATCATGATTTTGAGACCAACACCTGATTATGGCTTCCAAACCTCCCAGACCTTGCCAACCAACTCTGGACCCGGCGTCAGCGTTTTCTCTCCCGGCTCCCAACCCGATGGCGTCACCTCACCGGTTTGGGCCACATGCTGAAAGGCTTTGACCTGACGGATTAACTCGTCTGGATTGCGTCCCACTTCCGGCGTGAGCACTTCCATGGCTCGGATGACGAAATCAGGATCGATGATGAAGCGTCCGCGAATGTCAACTCCTGCCGCCTGGTCGTATATGCCATATATATCACCAATCATACCGCCGGCATCCGAAAGCATGGGAAACGGGACTCCACCGTCGATCATTTTGGACAGTTCCTCTTCCTGCCAAATCTTGTGAACAAATCTACTGTCCGTGCTCATGGCAAACACTTCCACTCCAAGGGACTTGAATTCCTCGTAGAGAGCGGCGACCGCCGCCAATTCGGTCGGTCAAACGAATGTAAAATCTCCCGGATAGAAACACAGCACTATCCATTTTCCCCGATGGTCCGAGAGCTTGATTGGCTTAAATCCCTCACCATGAACATATGCATTGGCCTCGAAGTCAGGTGCCTCTTTTCCAACTTGAGCACGCATTTGAATCCCTTCCCTAATTGGAGCGTTTCCGGCAGGAGTATCACTCCCTTCCTCAGCTACGATCGGCCCGCGGGCGGCCTTGACACAACCGTCTTTCATCTTCGGCATCCTGTCCTCCTTTCATTTGCCCAACCGAATTCCGTCCTCTCCCCGCATGATACCTACCATGACATCGTTTCCAAATGTTTGCACAACTGTGACATGGAGCGGAATCTCTCGAGAATCAGGCCCCTCTTCAGTCCACAGCAGATGTATTTGACTGCCCTTGGTTGCCGCGAATAGAAACGTGAACCGCCGAGCGAATCGTAGAACAGCCTGATCAGATCGCAGATGTCGACCCGCTTGTTCTCGATCTTCGGTGAAGTCAAGTGGAAGAGATCCAAGAGCTTCAAGTGAAACCTCAAACCGTGGCGATTGACGATTATATTGTCCGTATGGAGGTCACCATGGTACTCGTTGACCTGATGGATCTCCTCCATGCCCTTCGCTAGGGCGTAGAGGAGGTGAAGAGCTTCGAATGGGCCGAGCCTCTTCCCTGGCAGCCCTGCCAGAAAGGTAGACAGCAGATCGCCCTCGACGTATTCCGATATCAGCACCGTTACCCGGTGTCCTCTGAATCTGATCAACTCTTCGGTGTGGTATTGGATGAGAAGGGAACAATGCCGGAGCTTGTGGAACTTTTTTGCATAGAGTCTCGAGGTCCGACCGGCGATATTGCGGTGCGGGTAGAAGAGTTTTGCGGTCCGTTCGATACCGGTTCGTGACTCGCCAACCTTGTAAACTTCTCCCTCCCAGCCGGCGCCCAGCTTGGAGAGCACTATGTACTTCTGGGCGATGACTCTGCCCTGCGAGAGATCAAAAGACTCGATCTTCATTGTGGGTCCGCGTGGTTTCACATCCGTGCATTACAAGTATTCTCTATCCCGTTCCGCATCCGGAATGATTAAGCGAGGCGAAATTGGAACGGCTCCTTTGGTTTCCTAGCGTACATTATACATGAGAGCGATGAACAGAGGAAAGTCCAAACGGTAGTATAGGTTCCCGCAGGACACACGAATTACTCGTAAGCGCTATTTTTACAATGACTTGTATGCAATCAGGTGGAGTGGTTAGAACCTCTTCTCATACATATGCCAGTATGGTTTCTTTTTGTTCTTATCGTAGTAGTCTTGGTGGTACTCTTCAGCCTTCCAGAATGTACCTGCGGGGACCACTTCCGTTACGACCCCGTATCC